>Ga0136616_10001587_pt1 | contig 11934 bp, 10 predicted proteins | sample AntDrymUQ2992106_2_FD_106648 | JGI IMG/M metagenome (GOLD analysis project Ga0136616, IMG submission 106648) | Polar desert sand microbial communities from Dry Valleys, Antarctica - metaG UQ299 (21.06) | ecosystem: Environmental > Terrestrial > Soil > Desert | place: Antarctica: Dry Valley...
GGCTGGGTCGGCTGCGGCTGCATCCTCGCCGGCATGCTGCTCGCCGAGTTGCGCGGTGGCGGGCCGCTGGCCGCGCCATCCGGCGAGGGCGATCCGCGCCGCCTCGACGGCTTGGCGGGTTGACTGCGGCGGCGTGACCGCAGCGGTCTAAGGGGGCCGCGCACTGGCCGACGTGGCAAAACCGGCCCTGCCCGCAACCGTGTGCGGATTCCGCCGCCCACGCGGGCCGACGCACACGATTCCCGAACCGCCGCAACCGTGTGCAGATTCCGCCGCCCACGCGGGCCGACGCACACGACTCCCGAACCGCCGCAGCGTGCCCATGCAGGTCAGCTCACCCCTGCTCGGCGAGCACCGATCGCAGCGCGTCAGCCGCACGGCGGCAGTCCTCGGCGGTGACGTCGGGATGGGTGACCAGCCGCACGGTGCGCCGGTCCATCGCCGCGGCCAGCACGCCTCGTTCGCGAAGGCGCCCGCACACCTGCGCCGAGTCGACGTCCTCGACATAGACGATGTTGGTCTCGACCTGCTGCAGGTCGACGCCGTCGGGGTGGGCTTTGGCCGCCGCCTCGGCCAGCAGCCGGGCGTTGGCATGGTCGTCGGCTAGGCGCTCGATGCGGTCCAGCGCCACCAGCCCTGCCGCCGCGATGACGCCGGCCTGGCGCATCGCCCCGCCATAGCGCCGGCGCCACAGCTTGGCCTCGTCGATCGCGTCGGCGTCACCGACCATCAGCGAGCCGACGGGGGCACCCAGCGCCTTGGACACGCAGCACATCAGCCCGCTGACCATGCCGCCGTAGACGTCGAGCCCAACCCCCGACGCGACGCTGGCGTTGAAGACCCGGGCGCCGTCCATGTACAGCGGCACGCCGGCGTCCGCGCAGACGTCGCGAATGCCTTCCAGCTGGGACTGCGGGTACACCGTGCCGCCGCGGCGGTTGTGCGTCTGCTCGACGCACACCAGCGACGTCGGGGTCAACGGGAAGATGTCCGCCCGCACGGCCGCCGCGACGTCGTCCGCGCTGAGCAGGCCGTAGCTGGCGACGCCCGTGCGGAACTGCACACCGGCCAGCAGCGCTCCGGCGCCGGCCTCGTAGTTGACGATGTGCGCGTCGGCCTCGATTACCACCTCGGTGGCGGGCCGAGCCAGCACCCGCAGCCACAGCTGGTTGCACATGACGCCGCTGGGGCACAGCAGGGCCGCCTCACGCCCGAACAGCTCGGCGGTGCGTTCCTGCAGGCGCAGGATCGTTGGATCCTCGCCGTAGACGTCGTCGCCGACCTCGGCGTCGGCCATCGCCCGTCGCATCTCGGGCGTCGGCTTGGTGACGGTGTCGCTGCGCAGATCGATCACTGGGCGGTCAATTCGTCGTCGAGCGACGGGTCAATCACGGTGGGGTGACCTCCTCGTCGGGCGACAAGCACCACGCCGAGTCGTGCCGGCGCAGGCCGATGCGCGGGTAGTAGTCGGCCGCCGCGGGCGCGGCCAGCAGGATAATCCGAGCCTGGCCGCCCTCGCGCTGCGTCCGCGCGATCAGCGCCCTGCCGATGCCGCGGCGCTGATGGGAGCGGCGGACCGCGAGGTCGGACAGGTAGGTGGCGTAGGCGAAGTCCGACACCGATCGAGCGATGCCGACCATGATGTCGCCGTCCCATGCCGTCACCACGAGGTTGGCGTTGGCCAGCATCGCCCTCATCCGCTCACGGTCGTCGACCGGCCGGCGCTCACCGAGCGTCGAGTCGCGGTAGAGGTCGATGACCGCATCGAGGTCGAGTTGGTTCCCCACCGCAATCGCTACTGGAGGGCGGTCGTTTCCGACCCGCAGCTCAGCCAAAGAAGACCTCGGCGACGGCGTACATGCCCGTCGGCACGCGCTTGAGCTCGCGTGTCGCTTCCTCCAAGGCGACCGGCACGATGGCGTTGCCGCGCATCGCCACCATGCGGCCCCACATGCCGGCCGCTGCGCAGTCGACGGCGGCGACGCCCATGCTGGAGCCGAGCACGCGGTCGAAGGCGTTGGGCGTGCCGCCGCGCTGCACGTGGCCCAGGATCGTCACCCGGGTGGAGAAGCCGGTCCGCTGCTCGATCTGCGGACCCAAAAAGTTGGCGATGCCGCCCAGGATCGGCCGCCCGAACTCGTCGTGCTCGTAGTCGGGCAGGTCCAGCGTGCCGGCCGCGGGGACGGCGCCCTCGGCGACCACGACGATGGAGAAGGTCCGGCCAGACCCGTGGCGGCGCTTGAGGTGCCGGCAGATTCGGTCGATGTGGAACGGCTGCTCGGGGATGAGGATGGCGTCGGCGCCGCCGGCGATCCCGGCGTAGGTGGCGATCCAGCCGACGTGGCGGCCCATCACCTCCAGCAGCATCACGCGGTTGTGGCTCTCGGCGGTGGAGTGCAGGCGGTCGACGGCCTCCGTGGCGACGTCCAGGGCGGTGGAGAAGCCGATGGTGAACTGCGTGCCGCCGAGGTCGTTGTCGATGGTTTTGGGCACACCGACGATGGGGATCCCGTGCTCGTCGGACAGCCGCCGAGCAGCCGACAGGGTGCCTTCGCCGCCGATCACGATCAACCCTGACAGGTCGTGGACCTCCAGCGTCTCGGCGATCCGGTCCGGCCCGGACGGGCTGTCGACGGGATTGACGCGGCTGGTGCCCAGAATCGTGCCGCCGCGGTGGAGGATCCCGCGCGTCGAGTCGCGCGTCAGCTGCTGCGGGTTGCCCTCCAGCACCCCCTGCCAGCCGTTGCGGAAACCGACCGCGACGGTGTTGTGCTCGTCGTCGCCGCGCCGGACGATCGCGCGGATCACGGCGTTCAGCCCAGGACAGTCGCCGCCGCCCGTGAGCACTCCGATTCGCGTCACCACGCGGGGCATCCTAAGCGGGCCGCGCCGCCTTCCTACACTTCGCGGCCGTACCCGAGCCTGAGCAGCGGAGCAGTGACGTGGCGAGGATCCTCGCGATGGACGCCGGCACCACCGGGGTGACGGCGCTGGTGATCGACGAGCGCGCCACGGTGCTGGCGCGTGGCTACGCCGAGTTCCCCCAGCACTTCCCGCGTCCGGGGTGGGTCGAGCACGACGCCGACGAGATCTGGTCGGCGGTGATCGACGCCTGCGGCCAGGCGCTGCGCGCGTCGGGCACCGATGCCGGCCGTCTGGCCGCACTGGGAATCAGCAACCAGCGCGAGACGGCGGTGGTGTGGGACCGCGCTCGGGTGCAGCCCGTGCACCGTGCCATCGTGTGGCAGGACCGGCGCACCGCCCGACGCTGCGACGAGCTGCGCGATGCCGGCCATGCCGAGTTGATCAGGTCTCGCACCGGGCTGGTCATCGACGCCTACTTCACCGCCACCAAGCTGGCGTGGCTACTGGAGTCCGGTGGACTGCGCGAGCGTGCCGAGAATGGCGAGCTGGCGTTCGGCACGGTCGACAGCTGGCTGCTGGCCAAGCTGACCGCGGGACGCGCGCACGCCACCGACCCGGCCAACGCCTCGCGAACAATGCTGTTCGACATCCACGCCGGATCGTGGAGCGACGAACTGTGCGAACTGCTGGGCGTGCCGGCGGCCGGGCTGCCCGAGGTACGCCCCAACGCCGGCGATTTCGGCGCCACCGACCCCGACGTCTTCTTCGGCGCAGCGGTCCCGATCCGCGGCGTCGTCGGCGACCAACAGGCGGCGCTGTTCGGGCAGGGCTGCTGGCGGGCGGGCACCTCCAAGAACACCTACGGCACCGGCAGCTTCGTGCTGCTCAACACCGGTTCTCACGCGGTCGCGTCGCAGCGGCTGCTGACCACCGTGGCGTGGGACCTCGGCGACGGTCTGGTCTACGCCCTGGAGGGGTCGATCTTCGCCACCGGCGCCGCGGTGCAGTGGCTGCGCGACGGACTCGGCATCATCGGCTCGGCTGCCGAGACGGGTCCATTGGCCGCCGAGGTCGACGACACCGGCGACGTGTTCCTGGTGCCCGCCTTCACCGGTCTCGGCGCACCGCACTGGGACCCGTACGCGCGCGGCACGCTGGTTGGGATCACCTTGGGCACGACGCGGGCGCACCTTGCCCGGGCGGTGGTCGAGGCGATGGCGTACCAGACCCGCGACGTTCTGGAGGTGATGGCAGTCGACTCCGGGCTGCCGCTCGAGGAGTTGCGCGTCGATGGTGGCGCATCGGCGATGGACCTGCTGTGCCAGTTCCAGGCTGACCTGCTCGGGGTGCCAGTGCTCCGGCCCAACGTCGCCGAGACCACGGCGCTGGGCGCGGGCTTCCTCGCCGGCCTCGGAGCGGGGGTCTGGTCGTCGACCGAGGAGCTGGGCGCGGTGTGGCAGCTGGAGCGTCGTTTCCATCCCGCGATGGGCGCTGCCGAGCGCGACGCGCGCCAGGCCCGCTGGCGCCAGGCGGTCCAGCGGAGCCTCGCCTGGGCGACGGACTGAGCACGGCGCCGTCGATTGATGTCCCTGCCCGAAGTACCAGAATCTCTGTGGATCTGTGTCCACAACTTCGATGGATCTCCCGTCTGGTTGTCGCACCGGTGCGGTAGATTATCGAACATGAGTTCGTCCGTTAGTTAGCGGCACCACCACGGCGCCACTCACCTGAGCAACCTCACCAATCGGCTATGTGCCCCCAGGGATAGCGCCGGGGATCCAAGTGTCAACCAATGTTCCCTCATTGTCGCGACAGGCAGTCCATAGAGTGCAGGCCAGGGACCTGACTACCCGAGAGCTCGCGGCGCTGATCGTCCTGGGCCCGGGCGGTCATCCTCGTGTTGTTCATCGCCTCAGTCAGGGTTCAGGCCGCGACTCTGCTCACGTTGGCGGTGAAGATCCTGCTCGTGCCGGTCGTGTTGTTCGCTGGCTACGTCTGGTTACTGACACAAGCAGGCGCGTGGCTGGGGATCTGGGACACAGGGCTAATCAAGGAGACGGTCGTCTGGTTCGTGACGGTCGCGCTCGTTGCCGTTTTTAGCCATGACAAGACAGTGACTACCGGAAGGTTGGTCGGGCGTACCGTCTTCCGAACGGTTGAGATCATCGCGGTCCTTGAGTTTCTGGCGGGTGTGTTCACGCTGACCCTGTGGGCCGAGGTGGCACTTCAAATCGTGTTGGTTCCCGTAGCACTCCTGGCGGCCGCACCCGGATTCAGCCGGGAGCACAGAATCGTTCGAGGAGCGGCTGACGGCATCCTTGGTCTGGTCGGACTCGGCCTGGTGTCGCCGCCCGATCAATGGCGCTACGACGGATCCGAACCGCCGGAAGGACCGCCCGGGGAGGACGAGGTGTGGGGCAGCGACCCATTCACGGACGCACGCGACCTGAACTGGTAATGGACGCCGGAGTGGGACAAGTCCGGTCACGGTTTGCACACGTACTTCAGGGTCGGTCGGTACCATCGAGGTGCGCCAGGCAGCGGTGCATCCAGCGGCGCCGGCGGTCATGGCGGATGAGCAGATGCCGCATACCGCATTAGCGATACGACCAGCTTCGAAGGCTGCCAATGGAATCGGCCGCCTTCTTCTTCGTCCACAATCTCGATGAGTCTGCGGCATGACTGTCGCACCGGTGCGGTAGGTTATCGAACATGAGTTCGAAAGTGACACTGGTCCAGTGGCCGACCGTCGGGACGGGGCGTCTTGACGGGTTGGACGACGCTGGACTGCTGGCACACCTGGTGCAGGTGGTCCGCCGGCTGGGCGCGGCGCCATTGTCAGGCGCTTTGGACGATGAGGCGTTGACCGCGTCGGTCGCTGCGTTGCACCGCGCCGAGACGATGGTCGCGGCGGAGAAGTTGCGCCGCATCGGCGAGGTCGACGCCCGCAAGGCGTATCTGGGCAAAGCCATGTCGACCGCGGACTGGGCGGCGTCACGGCTGGGGTTGACCCGCGGGGAAGCCAAGACCGCCGCTGCCACCGCGACCGCGCTCGCCGAGCTGCCCGCCACCGCCGCCAAGCTGGCCGACGGCCACATCGGTGTTGGGCAGGCGGCGGTGGCGGCACGGGCGTTGGACGACCTGCACCGCAGCGCCGAGACGGCCGACGCAGAGGCGTGCGAACCGGCCGACGCGGCGGCCGCCGCCGAGGCCGCCCGCGCCGCGTTGGACGCCCTGGTCGCCGAGCACGCCGGCGGTGAGGACCGTAGTCGGTTGCGCCGTCGGATCGACGACTGGCACGCCCGCAACCGCCACTCGGATGTGCTGGGTGACCGGCAGCGTCGTGCGTTCGCCCGCCGGCACGCCTGGCTCGGCGCCGACCCGGGTGATGGCGACGGGATGCTGCGCCTGGAAGCACGCCTCGACGCCGTCAGCGGCGCCACCGTGCGCGCCGCGCTGGAACCGTTGGCTCGACCCACCCAGGCTGACGACCCTCGCACAGCCGGGCAGCGGCTGGCCGACGCGCTGGTCGCCCTCGCCGAAATGGCGTTGAACCACGGTGACCTGCCACAAACCGCAGTCGCCCGACCTCATGTGCTGCTGATCACCACCCCCAACACCCTCCACGGTGCGGAAGACGCTGACCCGTCGCTGCTCGACGGCGTCGGACCGATCGCGGCCGACACCGCCCGCCAGGTCTGCTGCGACGCCGACATCACCCCCATCGTCGTCGGCCGCAACGGCGAGATCCTCAACGTCGGCCGCAGCCGCCGCGTACCCACCGCAGCGCAACGCAAAGCCGTCATTGCCCGCGACCAACACTGCGTCGGCTGCGCCGCCCCCGCCGCCCGCTGCCAAATCCACCACATCACCTGGTGGCGCCACCACGGCACCACCAATCTGGACAACCTCACCCTGCTGTGCTGGACCTGCCGCCACAACGTGCACCACAACAACTGGACCATCACCCGACAACCCGACGGCCGCTACACCGCCAACCCACCCGACCGACCCCAACGACCCGACCCGCCAGACCACCGACATAGCCCGTGACCCACCACCCCGACCCACCCGTCGAGGGTACTGGCCTGCGCGAGGCGACAGAACAGTGTCGCGCCGGGTGACGGCCGACATCAGGGAAGCAGACGACGGCGCTTCTCGGATGCTGCGCAGCACGGTCGAGGCATCGGCGCAATTTGGTCTCGGCCACCGGTGCAGCCAGAGTCCAATCTCCCGGGAAGAGTCGGCAAGTGAGCTTGATCGTCCCAGTTAGAAAAGCGCCCAAGTCCCCAAGGCAGAGTCAAGCGGTCTTGATCGCATGGACAGAATCCGGGAGGCCTCAGTCGACAGCCGGGTCAACGACGCCAGGAGTCGGCGATCGGGCGGTCTCGGCAGCCAGCGAGGCGCAACGGCTCAGGAGTCAGCGGCAACCCCAGCGCGCCGCGCCATCTGTGGCAGGGGCGGCGCGTCCAGGCAGGTCATGGCCTGCGGATCCACACCTTTGAGGGTCAGCATCCGGGCGGCCGCTTCGTTCAAGCGAGCATCGTCTAGGCGGCCGGCATGTACCGCCTCGATGATGGCGTTGCGCATCGCGCGCGCTTGCCTGCCGTCGGTGGCCAGGAGCGCGTCGGCGCCGGCTCGCACGGCCATCACGGCGGCTTCGGAATAGTTCCAGCGCCCGTTGACCGCCCCCATGCCCAGCGCGTCGGTCATGGCCACACCGGTGAACCCGAGGTCGCGCAACAGCGAGTAGGAGGCGTTGGACAGGCTCGCCGGGCGATCCGGCTCCAGGGCGTCATAGGCCACGTGGCCCAGCATCACGATGGGCACGCCGGCATGGACCATGGCCTGGAACGGCTGCACGTCGGTGGCCATCAGCTCGTCCAACGACACCTCCACCGATGACGGCTTGAGGTGGACGTCGCCGGGCGCGCGGCCGTGGCCCGGGAAGTGCTTGGCCACCGGCAGCACGCCGGCGTCAACGAGCCCGTTGGCGAAGGCGGTGGCGTACTCCCCCGCCGCCACTGGGTCACCCGAGAAGGAGCGGTCGCCGATCACGCCCCGCCACGGGCCGGCGTCGAGGTCAGCCACCGGCGCCAAATCCACCGTCAGGCCCATGTCCGCCAACTGGTCGCCCAGGTCCCGCGCTCTAGCTCGCACCGATCTGGTGGGCCGCTGCGCCAACGCCCGAGCCGACGATGACGGGCCGAGCAGGTCGCGGAAGCTCGACACGCGGCCGAGCTCCTCGTCGGTGCTGATCAGCAGCGGCACCGCGGACCGGCGCTGCAACCCGCCGGCCAAAGCCCGCACCTGCCTGGCGTCGACGGCGTTGACCTCCGACAGGAACACCCCGCCCACGCCGAGCTCGACGACCTCTCGCGCCAGTGGGTCGTCGGCGCCGGTCGTGTCTGGCAAACCGACGACCAGGACCTGCGCTGCCCGCCGCCGCAACGGCGCCGGCCTGCAGCTCTCAGCGGTGGCGGCGCGGCGGCTGGCCTGATCCGTCGCACTGCCACTCTGATCAGTCGCCCCCCGACTCCCGGAAGTCAGCACCTCGGCGGCGGCGGAGTCTGCGGGCGAACCCGGCGTCCGGAGTTGGGACAGGCTCAGGCTCCCCGGCAGCGCGAGGGTGGCGCCCAGCAGCCCCACCGCCAGGCCCACGACGAACAGCGCGCCGGCCAACCCGACCGGGCGAACCGAACGGGCAGGGCGTGGCGCGCTGTGGGCTCCTCGGGGGCGGCGGCGCATGCGTTACGACCTTAGCCCATGCCGGACTTGACCGGCTCCGCCGGTCTTGCCCTGTTGCGCGGACGCCCCTGCATGGACACCGGTGCACGGCGCAGAACAGGCCGGGCATGAGCCAGTCGGGTGGGGGTTGCACGGACGCCCCTGCATGGACATCGGTGCACGGAGCCTGTTGCGGGCGGTGGAACCTCTCAGCTAGCGCGGCGCAGCGTCGACTCATCGAGCAGACCACCGAGCTCTTCGAGGTCGCCGGAGCCGATGATGACCTCACCGGACTTGACCTTCGCGGCGTACTCGTCGACGTAGGTCTGGCCCGACAGCAGCATCAGCTCGTACATCAGCTCGTCGGTGGCGCTGCGCAGGGCGAAGCGGTTGTCCTCGGAGCGCCCGTAGCGTCCGGCGACCTGCAGGGGGCGGCCGATGCGCAGCGTCACCTGGTGCACTCGCGGCAGCTTGGCGCCGGTCGGCAGCACCCGGTCGGTGCCCACGATCCCGACGGGGATGATCGGGGCGCCGCTGCGCAGGGCGAGGCGCGCGGGGCCGGTCTTGCCCCGGTACAGCCGTCCGTCCGGCGAGCGGGTGCCCTCGGGGTAGATGCCCAGCAGATGACCCCGGCCGAGCACCTCCTCACCCTTGCGCAGGCTCGCCTCGCCGGCGTCCCCGCCCTGGCGCGCGACCGGCATCACGCCGACGTTCTCGTAGAAGTGTCGCCGCAGACCTCGGAAGTAGTCGGCTTTGCCCAGGTAGTACACGGGACGCTGGAGAGCCGCGGGCAGGAAGACCGAGTCGGAGAACGACAGATGGTTGGCCGCGATGATCGCCGGTCCGGACGCGGGGACGTTGTCGAGCCCTTCAACACGAGGCCGCCACACCGCGTTGATGACCGGCGGGAGCACAGCGTGCAACATCCGGTACAGCACCGGCGCCCGGTCTGGCGATCGCATGCTGCCTCCTCCCCACCCTGGACCGCTCTGTACCCGGCCGGCGGCTGGCGCAGTCTATGCCGCCCACCTGGATCAACCCGGCCGTTGGGCCCCGGCCTCGCGGATATCCTCCCGCCCGTTGGCTTGCCGGCCTCGGCGGATACCCTCGGTGCGCATGAGCGACCAGCGACCGGAACGCCCCAGCGAGGTTGTCGAGCTGCGCGGCCACGTCATCGACTCGCGCCTGCTCGGTCAGGTGCTCGACGAGGTCATGGAGCGTGGCGCCGACTACGAGATCGTGCGCTTCGATGTCGGCAAGCGCCACGAGGACCCCTCGTACGTCGCGTTGCGCGTCGAGGTCGACGAGCCCGAAGAGCTGGTCGCGCTGCTGGAGCGGCTGCAGTCCTACGGCGCCAACCCGGCGACCGACGAGGACGCGACGCTGCTGGCCATCGAGCGTGACGGCGTCCTGCCGGAGGGCTTCTACTCGACCACGAACCTGCCCACCCGCATCCGCATCGAGCGGCGCTGGGTGGATGTTGCCAACCCCGAGATGGACTGCGCCGTGGTGTACGACCCGCAGACGTCCACCGCCCGGACGGTGCCGATGGACGACACCAGGGTCGGCATGCAGGTGGTCGCCGGCGTCGGCGGCGTGCGGGTCACACCTCGCCAGAAGCCGCGCGTGGACGACTCAGGCACGACCTTCGAGTTCATGACCTCGGAGATCTCGTCCGAGAAGCCGCAGGTCCTGCTCGTCGAGCGGGTGGCACAGGGCATGCGCGACGCCAAGGTCGCCGGCCAGAAGGTCCTGTGGGTCGCCGGACCCGCGCTGGTGCACACCGGCAGCGTCGAGCCGACCTGCGCGTTGATCCGCGCAGGCTACATGGACGTGTTGTTCGCCGGCAACGCGCTGGCAACCCACGACATCGAGGGCAACCTGTTCGGTACCTCGCTGGGTGTGTCGCTGTCGCACGGCATCCCCACCGAGCACGGCCACGAGCACCACGTCCGCGCCATCAACCGCATCCGCCAGTGCGGGTCGATCCAGGCCGCCGTCGACAACGGCACGCTGACCGGCGGGATCATGTGGCATGTCGTGACCTACAGCGTCGACTACGTGTTGGCGGCCAGCGTCCGTGATGACGGCCCGTTGCCCGAGGTCATCCGCGACGTGATCGCCGCACAGGGCGAGATGCGCAAACGCATCCCCGAGGTCGGTTTCGCGCTGATGGTGGCCACGCTGCTGCACTCGGTGGCCACCGGCAACATGCTCCCTGCCCACGTGCCACTGGTCTGCGTCGACATCAACCCGGCCTCGGTCACCAAGCTGGTGGACCGGGGCTCGGTGCAAAGCGCCGGGATCGTCACCGACGTCGGGCTGTTCCTACTGCAGCTCGCCCACCGCCTGGCTCCCGACGAGCTGGCCGACCTGCGCGCCGACACCGCCACCTTCGAGCCGGGCACCACCGAGGCGGCGGAAGGCTAAGGCGGGGCCGCCTACCCGGCGTCGCACTCCACCGCGAACGCCAAGGCATCGCAGACCGCGCGCATTCGCTCTGGGTCCAAGCGCGCGATGCGGTCAACCAGCAGCGCTGCCGCCAGCGGTTGGACGTTGTCCAGGGAGACCGCACATGGCTGTGGGAGACCGTCATCGGCGTCGAGCTGCACCTCCGTCGGCAGACCGCGGATTCGGGTTGTCAGCGGCGCCACTAGCGGCCGGCGCAACGTCTCCAGCACCGCATGACGCGACAGGATCAAGACCGGGCGGCGTCCCAGCGCTGGGTCTTCGCTCCACCACACCTCGCCGCGGGCTACCAGGAGCTCTCCTCCTCACGGGCCAGTGCCGCGAGGTTGCGACGCGTGTTCGTCTCGGTCCACCGGTCCAAGTCTCCCCACTCGTCGCGCGCGTCGGTCTGCGGCATACGCAGGTAGCCGTCGATCAGCGCATGGGTGCGCTGGGTCGCGCGATCCTCGGTCAGCTGGCGCTCCAGCAACTGGCGGATCAGCCGTGATCGCGAGACGCCGAGCTGACCGGCCCGCCTGTCAAGCTCGGCAACGAGCTCATCGCTGAGCTGCACCAACGTCTGCACTCGGGAGGTCATTGCACCCACTCTACCATATGGTACCCATATTGACTGCTCGATCCGCTCCGCCGCCGGCTACTGAGCAGCCAGCCGTTAGCCTCTCACGATTCGGGTGCCGGCCTTTCCGCGCAGGGCTTCGGCGGCGCGGTCAAGGCTGGTGATGACCGCCTGGCCGCCGCACTCGGCGACGGCGGCGGCGGCGCTGATCTTCGGCCCCATCGACCCGGCCGGGAACTGCCCGGCGTCGAGCAGCTCGCGGGCCTGCGCCACCGTCACCTCGCCCAGCGGCCGCTCGTCGTCCGTGCCGTAGTCCA
>Ga0136616_10001589_pt1 | contig 11932 bp, 10 predicted proteins | sample AntDrymUQ2992106_2_FD_106648 | JGI IMG/M metagenome (GOLD analysis project Ga0136616, IMG submission 106648) | Polar desert sand microbial communities from Dry Valleys, Antarctica - metaG UQ299 (21.06) | ecosystem: Environmental > Terrestrial > Soil > Desert | place: Antarctica: Dry Valley...
GGCCGCTCATCTCGACCTCCTTGGCGGTCTTGTCGATGTGCCGGCAGATTCGGCGCGTCGAACTTTGAGCGCTTCACCCCGCCAGGCGGGGTCACGCGCTCAAAGTTCGCAGGCTTGGGCGGTTCGTCACGCTCCGCTGATGCGTTGGTACAGCTCGATGTGCTGGCGGGCGGGATCCTTCCACGACCATTCGCGGCGCATCCCCCTGAGCTGGATGGTCTTGCGCCTGCTCGGTGATCGCCATGCCCTGGTGGCCCGATGGAGGGTGTCGAGCAGCGACATGGCGGTGACCTGGCCGGCGATGAACCCGTTGCCGGCGGGCCCGTGGAGGTCGGCGTCGAGGACGGTGTCGTGGAGCCCACCCACATCGGTCACCACCGGGATGGTGCCGTAGATCATGGCCTGCATCTGGGCGAGGCCGCACGGCTCGAAGCGGCTCGGCATCAGAAGCAGGTCGGCCCCGGCGAAGATTCGGTGCGCCAACGCCTCGTCGTAGCCCTCGGCGAAACGGGCTGTCTCGCCATGGCCCACGGTCGCCCAGTGCGCCCGCTCGGCCAGTTCCCGATCTCCCGAGCCGAGAATGACCAGCTTGGCCGGGAAATGGTCGAGGTAGTCGATCATCTCGAGCGCCAGATCCACCCCCTTCTGGTCGGTGAGCCTGGTGACCATCCCGATGATGGGGTGCCGGGTGGTGTCCCACTCGCACTCCTCGAGCAGGCTGCGCCGCGCCGCCGACTTGCCGGAGAGGTCCGTGGCGTCGTACGGCTCGGCGATGTGCGGATCGGTTGCCGGGTTCCACTCGGTGGTGTCGATCCCGTTGAGGATCCCGACCAGCCCTTCGCCCCTGGCCCGCAGCGGCCCGTCGAGTCCGAACCCGCCTTCGGGGCGGCGGATCTCGTGTACGTAGTTGGGGCTGACCGCGATGACGTAGTCGGCCAGGGCGATCGCCCCCGACATCGGGTTGACGATGCCATGCCATTCGTACGCCTGCGGGCGGCGGTGGAGGACACCGAACCACCCGGCGTCGGCCATGCCCTGATAGGCGAGGTTGTGGATGGTCAACACCGAGGGGACGTGGCGGGAGAGCATGCCGAGGGCGCCGCCGGTGTGCCAGTCGTTGACATGGAGGACGTCGGGCTCGAGCACGTCGACCAGCCGGGCCACCGCCGCCGAGAACGCCATGAAGCGGAAGTCGTTGTCGTGCCACCCCTCGCCGTTGCCGTCGTTGTACGGGTGGGGGCGCTCGATGGCCGGGGTGCGCACCGCCAGCAGCGGGATCCCGTCACCAAACGTGCCCTGGCGCATGGTGGTGATGCCCACCCATCCCGGCATGTCGAGGGGCAGGTCCGGGCCGAGCGCAGCGTCGTACGTGCCGTAGTCGGGCAGGACCACGGTCACCTCGACACCGTCGGTGTGGAGCTGGCGCACCAGACCGGCGGCGGCGTGCGACAGACCGCCGACCCTGACCAGCGGGGCCAGCTCGGCGGTGGCGAAGAGAACTCTCACGACGACCCTCCCGGGCGGCGGAGCACCATCATGGCAAACGGCTGCAGCGTGATGACATCCCCGGGCCCGAAGGATGCCGGATCGGGGGGACCGTCGTCCGTGGTGTCCACCACCACCGTCCACGGCTCGTCCCCGACCCCCGTCGGGGTCGTCATGTCGACGCTCTGTCTACCGCCGTTCACCAGCACCAGGAACGAGGCGGCGTTGAGCGGGGTCTGGTCCAGGTCGAGGGGTTTCAGGGTCTCGCCGTTGAGCAGCATCCCGATGGCACCGGTCCCGGCGTCCGCCCAATCGGCGAGGGTCATCGGGAGGCCGTCGAGTGCGAACCAGACAACGTCCTGGCTGTCCGACCCGTCATGGGGGAGTCCGGTCAGCCAGGTGCGGCGGTGCAGCACCGGGTTGGATCGACGCAGGGCGATGACGGCGCCGGCGAAGTCGGCGAAATCGGGGTCGGCCGCCTCCCAGTCGTACCACGAGGTCTCGTCGTCGTGGGCGTATGCGTTGTTGTTGCCGCCCTGGGTGCGGCCCAGCTCGTCGCCACCGAGCATCATCGGCACCCCCTGGGACACCATCAGGGTGGCGAGCATGCTGCGGCGCCGGCGCCGACGCATCCGCTGGATCTCGGGATCGTCGGTGGGGCCCTCCACCCCGGTGTTCCATGACCGGTTGTTGGTGATGCCGTCTGCGCCGTCCTCCCCGTTGCGGTCGTTGTGCTTCTCGTCGTAGCTCACCAGGTCGGCAAGGGTGAACCCATCGTGGCCGGTGACGTAGTTGATCGAGGCCGTAGGCGATCGGCGCCCTCCGGCGAGGAACACGTCGGCGCTGGCGGTGACCCTGGTGGCCAGGTCGGGGACGGTTCCCCCGATCCCCCGCCACAGGTCGCGCACCGTGTCGCGGTAGCGGTCGTTCCATTCGCTCCACCCGGCGGGGAAGTTGCCAAGCTGATAGCCGCCCGGCCCGACATCCCACGGCTCGGCGATCAGCTTCACGGCCGACAGCACCGGATCCTGACCGATGAGGTGGAGCAGCGGAGCGGCGGCGTCGAACAGCTCCTGGCGGCGGCCGAGGGTGACGGCGAGGTCGAACCGGAACCCGTCGACGTGGTACCGGGTGACCCAGTGGCGCAGGCTGTCGGCTATGGCCCGCTGCACGGCGGGGTGGTCGGTGTTGACGGTGTTACCGGTGCCGGTGAAGTTCAGGTAGCGGCGCCGGTCGTGCACGTCGAGCCGGTAGTAGGCGGGGTTGTCGATGCCGCGCAGCGACAGATGGGGGCCGAGTCGATGCGACTCGGCGGTGTGGTTGTACACCACGTCGAGGTACACCTCGAGCCCTGCCTCGTGGAGCCGCTTCACCATCTGCTTGAACTGGACGACTGGGCTGCCCTCGCCGGCGGCGGCATACCCGGCGTGGGGGGCGAACCAGCCGACCGGCTGGTAACCCCACAGGTTGCGCAGGCCGCGGGCCACCAGAGCCTGGTCGTGGACGAAATGGAGCACGGGCATCAGCTCGACCGCGGTCACCCCGAGCCCGGTGAGATGCTCGATCACCGGGTCACAGGCCACACCAAGGTAGGTGCCCCGCCGCGGTGTCGGGACCTGCGGATGGCGTTGGGTGAGGCTCTTGACGTGGGTCTCGTAGATCACCGTGTCCACCCACCGGTTCCGGGGCGGGCTGTCGTCACCCCAGTCGAAGTCGTGGTCGACCACCACCGACCGGGGCATGAAAGGGGCACTGTCGGTCGAGTCGATGGTGTCGGGGTGCTCCGGCCGGAACCCGAACAAGGCCGGGTCCCAGGTGACCTCCCCCTCGATGGCCCCGGCATAGGGGTCGATGAGCAGCTTCGCCGGGTTGCAACGCAGCCCGCTCGCCGGGTCCCACGGGCCGTCGACCCGCAGCCCGTAGCGGGTCCCGGGGCCGATCCCCACCAGGTAGCCGTGGTGGATCGAGCCGGTGCGCTGCTGGAGCCAGTGGGCGGTCTCGCCGCCGCCTTCGTCGAAGATGCAGACGGCGATGCGGTTGGCGATGTCGGAGTGGACGGCGAAGTTGACCCCGTCCCGGTCCGGCGTCACCCCCAAGGGCTGGGGCTGCCCGGTGAGCTGGCGGACCGTCACGAGGCGGCGGGGGTGATGTGCACCGTCCCGGTGAACAGCCCGCACACCCTGCCGTCTGACCGGGTGAGCGTCACCTGGTAGGTGGCGAGGGTGCGGCCCCTGGTGACCTCGGCGGCGACGGCGGTGAGGGTGTCGCCGGTGGCCGCCCCGGCGGTGAGGGCGAGATGGGTGCCGATGGCCACCGCCCGGTCACCGTGGGCGTTGGAGGCGAGGCTGAAGGCGGAGTCGGCCAGGGAGAACATGGCTCCGCCGTGGGTGATCTCGTGGAAGTTGAGGTGATCGCCGGTGATCGCCATCTCCACCGTGACCGGGTCGGTGGAGACGAGCCGCATCCCCAGCAGGTCGGTGTAGCGGTCCCGCTCGAACATGGCGACGATGCGGTCCGCCCTGGAGGTCACTGTTTCAGGGATTCCGCAGCGCTCCCACCAGCCTCCACGTGGCGGGGAGCACGGTGCCGGCGACCACCACCTTGACCAGGTCGCCGACGATGAAGGGCACCGAACCCAGCTCGATCGCCTCGGTGCCGCTCACCCCCAGCGTGTGCGCCAGCCACGGCACCCCGAAGAGGTGGATCGTCACCGATCCGAGCAGGAACAACGGGGATGGCGGTGGCCAGCGCCCGGTCCTGCCTCCGCTCGGCGAGCCGGCCCATCACCCAGGCGGCGACGACGAAGCCGACCAGATAGCCCCCGGTGGCGCCCCGCACCACCTCGATGCCGGACGATCCCTCGGCGTAGAAGGGGAGGCCGATCGCACCCAGCGCCACGTACAGCGCCATGCTCGCCGCCCCCAGATTGGACCCGAGGGCGACGCCCGCCAGGAGCACGACGAAGGTCTGGCCGGTGATGGGCACCGGGGTGTACGGCAGGGGGATCACCAGCTGGGCGGCCCCGGCGGTGAGCAGGGCGAAACCGATCACCAGGGCGATGCTCACCACCTTGGATCGGGGGAGAACGGCCGCCGTGATCACCGGTGAGGGGACCGTGGTCTGCACGATGGCTGCCTTTCGTCGCTGGGGACTGCGGCGGGAGTGTACCGAGCGCACCCACCCGATTATCGACGGCTGGCTTGTAACATCTGCACCCATGGACCCGACCCCTGTCGCCCAGTCGACTCCGCTCGTCCCCGGCGGCCCCAACGATCCGCTCGATGGCGGTGCCATGGACGATGAAGGGCTGGACGCGGTCGGCGTCGACCACGTCGTGCGCCGAAGGCGCCGGGTCTGGCCGTGGGTGCTGGCCGGGTTCCTGCTCCTCGTCGGCGTGGCCGCCGCCATCTCGTGGCCGATCAAGGTGCCGTACTACGCCCTGTCTCCCGGCCCGGTCGAGGACACCTCCGACTACGTCAGCGTCGGCGAGCCGGCGGGTGAGCCGTCCGAGGGCGAGTTGCTGTTCCTCACCGTGTCGGTGCGGGAGACCAACCTGCTCGGGTACATCGGGGCGATGCTGGCCGAGGAGGTCGATCTCGCTCCCCGAGAGAACATCCGGCCCGTCGGGGTGTCGCAGGGACAGCTCCGCCGGCAGAACCTCGACCTGATGGAGACCTCGAAGGACTACGCCATCTTCGTGGCGTTCGACCGCCTCGGCTACGACCCGGAGCTGGTCGGCAGCGGAGCGTTGGTGGCCCAGGTGGTGGAGGGATCGGCCGCAGAAGGAACCCTCGAACTGGGCGACGTGGTGGTGGCGGTCGACGGGCAGCCGGTTCAGTTCAACAGCGACGCCACCGCCATGGTTGCCGGCCACGCTCCAGGCGACACCATCGAGATCACGGTGGAGCGTACCGTCGGCGAGGGCGAGACCGAGGCCGAGGACGAGGTGGAGACCCTCACCTTCCCCATCACCCTCACCCCGTTCCGTTTCCTCCAGGAGGACGGGGGCGTCGAGGAGGACCCGGAGCGGGGCATGGTCGGGATCCTGCTCACCAACGACGAGGTTTCGGTCGACTTCCCCATCGCGGTGACCATCGACTCGCAGAACATCGGAGGGCCCTCCGCCGGCATGATGTTCAGCCTCGAGGTGTACGACCAGCTTTCCGACGGCGACCTCACCGCCGGGTACCGCATCGCCGGCACCGGCACCATCGACATCAACGGTGATGTGGGGGGGATCGGTGCGGTCAGGCAGAAGGTGTTCGGGGCGATCGCGGTCGGCGCCGACTACATGCTGGTCCCCGCCAGCAACTACGAGGTAGCCGCCGATGCGGCCGGCGACGACATCGAGGTGGTGCGCATCGAGACGATCGACGACGCCCTCGCCTTCCTGGAAACCCTGACCCCAGCCACCTGACCCGTACCCCGGATAGCCTCCTATGCGTTCAGGCGGTAGCCCATGCCGCGGACGGTTTCGATCAGGTCCTTGCCCAGCTTCTTGCGCAGGTAGCCGATGTAGACATCGACGATGTTGCTCCCCGGGTCGAAGTCGTAGCCCCACACGTGGGAGAGCAGCTGTTCGCGCGACAGCACCTGTCCGGGGTGGCGCATCATCGTCTCGGCGAGGGTGAACTCGCGGGCGGACAGATCGATCTCACGGCCACCCGTTGTGGCCTTCCTGGTCCTGAGGTCGAGCGAGACGTCTCCCACCTCGAGCACGGTGACCTCGGTAGTGCCCTGGTCGCGCAGCCGGGCCCGGATCCGGGCCAGCAGCTCCTGGAAGCGGAACGGCTTGGTGACGTAGTCGTCGGCGCCACCCTCGAGCCCGTGGACGGTGTCGCCGACACCCTTGCGGGCGGTGAGCATGATCACCGGCATCCGCTCGCCGCGCCTCCTGATCTCGGCGAGCACGCCGTGGCCGTCGAGACCGGGCAGCCCGATGTCGAGGATGAGCAGGTCGAAATCGCGGTCACGGGCGGCGTTGGCCGCGACCGGCCCGTTCTCGATGACGAGGGTGGTGAACCCTTGGGCCCGCAGCCCCTTCTCGAGGAACGAGGCGATGCCAGGCTCGTCCTCGGCGATGAGGATCCGGTTCACGATGCCTCCTGGGTGGGATGGCTGTTGGCGGGGAACGAGATGGTGAACACCGTGCCTTCTCCCGGCGCCGAATCGACGGCGACGCCGCCACCGTGGGCTTCGGCGATGGCCTTGACGATGGCGAGGCCGAGACCGGCGCCCCCGGTGGTGCGACGGCCCATCTCGCCACGGGCGAAACGGTCGAAGAGCCTGCTCTGCTCCTCGAGGGGGATGCCGGGACCCTCGTCCGCCACCCACAGACGGGCCCAGTCATGCTCGATCCTGGCACCGATCGAGGCGGTGGCGGTCGGAGGTACGTGCTCGACGGCGTTGCGCATCAGGTTCATCATGGCTTGCGTGAGCCGGTGGCGGTCGGCATTGATCATGGTGTCCGGCGCCTCCTCGACCACCCAGTGGCGGGGACTGAGCACCTCGGTCTTGAGGTGGAGGTCGCGGATGAAGTCGCCGAGGTTGATCGGACCCGGCCGGAGGAAGCCCTCCTGCTCGGCCTTGGCCAGGTCGAGAAGGTCGTCGACGATCCGAGTCATCCGGTCGAGCTCGTCGGTGACCAGCTCGATCGTCTCCTCCCGTTCCCGCGGGTCTTCTCCCATCAGCTCCAGGTGCCCTCGGACGATCGTGATCGGGGTGCGCAGCTCGTGGCCGGCGTCGTCGACGAACCGCTGCTGGGAGGCGAACCCTGCCTCGAGCCGGTCGAGCATCGAGTTGAACGTCCTGCCCAGGTCGGTGATCTCGTCGTCGCCCTCGACCGGGATGCGTTCGGTCAGGTCGGTGTCGCTGATCGCCTGGGCGGTCGACCTCAGGGAGCGCAGCGGCTTGAGGATGGTCCCCGCCGCAAACCAGGCGATGACCGACGCCAGCAGGAAGATCGACCCAGCGACGAGGGCGCCGATCCGCACCGCATCGTCGACCTCGGCCATCCGCTCCGCCTTGAGGATGGCGACGAGGAACACGCCCTCGACACGGTCGCCCGAGGTCATCGGGACCGCCAGGTAGCGGAGCGGACCCAGCGTCGTCTCGACATCTCGTCGGACCGGTTCGGTGATGTCGAGCCACTCGTCCATGGTCGGCGTGGCCGCCAAAGTGGCGCCGAGGGCGTCCGCCTTGTACGGCTCGCCGGCGACGATGGTCACCACCGCCTCGTCCTCGAAGGCGACGTTGCGGTCGAGGAAGGTGTCGAACAGGGAGGCGACATCGGTGCCGAAGGGCTCACCGGTCTCGGGGTCGAGCCCGGCGGCAAGCTGGGAGAACTCGCCCAACTCCTGGTCGAGGGCGTCGTCGATGGCGGCGTCCTGGCGGTCGAGGAGAAACGCCCGCTGCACGATGAAGGCGCCCACGAGGGCCACCGCCAAGAGGGACACGTACCAGCCGAGGATGCGCACCCGGGCGGTGGCGGTGCGGCGCACCGGCCGCTTGGGGCCGGTGGCGGGTGCGGTGGTCTTCTCGGTCTCGACGGTGGTTGCCATGTAAGGGGCAGGGTAAGAGCCGAGCCACCGACCACGCGCCGCATCCGCCGAGGGAGGAGTGGAGGTCCTCCCCGGAGGGTGGGTGGGTGGTGGTGGGTCCGGCCGGTTCAGTCGTCCGAATCGTCGCCGGGCGAGGAGTCGGCCGAGTCGTCGCCCCCGCCACCGGGTGCCCGGCGGGAGTCGTCGGGCGAGTCGTCGTCGCCGCCACCGGGTGCGGGCGACGGTTCGGGGCTGTCGTCGGGCGAGTCGTCGTCGTCACCGCCACCCGTGGTGGGGACACTGTCATCGGGCGAGTCGTCGTCGTCACCGCCCGTTCCGACCGGGGTGCTGTCGTCGGGCGAGTCGTCGTCGTCGGTCACAGTGTCCCCGCCGTTGTCGTCGAACGGGGAGTCCAGGTCGCCTTCCAGATCCGACAGGTTGATGATGCCGGTCAGAGGCAGCGGCCGGGGAACCGTGGTCTCGGCGATTCTCGCCCGATCCTCGAGCGAGATGGCGTCAGGGACGGTTCCGTCGGCGGGGTTGGCCAGGACCAGCCCGGTGATCCCGAGGGCGGCCACGGCGCCCGCCCCGGCTACGACCTTCCAGTCACGGGGTCGCTTCCACTGGTTCTTGATCTGCATGGTGACCTCCGTCCGTTTCAATCCGTCATCGATAGATTGCGGCAGGGGCATGAAGTGAACCTGAGGTGGTCGTGAGACCTTTCTCATCGACCCTGCGGGCACTCTCCACCCACCGTTCCGCCAACTCGATGCGCTGCCGCGTGCCCACCGGCCAGTCCGCCCGCTGCACCCGGAAGGGGCCGGTGGCGAGACCGAGTACAATGGCTGCGGCCCGTCTGCGCAGATCGGCGGGGTCGACCATGCGGTCCCAGGTGCGCAGCAGGCTGCCGGCGTACTCCCGGATGCGCCGGGCACCGGCCTGGCGCACGTCGAGGTGGCCGAGCATGGTGGCGGGATCGTCGCCGGGTCGGCCCCACCCGAACGTGTCCACGTCGAGCATCCCGACGATCGACCCGTCCATAACCAGGAGCTGGGCCTCGTAGAAGTCGCCGTGGGAGGCGACGGTCGGGTCGACGATGTCGGGACCGATCTCGGTGATCAGGGCGGCGATCCGTTCCGCCTCGGCCGGGAGCAGATGGGACAGAAGCTCTCCGATGCGGCGGACCCGCTCGATGGGTGAGCGCACGATCAGACCCGGTTGCGGCTCGGGGAGGGCGCCGAGTAGACCGTTGAGGGCGGCCACGTCGGGAAGCGGGGTGTTGGGACGGTCGAGCGCCTCCCGCAGGGTCACTCCGGGGAGTGCCTGCAGGGCGAGCAGCCCCAGGTCGCGGCTGAACCCGAGGCTTCTGGGTACGGGGAGGTGCTCGGCGAGGAACTGGTGGTTGCGGTGCAGGGCCTCCACCTCGTCGACGGGGACCAGCTTGAGGAAGACGCTCGCCGTCCTGCCCCTGACCTCGACCACCGCCCGGCTGCCGGGTCGGTAGGCGCGCAGCCGGGTGACGACCTTGTCCTCCGGTGCACCCAGATCGGCAAGCAGCGCCCTGGCCCGGATCGGGTCGAGGGCGGCAGCCAGCCCGGGGATCCCCGGATCATCGGGCATGCGCCACACCCCGATCCGGGTTCCCTCGTTCTCGACCACGAGGGCACCGTCGGGGATCCTCCGTCCGGCGGTGGCGATCAGATCGTGGTCGCCGTTGAGGTGGTCGCCCTTGAGCTTGGTTCGGTAGCGGACCGTGATGGATCGTCCCGGCCACCAGGTGATGTGATTGGTGCTGGCGGAGACGATGCGGGCTCCGGCGGCGTCGACGGCGGCACGGAGCGGTTCGGGCACGGCGCGGCCCAACAGGATCTCGACGGCGGGGAGATGCTCGTCGCGCAGGGCGGCGTTGCGCACCGGATTGGCCACCGGGAGATCCTCCAGGGTCGGGGTGAGATGGTGATGAGCCGAAGATGAGAGTTCTCTCATCATCGATCTTGGTGGATTCGCCACCGCACCCGCCCGGGGAGGGGAAGGGAATCCCGGGCGGGTGCGGTGCGATCGGCTGCCAGGTCAGCTGTCCTGCGAATCGTCGGGTGAGTCCGGCGAGTCGGGGCTGTCCGGCGAGTCGGGGCTGTCCGGCGATGCCGGCGATGCCGGGCTGTCGTCGGGCGAGTCCGGCGAGGCCGGCGAGGCAGGGCTGGAATCGACGCTGTCGCCAACGCCACCGGCGCCACGCGGGGTGCTGGTGTCGGACGAGTCGTCGCCACCGCCCCGACGCGGGTCACTGCTGTCGTCGCTGTCGTCACCGCCGCCACGCCGTCCGTTGTCGTCGAACAGGGAGTCCAGGTCGCTGAGGTCCGCCAGGTTGAAGATGCCGTCTGCGGGCAAGGGCGCCCTGAGCCGGGCCTCGGTGATCTGGGCTCGGTCCTCGAGCTGGATCATGTCGTCTGCGTCGGCGGCGATGGGACCGGCGAGGGCCAGACCCGAGACCCCGACTGCGGCGAGGGCGCCGGCTCCGGCGACGACCTTCCAGTCACGGGGACGCGTCCACTGGTTCTTGATCTGCATGATGACCTCCTATGCATGTCGAGCAGATGGTTGAAGGATCCGGGATGGCGGTGAGACCAACCTGAGCGGGCGGTGAGACATCTCTCACCGATTCTTAGGACCGAAACGCGTCGCTGACGACGAGTTTCGGTCCTAAGAAAATCGTGGGGCGGGTGGTCGCCACGACCCTGGGTGTATCTCGGGGTGCCGGGACGGTGGCTTGTCGGGGGGTATCGTCCCGGTGAGATGCCCCTGACCCCCGACGAGATCCGCAAGCGCCATTTCGACGTCGGTCTCCGCGGGTACGACCGCGACGAGGTGGAGCGCTTCCGCACCGAGGTCGCGGCGACGGTCGAGGAGCTGGCCGGTGTCGCCGCAGCCATCGAGGGGAAGCTGGGGCAGCTCGGGATCGGTGACATTCCCGACATGGGGGAGGAGCTGTCGCGGGTTGCGGCCGAGGTCGGGTCGATCCTCGAGGCGGCTCGCAGGGCGGCCACCGAGATGCGCCGCCGGGCGGATGAGGACGCCACTCGGTGGCGGGCCGAGGCCGAGCGGGATGCCTCGGCCTGGCGGGAGGCCGCCGAGCGGGAGGCGGCTGCAATGCGGTCGGACGCCGAGCAGACGGCCGCCGCCGAGCGCGCCGAAGCTCAGCGTCAGGCCGAAGAGTTGCGGGCGGGGGCGTGGAACGAGTCGGCGGCAATGCTGGAACGGAGCCAGACGGAGACAGATGCGCTGATCGCCGAGGCCAACCAGGACGCCCTGTTCATCAGGGCAGGGGCCGAGCGGGACTCGCTGCGGCTGACCGGGACTGCTCGCCACGAGGCCGAGGCCGAGCTCAAGCAGGCTCGCACCGAGGCCAAGCGACTCGTCGAGAAGGCGGAGCACGAGAGCGATCGCCTGATGGAGGAGGGCCGCCGGGCGTTGGACTCGGCCGACGAGCGGGTCCGGGCGCTCGAACAGCGCCGTATCGAGTTGCTCGCCGAGATCGAGACCATCCAGAAGACCTTCGACAAGATGGACATCGAGCTCGAGGCCCGGCACAACCAGCAGCACCAGATGGACGACGAGCCGGCGGAGTGGGAGATCGACCCGGCGGTGCGGGTGGTCCCGGCCACCCGGCTCATGCCGCCGATCCCGGTCGACGCCGATGAGCTGGTCGCCGAGGTGACCATGCTCCGCTCCGGTATCGACGCCCTCGCCCAGCCTGAGGACCACGCCGTGGACGAGCCTGCGGAGGGGTCTGCGCCCGAACCGGAGCCAGTGCCCGAGCCGGAACCGGAGCCCGAGCCCGAGCCCGAGCCGGAGCCGGAACCGGAGCCGGAACCGGAACCGGAACCGGAACCGGAACCGGAACCGGAGCC
>Ga0136616_10001591_pt1 | contig 11929 bp, 10 predicted proteins | sample AntDrymUQ2992106_2_FD_106648 | JGI IMG/M metagenome (GOLD analysis project Ga0136616, IMG submission 106648) | Polar desert sand microbial communities from Dry Valleys, Antarctica - metaG UQ299 (21.06) | ecosystem: Environmental > Terrestrial > Soil > Desert | place: Antarctica: Dry Valley...
CGGCCGAGGACCCGCACCGCGAGGTGCGCGACGAGACGGAGCTCGTCCCCAATCGTGACGACGACGTCGTCACCGACGCGGACGAGCACCAGCTGGAGACCGACGTCCCCGACATCCGGGAGACGGCGATCGCCGACGAGACCGAGCACGCCGACCCAGCCGAGCAGCATCGGGTGCCCGACGTCGACGAGACCGCCGCGGCCGTGACCCGGGCGCAGGAGGCGCTCGCGGAGATCGAGGCGCGCCGACAAGCCGATACCGCCCGCGAAGCCGAGGAGCAGTGGCAGACCGTCCGGCGTGAGGAGCTGGCGCGCTGGACCGCCGACGACCGGGCGGCCGAGCAGGGCACCGTCGACGAGCGCGACCACGACGTAGTGCTGGAGTACTAAGCTGTCTCGCGGCTGCGCCGCAGCGTCTCCTCGATGCGGGCGGCCAGCCGCTCGGAGCGGATCGCGTTGACCTCGGTGCGGTTGCGCAGCGCTCGGCGTTCCTCCGGGCCCCAGTTCTTGTGCGGCTGCGTGGCCATCGTCTGCTGGTACAGCTCCTCAGCGGTGGCCACGGACCCGTCCGGGTTCCGCTGCGGCAGCGGGATCGGTGGCCTACGGCGCTCCAGCGGGTCGGCGGTGAGCCACCGTAGGACCTCCTCGACACCGAGCGACCACACCGGGTTGGTGGCGACCGCGGGTGCGTAGGGCACGCCCAGGTCGCGGCAGAACGACTCCAGTGGTACGTCGTCGGTGTCGACGTGTACCGCAGCCCACATCTCGGCCGTCGCGAGCGCCTTCGTGACCGGCTGCTCCTCGCGGAATGTGACCGGCGCGTTCCGCCCGCCGCGGATCCACGCGGCGGTGGCGCCCATCGCCTCGGCCTTCGCGGAGCCGGTGTCGCGGTACTCGCGGAATGCAAGCACGTGCAGGTCCGCCAGCTCGCTACGCGAGGGCGTGATCCACGTCGGCTCCACCGGCCGCCAAGAGGCGATGACCCGAGTATGCGCTGGTACCCCGACACCGCGGAACAACGAAGCGCGGCACCCCCTCAACATGCTCACCCGAGGCCACCGACGCGGACGGCGACGCCCGCGCGCCACTCGGCGAGCTGGCGTCGCCGCGACCGACTGCGGGACGTCATGCTCGCCGGGGCTGCTGCGACCGGGCAGAACCTCGGCGCAAGGCGGACGGATATTCGGGCCAACCCGGTAAGCAGCCCCACGAGCCAGGCGGAGATCTCCACGCAAGGCTCAGGATGCGCTGAACGATCGACCATTGACCGGACTTGAGTTCCTGCGGTCGAGATTGAACGGTTACGAGGCGAGGGTAGAGTCGTAGCGAGCCGGAACGAAGTTGCCGACCTGTCACGTTCCGGGCATGCACGGCTATATCCGATGCGAGATCATCGGACGTGGGCCGAAAGGGGGACGTGGTGCGGTATCTGCGGAACCCGCGGTTGTGGTTCGGTGTGCCCGCCGTCGTGGTGGGGGTGGTCGTCGGTCTGTTGACGAACATCGTGACGACGACCCCCACCTGGCCGGTCGTCGTCGGGCTGGTCACCGTCGTGGTGGTGTGGGTAGGGCTGAGGGTTTGGCAGGCGGCTCGTGATGAGAAGGACCGGCTGAACGCGCTCCAGGCCGCCCGCGACGAGCTGCTGGAGCCGATGGAGCCTGCCCTGCAGGGGACCCACACGATCAGTACCTTGCTGGCGGCCGAGCACGCTCTGGCGCCGTTCGTGGCTCGTGGCACCGAGACCAAGAAACTGGTGCATTGGTGCCTGGACCCAGCTGCTCCGCCGGTTCACGTGCTCGCCGGCCCGAGTGGGGTGGGCAAGAGTCGGCTCGCCGTGGAGGTCGCCCGCCAGCTACCCGACGGGTGGGTAGCGGGACGATGCGTCAGCGGGAAGGCCGCGCAGCTGCTGCCAGCGGTCCTCGCCTGCCAGGAACCCACCCTGGTGGTAGTCGATGACGCCGACACGCAACCCGGGGTGGCGTCCCTGGTCGCGCAACTGGGCGAGCGGGCGGAGCGGGGCGAGGTCACGGTGCTGCTCCTGGTACGCGAGGCCACCGTCTTCCAGACCTGGCTGCACCAGCAACTGCCGGACGCCCAACGGGTGCACTTCCCGACCACGACGCTGGAGGTAGTCGGGGGGCCGGGGGATCGGCGTCGCTGGTTCGTCCAGGCCGCGCGGGCATACGCGACAGCGCTGGACGTCCCGCCACCGCCGGTGTCGGATGATGATACCCGCCCGGTGGGCGCCGAGGGTGACCCGATGATCGTCACGCAGGTCCGGGCGGTGCTCGCAGCCCTGGCCAGCACTCCCGACCGAGCCGAGGCGATCCGCGGCGACGGCATCGACCGGGTCGCCACGGAACTCATCGAACATGAGCGCCAGCGGTGGGACCGCGCTGCTGATGACCCACGGTGGCACCTGGCGGAGGACTTCACGGTGGAGGATCGCGAGGAGGCGCTGCTGGCCTTGGTGCTGCTGGCGCGCTGGCGCGCGAAGCAGGCGACGGGTACATCGGTCTACCGCCGGAGCTCGTCCTTCCTCACCGCACGGCGCCGGCCCACTTCGATGTGTAACGAAGGGTGGGGTGGCGGCGATTTCGTTGAGGAAAGCTCTTCTCACTGAGTCGGAGGTCTGTGGGCGTGGATCCGGTGTTGCGGGTCATCATCAGGGCACTGGCGGGTAGTTCATGACAGCCGGGGCTGTGTCTACCGAGGGGACGGGGTGGGTGCATGATCGCTGTGGCGCTCTGATCCGCAACGTGGAGCGGTTTATCCATGGCAAGACGGCTGTCGTCAGGGACTCGGTGATCTGTTTGTTGGCTGAGGGGCATCTTCTCATTGAGGATGTTCCTGGGGTGGCGAAGACGTCGTTGGCGAAGGCGATAGCACACTCGATCAGCGGATCGATGAAGCGGATTCAGTTCACTCCTGATCTGCTGCCCTCTGATGTTATCGGCGTGCAGATGTTGGAGAAGAACGAGCGGGAATTTCAATTCAGGAAAGGTCCGATTTTTGCCCATATTGTGGTCGGAGACGAGATCAACCGTGCATCACCGAAGACGCAATCGGCGCTGCTGGAGGCCATGGCGGAGCGGCAGGTGACGGTCGACGGCGAGACCTACCCGCTACCCTGGCCGAACATTGTGATCGCCACGCAGAATCCGATCGATTTGCAGGGCACATATGCGTTGCCCGAGGCGCAGTTGGATCGTTTCATGATGCTGTTGCGGGTGGGCTATCCAAGCATTGAACACGAGATGCACATCGTCCGCGACGCTGTCGCCCGCAAGCTACCCGAGCAGCTGGAACCGATGATCACGACGGATGATGTAGGCAGGATGATTGAGATCGCGCGCCGTGTGGAGGTGGCACCGTCGATCCAGCGTTACATGGTAACGATTGTGGCGGCTACCCGCAGGGTGGAGCACCTTCGGCTGGGGGCTAGCCCCCGGGCCAGCAACGCGCTCGCCGTCGCGAGTCAGGCTCGCGCCGTCGTCTGCGAGGGCCGGTCCTTTGTGACCGCGGACGACGTCAAGGCGGTGGCCCGGTCGGTGCTGGGCCACCGGTTGCTGCTCACGCCGGAAGCCGCGGTCCAGGGGCTCACCGGGGAGGGCATCATCGAGAATATCATCGACTCGGTGGCGGTACCGCAGGATCCTTGGGGCGGGTGAGGAGGGTGCTCACCAGATCCGGGGTCGCGGTCGCGGTAGCGGCAGTCGTCCTGCTCGCTGCCGGCTGGGTCGCGAATTATCCAGAGCTGGTCGCGCTGGCGTTCGCCGGTTTCGCAGCGCTAGCCGCAGCCATGCTATGGATGTTGTCGCGGCCCAACTTGGCAGCGGTTCGCGAGATCCGACCGTCTCGGGTGTCCGCGGGGGAGCGGGCCGTGGGTGTTCTCACGGTGACCAATCAGGCGCGATGGCGTAGCCTACCCCTCCTGGCTACCGAGGCGGTGAGGAGCACCCAGACCACCCAGATCACTCAGCTGAGCATTCCGGTGCCGAGTCTGGCTGCCGGGCAGCGTCATCAGGTCAGTTACACGCTGCCCACTTGGCGACGCGGCATCTATCGGGTGGGTCCGCTGACCGTTGGTCATACCGATCCGCTCCGGTTGATGGTCCGCGGCCGGAAGTATGAGACTTGTTCCCGGTTGGTGGTGTATCCGCGAGTCCACCGGCTGAAGCCCCTTCCGACGAGTCGTAGTTCCGATATGGACGGACCAACCTCCAGCTATGTGCCCCAGGGTGGTGTGGCGTTCCATAGTCTGCGGGACTACGAGTTTGGCGATGACCAGCGGCTCGTCCATTGGAAGTCGACCGCGCGTATGGGCAAGTTCATGGTGCGGCATAACATAGTGTCCCACGAGCCGCGGCTGATGGTCGTGTTGGACACCAGCATGAGCCCGTTCAACGAGAAATCCTTCGAAGAGGCAGTGAGCGCGGCGGCCTCTGTGTGTGTCGCCGCGCTCCGCAGCGGGTTTCCTTTCCGCTTCCGGACCACCGCCACAGAGGCCACCGCGGTAGACCGGGCCGGTGACGGGGGGGATGCGGTCTTGGACCTGCTCACAGGGGTGCAGCGATCCGGTTCTGACCAGGGGCTGGCGGCGCTACCGGGCATCGTGCCCTGGGACGACGTCCTCACGGTGGAGGTCATCACCGGCCAGCCCCGTTGCGAGCTGCTGGCGCTCCTGCTCGCAGTGCGGACACGCGTCCGGATGGTCAGCCTCATCCAGTTCACCGACGATCCCATCGCATCCCCGGCCGCGGTGCGGGGTGTGGCGTCGATAAGTGTGCGCAGCGGCGAGGAGTTCGCCGCTGCCTGGAACCCTCTGGTACGGCGATGAGCAGTTTGAATCCCGGTGCGCATGCGTCAGGCATCGAGCGCCACAGTGCAACAAAAGTAGTCCTGTGTATGACCGAGGCCGGGCTCGGCACGCTGGCCTGTGCGAGCACCACCCTATTCTATACCAGCTACTTCACCGGCTTAAGCTACCTGCCAGCGCTGCTGAGCGCAGCAGCGGGGGGCGCGATCCTGGCCGGCGTGGCCGCTCTCCGCCGCTGGCGCGCCGGCGCCACCGGGCTCACTGCTGTCCTGGGATTCGTGGGACTCGCCGTCGTCGGGGTATTCACCTCCACTCCAAGCCTCGGTGTCCCGCCCGAGCGCACCGCGACCGAGCTGGGGGCCGGACTGGTCCGCGGCTGGGCGCGGATGCTGACCGTCAGCCTGCCCGCCGAAGTCACCGATGAGCTGCTCGTCACCCCGGCAGTGATCACTTGGTCCGCGGCCTTCCTGGCCACCACGCTGGTGCTACGGACCCGGTGGGTGCTCGTGCCGCTGCTGCCACCCCTGCTGGCGCTGGTGGTGGGGCTGCTGTTCACCGCGGGCCGGACCGATTCGGGCTTGCCTGTCACTGCGGTGTTCCTGGTCACAGTCCTAACCCTGATACTGGTCCGCTCGAGCCGGCTGGACAGCACCGATCTCGACGGCACCGGAGCCGACGGTCAGCCGCATCAGGAGCACCAAGGGCTGGAGCCGGCTTTCGGCAGTCGGCTACGGCTGCTGGCCGGCCGAGCCGCTGCCGGTGGGCCGATCGTGCTCGTGGCGGTGTTGGTCGGGATCGGCGGCGCGGGGCTGGTTCCGGTCGCCACCGGCGCCGAGCGCTTCGACCTGCGCGAGGTGATCCCGCTGCCGCTGACGCTGCAGGACACCATCACCCCGCTGACCACCCTGAAAAGCCAACTACGCGAGCCGCGGCGGGAGCTGTTCACGGTCCGGATCGCCAGCCGCGACACCCGCACTGGCGTTGACCGGGTCCGCACCGCGGTCCTGGACAGCTTTAATGGTGCGCTGTGGACCTCGGAGGACCGTTTCCTGCTCGCGGGACGCACCTTGGGTCCGAACCCGAGTCTGACCGACCCCTGGCACGTCGGCATGCACGTCTCGATCATCCACCTAGACGGCCCCTATCTCCCCTCGGTGGGCTGGCCAGTCCACATCGGCCGGCCCGGCTTTGGATTCAGCAGCACTTCCGGTGTGCTGGTCAGCAACGACTCTCTGAATGGTCTGAGCTACGACATGGTTGGTGAGTGGCGCCCCCGGGACGACGAGGCGCTGCGCGACGCGACGCCGAACCTGACGGAGGGATACGAGCGCTACACGCAACTTCCTCCCGGACTTCCCCCCGAGCTCCAGGCCACAGCCGCCGAGCTCACCTCCACGACCAGTACCCCGTACGCACAACTCCTCGCGTTCGAGACCTACCTGCAGCAGCTGCCCTACAGCCTCGACGCCCGGCCCGGGCACTCCTATGAAGCGCTACGGCGACTGGTCAGCCCCGATCCCGGCGCGCAGATCGGGTATGCTGAGCAGCGCGCATCCGCGTTCGCAGTGCTGGCCCGCTCCCAGGGATTTCCCACCCGGGTTGCGGTCGGTTATCTGCTCAACCCCGACCAGCGCTACGATCCCACTTACACCGTCACCAACAAGGACGCGCATGCGTGGGCCGAGGTCAACCTGACTGGCTACGGGTGGGTGGCATTCGAGCCGACCGACCCGAGCCGGACCCCCATCGCTTCAGTCGAGACACCACCCGAGCCGGGACCCGACGCCACACCTGCCGATACCGACCAGCCCGGACCGCCACCAGTCGTCGATCCCAGGCCGTCGGCAGGTGGCACCACGACCAGCCCGCTGAGCCGGCTGCTGCCGCTGGCCCTGCTCGCTGTGCTGCTGATGCTGGTACCGGTAGTCATCGCCGGGGAAAAGATCCGACGGCGACGACAACGACACAGGGGCAACGCGGCCACGCAGATCATCGGCGCCTGGCGGGAGAGCACCGACCGGCTGGTCGAACACGGCGTCGTGGTACCACCCTCGCTGACCGCGCAGGAAGTGGCTCGGCGGGCTGAACAGCAACTCGGTGAACCTGCCGCAGCGGTCACCGCACTGGCCCCGATCGTCACAAATGCAGTCTTCTGCCCGGTCTCGCCGGAGGACAACACCGCCTGCACCGCATGGAAACTCAACGCCCAGCTCAGCCGGGACTTACGCCGCGTCGACGGCCCGCTCGGCTGGACTCGCGCCTGGCTGGATCCGCGTCCACTGATCACACCTCTGCAGGACCGCCGTCGACGTCGGCAAACCTTGGAACGACTGTAAGGGAGTTAGCGATGCTCAAGCGCGTCGTTGGGATGGGCGGTGTGCAATTCGGCACCAGACGGGGCCGGGCCCTCATCATCGCCACCGTGGTACTGGCCGTGCTGGCCCTGATCGTCGGAGTGGGCTGGAACAATGGCCATCCCGCCAACAAGGTGCGGCTGCTGTCCGGGGCCGTGTGGCTGCCCTCCTCCCACACCGGCCAGCTGACCCTGCTGCACGGCCCCTCAGCCGAGGTGGCCGCCCAGATCCAGGTCGCACCACCCGGCCACCGGCTCAGTGTCGTCCAGCACGACACTACCGCCTACGTCATCAACCACACGGAAGGTTCACTCCGTCGCGTCGACGGAGCCACTTTCAAGCTCACCCCGCCGATCCGACCGATCCCCGACGCCGGTGAAGGACTCCAAGTCTACCCTAGCGCCGCCACCCTCTTCGTCCTGGACACCCACCATGGCTTGCTCACCCACACGAACCCGACCACGTTGACCACCCACGGCGGACCGCAGAGACTCGCGGATCAACCCGACAGGCAGGCCGCCACACTGGACGATACCGGTCGACTGTGGATACTCGATACAACCACGGGGGACCTTACCTGGATCAATGACGGCGAATCCCACACCCGGCGCCAGGACCTCCAACCCGGGCCGGGAACGCTCGTCCTCGCGGACAATGCCCCCGTCCTGATCAACATACCCGGCCGCACCGCCACCACACTCAACCCCGAAACCGTCAACACCGAGAACACCACCCAGCTCGACGTGCACCCCGACGACACAATCCAGCTCGCCGGCTCCCTCCACGCACCCAGGCTCCACCTCGTGACCTCCAGGGGCGACCTCACGACCTGCGACCTGACCAGCACAGCCTGCGAGGACGCGATACCGCTGGGAGACGCAGGACAAGATCTCGGCCCACCACTCGACACCGGCAACCACATCTTCATCCCTGACCACACCCACGGCCGGGTCTGGATCGTCGACCTGCAAGAAAAACGGGTCATGGCACAACCCACAGTGCTCAAACCCCTAGCACGCTTCGAACTACTCAACCACGACGGAATCGTCTTCTTTAATGACCCCTACAGCGAACGCGCCGGCATCATCCGCCACGACGGCACCGTCATCCACGTCCCCAAACACGACGCCCAGCCGCCGTCAACGGAAAACAAACCCAAATCAACTGCCTCGGCATTCCCCAACCAAACATCAACCGGCGACCAACCCCCCACGAGACCAACCAACCCATCGGCCGCGACGTCATCCGGCACCCAACACAGCAACCTGCCCCAGGCAAACCCGACTTCGCCCCCCCAACCAAACGGAGACCCTGCAGCACCCGGAGACCCTGCAGCAGGTGGAGACCCTGCAGCAGGTGGAGACCCTGCAGCAGGTGGAGACCCTGCAGCAGGTGGAGACCCCGCAGCAGGTGGAGACCCTGCAGCACCCGGAGACCCTGCAGCAGGTGGAGACTCCCATACTCCGTCGCCGGACACTGGTGAGTGGGGAATGCCTATCTACCAGGATCATTTCAATGGAGGGTCACTAAGCACGGCCGACTGGTACATTTACGACGATACCGACAATCCCGACGCAAAACCCCCACGCAGACCGGACGCCGTCAAGGTCCACGACGGTGTGCTGCAACTGATCGGCGGAGTCAATGCAGAGGGTAAGGATGTCTCAGGCGGAATACAGTCCAAGATGGGCCGCAAGTACGGCCGTTGGGAAATCCGGTTCAAGGTAGACCGAGGATCTGGGTACTCTGCCGCTGTGTTGCTATGGCCAGAGCGAAACGAAGACTGGCCGGATGCCGGAGAGATCGACTTCACAGAGATCCCTGGAGGTGATCGAACCACCGCTCACACAATCGTTCACAACGGGCCGGACAATGAGCAGGTGGGCGCGACCATGCACGCGGACTTCACACAGTGGCATACTGTTGGTGTGGAATGGACCGCGGACTACGTTGCCTTCTACCTCGATGGCGCGAAACAACAGTTCACGGTGACCGACCCGACAATGGTTCCGAACCTGACACCGATGCGCCTTGCGCTGCAACTCGACCAAGGCTGCGACGACTGGATCGAGTGCCGGAACTCACAGACTCCGCCGCAAGTTGGCATGAATGTGGACTGGGTGAAGGTTTATGCGGCTCCGTAGAAACTCTACTCCAAAGTACCGTGAAATCATATGAGTGAGCGTATCAAACCAGAAACTAGGCTAGTGGGCCTACGCCTTTTCTGCTACTATTTACGATATGAAGCAGCGTCGCCTTCCTCGCCGAGAGCTACCGGAGATTCGTGCACAATTCGCCCGGATGCTGGACGAGGACCTACCCGCAAAGTCGATCATGGTGGCGCTGACGTTGGGCAGGTCGACCTTCTTCGAGTGGAAGCGGTTGTATCAGTCACGCGGTGCGGAAGGGTTGAAGGTGCGTCCGATTCCGGGCCCACGCCGAAGTTGACCGGCGCACCTGGCTTCGTGGGCCGGCTTGTGCCCGGGCAACAACGAGTCCGCCGGGCGGCACCGTTCGGGCAAGACCCGCAAGGGAAACAAGGAACTCTACCAGAGCCTCACCGAATGGGCCTGGGCCGCGGGGCGCACCAGCACCTACCTCGGCGCCCAGTTCCGCCGGTTCCACCGCCGGTTCGGCATGAAGGGCGGACGGAAGACCGCCATGGCCGCGCCATGGCCGCGGCCCACACCTTGATCGTGATCATCTGGCACGTTCTCGCCGAGACCACCGCCTACAACGACCTCGGTTCGGACTACTTCACCCGCCGCATCCACACTCCCGACGCCCGTAAACATCAACTCATCCGCGAGCTCGAAGCCCTCGGCCACAAGGTCACCCTCGAACCCAACGCCGCATGGCCGGTCGCCAGCATCGATCACCGACCAACCCGGCGCCCGACCGGGTCACCAACCCCTGCCTCCAGATGCGTAAGCCCACTACATCTTCTCACAAGATCCAGTCTTCGGACACGCCGGCACTTCACATCGAGACTGGTAACACATCAGGCACTCTAAGCGATTTCTGAGGCAGATGCTGCTAAGAGTAGGGAAGGATGAGCCACATGACCGGTCACACGAGTGACTCAGGTACAGAGGTCAAAGCCGGGTCAAACCCCGGCGTTGGTCCTTCCTTGGCCCTTTTATGCGGCTTACTGGTAGCCTTTGTGGAGCTGCTTGATTTCGCCAAGTCCGGCAAAGTCAACCTAATTATGGCAGGTGTTGCCGCTGTCTTTGTTGCGTTCGGCCTGGCAACAATCTGGCAAAAGCGGACGCACCCCGGAGTGTTGCTTGGCGCCTTCCTCGCTCTCGCAGTCGCTGTGGCATTGTATGGTGCGGTTGCACTGTATGGTAGCGGCACCCCGCTTACAAAAGAACCTCCTGTGGTACCACCAGGCTCAACAGCCGATACCCCTACACTAGTAACGACGACCAACCCGCCGTCGAGTCCATGTCAGGGGCCCCATGCTGCGAACGTTTCGGCTTCGCTGACGGATGACGAAGTCAATTTACTGATCAAAGTTTTCTGCTCTCCTCCAGCGTATTCTCATTACGTACTGATCGCCCAACCGCGTGGTGCCGACGTGGACCCCGACAACCCGCATCCAGAGTACTATCCAGCCTGGGAAATGGGGGAGCTCGGCGTCGGCACTTATGAGCGCGCCTTCGTTGACGGGTACATACAGGGGGGTGCTGAGGTCACCTACTACATTATTAGGGTTGACGACGCCGCCTTTGCACAACTCCAGGAACAGACATCACTTAAAGGCTTCGTACTGAAACTTCCAAGTCATACGGTGGTATCCAATCGGGAGATAGTTAAGCGATAAACTTCTGGCTGGGACGGGTCAGCTTCGTACTGTATGACCGCCAGAATCCGCCGTGCCGCCAGCGGATGATGTCACCGCTGCCGCCCGCCGACCTATTCACGAGTTTGATCGTCCCATAGCAGGTCCCTCCCGTGGGACGCCGCAGCGGGTCCCACTTTCGGCACTGGTGGGAACGTTCCTCGGGGACTGAACCAGCCGACTTGTATGAGCGGCACGGGACGCGGGGGTAAATGATCTAGAATCCTGTCGGGGCACCGACCAGCTTGGCTCGTGAACCGCCTGCCGCCCGTGGGGCTGGCTCTCCCGGGGTTTGAACCGCCCCGGGTCCGGTGGAGGCTCTGAACCCACGAGAGGGTGGATCAGTGCCTGCTCCCCGGAAGTACCCGAACGAGCTGCGTGAGCGCGCGCAGCGTCTGGTCGCGGAGGCGATGACGGAGGACCCGTCGTTGTCGCTGAACGCGGTGGTGAAGCGGATGGCCCGCGGGTCGGGATCGTGCCGGACACGTTGCGTGGCTGGTGCGAGCAAGCTCGCATCGACGCCGGTCAGGAGGCTGGGACGACGACGGCTGACGCGAAGCGGCTCAAGGAGCTGGAGGCGGGCTGGTGTCGACGTTGCGCACCAGCTTTGCAAGGCAGTGCATTGCCGAAGTGGCCCCTCTCCAAGGGTTGTCAAGGCGCCGTCCCCGGCGCCGTCCCCGGCGACGCTCGGGCCGGCTACGCCGGCCCTTCCCGCCAGATGCGAACCCCGAGGAGATCATCGCCGAGGTCGCAGACGTGAGGACTAGGAGGCTGGTGTCAAACACGGTTCTTGGACGAAAACAGCAGCTACGGAGAGTGAAAGACCGAGGTCAGCGGACTGCTCGATAATCGCTCTGTGTAAGATTTCACGAAAAACACCAGTCTCCTAGCAGGTTCCTTGTACGCCCAGTAG
>Ga0136616_10001592_pt1 | contig 11928 bp, 12 predicted proteins | sample AntDrymUQ2992106_2_FD_106648 | JGI IMG/M metagenome (GOLD analysis project Ga0136616, IMG submission 106648) | Polar desert sand microbial communities from Dry Valleys, Antarctica - metaG UQ299 (21.06) | ecosystem: Environmental > Terrestrial > Soil > Desert | place: Antarctica: Dry Valley...
CGTCGAGGTCGGCGAGCAGCTTGTCCACCGCGACGGGCGGGGCCTCGCGCAGGTCGCGCGGGTCGTACTCGTGCTCGGCCGCCGCGCGGAGTGCGCGCACCGTGAGCGTGGCGCCGTAGCGCGGGTCGACCGAGAAGGGACCGACTGCCCGCACCACCGATCCGGTCTTCGAGCATTCCAGGCACTCGTCCACGCCGTCCCACACGACGGCTTCGAGCGCCCCGCTGCGGTCGCCGAGGCGCAGCTTGAGGAACATCTCGCCGTTCTTCTTCTGGCGGCGCGCCTGCTCGCGCACGACGAACACCGAGTCGACCGCCTGGCCGTCGGCGAGCTCGCGAACGAACTGCTTCGTGGAGATGAGCGTGGGCTGCTCCATCGGGGATTGCAAGGTAGGTGGGGTCTCGGACGGTTTAGCCTCCACGCAGGTGAAGTCGCCCCCCGCGCCCGATGCCTGACACGGTGCTCGTCACCGGCGCGTCGGGCGGCCTCGGCGGCGCGGTCGTGGAGGCGCTCGAGGGGGCCGGCTGGACGGTCGCCGCCCTGGGCAGCGGCGACGCAGATCTGACCGACGCCGACGAGACCGCACGCGCCGTCGGGGCGATCGAGGGCCTAGCTGCCGTGGTCAACCTCGTCGGCGGCTTCTCCTCGGGCCCGAAGGTGCATGAGCTCGACCCCTACGGCTTCGCGTGGATGGTCGAGCTCAATCTGGTGACGACCTTCAACGTCGCGCGCGCGGCGATTCCCGCCCTGATCGAGCGCGGCGGCGGGGGGTTCGTGGCCATCTCGGCCAAAGCGGCCGAGCGGCCCTTCGCGGGCGCCGCCGCCTACGTGAGCGCGAAGGCCGCGGTGCTCGCCTTCGTCAAGGCGCTCGACGCCGAGTACCGTGCCGACGGCGTGCGCGCGAACGTCCTGTTGCCCGGGATGATCGACACGCCCGCCAACCGCGAGGCGATGCCCAACTCCGATCGCAGCGACTGGACGGCCCCGGCCGAGATCGCGGAGGTGGTGCGCTTCCTGCTTTCCGATGAGGCGTCAGCGGTTCGCGGCGCGGCGATTCCCGTCTAGCTCGTCCCGTAGAAGGCGAGCGTGCGCTGCCCGAGCTCCTTGGTCGCTCCGCCGTTGGAGATGGCGCCCAGCGGCGCCCCGAGAAACGGCACCAGGCGCCCCGCGTAGCGTTTGGCCACCCGCTTGCCGGCGTACTTCATCAGCTTGGCGGCGATCTGTTCGTCGCGACCCTTCGAGAGCTTGCTCTGCACCATCGCCATGGCCATGGACTGCCCGACTCCGTCAAGCGACTCCCGGGCGGCGGCCGGGGTCTCGTACACGCCCTGGAGCGCCAGAAGCTCGGCCGGGCGCATGGGGTGGCGGGGGTCGTAGCCCATCGCTGCCGCGACGAAGAAGACCATGCGGCTCTGCAGCCATACCAGCGCCACGAGGTCGGGGGCCGCCGTGACGATGCCCCCGATGCCGAGCGCGCCGCCCTCGATCCGCGACAGGCGAACGTGGCGCTTGACCGCAAGTTGGGCCAGCGCGGCCGGCTGGTGGTGTGGCCCCTGGGCGACGACCCAGCGCTCGGCGTGGGGCCCGAAGCGGTCGGCGGCCGCCAGCGACATGATCTCCGGGGCGCGTTCGGGCTCGGCCCGCAGCCGCTCCCAGAGTGTGCCCGGGAGCTTCTCGACCTGTTCGATCTCGGTGGCCTCAGTCACGGCTGTGAGCTTAGGGAGCGCTTCGGTTTGGGGCGCGCCGGCGCACGGTAATACTTCTCCTAGATCGCGAACGAAAGAGGAATCATGCCCACCGAAGAGAGCGGCAACCAGGGGATCCTGGACGGCGCGGCCGCCGAGGACCGCGAACAGCTCCTCGAGATGCTGAAGAAGGGTTACTGGATGGAGATGGAGACCGTGCTCAGCTACACGGCGAACTCCATCAACCCCGATGGCGTGCGCGCGCAGGAGATCATCGAGTCCCTGCAGGAGGACGTCCAGGAGGAGCTCGTGCATGCGCAGCAGTTCGGCCAGCGCATCAAGGAGCTCTACGGCGTGGTGCCGGGCTCGATGGAGTTCGCCGCGGAGCAGTCATTCCTTCAACCGCCCGACCACCAGACCGACATCGTGCATGTGATCAAGGGCGTGATCGAGGCCGAGTCGGGTGCCATCGCCCACTACGAGAAGATCATCGAGTTCTGCGAGGGCCGCGACCCGGTGACCCAGGACATGGTCATCGCCATCCTGCGCGACGAGCAGGGGCACCGCCGCCTGTTCGAGGGCTTTCTCCGCGAGTACGCGGCGGAGGGGCTGGCATAGCCGGGACCGGGCCGCAGACCCATCCGGACGAGGTCGTTGCGGCCGGCGGCTGAACGGCACGCCGCTACCATCGGCGCCCGCGGCGAGGTAGCTCAGTTGGTAGAGCACACGACTGAAAATCGTGGTGTCGCCGGTTCGATTCCGGCCCTCGCCATCCGGGCTCGCCCGGCAGCGAACCGGCGACGTCGCTCGCCGTCCCGGCTCGCATCCGGTTCGATTCCGGCCCTCGCCATCCGGGCTCGCCCGGCAGCGAACCGGCGACGTCGCTCGCCGTCTATGCGGGGACAGGAGAGGGAAGGTCGCGCGCGGTGAGCTACGTACCTGCCGGGGCGGCCTTGCTGCTCGGGCTCGCCGCGGTCACGGCTTGCGTCGTGCAGAGGGACCCTCCTGTGCCCTTCATAGCGATCTTGGGGCTGATAGTCCTGACCGCCGTTGCATGCTTGGGCCTGTTCGTAGGCTTCAACCCCGAGTAGCAACTGCACAGCGCTCTCGAGTCCAGAACCCTGGAGAAATCCCACGTATCCTCACGGGGGGCCTACGTTCGGTCTTCGAACCGGGATTTCGAGGGACTTCCCGCGACCACCCTCGCTTCGCGAGCGCCTGAGAATCGTCCTGGCGAGCTTGTGCCCGAGGCCTTCCGCCGCGGGACCTTGTCCCTCGGTGTCGCCGGCACCGTCGCCGGCGGCGCGTTGATGTTCGCGTTGGCGCTCACCCTCGGGGTCTGACGCCGTGCACCTGAGCTAGCGGGTGGCCGCCGGACGCCCCTCGGTGTCGAGCCGGGCCAGGTACGGCCCCAGCTCCTCCGCGACGACCTTTTCGTCCTCGGGCCAGGGCGGCTCGTCGTGGATCTGAGACTCGAACCCCTTGCCCCCTACGAGGTGAGCGCTGATGTACAAGGGCCGGTCGCCGCCGAGCACCTTGCCGCGGATCACCGGATGGAAGGGCGCTTGGGCGACCTCGCCGCGGGTGAGACGGGTGATGGCGTTCGCCGCGGTGTCCGCCATCTGTGCGCCAAGGCCGCCGTGCTTGACCGGGTAGTCGGCAGCGTCGCCGGCGGCGAAGATGCGACCGTCGGTGTCGGGCACACAGCAGAACTGGTCGATCGGGTGGGGGCCTTTCGGCCGCTTCGAGGCTTCGGTCCGCGCGGAAGCCGGACGCGCTGAGCGGCGGCTTCGTGCAAAGGTTCGATTGATGGAGCAGCGCGTGAGCGTGATCACGCTCGGAGTGCAGGATCTCGAGCGAGCGCGCAGGTTCTACGAGGCGATCGGCTGGACCACCGGCGCGCAGCCCGGGGACGACGTGGCCTTCTTCCAGGCCGGCGGGCTGGTGTTCGCGCTGTGGGGGCGCGAGCAGCTGGCCACCGACAGCGGCGTCCAGGATGCTCCCGGCTGGGGCGGTGTGACGCTGGCCCACAACGTCGGCTCGCCGGCGGAGGTGGACGAGGTGATCGAGCAGGTCCGCAGGGCCGGCGCCACGGTTACCCGCGAGCCCGGCGAGACTTTCTGGGGCGGCTACTCGGGGGCTTTCATCGATACCGAGGGCCACCCATGGGAGGTCGCGCACAATCCGGGTTGGACGTTGCGCGAGGACGGCGGCGTGGAGCTGGCGCCCTAGGCCCCTCGGTCAGCCGGAGGCGTCCCAGGCCTGCAGCAGCGGCAGCGGGTCGACCGGCTTGCCGCCCGAGAACCATCCGCCCACCCAGACCTCGAAGTGCAGGTGCGGTCCGGTCGAGCTGCCGGTGCTGCCCACCTGCCCGATGCGCTGACCGGTGCGCACGCGCTGGCCCGCGCGCACGCGCACCGAGCCGCTGAGCATGTGCATGAAGACGTAGTCGCGGTTCTCGCCGGAGCCGCGCAGGACCACGTAGTGGCCCCCGCCGCCCGCCTGGTAGGCGACCGTCTTGATCGTCCCGCCTCGCGGCGCCACTATCGGCGTGCCCGAGGCGGCGACCAAGTCCTGGCCTTGGTGGCGGCGGCCGCTGCGCGGCGTGCCGAAGCGTGCGCCGGGTCCCCCGTAGCTGAAGGCGCCCACGAGCGGGAAGCGGTGGTGAACGTAGGAGAGCTCGCGCGTGCTCTCGATCCCCTTGGCCCGTCGCAGCGTACGGCCGCGGCCGTCGCGGGCGGCGATTCTCAGCACGTAGCGGCCTTGGGGCAGGGGACCCGCCTCGCGGCCCGTGAGCGCAACGCTCTGGGCGCGGCCGGTGGCCCGCGAGCCGAGCGCGATGGTGGTCACGGGCGCGCGGGAGCCCGGGCGGCGCAGGACCAGGCGGACGCGGACCTGGCCGGCTGCGGAGTGGATGCGAAAGCGCACCCGGGCCGGGTGGCCGAGATCGAAGAGCCTTCGCCGGGACAGGTCGAAGGCGATGAGCACCGGGCCGCCGCGGCGGGTTTTGCGCGGTCCCTTCCGCCGGCGAACGGGCTTCCTGCGCATCGGCTTGCGTGGAGCCGGCTTCGGAGGGGCCAGGCCGACGCTGGAGCCGCCACCGGCGGAGGGAGGCTCGGCGCCGCCGCTGCTCGAGGCGCTTTGCCGACGGCGCCGCGAGGCAGGCCAGGGTCAGGACCGTTGGGAGGACGACGCGGCGCACGGGTTCGGAGAGAGTCGGCGATCTCCTCCCTGCCTTCAAAGCGAGCACGAGGACTTGCAAGTGACCGACCTGCCAGGGCGTGGTCGATTCGGTGCCCGAGAGGGGCCCAAAGCGACCGCGATCTTCGTTCAGGCGCCGTGAATGCGCGTCAGCAGCTCGCGGGCGCCCGCCTTCGCCAGCGGCTCGTTGAGGTTGCCGCACTTCGGCGACTGCACGCAGGAGGGGCAGCCCTTCTCGCAGGGGCACTCGGAGATCAGGCGCAGGGCGTCGGCCACCAGCGCCTCGAAGCGCTCGTAGCCCTGGCGAGTGATCCCGATCCCGCCGGGGTGGCCGTCGTAGATGAACACCGTGGGCTTGCCCGTCTGGCCGTGGAAGTTGGTCGAAAGCCCGCCGATGTCCCAGCGGTCGCACATCGCCAGCAGCGGCAGCACCGCGATCTGGGTGTGCTCGGCGGCGTGCAGGGAGCCGAGCAGGATGTCCATCGGGAAGTCACCCAGCGCGCCCTCGGGCAGCTCGTACCAGAGAGCCTGGGTCGAGAAGGTCTGCTCGGGCAGGTCGAGCGTGACCAGGTCGAGCACCGCGTGGTCGGTGACCCGCTTCTTTTGGAAGGCGATGGTCTGCTCGGTGACCGACACCTCGCCGAACGACAGCGCCACGTCGCCGATCTCGCGGGCCTCGAGCACGCGCTCGATCCAGGTCTCGGTCTCCTTCTTGGGCTGGGTGTACCAGTCGCCCGAGAAGCGGCGCACCAAAGCCCGGCGTGCTCTCAGGTCGAGCTCTTCGACCTCGTAGGAGACACCCAAGTGCAGGTACACCGCGCCCGGGTGCACGGCGCCGTGGGAGCGGCTGGCCTCTACGGTGCCGATCACCTCGCCGCCGTCGCCTTCCACGATCGCCACGCTGTCGGGCGAGGCCGAGCGCAGGGCGATCTTCCCCGCCGGGTAGCCCTCGCCGCGCACGAGGTAGCGCCCGCCGCGCTCGCGCAGCTCGCCGAACGAGACGAGGCGCTTTGCCGCGCGCTCCCAGCCCGGCCCGAACACGGCGGCGTCTTCGCCCGAGAGCGGCAGCTCGTAGGCGGCCGCGGCCAGGTGGGCCAGGTGGATCTCCTCGGAGGTGTGGTCGAGGATCGCGGCCTCCACCGGTCGCTCCAAGAACTCGTCGGGGTGGCGGCAGAAGAACTGGTCCAGCGCATCGTCGCCTGCGATGTAGAGCGCGAGCCCCGTGCCCCGGCGTCCCGCGCGCCCCCACATCTGCCGCAGGCTCGCCACCGTGCCCGGGAAGGTCACGCACACCGCGGCGTCCAGCTCGCCGATGTCGATGCCCAGCTCGAGCGCGTTGGTGGCCACCACCCCCAGCAGGTCGCCTTCGGTCAGCCGCCGCTCGATCTCACGGCGCTGGGCACCGGTGTAGCCGGCGCGGTAGGGCGCCACCCGCTCGGCGAGGTCCTCCCGCCCCGCGGCTTCGAGGCGCTCCCGCGTGAAGCGCTGCACCAGCTCCACCCCGCGGCGCGACTTCAAGAAGCAGATCGTGCGCGCTCCGCTCTCCATCAGCTCGGTCAGCAGCTCGGCGGCCTCGCTGAGCGGCGAGCCGCGGGTGCCCAGCTTCTCGTCGAGCAGCGGCGGGTTCCACATCGCGATCCGCCGGTCGTGGCGCGGCGCCCCGTCGCGGTCCACGAGCTGGTGCTCCTCTCCCGTCAGCCGCTCGGCCAGCTCGCCCGGATTGGCGATCGTGGCGCTCGTGAGCATCGTCCGCGGCTCGGTCCCGTAGGCGCGCGCGAGCCGGCGAAGCCGCCGCAGCACGTTGGCCACGTGCGAGCCGAACACGCCGCGGTAGACGTGGGCCTCGTCCACCACTATCCAGGCCAGGTTGGCCAGGACGTCGCCCCAGTGCTTGTGGTTGGGCAGCACGCCTACGTGGAGCATGTCCGGATTGGTGAGGATGAGGTTCGAGCGCCCGCGGATGGCGCGGCGCTCCTCGCGCGGCGTGTCGCCGTCGTAGATCGCGTGGCGAAGGAACGGGGCACCCAGCGCGCTCAGCTTGCGGGCTTGGTCCTGTGCCAGCGCCTTGGTCGGGTACAGGTAGAGGGCGCGGGCCCCTGGGTCCCGCGCGAGCGTTTCGAGGACCGGAAGGTTGAAGGCGAGCGACTTGCCGCTCGCCGTCGGGGTGGTGACGATTACCGGTCCCTCGCGCGCGGCCTCAAAGGCCTCGGCCTGGTGGGACCACAGCTGCTCGATGCCGGCCCGCTCGAGGCCCTCGACCAGCGCCGGGTGCAGACCCCCCGGCAGCTCGGCAGGGCGGCCGCCCATCGACTTCTCGCGCCCGGTGGCGGCGAGGCGCCCGTCCTCGCGGCCCCGCTCGAGCAGGGCCTCCCAGGGGCTCGCGGTGGGGAGGGTGGACACGAGCGGCCATAGTAGGCCGCGGTGATTCGCAGCTTTCACCACTCCGACTTCCCGGTCGAGCTGCTGCGCGAGCGCAAGCGAGAGACGCTGACCGTGGTGCTGCCCACCCGCGAGGTGGCGGACACGATCGGCCCGATCGTCGAGACGCTCACGGCAATGGAGCTGATCGACCAGGTGCTCGTGGTCGACGCCGCGTCCGATGACGGCTCTGGCGAATTGGCCCGCTCGCGCGGAGCCGAGGTCCACCAGGAGTCAGAGCTCGTGCCCGAGCTCGGCCGAGTGATGGGCAAGGGCGACGCCATGTGGCGGGCGCTGTCGGTGGCCCGGGGCGACGTAGTTGCCTACTTGGACTCGGACACCCGGGAGTTCCACGCGCGCTTCGCCTGCGGGCTGCTCGGTCCGCTGGTGGTGGACGGGGGGGTCGAGTTCGTCAAGGGCAGCTTCCGCAGGCCCTTCGCCGGCGAGCCCGGTGGCCGGGTGACCGAGCTGACCGCCCGTCCGCTGTTCAGCGCCTTCTACCCCGAGCTGGCCGCCTTCGCCCAGCCGCTGGCGGGGGAGGTGGCGGCCCGGCGCACGCTGTTCGAGCGAGTTCCCTTCGCCTGCGGCTACGCGGTCGAGACCTCGATGCTCCTCCACGTGCGCGAGCTCGTCGGGGTCGCCCGAATGGCTCAGGTCGACCTCGACGAGCGCCGCCACCACCACCAGTCGCTGGAGCAGCTGGGCCCCATGTCCTATGCGGTGCTGCAGGTGATCCTCGAGCGCCTGCGCCGCGAGGGTCGTCTGCTGGACGACCACGCGCCGCCGCTGCAGACCGCCGACGGCAGCCTCGTGCGGGTCGAGCTGGTAGAGCGCCCACCTCTCGCGTCTCTGCGAGCGTCTGCATAGTGGCTCTTCGCTGCGTATACACCGACCTCGACGGCACACTGCTCGGAAAGGGTGCGTCGCTGTTTCGCGACGGAGAGGGCGAGTTCACCCTCTTACCCGCGCGGGCGCTCGAGGCCTGCCACCGCGCGGGAGTCGAGGTCGTCCTGAAGTCCGGGCGCCGGCGCGCGCAGGTGATGGAGGACGCGCGCCTGATGGGCCAGAGCTCGTACATCTTCGAGGTGGGCTCGGGACTCGTGATCGACGGCGAGACAACCTGGCTGACCGGGCCCTTCCTGCCGAGCGAGGGCCGCACGGTGCACCAGCTCATCGCGGAGACAGGCGCGCCCGAGCTGCTTCTTCGCGACTACGCCGGGCGCCTGGAGCACCACTCTCCGTGGCACCTCGACCGCGAGGTCTCGCACCTCTTTCGCGGGTCGGTCGAGGTGGACGAGGTCAACGCCCGGTTGGACGGCCTGCGCCTGGTGGACAACGGTGAGATCGGTGCGGGCACCCACGCCTACCACCTGATTCCCGCGGAGTCCTCCAAGGCAGCGGCGGTCGAGCGCCACATGCGGGCGCGGGGCTACGCACCCGAGCATTGCCTCGCCGTCGGGGACTCGCGCGAGGACCTGGAGGTGGCCCGCTGTGTGGGCGAGTTCTTCCTCGTCGCGAACGCCGATCCGTCGCTGCACGGCGAGGCCACCGTCACCGAGGGCTCGCACGGCGACGGCTTCTACGAAGCGGTGGTCGGCTCGCTCATGGGCCGTTGACCACCGCCCTCAGAGGTCATGTCATGATGGCGTTGTCTACCGGCAGGCGCGCATCTGGCCCCAGCTCTCGGTGCGGCGCGGCCGCGCCGCCGTGGAGTTCTACAAGGCCGCTTTCGGGGCCGTCGAGGACTATCGGGTGGGCGGCACCGACGATGACGACGACGTGGTCGCCCAGCTCTCCGTGGGCGACGCTTCGTTCTGGGTCGCCGACGAGTCGCCACCGCACCGGAACTTCAGCCCCGAGTCGTTGGGTGGAGCCACGGTGCGAATGCTGCTGATCGTCGAGGATCCCACGTCCGTAGTTCAGCAGGCCGTGGCGGCCGGCGCCACGGAGGTCCACCCGGTGGGCGCGGAGCACGGCTGGCTCCTGGGACGGATCGAGGATCCCTTCGGCCACCACTGGGAGATCGGAAGGCCGCAGATGGCCTGGCCACCGACAGCCGGCTCGATCACGGCGCGCTGACCAGGCCCGCACCGGCTCGCTCCAGCTCTTTCGCGCTGCCCGCCTCGGTCACGCTGGCCAGGTCGAGCAGGCGGTGGTCGAACAGCGAGAGGCCGTCCTCGCCGCACACCACGTGGCAGGCCACTCCGCGCTGCCGGCAGCGGGTGGCCACCTCGCCGACCACCTTGCCCGCGAGCGTCTGCTCGTCGAGGCGCCCCTCACCGGTGACCACGAAAGCAGACGCCCGCATGGCCTCGTTGAAGCCGACAGCGTCGAGCACGTAGGCGGCGCCGGGGCGAAGCTCGGCGCGGCGGTGGGCCCACAGGCCGCCTGAGAGACCGCCTGCCGCGCCGGTCATGGGCACGCCCCGGGGATCGCGCGGCGCACGCTCGGCCACTTCGTCGAGCCGGCGCTCGAGCCGCTCTACGGTGGCCGGGTCCGCTCCCTTCTGGGGCCCGAAAACCCGGGGGGCGTCTTCGAAGGGCGTGTTGACGTCGCAGAGCACCTCGAGCGTCGGGCTTGCGCCGGCATCGTCGAGGGCGCGGATGGCGCCCACGCCGCCGTCGGTGGTGGCCGAGCCGCCCACCGTCACCAGCACCGTGTCGGCCCCCGCCGCGGCCGCAGCGACGATGAGCTCGCCCGTGCCCTTCGAGGAGGCCGCGAAGGCGTCACGCTCCTCGTCGGCGATCAGCCCGAGCCCGCTGGCCTGAGCCGCTTCGACCACGGCGGTGGCACCGTCTCCCAACAGCACGAACGCCGCCTCGACGGGGCGGCCCAGCGGATCGCCCACGCTGACGGTTCGCCGCTCGCCCCCGAGGGCGTCCTGCAGCACGTCCATCGTGCCCTCGCCGCCGTCGGCCACGGGCAGCTCGACGGCTTCGCGGGCGGCCGAGCGCAGGCCCCGCGCCACAGCCGCAGCCACTTCGGTCGCCGCGAGGGTGCCCTTGAAGGAGTCGGGGGCGACGAGTACCGGCGCGGTCATGGTCGACCCACCGAGGACTATGACCTCGGTGGGTAGTACGACAGCGCCGCGCGGAAGGCCTGCTCGGCGTCGTCCCCGCGCACCGCGAACACCACGCGCTCGATGCCGCCTTCGTGCCGGCGCGCGGCGCCCACCATGAGCGCGGCCACCTCGCTGAGCGCAAAGCGCCCGACTCCGGCACCGAAGGCCACCAGCGCGAGCGACCGGCAGCCGAGCTCCTCGGCCCTGGCGAGCGTCGAGCGGGTGGCCTGCTCGATGATCGCCGCCGAGGTCGGCCCTCCCAACTCCATCGTGGCGGCGTGGATCACGTAGCGGGCGGGCATGTCGCCCGCGGTGGTCTCGACGGCCTCGCCCAGGCCGATCGGGGCCTTCTCGCTGGACTCGCGCTGCACCGCTTCGCCCCCGGCGGCGCTGATGGCCGCGGCGACGCCGCCGCCGTGCGCGAGGTCGGTGTTCGCCGCATTGGCGATGGCGTCGACCTCGAGCTTCGTGACATCGGCTTGCAGGACCTCGAGCTCCACTGGCCGCCGTTTATACCGACTGAGGTCATCGTCCTCAGTCGGTCGGTCGTATCTCCTCCTCTCGGTCCCGGGCGCGCGAGGGCTGCACGCGCTTGGGCTCGCCCGGCATCTTCGGGTAGTCCGGGGGGTAGGGCATGTCCCCCTCTTCGTCGCGGTCGTACATCTCGAGCAGCGGTTCGAGTGAGTGGGCCACGTCGTCGATCTCCGCGAACCGATCGCCCACGTCGGCGAAGCGCGCAGGCATCGTCGCCACAGTGAAGTCTTCGGGAGCCACGTCGGGCACCTCGTCCCACAGCAGCGGAGCGGAGACCGGCGCACCCGGCTTGGCACGAATCGAGTAGGGCGAGGCGATCGTGCGGTCGCGCGCGTTCTGGTTGTAGTCGATGAACACCCTCTCGCCGCGTTCCTCCTTCCACCACTTGGTGGTCACCTCGCCTGGCATGCGACGCTCGAGCTCGCGTCCGAACGCAATCGCCGCGTGGCGCACGTCGGTGAAGGTCCAGCGGGCCTCTATCCGCACGTAGATGTGCATGCCCCGTCCGCCGGATGTCTTGGGGAAGCCCCGGTAGCCGAGCTCGTCGAGGAGGTTGCGCGCTTCACCGGCTACGCGCTGAGCGTCCGCGAAGTCGGTGCCGGACTGCGGGTCGAGGTCCAGCCTCAGCTCGTCGGGATGGTCGACGTCGGCCTTGCGCACGGGCCACGGGTGGAAGGTGAGAGTGCCCATCTGGGCACACCAGCCGACCACGGCGATCTCCGTCGGGCACACCTCGTCCGCGTGCCGTCCGGAGGGAAACACGATCCGCGCCGTCTGCACGTAGTCGGGGGCTCCCTTGGGAACACGCTTCTGGTAGAAGGCCTCGCCTTTGTGGCCCTCGCGCGTGGACAAGGTCATACCCTCGTACACGCCCTTGGGCCAGCGTTCGAGCGTGGTCGGTCGCTCGCGCAGCGCGCGCAGGATGCCGTCCTCGACCGCGAGGAAGTACTCGACCACGTTCGTCTTGCTGATCTCGGGCGTGTGGTCAGTGGCGGGGAAGATCACCCGGTCGCCGCTGGTCACGCGCAG
>Ga0136616_10001594_pt1 | contig 11923 bp, 11 predicted proteins | sample AntDrymUQ2992106_2_FD_106648 | JGI IMG/M metagenome (GOLD analysis project Ga0136616, IMG submission 106648) | Polar desert sand microbial communities from Dry Valleys, Antarctica - metaG UQ299 (21.06) | ecosystem: Environmental > Terrestrial > Soil > Desert | place: Antarctica: Dry Valley...
ACGTCCTCTCCCTGCGCGTTCACGAGGAAGTCGCCCGACGGCTCGGGAGCGCCGGTGATCTCATCGCGCGAGAAGGCGACGCCCGAGCAGGAGCGTTCGCCGCGATTTCCGAAGACCATCTGCTGCACGTTCACCGCCGTGCCCCAGTCGTCGGGGATCCGGTTGATCCGGCGGTACTCGGCCGCGCGCTCGCCCAGCCACGAGTCAAAGACGGCGCGGATGGCCTGCTCGAGCTGGTCCCTCGGATCGGCTGGGAACTCCTCGTCCGTGCGCGCCCGATAAAGCTCCTTGAACGTCGCGGTGAGCTGGCGCAGATCGTCGACGCCGAGCTCCGTGTCGAGCTCGACGGCGGCCGCTCGTTTTCGCTCCCTGATCGCGTCCTCGAGCCGCTCGCCCGGCACTCCGCGGCAGACGTGTCCGAACATCTGCACGAAGCGACGGTAGGAATCCCACGCAAAGCGCTCGTCGCCGGTCCGCCGCGCGAGGCCCTCGACCGACTCGTCATTCAGGCCGAGGTTGAGAACGGTGTCGAGCATCCCCGGCATCGACTCGCGGGCACCCGAGCGAACGGATACGAGCAGCGGATCCTCGGCGTCGCCGAGCCGCTTGCCGGCGTGGTGCTCGAGCCGTCCGAGGGCGTCGCCTACCTGCTCAGCAAGGCCCATGGGCTCCGAGCGCCCGGCGCCCATGTACGCGGCGCAGGCCTCCGTCGTGATCGTGAACCCGGCCGGGACGCGCTCACCTCCGAGAACGCGCGTCATCTCGGCCACGCCGGCTCCCTTGCCGCCGAGGAGATCGCGCATGTCGCGCGTGCCCTCCGCGAAGCCATAGACCAGCTTGGTGCCTGCGGCCACCGCCAAAACGGAGGGCGAGTCTAGGTGAGTCGACGCGCCGGACCTAACTCAGATGCCGGCTTGCGCAGCCTGGCGGTCGGCATCGATGTGGTGCATCACGTCCATGGCGAGGGCGACGTCGTAGTCGGCCCGCCCGTCCAGTCGCGTGCCATCCGCCTTCCTGACCTTCACTCGCGGGGCAGCCTCGCCCGTGGTCCTCGCCATGTCGACGCGGCCAGCGTCGATGTCGATGCCGTCGACCGTGACCTCGTAGTTGATCTCGGTCAGATAGCGCGCCGAGCAGCGCCGGCTTAGCGGCGATCGATCAAGCCACCCGCCGCAGTCGGACGTGCGCGTGGTACTCGAGCGTCTCCGCGATCGCGCGCTCGGCCTGGCGCAGCGCAGGATCGGGCGCCGAGGGCGCCTCTGAGAGCGGCTGGGCGAGCGCCGCGACCAGGAACTCGTGCGCGCGCGACTCGAGGGGAAACGAGCCCGCCTCGCAGGCGTCGCAGACCACGCCGCCGGCGCTCGCCGAGAATGCCCGCAGCCTGGCCCCGGGACCACGCTCGCCGCAGGCCGCGCAGCCCGCAAGCTCGGGCAGGAAGCCGGCGGCGAGCAGCAGCTTGAGCCTGAACGCGAGCGCCTGGGAGCGGCTCGTGGCCGCGGCGGCGCCGTCGAGCAGCCGCAGCTCCTGGCATAGGAGGTTGTACGCCGGGCGGTTCGGCTCGGAGGAGTCGAAGAGCCGCAGGACGGCGTCAGCGGCCTGCGTCGCGCGCTCGAGCGACTCGCGTCGCTCGCGCAGGGCCGCGTGGGCGTTGATCGTGTCCGCGGACGTGACCGTGCACAGCTCGCCGCGCCCCTCGTGGAGGATCAACCGCACCCGCGTGAGCGGCTCGAGGCGGCCGCCGAAGCGCGAGCGGATGCGCCGGACGCCCTTCGCCATCGCTCCCACCCGTCCGCGGTCCTCGGTATAGAGATGCAGCACTCGATCGGCCTCGCCGAAGCGGATCGAGCGCAGTACCACGCCCTCGGTCTCAAACGATCCGGGCACTTCTACACTTTCGCGCAGATGACGGACAGCGGACGCGTCAGCCTCTATACCACCGAGCCTTGCGGCTTCTGCCGCCAGGCGAAGGCGCTCCTCGACAGCCGCGGCATCGACTACGAGGAGGTCAACCTGGCAAAGGACCCGAGCGGTCGCGCCGACCTCGTCGCGCTGACCGGGCAGATGACCTTTCCGCAGGTGCTGATCGGTGAGCGCGCGATCGGCGGCTTCCGCGAGCTGGTCGAGGCCGACCGCGACGGCACGCTCGGCGCGCTGCTCGCGGCCTGAGCGTCCGTAGAGGACAGCCAGCGGAAGCTGGCTGACGACGCTGCCCGCGCCGACGCTGGCGACGTATGTCTCAGACGCTCGTCAGGTCACCGCGGCGCCGGGGTGTCCGTGGCCGCGGCTGGCAGCGCTCGCACACGTAGGTGCCGCGCCCGGCGGCCCGCAGCTTGCGGATCGAGCGCCCGCAGCTCGGGCACGGCTCGCCCTCGCGGCGATGCACGAGAAAGCGGTCCTGAAAGGAGCCGCGAGCTCCCTCGACGTCGCGGAAGTCGTCGATCGTCGCCCCGCGCGCATCGATCCCCGCCTCAAGCGAGGCGATTACGGCGTCGCGAAGCGCCGCGAGCTGGCGCCGGGTCAGCGAGCCGACGGGCCGCAGCGGGTGGATGTGCGCACGATGAAGCGCCTCGTCGGCGTAGATGTTGCCGACGCCCGCGATTCGCTCCTGGCTGAGAAGGAACGCCTTGACGGGTGCCCGGCGCCCGGAGGCCAGCGCCCTCAGCGCGTCGGCCGTGAACTCGGGACCGAGCGGCTCCACGCCGAGCCGCCGGGCGAAGTAGGCCTCGTGCGCTTCGCTTCCGAGAAGGACCACGCCGGTGCCGAAGCGGCGCGCGTCGGCGAAGAGGACATGGGCGCCGGAGTCGAGGACGAAGCGCACGCGCACGTACCGCGGCTCCTCGGCCGCGTCTCTTGCAGGCGGCACGAACAGCAGGTTGCCGGTCATCCGCAGGTGCATGACGAGGTAGACCTCGCCCTCGAGCCGCCAGCTCAGGTACTTGCCGCGGCGCTCCAATCGCTCGATGCGCCGGCCGCGAACGGCGTCGGCCACCTCGACGGGCGGCGCCGGCTCGCACCAGCGCGGGTCGAGCACCTCCATCTCCTCCAGAACGGCGCGCTCGAGCCGCGGCGCGAGCTGGCGCCGGATCGTCTCCACCTCGGGCAGCTCGGGCATGCCACAAGGCTAGTTTGCGCGGCTCAGCCGGTCGCGCGCGGGTGCGCCTTGAAGTACACGTCCTTCAGGCGCTGACTCGAGAGGTGCGTGTAGAGCTGAGTCGTGGCCACGTCGGCGTGACCGAGCATCTCCTGGACCGAGCGCAGATCGCAGCCACCGGCGAGGAGGTGGGTGGCGAAGGTGTGGCGCAGGGTGTGCGGGCTCATGCGATCCGCGAGGCCCGCTCCGCGGGCGTGACGCTGCACGATCTTGTAGAGGCCCTGGCGGGTGAGCTGCCCGCCGCGGAAGTTGACGAACAGGTGGCGCTCGTCGGGATCGCGCACGAGTCGCGAGCGACCGCGGTCGAGGTAGGCGCGCGCGGCCCCTGAGGCTGCCCGTCCGAGCGGAACGAGCCGCTCCTTCGATCCCTTGCCGCGGGCGCGAAGGACCTGCTCATCGAGGTCGAGGTCCGCGAGCTCCAGGCCGATGGCCTCGGATGCGCGCAGGCCGCACGCGTACATCAGCTCGAGCAGAGCGCGGTCGCGAAGCGTCGCGGGCTCGTCTCCTCTCGGCTGGGCGAGCAGGCTCGTGACCTCGCCACGCGTAAGCACCTGCGGGAGCCTGCGCCCGCGGCGCGGCGCCGTGAGCGCCGCGGTCGGGTCGGAGTCGCGAACGCCCTCCCGTCGCAGGTGGCGATAGAAGGACCGCAGGCATGCGGCCTTGCGGTGGACCGTTGCCGCGGACGCGGGCTCGCCCGCCTTGGCGCTCGCGAGCCCGGACAGGAACTCGGCCACGTCCGGTCCCGACGCGTGCGCGGCGGTGGCGCCGCGCTCGTCGAGGAAGCGACCGAACTGCAGCAGGTCGGAGCGGTACGCCTCGAGCGTGTTGCGCGAGAGGCCGCGCTCGAATTCCAGGTAGGCGAGGAAGTCGAGCATGAGGTGCTCGAAGGACTGCGCCTCGGCTGGTGAAACGACGGTCGCCATCGCGATCTCTATTCGGGCGCGCGCAGCTCATCCCTTGGCGCTGCAAGCCGGCTGGCGGGGATCCCGCCGAGGCGGTCCTTGAGCAGCAGCAGCCCCACGAGGCTCTTCGCGTCGCGACAGCTCGCGATCGTGGCGGCCAGATCCGCCAGCGAAACAGCGCGGACCTCGATGCGCTCGCTCTCCTCGGCCTCGCCATCGGCCTCGCTCAGCTCGGTGGCCAGATACACGTGGATCTCCTCGTCGGTGAAGCCCGGCGAGGAGTAGCAGCGGGCGAGCAGCTCCCAGCGACGGGCCGCCTTCCCGATCTCCTCGGCCAGCTCGCGCCTACCCGTGGCCTCGGCCTCCTCGCCCTCGTCCACCTTGCCGGCCGGCAGCTCGAGCAGCAACTGCTCGTCGACGGCCTCACGTGGCTGCGCGACCATGTAGAGCCGCTCACCGTCGTGGGCGACTATGGCCACGGCACCCGGGTGCACGACGACCTCTCGCGTGACCTCATCGCCGTCGTGGTGGCGAAAGCGATCCTCGCGGACGCGGACCATCTTTCCCGCCCAGACCTCCTCGCCGCCGATCCGTTCGAATCCCACTCAGCTCATCGCTCCCGAGGCGGCGTCCGTTTCCGGCGCACCGATCCCGCCCGCGGCGTCCGTTGCCGGCGTACTCATCCCGCCCGCCGCTCCGACGATGCCGAGCGCCACGTCGAGCATGGTCTCGAGCGCCGCGCGGGTCACGCTCTCGTCGGGCTGGTGGTTGCGCTCGGTGCCGTTCGCGACGTTGAGGCACGGAAGTCCGCGTGCCTGGAAGACGTTCGCGTCGCTGCCGCCGCCGGTGGCCACGTAGCGAGGCTCGATGGCGAGCGCCTCGAGCGCCGCCGCGGCCACCCGGACGGGTGGCGCCGTCCGCGGCAGGCGATAGCCCCGAAACTGCTCGTCGACGATCGCCTCGACGTCGCAGTCGGCGTCGCTGGCCGCCTCGGTGCAGGCATCGACGATGTCGGTGACCACCTCGCCGGCGCGTGAGTGGTCGAGGCTTCGCGCCTCGAGCTCGACGCGGCAGCGCTCGGCCACGACGTTCGGGGCCGTCCCCCCCTCGATGCGGCCGGCGTTCGCCGTGGTCTCGTGGTCGAGGCGGCCGAGCCGCAGCCGCGAGACGGCGCTCGCGGCGGCCGCGATCGCGTTGCGCCCCGCCTCCGGCCGGATGCCCGCGTGAGCGGCCTGCCCGCGAAAGCGCGCCTCTACCCGGTAGTAGGTGGGAGCGGCCAGGATCAGCTCGCCGATCGGCGACGCGTGGTCGAAGACGAAGCCGAAGTCGGCCGTCAGCGCTTCGCGGTCGAGCGCCCTTGCGCCGGCGAGCGCACGTTCCTCGCAGGTGGTGAAGACGAGCTCGACGCCGACGCGCGCAGCCTCGCTCGCGAGCCGCCGCGCGACTCCCAGAAGCACGGCCACGGCCGCCTTGTTGTCGGCGCCGAGAACGGCCTCGTGGGCGTTCGCGAACCGTCCGTCGCGCTCGATCGCCTGGACCGGCGCGTCGAGCGGGACGGTGTCCATGTGCGCGCAGAGCATGATCGTCGGAGCGTCCCGCGCGCCCGGCAGTCGGGCGATCAGGTTGCCGGCGTCAGACCCGGTGGCGTGGCGGCTCTCGTCCTCGACCACCTCGAGATCGAGCGCTCGCAGCTCGCCCGCGATGCGGTCCGCCACGCCGCGCTCACGGCGCGAGGGGCTCTCGATCTCGCACAGGGCGACGAAGTCGTCGACGAGTCGCTGGCGCTCGAGGCGGGACGCCTGCGGTAGCCCCGGCGCGAGCCCGGCCGCCGGGACGGGCGCCGTCATCAGGTCGTGGTGGTTCGCTCTGCCTCGAGCGCGGATGCCGGCACGGTCGGCTCCGCCTCGTCGCTCCCCGTCGCGGCTCCGCGCTCGAGCGCCCGCGCGAGCGCGGCGCCCACGAAGTCGCGGAACAGGGGCTGCGGCCTCAGCGGACGCGACTTGAACTCCGGGTGAAACTGCGAAGCGACGAAGAACGGATGCTCGGGCAGCTCGATCAGCTCGACGAGCCGGTCGTCGGGCGACGTGCCCGAGCAGACGAGCCCGTAGCGCTCGAGGTGCCCGCGGAGGTGATTGTTCACCTCGTAGCGGTGGCGGTGGCGCTCGTAGATCACGGCCTCGCCGTAGATGTGACGCGACCGCGTGCCCTCGTGCAGCTTGACGGGATCGGCGCCCAGTCGCATCGTTCCACCCAGTGTGCGCACCTCCTTCTGCTCCGGCAGCATGTCGATCACCGGGTAGGGCGTCTCGGGATCGAACTCGGTCGAGTTGGCACCGTGCATGCCGGCGACGTGGCGGGCGAAATCGGCCACGGCGATCTGCATCCCGAGGCAGATCCCCAGGTAGGGAACTCGCCCCTCGCGCGCGAACCGTGACGCGCGGATCTTGCCCTCGATGCCGCGGATTCCGAAGCCGCCCGGGATGAGTATCCCGTCGCACTCGTCGAGCTGGCGCCGCGCCTCGTCCTCATCGAGCCGCTCGGCGTCGATCCACCGAACCTCGACCTTCGCCTCGTGATGCAGGCCGGCGTGGTTCAGGGCCTCGATGACCGACAGATAGGCGTCCTCGAGCCGCACGTACTTGCCGACGAGCCCGATGCGTACGACGGTGCTGGCGGCATCGCCGCGGCTCGCCAACCCCTCCCAGGCGGAGAGGTCGGACGGCTCGGCCTCGACGCCGAAGTGGTCGAGGATGACGTCGTCCACGCCCTCGGCACGGAAGTAGAGGGGCACCTTGTAGATCGAGTCGACGTCGCGCGCCGACACCGTCGCCTCCACCGAGACGTTCGCGAACAGCGCGATCTTCTCGCGGATGTCGCGCGAGAGCGGCTCCTCCGAGCGGCACATGACCATGTCCGGCTGGATGCCGATGCGACGCAGCTCCTGGACCGAGTGCTGGGTCGGCTTGGTCTTGAGCTCACCGGCGTGCCCGAGGAACGGCACGAGCGTGAGGTGGATGAACATGCACTTCTCGCGGCCGTAGTCGACCTGAAACTGGCGCAGCGCCTCGAGGAAGGGAAGCGACTCGATGTCGCCGACCGTGCCGCCGATCTCGGTGATCACGAAGTCGACGTCCTGAGCCTCTGCCACGAGCCGGATGCGCTGCTTGATCTCGTCGGTGATGTGCGGGATCACCTGGACCGTCCCGCCGAGGTAGTCGCCGCGACGCTCGCGACTGATGACGGTGTCGTAGACGGCGCCGGTAGTGATGTTCGACCCGCGGGTCGTATTCACGTCCGTGAAGCGCTCGTAGTGGCCGAGGTCGAGGTCCGTCTCCGCGCCATCCTCGGTGACGAACACCTCACCGTGCTGGAACGGGCTCATCGTGCCCGGGTCAACGTTGATGTAAGGGTCGAACTTCTGCAACGTCACGCGCAGCCCGCGCGAGACGAGCAAGCGGCCGATCGACGCGGCGGCGATGCCCTTGCCGAGCGCTGACACGACGCCGCCGGTGACGAAGATGAACCTGGTCGGCGGCTGTCGGTCGTGCATCACGAGGCAGCGGCGAGTCTAGCCGCCTAGGCGGCGGCCAGAAGCTCCTCCGCATGGCGCCGGGCGCCGGCGTCGGCTGTATCGGCCCCCAACATGCGACATAGCTCGGCCAGGATCCTGTCGCCGTCGAGGCAGTCGACCGCCGCGCGCGCGAACTCGCCGTCGACCCGCTTCTCGATGCGGAAGTGACGATCGGCGAGCGAGGCGATCTGAGCCAGGTGGGTGATGCAGAGCACCTGGCGCTCGCTCGCCAGCCGGCGCAACCGCTCGCCCACCGCCCGAGCGGTCTGCCCGCCGACTCCCGCGTCGACCTCATCGAAGACGAGCGTCTCCGCGCCGCCACCCGTCGCGACGCTCATGATCGCGAGCATCGCCCGCGAGAGCTCGCCCCCCGAGGCGACGTCGCGAAGCGGGGCCGGGGGCACGCCCGGGTTGGCGGCGATCATGAGCTCCGCGCGCTCGTCGCCCGTGCCGGAGCGCTCGTCGCGCCGCTCGAGGTGGACGTCGAATCCGGCGCCCTCCATGGCGAGCGCGGCGAGCTCGCCGCGGACGCGCTCGGCGAGCTCGGGAGCGGCTCGGGAGCGCCCGGTCGTGAGCGTGGCCGCGAGCTCGTCGGCCTCAGCCGTGGCGGCCGCGAGCGCCGCCTCCGAGCGCTCGAGCGAGGCCTCCGAGCCCTCGAGCCGCGCGAGCTCCTCGCGGCAGCCCTCGGCGTGCTCGAGCACGCCGGTGACGCTCCCGCCGTGCTTTCGCTCGAGCCGCTCGTAGAGAGCGAGTCGCTCCTCGATCTCCTGGAGCCGGCCGGGATCGGCTACGAGCCCCGCCTGGTAGCGCCTCAGCTCGCCGGCGAGGTCCTCGGCCTCGAGCCTCACCGCGCTCAGCCGGCCCGCCAGCTCCTCGAGCGCTCCGTCGAGTCGCGCCACCGCCTCCGCCTGGTGCTCGCCATCGGCCAGCAGGGCGACCGCGCCCGGCGCCTCAGCGTCATCAGGGGCCAGCGCCTCTGCGCTCGCCGAGGCCGCTGCCATCAGGGCGTCGATCCCCCTCAAGCGGTCGCGCTCGCCGACGAGCCGCTCGCGCTCCTCGCCCGACGGCTCGAGCGCCTCGATCTCGCCGAGCTCGAAGGCGAGCAGGTCCCGGTCGCGCTCGCGGGCACCGGACCGCTCACGGAGCGCCTCGATCTCCCTCCGCAGCTCGAGCACCCGCCCGTGCGCGATTCCCATCGCCCGGCGTGCCGCCATGTGCTCAACGCCGCAAAAGGCGTCGACCGCCTCGAGCTGCGCGGAGGCGACGGTTAGCTTTCGATGCTCGTGCTGCCCGTAGAAGGACACGAGCCGGCGGCCGAGCTCGCGCAGATCGCCGGCAGCGGCGGAGCGCCCCTGCACAAAGGCGCGAGTGCGGCCCTCGGCCGTCACGCGCCGCCCGAGCACGATCTCGTCGTCGTCCTCGGGCAGCCGTTCCCTCAGGTCGGCGAGCTCGTCGGCCGCGAGCAGGCCAGGCGGCGGCGAGAACGCGCCCTCCACGTAGGCCTCCGCGGCTCCCGGACGGACGATCCCCGCGCGCGGGCGCCCGCCGAGCAGCAGGTCGAGGGCATGCGCGAGCACCGTCTTGCCCGCGCCGGTCTCGCCGGTGATCGCGTTCAGGCCGGGGCCGAAGCGAAGCTCCGCCCGCTCGATCAGCAGCAGGTTCTCCACGCGCAACTCGAGCAGCATCAGCCCAGATCTAGCACCCGGAGAAGACGGAGCGACGCCGTCGCGGCGATTTGTCGCGCTGCCGTCGCGCGCTAGTAGGCGATGCGGCCGAACTTGTCGCGGAGCCGCCCATAGAAGGTAGATCCCGGGATCTGCGCCAGCAGCATGCGGTCGTGCTCGAAGCGGACCTCGATGCGCTCGCGCGGGGCCAGCTCGCAGACGGTGCGCCCGTCGGTGGTGACGTCGACCGCCTCGCGCTCCGAGCAGTTCATCACGGCGAGCGCGCTGCCTGGCGCCACGACGACCGCGCGGGCAGTGAGGCTGTGCGGCGCGATGAACGACACCACGAAGCCCTCCACCCCCCAGGCCAGCAGCGGCCCTCCGTTAGCGAGGTTGTAGCCGGTGGAGCCGACCGGCGTGGCGGCCACGAGGCCGTCGCAGCGCACCATGCCGAGCTGGTGGTCCTCGACCATGTACGCGAGCTGAGCGACCCTGCCGCTGGGACGCCGGTGGAAGGAGACGTCGCTCGCGGCTCGATGCACCTCGCCGCCGCCGTCGAAGGCGAGCGCCGGCATCGACAGCGTCTCGAAGTCGCCCGTGACGACGCGCCGGAGCCCATCGTCGACCTCGTCGCGATCGACGGTGGCGAGGAAGCCGATGGCCCCGAAGTTCAACGCGAACACGGGCACGCCGCGGCCGGCGAACATTCGGAGCGCTCTGAGGATCGTGCCGTCGCCGCCGAGCACCACCGCGAGCTCGGCGCCATCGACCGGCGGGTCCTGGTCGATACGCACCCCCGGGCCCTCGGCGAGGCCGTGCTTCGTGGCCTCCTCCGCCGATAGCAGCACTTCGATGCCGGCCGTGGCGGCCTCGGCGAGCAGCCGGTGAAGCGGCTCGTGCGTGTCCCCGGAGTCCGTGTGCGTCAACACCGCGATCGAGCGCGGCGCGTTCACGGCTCGGCGCGCCTAGCGGCTCGATCCAGGTCCGCGACCGCCGCCCCGGCGCCGGGCTGCGCCGCCCAGACGAAGCTCTCGCGATTGCCCGCGGGTCCGGCCAGACCCGATGATCGGTAGCCGAGCACCTGGTATCCGAGCCGCTCGATACACGCGCCGACGGCCACGAGCGCCGCCCTGCGATCCTCGGCCGACCGCACCACGCCGCCCTTTCCGACGCGCGCGCGTCCGACCTCGAACTGCGGCTTGACGAGCGCGAGGCAGTCGAAGCGCTCCGAGGCGCAGGCGAGCACGGCGGGGAGCACCTTCGTCAGCGAGATGAACGACACGTCCGCCACGATCAGGTCGGGCCGGTACGGAAGGCGAGCGGGGGTGAGCGAGCGAGCGTTCGTGCGCTCGATGGCGGCCACCCGCGGGTCTTGACGAACGCGCCAGTGAAGGTCGCCGTAGCCGACGTCGACGGCGACGACCTCCGCGGCGCCGCGCTGGAGGAGGCAGTCCGTAAAGCCGCCCGTCGACGCTCCGACGTCCAGGCAGCGCCTGGCGCTGACGTCGATCGCGAACGCCTCGAGCGCGTTCGCCAGCTTGATCCCGCCGCGCGAGACGTACGCAGGCGGCTCCGCCACGGCCACCGCCACGTCCTGGTCGACGAGCTGACCCGGCTTTGCGGCGGCGCCGCGGCCGTCCTCGAGCCGGACGTCGCCCGCCATCACGGCCGCGGCCGCGCGCGAGCGCGAGTCATAGAGCCCGCGATCGACGAGCAGGGTGTCGAGCCTGGTGCGGACCACCGCGCGGAGCGTACCCGCGCGCCGATCGACCGTCGGGTCCGCAAGACGACCGGTTTGATGCCCGCCGGTGGGTACGTGTGATGCAAGTCACACACCAGGGAGCCCACCGCGCCTACTTTGCTTAGGCCTAAGTTGCTTCGAGCTATCGAAGTGCTCGGCAGATCGGTCAAGGCAAAGACTTCTCTCACCGATCACATATGCATCACTCCTCCCTCAAGGCGGCCCGCCCTCACCGGCGGGTCGTCTTCTTTTCAGAGGCGGCTGGCCCTCACCCGGCGGGTCCTCTTCCTGCGCCGCCGGCCTTAGCGACTGGCGCTCAGACGCCCTGAAGGAGCCGGCGGGGGTCGAGCACCGCCTCCGCCACGCGCTCCGCGATCGCGCTCGGGGTGAGGCCGACCTCCTCGCGCAGCAGCGCCGGCTTGCCGTGGGTGACGTAGCGGTCGGGAAGCCCGAGGCGAAGCACGCGCGTCTCGCCCAGCGCATCGCGGTCCACGAGCTCCTCGACCACGCCCGCGCCAAAGCCGCCGGTGAGCACGTTCTCCTCGACGGTCACGACCAGCTCGTGCTCGGCGGCGAGCGACGCGGCCAGCTCGGCATCGAGCGGCTTGGCGAAGCGGGCGTCGGCCACCGTGGCCTCGATCCCATGCTCCTCGAGCAGCTCGGCTGCCGCGAGCGCGAGCGGCACGCCATAGCCGTAGCCCAGAAAGGCGACGCGATCCCCTTGTCGCAGCAACTCTCCGCGGCCGACCTCGATCGCCTCGGGGCGCGTGGGCAGGGGCACGCCTTCGGCCTCGCCGCGGGGATAGCGGAGGGCGACGGGGCCCTCGTCCCAGAGCGTTGCGGTGCGCAGCATGTGCACGAGCATCGCCTCGTCGCGCGGCGCCATCAGCACGA
>Ga0136616_10001595_pt1 | contig 11923 bp, 11 predicted proteins | sample AntDrymUQ2992106_2_FD_106648 | JGI IMG/M metagenome (GOLD analysis project Ga0136616, IMG submission 106648) | Polar desert sand microbial communities from Dry Valleys, Antarctica - metaG UQ299 (21.06) | ecosystem: Environmental > Terrestrial > Soil > Desert | place: Antarctica: Dry Valley...
CAGCTCACCCTCACTCTGTCAGCCAATCAAGCGGTCCAGGAGGAACTGTTGCATTACCTGGCGGCTTTGAAAGCTGCGTGAGATCGCCATCAACCGAGATTTATGCAACGCTAGGGTATACTTCGCGGGCGGGGTATGAACCCCGCCCTTGACCAAAGGGGAGAGCTGCGCTTCTCCCCGTTTGGAAACCCCATCGCTAAGTACCCGCGGCAAGACCGCGGTATGCGTTTAACGAGCGTTCGCCAGAACCGAAAAAGGGGTTCGTAGCGCACATGCTTGCAGACTAGCTGATCTCGCTTAAAGTTACCGCATTTCAGGCCCGCATCCAACCACGAGGAAAAATCATGAGCACCGCCCAAGGTCCTCGGCATCTGCGGCAGCCTGCGTCAGGCGTCCTATAACGCCGCCGCGCTGCGCGCCGCGCAGGAGCTCGCGCCCGCCGGCAAGCCCGCGGCCGTGATGGGCGCGAGCATGAGCCTGTTCGGCTCGGCGCGGGCGCAGTACCACCTGCGGCAAAGCCTGATTTTTCTGGACGTGCATTTCCTCAACAAGCCAGAGGTAATGATCGCCCAGGCGCAGGAGCGTTTTGATGCCCAAGGCAAGCTCACGCACGAGCCCACGCGCGAGCTCATTGCCAAGCTGCTCGCCGCCCTGGCAGACTGGACTCAGCAACTCAAGCCCAGGTCATAGCCAGGACATCAGAGAGATCTGCAAATGAGCAATCTGGCGCTGCAAAGCGAAGGCTCGCGCTCCACCGACTGTCCCGCCTGTCCGGGCAAGCCCGTGCTCGAGCGCATCGAGGCGCGCACGGCTGAAATTGGCGAAGGCTTCACCATCCGCCGCGCCGTGCCCAACCGCCAGCGGCGCATGGTCGGTGCCTGGTGTTTTCTCGATCATGCCGGCCCCGCGGATTACGGTCCGGGCAAGGGGCTGCACGTCGGGCCGCATCCGCATATCGGCTTGCAGACCTTCACCTGGTTGATCGAAGGCGAGGTGATGCACCGCGACAGCCTCGGCTTTGAACAGGTCATTCGTCCCGGACAGGTCAATCTGATGACCGCCGGACGCGGCATCGTCCACGCCGAGGACTCGGCGACGGACGACCCAGGGCGCTTGCACGCGGCGCAACTGTGGATTGCACTACCCAACGCCGAGCGCCAGCGCGCACCCGGCTTCCATCATTACCGGGAACTACCGATCATCGAATCCGGCGGCTTTCGTGTCACCGTGCTGGCCGGCACTGCCTTCCGCCGCATCGCACCCGCCGAAGTCTTCTCGCCGCTGGTGGGCCTGGATATCACCGCGCTGCGCGCCGCGCAGCTCGCGGCGCCACTCAATCCCGGCTTCGAACACGCGGCCCTGACCTTGAGCGGCGAGGTGGAAGTGGAAGGCGAGCGCCTCACCCCCGGCACCCTGCTGTACCTCGGCAGTGCCCGGGAACAGCTCAGTCTGCGCTGCGGCGCACCCGCGCGTCTGATGCTCATCGGTGGCGAGCCCTTCAAGGAGGAAATCCTACTGTGGTGGAACTTCGTCGCCCGCACGCAAGAGGAGATGGTCAAAGCGACCGCGGACTGGAACGCGGGGCGCTACTTCGGCGAAGTCAAAGGCAGCCCCTCGCCACGCCTGGCCCCCCCGGATCCTGCTGGGAACCGGAAGGGATCTCGCAAATGATGCCCATCGGCAATGCCGAACGCGAGTTTCGGCCTTTGCGGTCTTTGGCCGGCAACCCGCCGTCTCTATGTTCAGGGGGGTGACACAAGGAGGCACAGCATGAAACAGCTCACACAGATCACGCCCGAAGCATCGACCCACTGGGTCGGCGACGGCTTTCCGGTGCGCAACCTGATCTCCATCCCGCGTGACGCGCGCAACACCAGCCCTTTCCTGATGCTGGACTTCGCGGGGCCTTACGACTTCAAGCCGGCCAGCGCGCCGCGCGGCGTGGGCGAACATCCGCATCGCGGCTTCGAGACCGTGACCATCGTCTATCAGGGCGAGGTTGCACATCGCGACACTAGCGGCAACTCGGGCGTGATCGGTCCCGGCGACGTGCAGTGGATGACCGCCGCCTCGGGCGTGCTTCACGAGGAGTTCCACTCGCCAGCGTTCACGCAGAAGGGCGGCACGCTGGAGATGGCGCAGCTCTGGGTAAACCTGCCCGCGCGCGAAAAGATGAGTGCGCCGCGCTATCAGGCCATCCTCGACGCGCAAATACCCGCCATCGCGCTACCGAAGGATGCTGGAAGCGTGCGAGTCATCGCCGGCGACTACGAGGGTACCAAGGGCCCGGCGCTGACTTATTCACCGATCAACGTCTGGGACCTGCGCCTCAACACCGACCACCGCGTTGCATTCACGCTGCCCGAAGGCTGGACCACGCTGGTGGTGGTACTGCGCGGCCAGGTCGCTGTGGGTGACATGACCATAGTGATTGGTCAGACCGCGCACTTCACGCGCGCTGGCGACGCCATTGCCATCAAGGCGGAAAAAGACAGCCTGGCGCTGTTGCTCAGCGGTAAGCCCCTTGATGAGCCCATAGCCCACTGCGGCCCATTTGTGATGAACACCGAGAAGGAGTTAAGCGAAGCGATTGACGACTTCCGTAGCGGGCGTTTCGGAAAGCTTGAGCATGGCTACTCATAGGGCGATAAGCTCAGCAATCGAAAAACTGCGTCGCTGGCGGCGATTAGATTTAAGGTGCCGCCAGATGGTCTTTCGCAAATGCAACACGTTCTTCCACGGTATTAGGCCGAGCGGCGATCCGCTCGATGAGTTGCAGCCTAGGCAGGAGACCCGCGCGATTGGCGATCTGGATGTTGAGACCTGGACGTGCGTTCAGCTCCAAGAGCAAGGGCCCCTTGTCGCGATCGAGCACGATATCCACCCCCACATAACCCATGCCCGTGAGATCATAGGCTTGGGCCGCGATTCCGAGCAGCCGATCCCAGTGCGGGATTTGGAGCCCGGTAACGGGATTGCCGGTGTCGGGGTGCTCGGTCACGACCTCGTTGCGCCACACCGCGGTCAGGGTGCGCCCGGTCGCGATATCCACACCGGCGCCGATGGCGCCCTGATGCAAATTGGCCTTGCCGTCCGAGAGGCGCGTGGGCAACCGCACCATGGCCATGACCGGGAAGCCCTGAAACACCACGATGCGGATATCCGGAACACCCTGGAAACTGATGGCCCCGAACAAGGGGTCGAACTGCACGCGGTATTCGATCAAGGCCCTGTCGGGGTGACCGCCGAGGCTGAAGAGACCGCTCAGTATGTTCGATGCGTAATGGGCTAGCTGGGACCGGTCCATGATGACGCCGCTCACCAATCGGTACATGTGTTTGGCCCGCCCGGCCACGACCAGCACGCCGTCTCCGCCGCTGCCTTGGGCGGGTTTGATCACGAATTCCCGATGCCCTTCGAGGACCTCATGGATCCCTTTTATCTGGTGTTCGATCTCAATCACGCCGTAGAGCTCCGGCACGGAGAGCCCGGCTTTCAAGGCCAGTTGCTTGGTCCTGAGCTTGTCATCGACCAAGGGATAGAGATATCGGGGGTTATAAGCCAGCGTGTAGCGGTTATTGCGCTCGTTGAGCCCCAGTACGCCGGCCTCGCGCAGGCGCCGAACGGTGCCGAAGATCATGGCCGCGGCGAGGCGAGGGCCTTGAAACGCCTTAACTCAACGAGACGATAACCCGTGTATTTACCCAAAAGCAGCGACCCCGCCAGGAGCACAAGCAACAGTTCCGGAAACACAAACATCAGGTGCTCGGTGTAGGCGGCGGCCATCGCCAGATAAGCCAAGGCCGCGACGACCAGACTGCCGAGCCCTTGCTGAATCGCCTCGGCCGGTCCGCGTTCTTCCCATACGATCGACATGCGTTCGATGGTCATAGTCATGATCACCATCGGGAACAAGGCGACCGAGAGCGCGCGATCCAGCCCCAGATGGTGGCTGACAATACTGAGCGCCGCCATGAGCAACACGACCACGATCAGCACCGCCGCAAGCCGCGGTACCAGCAACAGCTTCAGGCGCTCGAAATAGAAGCGCACGCTGAGACCCAAGGTCACCACGGCGCAGAACAGGACCAATCCCCAAAGCAATTGCGTCTCCCGGAAGGCGAGCCCGATGAGCACCGGCATGAAGGTGCCGAAGGTCTTGATCCCCACGATATTGCGCATGATCACCAAGAGAAAGGCGCCCACCGGCACCGCGAGCAAGACCCGGTAGACACTCTGAGTCTGCATCGGCAGGCTCAGCAACGAGAATTCCAGGAGTTGAGGATTGACGATGCGGCCTCGCAAGGCGGCAGCCTCGAGACCGCCCGCCTCGGTGCGCCGGACCGCGATCGTGTAGTGAACCTTGTTCCCCCCCTTGACCTTGAACAGGGGCTCGGGACCGATAGAAAATATAAGGTAATCGCCCGGCAAACCGGCCTCCCCCGTGCCGAGATCGAAGGCGCTCCACCGCCCCTCGGAGTAGACCTGCAACCATGACAACACCGGCGCTTCGCCACTTGGGAGCGTGAGCCTTACGCCCTGAAGCAGGCGCGCCGGGACTTGGGCGAGCGCCAGCAGTTGCAGCGCCGCCTCCGCAACGCGGTCGCGATCGGGCCGCGGACCGGTGAGTAGCGCCGCGTTGCTGTCATTGTGCGGCTCCCACAGATGCTTAATCAGTTGTGCAACCATCGTATCGAGGTCCGCGGATTGCTCACGCGCGGATTTCAGCAGGGTTTCCGCCGCCGCGAGATACGGACCTTCGAGGGAGGGCAGCGGTTGGCTCTCGGGTCTCTTGGCGACGGTCTCCTCTTCGGCCGGTTCCAGCGCCTGAACCGAGGATCGATAATACAACGCTTGCGCCCCGCTCGCCTTGCGGATCGCCCACGCCGCCTGGCGGTTACCGTTGACGAGCGTCGTCGTGAGACCGAAGCCCCGCGAGATGAAATTCTCGTCCACGACCGCCAGTCGAGACGAGGTCCGCGGAATAAACATCGACACCTTCACCGGACCGCCGCGCACCACGAAGCTGATACGTACCTCGACATCCCAGAGATCGGACTTTTCGCCCGGAACGATCGGGAATCCCAAGGCTACGATCTTGTATATAAAAAGACCCGCGCCGAGGAGCGTCAGTAGGAATGATAAAACATAGACATGGCGGCTACCCACCCCCGCCTTCCCCTTTGCAGCCTGGTTCGCGGGTATAGGTGAGCGTCGCGTCGACTACTATGTTCTCCTTTAGAAAGCTCCGCCCAATCAATACCGGATAGAGAAACCCTTTGCGATTGACCAGATTCACCTCGATGTCCTTGTACATATCGCCCATACAGACGCCGAGCACCACGACGGGCCGCGTTTGCATTTTGCCGAAATGCCGCTGTATTCGCGCCCGGCGCTCCAATTGCCGTTCAATTTTAACCTTGTAGCCATGCATATCACTGACCTCGAAACGTATCCAGGGGTCTCCGTCGCGGGTAAATTCATCGATGTTTCGGGCGTTGATGGAGGAGTTCTTCGCCCCGGTATCGATTTTCGCCTTCAAGATCATCTCTCCGGGGTGGAGCTTGATCCTCTCCAACCACCCCACGACCTCTTTCGCGTAGACGCCGTGCGGCAGTAGGGCTATTAACAGAAGGATAATCGCAGACATAATCGCAGGCCTCGGTAAATGCGTGTGGTTGAGCACCGATTGGGTAAAAATACCAGGATAGAGCGAACGATTTTAACGTTGATTAAGTACCGGGGCTACGGCGCTTCGGGTTTTGTTCCGCCGCATCCGCCGGCGCATTGTGACATAGTTAACATTTTTCTCGATCATCGCACGCGACAACGTTATTATCGGAAACGCTCCGGCGTTGATGCCTGTACGCGCCGGGAGGCTGGCAATGGAAGTAGAACAACCGCCTAAAAAAGTTCCGGGCGCCGCGGGCGCCAAGTTGCGCAAGGCGTGGGCGATTCTGTCCGCGATGATCGCCTCGGTGGTGTTGCTAGCCGCCGCGTATGCCGCGTACCGATTGCTGCCGAACCGCGCCGTCAGCTACGCGGATATCGAAGAGCATTTTAAGTACGGTTCCACGGGCGGCGAAGTAAATCTCGGAATTCCGTACTGGATCTGGCAGGCCGCCCCGATGGTCTGCGCCGAGTCCTTGACCGAAGTCGCCGATGGCCGCTTGGCGCCGGATTATCTCACGCGGGCCGCGGCCTACATGAGCGATGCGGCCGGCGCCGCGGAAGCCCGCAGGCAGCTTTCGCGCGAGGGGTACAAGGCGCTGGGGCTTGTCTATGAGCATGACAGCAGCGGTCAGGAACACGATCTCCCGGCCGGTATTTCCAAGCGCCGGTATCTCGGAGTGGATCGGGTTTTCTTAAACTGCGCGGCTTGCCACGCGGGCACCGTGCGTAAGACGCCCGATGATCCGGCGGTTTTAGTCCTCGGGATGCCGGCCCATCGCTTTAACTTCTACGCTTTCGAGCATTTCTTTTTCCAGTGCGCCGGGCACAGGCGCTTTTCCAAGCGCGATCTGATCCCCGAAATCCAGGCGCTCGGAGGCGATCTAAGCTGGATCGATCGCTATGGCGTCTATCCGGCCGCCATCGCACGCATGCGCGAGCGCGGGCAATGGCTCGCCAGCAGGCTCGGTTTCTCGTACCGCCAACCGCAGTGGGGGCCGGGCCGAGGCGACAGCTTCAGTCATGCCAAGGATCTCCTTAACATGCCATGGGAACACCTGCCCGATTGGCGGACGCAGGGAAAGGTGGACCCGCGGAGCCTAGGCACCGCGGACTTCCCGTCGATCTGGTTGCAAGGGCCGCGCAGGAAGCGCTCGGACGGGCGCGAGATGGAATTGCATTGGGACGGCAATAACGATCGCGGCAAGGAGCGCCACTTGAGCGCCGTTATCAGCACCGGGGTCTTGCCACCGAGCATCGACCATCAAGCCCTATGCCGCATTGAGAGCTGGTTGCTCGATTTCACACCCCGGAACTACGACGATTTCTTTCCGATCGACAACGCTCTCGCGTACCGTGGCGCGCCGCTTTACCGCCGCTACTGTGCGGACTGCCACGGTCTTAACGGGCACGACTTCACGGGCCGGCGGGTCGGATTCGTCACCCCGATCGATGAGATAGGCACCGACCGCTTCCGCTTGGACAATTTCACCGAGGATCTCGCCGTCAACCTGGCCACGGTCTTTGCCGGCCAGGCACGGCAGCCCTGCAGCGCCGATTTCGGCGCCAGCGGATCGCAAACCACCGCGGGAGCGGGCGGCGGCGGGCGCTTGGCAGCCGTGCAGGCGGAGGAGGAGAACACCTATCGTTGGACGCATTTTCACAAAACCCACGGCTACGCCAACCTGCCGCTCGACGGGATCTGGCTGCGCGCGCCCTATCTGCACAACGGCTCGGTGCCGAGCCTTCGCGATCTCTTGGAACCGAACAACAACCGGCCGGCGGTGTTCTATCGTGGCAATGATGTCTACGACCCGCAGAACGTGGGTTTTCGCTCCGACCTACCCGAGGCGGACGGTAAAAAGTTCTTCACCTTTGATACCAGGATCCCGGGCAACGGCAATCAGGGGCACGAAGGACCGGAATATGGCACCGAATTGTCCGCGGACAAAAAAGACGCGTTACTCGAGTATCTCAAGACCTTTTAGATCTCTTAGCCGCGCCCCATGAACGACACCCCACGGAGCGGTCCCAAGCCGAGCCAACTCCTGCTCTCCATCCTGTCACTTCTGGCCGGCCTCCTGGGGTATATCGTTTGGGAGCGCGGATTTCGCGAGCATCCGCAACCGGATTGGGTGCGGCGAGACGACCCGACGCGCTTCATGTATGGCTCGATCGGAGCGGAGAAGGATGCCGGTATACCGTACTGGATCTTTTACGTCCTGCCGCGGATATTTGCCGAAAAGCTTCCGGGCCCGGGCGGTTACGCCGCGATCGGCCTGCCTTGGGAGGAAGGGCAGGAGTTGCCCATCGGGTTCACGAAAAAGACCCTCGGTTTTCCGCGCGTCGCCAACAACTGCGCCCTGTGTCACACCGCGCGTTATCGGACCGCACCCGATGCCAAGCCGGTGTTCGCGCCGCTGGGACCGGGTCACACGACGAATATCCAGGCATTCTTGCGGTTCGTTATCGATTGCGCCAAGGACCCGCGCTTCAACAGTGACAATATCCTGCAGGAGATCGAAAACGTCACCCACCTTGATTGGGTCGACACGCTGATGTACCGCTTCTTCATCATCCCGGCCACCAAGCAGCGCTTGCTGGAACGCGAGTCGCAGTATCCGTCGATCTACCGCACCGACGTCGCCGACTGGGGACGCGGGCGGGACGACATCATAAAGCTCTTTAAGTATTCTCTGAACCCTATCGACGACACCTTCGGCCCGGCCGACTTTCCAGCGATCTGGAACCTCAAGAAATACGACTCGACGCCCGGCGAGAGGGATCCGCAACGCATGAACCTCGCCGGCGACACCTGGGATGCGTATTCAGTCGTCATGGATTCAGCGCTCGGGCTTTTGGGCGGCGCGCCGCATGATAGCGAGGAGCTTATCGAGGAGGTGCAATGGATCACGGACTACACCAAACGCACCCCGCCGCCCACATACCCGTTCCCGATCGACACCGCGAAGGCCGCGGACGGACAGGCCGTGTTCGATGCGCAATGCGCGTTCTGCCACGCCGACAACAGCGGCCGGGTCGGCCGCCCGCTGCCGCTGGTCGAAATCGGCACCAGCCGCGGCCGCTTGGATCGCTGGATCAGGAACGCCGCCGTCAGGGCCAACCGGGCGGTCGCGGCCATGGGCATCGAACGCCGCGGCCTCGTGGAAGAGGATCTCATCGGATACAAGGTGCCACACCTCGATGGGATCTGGCTGCGCGCGCCCTACCTCCATAACGGCTCGGTGCCGACCTTGCGCGATCTCTTGGACCCCGCGTCAAAACGCCCGCGCGTTTTCTATCGCGGCTACGATGGCTACGATCCCGAGGGCATCGGGTTCATCGCGCAGGGGTCCGAGGCCGAGCGCATCGGGACGCGCCACGACGTCAGCAAGCGAGGCAATGCAAACCAAGGGCACGAGTTCGGGACCCACCTCTCCGGGGAGGAGAAAAGCTCACTCATCGAGTACCTGAAAACCTTTTAGCGCTGGATGACATTGAAGACACTGATCCTGGGCGGGGTGCGCTCCGGCAAGAGCCGGCTCGCGGAGACGCTCGCCTTGCAAAGCGGGCTGCCGGTGACTTATGTCGCCACCGCGATTGCGGGCGACGAGGAGATGCGCCGCCGCATCGAATTCCACCGGCAGCGGCGTCCGGCCGCCTGGACAGTGGTGGAAGAACCCTACGCGCTTGCCGCCGCGCTGCGCCCACATGCGGTGGAGGGCCATTGCGTGGTCGTAGATTGCCTCACGCTCTGGCTCACGCAGCTTCTATGCGCGGGCGAAGAGTTGCTCGCGAAAGAACGCGACGCGCTGCTGGCCGTGCTGCCCGAGATCAAAGCTCACCTCATCCTGGTGAGCAATGAGACCGGCCTCGGCATCGTCCCGCTCGATGCCCTGACCCGCCGCTTCGCGGACGAGGCCGGGCGCTTGCACCAGGCGCTCGCGGAGCGCTGCGAGCGCGTCGTCCTCACGCTGGCCGGTCTGTCCTGGGTGTTGAAAGGAAAAGAGCCGTGAATGATACGATTGACTGGCTTCGGGGGCCGGCCGCTTCGCCGAGCGCGGCCGCGGGTCGCGAGGCGACGGACCGCCAGTTGCAGTTGACCAAGCCTCCGGGTGCGCTGGGGGAGCTCGAGGCGCTCGCGATCCGGCTCGCCGCGTTGCAGGGCACACCCAAGCCCGCCGTAGAGCGCGTGCACGTCACGGTCTTCGCCGCCGATCATGGGGTCGCCACCGAGCAGGTCTCGGCCTTTCCGCAAGCAGTCACCGTGGAGATGCTACGCAACTTCGCCCACGGGGGCGGCGCGATCAATGTCCTGGCGCGGGAGCTGGGCGCAATCCTGGAGGTCATCAATCTCGGCACGGTGAACGATCCCGGACCGCTCGAAGGCGTCCTGGACTGCCGTCTCGGTCCCGGCACGGAGAATTTTACCCGCGCCGCGGCCATGAGCCCGGAGCAACGCGCGCGCGCAACGCGCACCGGCCGCGACGCGGCCGAACGCGCGTTTCTCGCCGGGGTCCAGCTTTTCATCGGCGGCGAGATGGGGATCGGCAACACCACGGCCGCCGCCGCGTTAGGCTGCGCTCTCCTTGGCCTCCCGCCCGAACACCTCGCGGGACCCGGCGCCGGGCTCGCGCCCGCCGGTGTCGCGCATAAAGTGGAAGTTATCCGGCGCGCGCTCCTTTTACATCGCCCGCATCTCGCCGACCCTCACGAGGCATTGCGGCGCCTGGGCGGCTTCGAAATCGCGGCACTCACCGGCAGTTATCTCGGGTGCGCGCAACTGGGTTTACCGGTGCTTGTGGATGGCTTCATCACCAGCGTCGCGGCGCTCGCGGCGGCGCGCCTGTGTCCGGGCGCGGCCCAGTGGTTTATTTTCGCCCACCGCTCGGCCGAGCCGGGTCATCGTCTGGTGCTCGCCGCCATGGGCTCCCAACCGCTCCTCGATCTGGGCCTGCGGCTCGGCGAAGGCAGCGGCGCCGCGGCCGCGGTTCCCTTGCTGCGGCTCGCCTGCGCTTTGCATAGAGACATGGCCACCTTTGCCGAGGCCGGTGTTTCCGGGAAGGAACGCTAGGCGTGGCGCGATGACTTTCGTGGATCTGCTGCGGCACGGTGAAGCCGAGGGGGGCCCGCGCTATCGCGGCAGCAGCGACGATCCGCTCACCGCCGAGGGCTGGGCGCGGATGTGGGCGGCCCTCCCCGAAAACGCCCATTGGGACCGCATCGTCAGCTCTCCCCTCGCGCGCTGCGCCGGTTTCGCCCGTGAGCTTTCGCGGCGCCGCTCGCTGCCGATCGAGCTCAACCAGGACTTGCGGGAAATGCACTTCGGCATCTGGGAAGGACGCACGGCCGCTGACCTCGCGGCCATCGATGCCGAAGCGCTGATCCGTTTCTGGCAGGACCCGCTTAAATGTACACCTCCGGGCGCGGAAACCTTATCGCAACTCCAGTCACGCACGCTCGGCACTCTGAAAGCCGTGATGACGCAATATCGCCATCAGCGCCTGCTGCTTATCACCCACGGCGGACCGATCCGCATCCTGCTCTGCCAGGCATTGGGAAAACCGATCGAGAAATCGCTCCAGATCGAGGTCCAGCCCGCCTCGTTGCACCGGCTGTGCGGCCGCACGCATGGAGACGGGTCGATTCGAGTGCGATTGAGGGACCCCGGGAAGCCGTGAAGCAATTGCAAGCTTTCCTCATCGCACTGCAGTTTCTGACCCGGCTGCCGGTGCGCTTGCCGGACGCGCCCGGCGAACAAGCCATCGGCCGGTCCCTGCTCTATTACCCGCTGGTCGGTCTCCTGCTCGGATTCACGCTGGCCGCGTTGGCTTGGGCGCTGAGAGAGGCCAACACCCTGCTGCACGCCGCGATCCTTCTGGCCGCCTGGGTATTGATGAGCGGTGCGCTGCACCTCGACGGGCTGGCCGACAGCGCCGACGCCTGGGCCGGGGGGCAGGGGGATCGCGAACGCAGCCTGGCGATCATGAAGGACCCGGCCTGCGGTCCGGCCGGCGCGGTGGCGCTTATACTGATCTTACTCGTCAAGCTTACCGCGTTGGAAGCGCTGGCCGGGCAACAGGTACCACTGGTGCTTGCACCCATGCTCGGACGCGGCGCGTTGTTGGCGTTGTTTCTTACCACGCCCTACGTCCGGCCCGGCGGATTGGGGGAGGTTCACGCCCGAGCGCTTCCACGCCGACCGGCGGTCATCATCGTGCTCGTTATCGTGGCCGCCATCCCGATAACGATG
>Ga0136616_10001598_pt1 | contig 11911 bp, 13 predicted proteins | sample AntDrymUQ2992106_2_FD_106648 | JGI IMG/M metagenome (GOLD analysis project Ga0136616, IMG submission 106648) | Polar desert sand microbial communities from Dry Valleys, Antarctica - metaG UQ299 (21.06) | ecosystem: Environmental > Terrestrial > Soil > Desert | place: Antarctica: Dry Valley...
GCGATCCTGCTGGCCATGGAGCGCAACGCCACCGTCGTCTCCTGCGACGTCCACACCTACCGTGCCGGGCGGCTGTACGAGCTGACGGCCGCCGCCGACGCGCTGATCGTCGCCGTCGGCGTCCCGGGCCTGATCACCGGAGACCACGTACGGGACGGGGTCATCGCGATCGACGTCGGCATCAACGCGGTCCGCGACGTGCACACCGGCAGGATGCGGCTGGTCGGCGACCTCGACCTCGACAGCGTGGCGGCCAAGGCCGAGGCGGTCTCGCCGGTCCCCGGCGGCGTCGGGCCGATCACCGACGTGTGGTTGCTGCGCAACACCGTGACGGCCATCGAGGCGGCTACGCCTCCATGAGTGCGCGGATCGGCATGCGTCGTGACTGAGCCACACTGGGCGCCCAGAGGGTCCAGTATGAGCGCCTACGACTCCGCCGTCCGTGCGCTGTTCGCACGGCGGTTGGAGCTGCGGGCGCCGGGCCTCGCGCGCATCTCGGCGCTGTGCGCCGCGCTCGGGCGGCCCGAGCGGGCGTTCCCCGCGGTCCACGTCACCGGGACCAACGGCAAGACCAGCGTCACGCGCATGGTCGCGGCCCTGCTCGACGCGCACGGCCTGGTCAGCGGCGCCTATACCTCGCCGCACCTGCAGGACGTCCGCGAGCGCGTCCGCCTCGGCGGGCGCGCGATCCCGCGTGCGGACCTCGCCGCGGGCCTGGACCGCCTCGCACCCGTGCTGCGGGCCGTGGAGGAGGGGCGCGGCGAGCAGGTCAGCTTCTTCGAGGCCATGACGGCGCTCGCCCTGTCCCACTTCGCGACCGCTGGAGTCGACGTGGGCGTGGTCGAGGTCGGCATGGGCGGGCGCTGGGACGCGACGAACGTCGTCGACGGGCGGGTGGCCGTGATCGGACGGGTCGGCTTGGACCACGCCGAGCTCGGCTCCCGGGTGGCCCAGGTCGCGCGGGAGAAGGCGGGGATCGTCAAGCCCGGCGCGGTCGTCGTCTCCGCCGTGCAGGAGCCCTCCGCCGCGCGGGTCCTCGCCCACGAGGCCGCGCGCGCCCACGCCCGCCTGGTCCTCGCGGGCCGGGACGTCGGCGTGCTCGCCCGCTCGGCGGACGCCGCCGGACAGAGTCTGCGGCTGCGCGACGCGAGCGGTCGGCGCCACGAGGTGCGGCTGCGGCTGTACGGCCGGCACCAGGCGGCCAACGCCCTGCTCGCGCTGGCTGCCGCCGGGGCACACCTCGGCGAGTTGGACCCCCACGCCGTTCGCGCCGGGTTCGCCGCGGTCCGCTCGCCGGGCCGGCTGGAGCTGTTCGCACGCGACGGCCGCGCGGCGGTGCTGCTCGACGGCGCGCACAACCCCGCCGGCGCCCGCACCCTCGCCGCGGCGCTGCGCACCGAGCCGGCCTTGAACGGCTTCGACCGGCGCGTCGCGGTGCTGGGCCTGCTGGACGACAAGGACGTCGAGGGCGTGGTCGATGAGCTGCTGCCCGTCACCGACCACCTCGTGGCCACCCAGCCGCCCTACGGCCGCGCGGTCCCCGCCGACCGCCTCGCGAAGCTCGCCCGCGCCGAGGGCCGCCCGGCCGTCGCCGTCCCCGACGCCACGGAGGCGCTCGAGCGAGCCACCGCCCTGGCGGCCCCCGGCGACGTGGTCGTGGTGACCGGCTCGCTGTACCTCGTGGGAGCGGCCCGCGACCTGCTGGTTCGATGAGGAGCAAGACGCCGGCAGGGAAAGAAGTCCGTGGCGAATGACGCGTCATCCCTCGGCGGCACACCTTCAGTAGTCACAACCAGCGGCCTCTGCGGGAGGAACCAGGGGCCGTGCCTTCTCGCCGGCTGGCGAGCCATCAGCCACACCGCTGAGCTGCCGCGCTCGTGCCGACCAGCGTGTACATCGACGGGTTCAACCTGTACTACGGCACCTCGGGCGTGCCCATCCTGCGCCTGATCGCCGCGTGAGCCGGCGGTCAGCGCGCGCTCCATGGGTCGACCACGTCAATGCCCGTGTCCTGGAAGTCCTTGAGGTTTCGTGTGCCCAGGGCCCCACCCCGGGAGCGGCAGATGGCTGCGATCTGTGCGTCGAATCCGTCGATGGGCCGCCCGGCGACGTCACCTGCGGTCACGATCAGCGCGTACTGCCTGGCGGCGGCGGCGTCGAAGGGCAGGATCTGATCCTCGAACGCGGCGAAGACGTCCTCCGCGGTCACGCGCAGGAGCTCCTTGCGGCGGCCGTCCGGGAGCCGCTGGATGCCGTAGCGAATCTCGGGGAGCGTGATCGAGGTCGTAGACAGCGCCCCGCCGCTGCGCGCTCGCACCCACGTCTGCACGGCTGCGTCCGGGGACGGCTTCATGAGTTCCGAGACGACGTTGGTGTCGAGGATGATCACGACGAGAAGTCGGCCGCTCTGACCGGGGTCCCCCGAGGCGGAAGGTCCAGATCGATACCGCCGACTTCAGCAAAGCGATCGAGGATCGTGGAGAACAGGTCGTCCGACTCCTTCGGATCCCTGACCGCCTCCTCGAGGATGGCCCGAATCTCGGCCTCCATAGATCGACCATGGCGGCCCGCGCGAACCCGCAACCGCTCCCTGACCCGGTCATCTAGGTTCCGGATGCTCAGCGCCGCCACCGCAACCACCTCCCAGCGAAGATGCTAGCACTGCTATCGCCGCGCCTGAGCGCTGCGCCGGTCAGTTGAAGATGGATTGGCCGCGGGTGAGGACGTGGCGGGGGTCGAAGCGGTGCTTGGCGGCCAGGACGCGGGGCCAGGTCGGCCCGTAGTGCCGGCGCCAGTCGGTGCGGGTGAAGGGCACGGACCCGACCGGGTAGCGGAGGCCGCCGGCGGCGCGCGCCGCCTCGTACAGGGCGCGGTTCTCGGCGAGCAGTGCGTCGACCACGGCCGGGTCCGGCGGGGCGGTGCCCAGGATGGCGAACAGAAACGCGACCGGTTCGTCGGGCACGTGGGTGAGCGGCCGGCCCAGCAGCCCGGCGCGCACCGGGTAGAGCAGGATCGGGGCGTCGGCGTTGCGCTCCGGCGTGAGCTCGGCCAGGGCGCCGCCCACGACCTCGGCGGCGGTGCTCGCCGGCAGGAGCAGGTTGATCCAGGGGTGCGGGAAGAACCACACCCCGATCTCGATGAGGAACGCGACGGTCAGCGCCAGCCGGTTCAGCCAGTCGAAGTAGGCGTGGTCGGCGGTGATGGTGCGCTCCGGGATCGGGTCCAGCCCGGACAGCAGGGCCGCGTCGTCGGGCGCCTCCCCGGCCTGTGAGAACGCGGCGACCTCGATCTTGCACTCCCAGCCGCTCCCGTCGGCCCGCTCGACCACCTGGCCCTCGTGGAACCGGAACCGCTGCTGCTCCACCAGCCAGGTCTGGTCCGCGAGGTAGGCGCCCAGGTCGGCGTAGAACAGCTCGTAGACGCGTGCGGAGACCGGCGCCGAGACCAGCGCGACCGTGGCCCGGACCAGCACTCCGTCCTGCCCGAGCCCGCCGAGCACGGACTCGAACAGCAGCCGCGACCGGGACGGCGAGCAGCGGACCAGCCGGCCCTCACCGGTGACGACCTCGAGTTCGTAGACGTTGTCGACCTGCAGCCCGTAGCGCTGGGTGGCGCCGCCGACCCCACCGGCCGCGAGCGCGCCGCCGACCGACAGCTCGAGATAGTCGGGGAGGACCGGCGGGGTGAGCTCGTGGGCGAGGGCGGCGCGGGTGAGCCTGCTCCACAGGACCCCGGCGTCGACCACCGCGCGGTCCGGGGCGATCTCGTGGATCTCGGCCAGCGTGCGCGAATCGATCACCACGCCGCCGTCGACCTGGGCCTGCCCGAAGGTGGCGGCCGGGTCCGTCGTCAGCTCACCGTCCAGCCTCGGTACCGGTACCGCGCCGGCGGGGAGCCCCTCGGCCGCCTCCGCCGCACTCACCCAGCCGCGCCCCAGCGGATCAAAGGCGAGCACGACCGCCCCCGGCGGCGGCGCTCATGAGCAGACGACGGCGGTCCAGACCTCCCGACACGGGCTCCTCCATGAGCGGCACGGCCGCGACCCCGCGGGTCGCTCGCGTAGCTCAGCGGAAAGCCGCCCCGCCACCACCGGTAACGTGCCGCCGGCCAACAAGCCGGAAACCGATACGGCGCGGAAACGCCCGCGCAACAGCGACCGCGCATCCTTAACTGGCCCCCTGTGGTCTGGCGAGGAGATGGCATTGGACACCGGAGATACCGCCTGGGTTCTGGTTGCGACCGCGCTCGTGCTGTTCATGACACCTGGTCTGGCGCTGTTCTACGGCGGCATGGTGCGGTCACGACATGTGCTCGCGATGCTCATGCAGAACTTCTCCGCCATGGGACTCGTCGCCGTGCTGTGGGTGGTCGTGGGCTTCACGCTCGCGTTCGGGTCGTTCGGCGACGGCGGCTTCCTGGGCAGCCTGGAGTTCCTCGGGCTGCGCGGCGTGGGCGCGGAGCCGGGGCTCGGGCTGACGATCCCGCTGATTCTGTTCTGCGCCTACCAGATGACGTTCGCGATCATCACGCCGGCGCTCATCACCGGCGCGGTCGCGGACCGCATGAAGTACTCCGCCTACCTGCTGTTCATCGGGCTGTGGGTCCTGCTGGTCTACTCGCCCGTCGCGCACTGGGTGTTCGCCGGCGGCTGGCTCGCCGCCATGGGCGCCCTCGACTTCGCCGGCGGCGCGGTGGTGCACATCAACGCGGGCGCCGCGGCGCTGGCGGTCGTGCTCGTGCTGGGCAAGCGGCGCCGTTGGCCTGCCGAGCCCATGCCGCCGCACTCGCTGCCCCTCACCCTGCTCGGCACCGGCATCCTGTGGTTCGGCTGGTTCGGCTTCAACGCCGGCTCCGCGCTGGCCGCGAACGGCGTCGCCGCGCAGGCCTTCATGAACACCTTCCTCGCGGCGTCGGCGGGTCTGCTCGGCTGGATCGTGGTGGAGCGCGTCCGCAGCGGCCACCCGACCACCCTCGGCGCGGCGTCGGGCGCGGTCGCCGGGCTCGTGGCGATCACCCCCTGCGCGGGCTTCGTCGGCGGGCTGTCGCCGCTGGTCATCGGCTTCGCCGCCGGCGCGGTCTGCTTCCTCGCCGTGGGGCTGAAGTACAAGCTCGGCTACGACGACTCCCTCGACGTGGTCGGCGTGCACCTCGTCGGCGGCCTGATCGGCGCGCTGTTGCTGGGTCTGCTCGCGGACTCGTCGGTGAACGAGCTGGCGGTGGACGGCCTGCTCCTCGGCGGCGGCGCCGGGCTGCTCGTGGACCAGCTCGTGGCCAGCGTGGTGACGCTCGCCTACTCCTTCGTCGTCTCCTACCTGCTCGCGCTCGGCCTCAAGGCGACCATCGGGATCCGGGTGAGCGAGGAGGAGGAGGAAACGGGCCTCGACCTGAGCCTCCACGCCGAGAGCGCCTACGTGGTGGAGCCGGCACACATCGCAGAGCTCCAGCCGCGCGCGACCTCCCTCGACGCCATGGCGGCCCCCACCGAGACGCCGAGCCGCACCGAGGCGAACACCTAGGCGGCGCCGCGGCCTGCGCGTCGCACGCGACTACAGTGCGAGTATGTCCTCCCTCGCACACGCCTCGGCGCCCCTGCGTGTGCCGGCATTTCGGAACCTGTGGATCGCCGCGACGGTGTCGAACGTCGGGTCGTTCCTGCAGACCGTCGCCGCCTCGTGGCTCATGCTGGAGCTCACCGGCTCGGCCACGTGGGTGGCGCTGATGGTCGCGTCGACCACGCTGCCCCTGCTCGTCATCGCGCTGCCGGCGGGCGCGCTCGCCGACCTCGTCGACCGGCGGGTCATGCTCGTGGGCGCGCAGCTCGTGATGGCGGCGGCCGCGCTGGGCATGGCTGCGCTCTCCTGGGCCGGGCTCGTGTCACCCGGACGGCTGTTGGCCCTGGGCCTGCTGCTGGGCGCCGGCTTCGCGTTCAACCTCCCGGCCTGGCAGGCGCTGGTGCCCGACCTCGTCCCGCGGGACCTGGTGCCCGGCGCCGTGGCGCTGAACTCGGCCAGCTTCAACGTCGCCCGCGCGGTGGGGCCCGCCCTGGGCGGTGTGCTGGTCGCCACGGCCGGGCCGGGCTGGGCCTTTGCGCTCAACGCCGCCTCTTACCTTGCGGTGATCGCCGCCCTGCTTGTGTACCGCGCCGCCGTGCCGAGGCGCCGGCCCGCCGCCCAGGAGACCTCGGTGCCCTCGGCCATCGCGCTGGGGCTGCGCTACGCGCGCTTCACCCCGCTGGTCGGCCGCCTGCTGCTCGTGGCCGCGGCGTTCGCGCTCACCTCCGCCGTGCTCCAGGCGACCCTTCCGAACCTCACGCAGGACACCTTGGGCGGGGACGCGCGGACGCTGGGCCTCCTGCTCGGGGCGATGGGCCTGGGGGCACTGGCGGGCGCCTTTTCGCGTCCGGCGGTCGGCGAGCGGCTGGGCGCGGCGATGGTGCCCGCCGCCATCGTCGCCTTCGGTGTCTGCGGGGTCCTAGTCGGGCTGGCTCGAGCCGTGCCCGTGGCGGCGCTGGGCATGGCCTTGGCCGGAGCCGCGTGGGTCTGGACGCTGTCCACCCTGAACGCCACCACCCAGCTCCTGGCCCCGTCCTGGGTGCGGGGCCGGATCATGAGCCTGTACACCCTGGCGTTCCTCGGGTTCCTGCCGCTGGGCTCGATCTTGGCCGGGCTGGCGGCGGACGCGGTGGGCGTGCCCACCGCCGTGGTCGCGCTGTCCGCCGCCACCGTGGTGGTGGGGCTGGTGTCGGCCCGCCTGCACCTGCCCGTCCTGGGCGAGGTGGCCGCGGAGGGCGCGGCGCTGGAGCCCGTCCGCCCGCGCGACCTGTCGCCCCACCCCGCCGCCGTGGAGGGCGGTCCGGTGACCGTGCAGACGACCTGGGTGATCGACGACGCCGACCTCGAGGCCTTTCTCGACGTCATGAGCGAGGTTCGCCTGATCCGGTTGCGCACGGGCGCGAGCCGGTGGCGGCTCTACCGCGACGTCGTCGACCCGCACCGCATGACCGAGCTGCTCGTCCTGCCCACCTGGGACCGCCACCTCTCCCAGCTCGCCCACATGGACCGCGGCGGCCTGGAGACTGTGCGCCGCGCCCGCGCCTTTGATCGTACGGACGGCGGGCCCGTCACCTCCCATCTCGCCGCCATCGACGTCCGCGACGTCCGCCCGGGCTGGGACCAGCTGGCCGCGGTCGCCTCCGACGCCTCGGAGGCCGTGTGACCCCCGCCGTCGGCATCACCGGACCCGCGCTCCCGCCTGCGCAGTGGCCGGACCTGGTGGAGCAGACCATCACGCTGCCCGGCCGGGACGTGGCCGTCCTGCACCCGCGCGACAGCCTCGACCTGCTGGACGAGGAGGCCAACGAGTGCGATGAGTTCCTGCCCTACTGGGCGGAGCTGTGGCCCAGCGGCATCGCGCTGGCCCGGGCGGTGGCGCCGCTACCGCTGGCCGGCCGCCGGGTGCTGGAGCTGGGCTGCGGACTGGGACTGCCCAGCATCGCGGCAGCGCTGGCCGGCGCGGTGGTCCTGGCCACCGACTGGTCGCCCGACGCGGTCGCCTTCGTCGCCGAGAACGCGCGGCGCAACGGGGCGATGCTGAGCACCCTCGTCTCGGACTGGGCCGACTCCGAGACCCTCCCGCCGCTGGGTCCCTGGGACCTGGTGCTCGCGGCAGATTGTCTGTACGAGCCGCGCAACATCGACCAGCTCCTCGCGCTGTTCCCGCAGCTGGTCGGCGGCGGCGGGGAGCTCTGGCTGTCCGACCCGGGCCGCGCGCCCACGGACCGTTTCCTCACCGAGGTCGAGCGGGACTGGGAGCGCCGCTCCGAGCGGGTCCGCGATCCCGAGGTCAGCCTGCACCGCCTGCGTCGCCGGGAGCGCGCGGGCATCATGCAGGAGAGGAACCGCCGCCTCTGAGAGGGGTCCCGCCATGCGCGAAGCCGTGGTCATCGAAGCCGTCCGGACCCCGGTAGGGCGGCGCAACGGGGCGCTGGCAGGCTGGCACCCGGTCGAGCTGCTGGGCGCCACCCTGTCCGCGCTGCTCGCGCGCACCGGCGTGGACCCCGAGCTGATCGACGACGTCATCGCCGGCTGCGTGAGCCAGGTCGGCGAGCAGTCGATCAACGTCGCCCGCAACGCCTGGCTGACGGCCGGGCTGCCGGAGTCGGTGCCCGCGACCACCGTGGACCGCCAGTGCGGCTCCTCCCAGCAGGCCGTGCACTTCGCCGCGCAGGGTGTGATCGCCGGCGCCTACGACCTCGCCATCGCCTGCGGGCTCGAGCACATGACCCGCGTACCGATGGGGTCGAGCCTGGCAGGGGCCAACCCGTTCCCCAGGGCGCTGCTCGCGCGCTACGCCGACACCGGGCTGGTGAGCCAGGGCATCTCAGCCGAGATCATCGCCGCCCGCTGGGACCTGTCGCGGGCCGACCTCGACGCGATCGCCCTGGCCTCGCACCGCAAGGCCGCCGCCGCGCGCGACGCCGGAGTCTTCGTCGACGAGATCGTGCCCCTGGAGGTGCTCGCGGACCCCGAGCAGCCCGACGGTCCTCCGCGCCGCTTCGACACCGACGAGGGCATCCGCGACGACACCTCCGCCCAAGCGCTCGCCGACCTGGCGTCGGCCTTCTACGACGAGCGCCTGGCGGCGGCCCGACCGGAGCTGCGCTGGGTGGTGACCGCCGGCAACGCCAGCCAGATCTCCGACGGCGCCGCGGCCCTGCTCATCACCACCCCGGACAAGGCCGAGGAGCTGGGGCTAACGCCGCGCTGGCGTGTCGCCAGCTTCGCCCTGGCGGCCACCGATCCCGTGAGCATGCTGACCGGCCCCATCCCGGCGACCCAGAAGGCGCTGTCGCGTGCCGGGCTGGGCGTCGACGACATCGACCACTTCGAGGTCAACGAGGCATTCGCCTCCGTGATCGGCGCGTGGCTGGCGGAGCTCAAGGCGGACCCGGAGCGGCTGAACCCGCGTGGCGGCGCGATCGCCCTGGGGCACCCGCTCGGTGGCTCGGGCGCACGCCTGATGACCACCATGCTGCACGCCCTGGAGCAGACTGGCGGGCGCTACGGGCTGCAGACGATGTGCGAGGGCGGCGGCCTGGCGAACGCCACGATCGTGGAGCGACTGGGCTGATCCCCGCCCAGTCGTCCGAGGACGGACGGGGTGAATGTGCTCGCAGCGGGGTAGAAGCTTTGTGAGGGCGCGGTACCGCATGGACAGCGCCAGGTGTGGGTGCCGTTCGGCGTGAGTTCCAGGCGGGGGGGGGGGAGAGCGATGCAGCGCGACGTGGCGCGTCGTCTCCTGGGCGTGGGCCAGGGCGCCTCGGAGGCCGAGGTCGAGCGAGCGTTCCGTGCGCGGGCGCTTGATGCCCACCCCGACCACGGCGGTGACCCCGCACGGTTCCGGGAACTGACCGAGGCCCGGCGCGTGCTCGCGCGCCTCGCAGCCGCACCTCCTCCGCCCGCCGCGCGCAGCACGCCCCAGGCCCGCGGGATGGCGTATGCGGCGGGCGCGCAGGTCGCGCGCACGCGGCTCGTGGTACGCCGCTCGCGGGTCCGGGGCATGCTGCTCGCGTGGAAATCCCGCTTGTCCTCCACCCCACCCCGCGTGTCCTGAGCAACGCACCCACCGATCGCAGGAGTAGTCGATGAGCACCAACCGCTACGCCACGCTTGTCGGTCTCGCCCTGGGCGCCATCCTCGCCCTCTCCGAGTCCCTTGGCCTCACCATCGTCGCCGCGATCTTCGCCGCCGTGGGCTACTTGGTGGGACTCGTGCTCGAGGGCCGCATCGACATCAACACCAGCGACTTCACCGCCACGCGCCGCGACCAGCCGCGCGCTCGCTAGCTACCCAGTACCTCCAGGACCCGAAGGAGCTTGGCCATGAGTGATCTGTCCAGCACCACCAGCACGCCCGCCGCGTCCACCAGCTCGTCGTCCGCCACGCCATCCGACACCAGCTCGAGCGGGCTGACCCGCACGCCCGGCTCACGCGTCTCGGGGACGTCCAGCGGCTCGCCGTCGACCCTGCGCACCGAACACGGCACCACCACGATCGCCGACAACGTGGTCGCCAAGATCGCCGCGCTCGCCACCCGCGAGGTCAGCGGGGTCGCCGAGCTGGGTGGGTCCGTGTCCGGCGCGATGGCCGGCGTGATGGGCCGCATCACTGGCGCCAGCAGCAACGAGCCGCGTACCGGCGGGGTCGGCGTCGAGGTCGGCGAGACGCAGGCCGCGGTCGACCTGACGCTCAAGGCGCTCTACCCGGCCTCGATCCACGAGGTCGCCGACGCCGTGCGCCAGAACGTCCGTGACCGCATCGAGAGCATGACCGGTCTCGAGGTCGTCGAGGTCAACATCGCCGTGGTGGACCTGCTGTTCCCCGGTGAGCAGACCGACAGCGAGGACCTCGCCCGCCCGAGCAGGGTCGAGTGAGCGCAGTCAGCCTCTCGCTCGCGGTCGCGCGCGCGGCGGAATCCGCCGCGCGCGCGACCGCCGGCGTCGCCGACCTCTCCGGCGGGGCGATCGGGGAGTACTCCACGTACGGCTCGGGTGAGCGGGTGAGCGGCGTGCGCGTGCGCACCGGCGACGAGCCGAGCGTCGGGGTGCGGCTGGTTGTCGAGTACGGTCGGCCGCTGCCCGAGCTCGTCGACGAGTTGCGCAGCCGCATCCTCGCCGACGTGACCCCACTGTTCGGCCGCGAGGTCCCCGTCAATCTCGAGATCGTCGACGTCACCACGCAGGCCGAGGGTCAGCAGGCGACGGCCGGCGAGCTGGGCGCCGGCCGGGCCGTCAAGGCGGATCGAGGAGCGTTGACATGGCAGTCCTGAACCGCCTCCTCGCCGTCCTGTTCGGCCTCGCGCTGGCCGCGGTCGGGGTGATCCTGGTGGCCGAGACCGTGGCGGCGGCGGTATCGCAGCCGCCGCTGCTTGTGGACCGCAGCCTGATCGATTCGCGCCTGTCCGAGCTCAGCTGGACCGACTGGATCACCGACCTCACCCTCGCCATCCTCATCGGGCTCGGCGCGCTGCTGCTCCTGCTGCAGCTCGTCCCACGCCCGCCGGACTCGCTGCCATTGCGCAGTAGTCCGGGCCGTGAGGCCGAGGTGGACCGCAAGGCGCTCGGGAGCCTGCTGGCCGCCCGGGCCGGGGACGATGCCCAGGTCCTGCGTGCCCGTGCGAAGGTCACGCCCCGGGCCGCCAGCGTGGCGGCGAAGGCGCAACCCGGTGCGGACCCGCGCGCGCTGCGGCCGCGGCTCGAGGCCGCCACGAGGTCCGTGCTGGACCCGCTCCAGCTCGCCTCGCCGCCGCGCACCAAGGTGCGCGTGTCGCGCAGCCGGGAGAAGTCGCTATGAGCAGCATCACCACGGGCCGGCGGATCGACCGCCGCAACCGCGCACGCTTCGCAATCCTGGGGCTGCTCCTGCTGGTGGCCGGGATCCTCGGGTTGCTCGTGCAGGCCGAGGTCCTGGACGGCGACACGCCCGGCGTGTTCTACCGGCAAGTGCGCGACCTCGCCGCGGACTACCCCGGCGCCACCACCGCGATCTTCATCGCGCTAGGGCTGCTGCTGTTCCTCATCGGCATCAACTGGATCCGCGGGCAGATCGCCACCCCGGCGACACGCCTGCGCGAGGTCACGGTCCAAGACGACGCGGACGGCTCCACCACCGTGGACGCCGACGTCCTCTCCGACGCGCTTGCCCGCGACATCGAGCGCATCCCCGACGTCCACGGCGCCACCGCCCGGGTGGTCGGGGCCGGGGAGCGCCCGAAGCTGGCGGTGCGCGCGACGGTCGACGGCGCGGCCGACCTCGGCGACCTCCGCGGGGCCATGGAGGACGCCTACACCCGCTTCGGTGAGTCCCTCGGCAGCGACGGGGTAGAGGCGAACCTGCACGTGAAGCAGGTCCCC
>Ga0136616_10001600_pt1 | contig 11904 bp, 13 predicted proteins | sample AntDrymUQ2992106_2_FD_106648 | JGI IMG/M metagenome (GOLD analysis project Ga0136616, IMG submission 106648) | Polar desert sand microbial communities from Dry Valleys, Antarctica - metaG UQ299 (21.06) | ecosystem: Environmental > Terrestrial > Soil > Desert | place: Antarctica: Dry Valley...
AAGAACTCGTCCAAGTTCATCGAGAAGATAGCGAGGAATTTCAAACGCTCCAACAACGGCTGGCTGGAGTCCTGCGCTTCCTCTACGACCCGGCGGAAGAACTCAAGCAGGCTCAACTCGCGGTTAAATAGCAAATCTTTCATTGTGGTTGTGTCAAGCGGAATCAGCGCCGGGCTGCTAAAGTCTCGCGCCTCGCGTTTCTCTTCCCATGATTGCTCTTGCTGGCTGGCGCTAATCGTCATCGTATTCAGTTTGTTGGACAAAATTGTAGTTTGACAACGGCCTCACTTGCGAGGCGTCAAGAGAACATGGCCCTTGTTTGTGGCGAGTTCTCTCAATCTTTTCAATTAAGCATTTGCTCAGTCAAGCGTTTGAAGGAGAGAGGTAGCGAAAGGTTGCAAGCAATCACCATTCCCTGTAGATGACAAAGCACAATGCAACGAGGCGAGCGCGATTGAAACGAGCATTCAACGAGTAGTTGTGGCGGCAAGAACCTCAAGTCTCTTGCGCGCCACCGCCGCTTCAGAGCTGCGCGGATAACGCCGCACGATCTCGCGCCAAGCTGCGCCATCGTAATGAAACTGTTTTGTCATCCGGTCGAAAGTGAAGATGACGCCTTGCTTATGGTAGCGATCTAGCCCGTTGAAGTTCAAGTAGAAAGCCTGCACAGGCGCGCCGCTGCTTTTCATCTCGGCCTCGTCGAGCCGCCGCGCCGCGTCGCGCGTGAGCTTGACGGCGGCCGCTTCCGCCGCCGCGCCTAACGCCGACAGCACGGCGGGACGTAGCGGCGAGCGCGAGAAGATGTCGAGAAAAAGACGCGCCCGCGCGATGCGGTCGAAATCTTCGGAGGCGCGAAGCAAACGCAGCAAGCGTTCGTCGTCGCCGGCGCGCGACGGCATGGCGAGACTCTCGGCGGGTAACCAACCGCGTGTGCGTCGCGTGACCGCAACGCGATAAAAGTTCACGCCGTCGCTCTGCCGCATGGGACCAATGAGCGAGACTTGCCGCCCGCGTCCCAACCGCCGAACCAGTGCGGCGGTCAAACGCGGCTCGTCCCTGAGCGCCGCCAATCGCTCATCAACCACGACGGCGCGCTCCCTTCCAGGCGAGACGCCTCGTCGTTGCGCTTGAGCAGGCAGACATAGCAGCGAGAGCGTGAAGGTAAAAATCGAGACGAGAAAACCGAGACGGCAAACGGATGAGAAACTGCTGGACATGAGAGTGAGCCTCCTGTAGTGAGAATGAGGTTGACCGCACAGATTAAGTAACTATTGAAAGTACAGGGCATTTTTCTTCGCGATGTTGCTTTGCGCCTCTGCGCCTCCAGCGTGAACTTCTCCTGCCGGAAAAGTCTCTCGAACTTTCCAATACTTATTTGGCTGCGCGGGACCGCCGGCGAGTTAAGAGCGAGGCACGCGGCGGCGAGGGTTCTCCGCTAACAGAGATTCGAGCTTGGCGCGCGCGGGCGGAGTCTCCTTTGTCAGTTGCGCGAATTTCGCGTGATGCAAATGACAGATCGCAATGGCGAGAGCGTCCGCCGCGTCGTGCGGTTCCGGCACGCGCTTGAGCGCGAGCAGCACGCGCACCATCTCCTGCACCTGATGTTTCTCGGCGGCCCCGTAGCCGACCACCGTCTGCTTGATCAAACGCGGCGAGTACTCGTGAATCTCCAAGCCCGCCCGCTCTGCCGCCAAGAGCGCCACGCCGCGCACCTGACCAAGTTTCAAAGCCGTCTTCACATTGACGGCATAAAACGCCTCTTCAATCGCGCACACGTCCGGCGCGTACTTCCGCAACACGTCTTCAATCCCATCACTAATTTTCAACAACCGTGCCGCGAAACGCTCCCGCGCCGGCGCACGCACCACCCCATAATTAACCAACCCGTACCGCCGCGCGTCGCCTTCAACCACGCCCCAGCCCGTCGTCTCGCTGCCCGGATCGATGCCTAAGACGCGCAACTCTTTACTGCTTTCGCTTCACAAAGTCCAGACATCAGCGCCTTGTCCAGACGAGATTGTTTAGATAGCCGTTGTTGGACACCTTGTCTTTCTTACTTAAGCATGTCGAACAACAACTCTGGTTTCTGCTTGACCCAGTAATGATTTCTCTCGTCGTAATGCCAGCCAGATCGTTCAAGCAACTCAATGAAATCCGCCTTTGAGATGTTGAGTGAATGAATGGCGGAATGCTTCCAAGCCTCGATGATAATCCTGTTGAATAAATACTCGCCGTAAATTTTATTAGCCGGCAGACTCTCCAACGCCTCATTCAATACCTTGTCCACGTCAAATGTCCCGTCTTTGATCACGGACTTTTTTACTCCAGTCTTGTAAAAGGTCAGGATCAATTCGCCTGCCAAGACTGAACTGTTTTTCTTTTTGTGCATGGACCAGATGGGATCGCCGACTTGCGAAACAGCCGCCCGCAATTCAGCGCCGGATTCGGCGGCGGCGGACAAGATGGCCTCAAAATAAGCGATGTTCCAGTGTTGAAAGACAATGGACAGCCATCTCCCCGGCTTTAACATTTTGACGCAAGCCTCAACGCCCTTGCCTAACCTTTCTACGTAGTGGCTCTCGCTGAAATTCAGTTCGCCGCCGACGATTAACTCTTTCTCCCTCATTTCCTGATCGGGCAGCGATCCAAGCCACGAATTCCACAGCGTGGATAAATCCAAATATGAAATGTGTCCACCATATGGCGGATCGGTAAAAATGTAATCAATTGTCCCTTGAAGATCGCGGCCTAACTCCTCGACATCTTGAGAGCGCACCTCGAATTGGCCGCACCAACCGCCGGTCTGTTTTTTTAGATTAACAGCCTGCGCGATCTCCGCTTTAGCCTTCAGGACATTAGTAGCACGTTCGTAGAAGGTTTCCCACGGAAGCAACTCGACGGGTGATTTGGCAACCTTGTACCGATAGATACTGAAGATGCTTGAACCGCCTCTCGATTCCGCCCGCCCTTCTGCGGACAAGAAAGTTTTATTCAATTTGCTCAACGTCGCAGACCACGCCAGCAGCATCCCTTGTTTGGCGTGAGGATCGGGGATTGATTCAATTGCTTCTTTGATGACGGCAAGCGAGACTAACTGTCTGAGCGAGAATAGCTCGTGATAGTTGCTCACATCCGAGTTTTTAGGAAGTGTGACGTTCTCCGGCAGCTTGAGCTTTTTTTGAAATTCTTGTAGCCCTTCCTCATCTGAAGCGTTCACCTCAGCAATCGTGCTTTGGCATCTCTGTGTGAGATACAGCAACGCCGCTTCATAATCTTGCAAGTCACCTTCGACAAGGCCAGCGATGCCCTGTGCGATAAAATTAGCGAGCGGATTGATGTCGTTTTGGATGCCGATCCTGTTTTCGAGGAACGCTTCGATAGCCGTGACCCCTGAGCCGCCGAAGGGGTCCAACACCCGATCACGCTCTTGCGAAAACCGTAAAATGTAATCGCGAACGACATTGTACGGGCGGCGTGTGAAGTAAGGATGCACCCCGTAATGCCTTTTGGCCCCCTGCCGGTCTGCCGGGATCGGTGACTCAACAGGTTTGAGGTTCGCATAGTAGCTCATACATAAGTTAAATGATCGCAGAGCGCATCAAGCTCTACCACATCTATATTTCGGGGAACGTTTTTGAGATCATGGATAGCACAAAGAATGACTGCTCGCGATAACTCATCCTTACCATATTTCTTTTGCTGATATGTGAACCCCTTGCTACGCTTTTTTATTTCAACCGGCACAGAGTATGTCGGATAATCCAAGAACGTAAAGTCGGTGAAACAATCATACCCCTTCCCGACATAGGCCCCTAACGCCATCCCAAGATGTTTGAGCGGGCCAGCAGCACGAAGAATGTCCGTTTCTTGAATGTGCGGTACAGGTGGTTTGTGATCTTTTACGATTCGACAAATCTCGGCGAGCGACCATGCAACGAGAGTGCTTTCGAGTTTTGCGATCTGTCTCTTCCAGAACGGACTTTGGTATTCCTTGCTGAAAGTGAGCGGCCTTTCAATCTTCTCCAACTCATAATCTTTGGGAGAGTTGGCGAACTTATACCTGAGCGGCGTCAGATAGAAGATGTCCTCAACAATCTCGATCTCGACATCAATCCGCTCGAAATCGCTGTTTGCAAGGTTATACCATTTCCTGATTGACTCGCCGATGCTCTCGCTCGCGCGCCCTTGCTGTACCCTGTCATGCCCGACTCTCCCGCCGATAACTTTTTGGGAAGCGTCGAATTTGTGATCCTTGCTCAAAGCGAAGTAATCAGATTTCGTTGCTCCATAAGGCGTTACTAAGGCCACTCTCACAGCGCCCACTTTTCGCAAGTAAGTCTTGATCGGAGCTGTTAAATCATGAAAGTAATACTGCGGCCCGCCGCTCCCTCTGCTGCCCCTTTTTGTCTGTTGAAGGTGCATTGACAGTTCTTGCCCATCGTCTTGCTGCCCGGATCGATGCCTAAAACAAGCATAACAGCAGTGACGAGTGACAAGTGACGAGTGAAAGACAGGTTTTTAACTTGTCACTCGTCACTGCTTTTACTCCATGTCGGCTTCGTCGATGTCGAAGTTGGCCGAGACTTTCTGCACGTCATCGTGATCTTCGAGGGACTCCATTAGTTTGAGCATCTGTTTGGCTTCCGCGCCTTCAAGTTTGACATAGTTCTGCGGGACCATTTCGACTTCGGCGACTTGCGGCTCGACGCCGGCTTTCTTGACGGCATCTAATACCTCGTCGAAATTGTCAGGCGCGGTGATAATCTCGAAGTTGTCTTCGTCGTCGCGCAAATCTTCCGCGCCCGCGTCGGTGATGATCTCGAACAACTCGTCTTCGGGCTTCGCCGTTTTTTCGATGACGATGTAACCCTTCTTGTCGAACAGGTGGCGCACAGAGCCGCTTGAGCCGAGGTTGCCGCCGTTCTTCCCGAAGATATGGCGAATCTCTGCGACGGTGCGGTTGCGATTGTCGGTCATCGCGTCGAGCATCACAGCGACGCCGCCGGGACCGAAACCTTCATAGACGATCTCTTCGTAGCTGACGCCCTCTTCTTCGCCCGTACCGCGACGGATCGCGCGCGCTATGGTGTCGTTCGGCATGTTCCCGGCTTTGGCGTCGGCGACTGCCTTTCGCAAGCGCGCGTTGGCTTCCGGGTCGCCGCCCCCGGTGCGCGCCGCGACCGTGATCTCTTTGATCAGTTTTGTGAACAGCTTGCCGCGCTTGGCGTCGAGCGCGCCCTTCTTGTGTTTGATGGTATGCCACTTGGAATGTCCAGACATGGTGATGAGTTCCTTGAACGGATGAATTGAGATTGATGCGGGACGCGACTATATCACGCTGGTTTTTCACGCTCAACTGAGGATGCGCCCGACGAGATAACTGTGTTAAGGCTCAATCGTGATCTCAGTTTTGTCCGGCACAGCACGCCAGATTTCTTCGATTTCCGAATCGGTGACGGCGATGCATCCTTCAGTCCAGTCTGTCACACGATGCAAGCGACCAATCCAGCCGAAACCGTTGCGGATTCCGTGAATCATGATGTCTCCACCCGGCGAGACGCCTGCGCGCTTGGCCCGCGCAACATCCGCTTCGTTGGGGTAGGAGAGGTGCAGTGCCAGATGGAAACGGCTGTGGGGATTACGCCGGTCAACGACGTACTTCCCCTCCGGCGTCTTGCTATCTCCTTCCTGAAACTTATGGCCTATCGGCTGCCCACCTAGAACAAAGCGATAAGTTTTCAACACTTGCTCGTCGTGATACAGAGTTAATCGCCGTTCGCCTTTTTCAACTAACACTTTGTTCGCAATGACACCCGCCGGCAAAGGCTGCGCGTGCCAGTTCGCGTAGGCAAGGAAAACGGCAGCAGAGATCGCGAGAACGATAATGAGGATTATCTTGCTACGCATACGGCGCTTTTTATTTCACACCCGCGAGATGCAAAATCTGTCTCAACTCCACACCCGAAACCCTCATCGTCTTGGTCTTCGACGAATGGCCGCTCACGATCTCGACGGCGCGCGTTGGCACGCTGAGAGCTTTCGCCAATGTCTTCACTAATTCTTCATTGGCCGCACCGTCAACCGGCGGCGCGGCGACGCGGACTTTCAACGCGCCGTCACGCTCGCCCGCCACTGCGCTCTTCGAGGCGCGCGGCGCGACGCGCACCGTAAAGATCAATGAGCCGTCGGCTTCCGTATAACGCAGCATATCGGTGAACGCAAGGCGCGTCCCGTTAAAAGAGCAGCAGTGTACCGGCGATGGCTCTTTGGAAAAGCCAGATGAGGATGAAGGCCACGATGGGAGAAATGTCCATGAATCCGAGCGGCGGAATGATGCGGCGCAGCGGTCCCAAGAGCGGTTCCGTCGCGTTGACGAGAAAGCGCATGATGCGATTCGAGTGGCTGACTTGTCCCCAAGAGAAGATGATGCGGATAAAGATCAGCGTCGCGTAGATGCCGAGCGCGCCGTAGAGCAGGCTGCCGATCAGAGCGACGGGGCGGCCGCGCCGCGCACTGATCGAGACGTTGACGAGCGTCTCGATCAAATCGCCGAAGATGCTGATCGCGAAATAACCGAGCAGGATCGCGATCAAGATCGTCACGAGCGGGGCGGCGTTCTGCGGGAAGCCGAAACTCAACAAGCCGCGCCGCACGGGATTGATGAACGGATCGCTCCAACGACGCACGAACAAGACGGGCGCGCTGAACGGATTTAAGTCCGCGTAATTCAAAAGCAAACGCAATAGCATCAGGACGATCATCGCGACGATCACGGCGACGATCAACATGCTAAAGAATCGCCCGATGCTCAGAAAGAGAATTTCCAGTCTTGAAAAGTCAGTCATAAAATTTTCGCTACCCTTACCCGCAGCAAACGCCGCATCCTCAAACTTTGTTCCTCGTGCCGAAGATTGATGTGCCGACGCGCACCATCGTCGCGCCCTCGGCAATCGCCACTTCGTAATCGTGGCTCATACCCATCGACAATTCGCCCATGCCGCCGTCGCCAAATGCGTCATGCCGTTGTAACTCGTCGCGCAATTCGCGCAAGCGGCGGAAGTAAGGCCGCACTCGTTCAACCTCCGCAAAGAATGGCGGCAGTGCCATGAGTCCGACGAGTTGGAGCCGCGCGCAAGTTTTCAGTTTCTCCACCAGCGCCGGGAGTTCCGTCTCAGCCGCGCCGGCCTTCGTTGCTTCGCCCGCGAGATCGACTTGCACGAGGACGGGCAAACGTTCGCGCGCCTTTTCGACGCAGAGCCGTTCTAAACGCTCGACGAGCGATAAGGAATCAATCGAATGGATCACGTCGAAGAGGCGCACCGCTCGCCGCGCCTTGTTCGATTGCAGATGCCCGATCAAGTGCCAGCGCGCGCCTGTTCCTTGCAACGCCGGGATTTTCTCTTCGGCTTCCTGCACGCGATTCTCGCCAAAGTCGCCCGCGCCCGCCGCCACAGCTTCGCGCACCATTTCCGCCGGGTGCGTTTTACTGACCGCGATCAGTGTGATGTCCTCCGGCGCGCGGCCCTTGCGTTCGGCACACGCTGCGATCCGCTGACGCACCTCTTCCAGACGCGCGCGAATTGTTCCGGTGTCGGGTGCGGTTATTGTCATCTGTGCAAAGATAGCATTCCGGCTATTCGACGAAACTATATCAAGCGCGCGCGCACACCTGCAACAACGTGATTCCCGCGCCCTCACCGCAATCTGATCACAACATTAACGGATGCTGTCCGCACACGATACGGTTAGCGCCGGTATCCTTATCGTGCAAAAGGCGTCTCTGCCAAGACTCGCCCGCAATACCTATCAACAATTTAGCGCACCCACGCCTTGCGGCACGCTCATTGTTATTTAGTCTGACGGAAACCTTGTCCCGTGATTTTCAAATTCAGGCGAGGACAGCTAATGAAAAAGATATTTGCCCTCGCGGCAAGAGGAGACCATATGAATTCGACAAGTAAGAATTTACTCGGACGGCTCGTGATGCTCGCGCTCGCCGCGATGCTGGTTCTGCCGGCTCTCACTTTCGCGCAAGGGCGCGGGCGGGGGAAGAATAAGAATAAGAAGCAGGACGTTTTCGTCAACGGCCATGATGCGCGCGACGGTCGCTACGACGGGCGCGGGCCGAGACGTGATCGGCACGACGACGAGGATCGGGAACGCCGCCGCAACCGCCAGCGCGACCGTGATCGCGATGACGACGACATTAACGACCGCACGGAAATTCGCCGGCTGGCCGTCAGCAACGGCTACCGCGAAGGCTACGACGCCGGACGCGAAGATCGCGACGACGGCAATCGCCACGACTTTCGCGACGAGGGCGAATACCGGGATGCAACTTCCGGCTACCGCAGCCAGTACGGCAACCGAGATACCTACCGCCGTTACTTCCGCGAAGGTTTCCAACGCGGCTATAACGACAGCTATCAGAATCGCGACCGCCGTGACAACGGCAGCGGCTGGGGTGACATTCTCGGCGGCATCTTCGGCGGACAGTAGAGGATAGGAGGCAGACGGCAGGGGCAGGAGGCAGGAAAAACAATCCGGTCTTACCTGCCTCCTGCCCCTGCCGTCTGCCTCCTGCTTTCTTGACACCTTCGCGGCGGCGTTCGTATATTGATTCGCGTCACGCGGATGTGGCGGAATTGGCAGACGCGCAGGTCTCAGAAGCCTGTGATGGTGACATCGTGGTGGTTCGATCCCACTCATCCGCATCAAAAAAAGCCGTAGCAGAGTACGGTAACTCTGCTGCGGCTTTTCTACTTTTGACCTAAGTGCTATCTCTCAGTTCACGGCTTCCGATGCTGCCTCCGGCCCTTGCGCTGAACGCACGTCGATGACGGTCAGCGGCTGCTCGTCGAAGAGAGTTGAATCAATCAACGTCTGGACCCAATACTGGCCCGGCTCCGGGAACGTGACGTTGACGAAAAAACTGATATTGTCGGCGAATCCGCCGGAGGCGACCTCAAAGCGCGTCGGCTGCGAGACGACGACCGGTTGCCGCTTGTCCGGTGACAGAATCCGCACCTCCGACAGATGCGTGCCTTCGCCCTGCCAGTGATTGACGACCGCGAACTTGATCAGCGAGACGGGCAATTGCTGCACCATGATGTTCTGAAACACGCCCATCAAAGACAGCTTGTTGCCCGCTTCGAGCCGCACATCATCGCAAAAGATCGTATAGATGAGTTTCAGTTTGTTTTCCTGTTCGGTTGTCTTCATTGAATCTCCATTTTAGCCGCAGCGCCCAGTTTGCTCACGCCTGCTAGTGTTCGAGCGTTGACGGCTGATTGCTGACGACTACTTTATCATCTCTCTGAACTGTGCTTCGTCAAACACCGTTACCCCGAGCGAGAGCGCTTTATCTAATTTCGATCCGGCGTCTTCGCCGGCGATTACGTAATCGGTCTTCTTGCTGACTGAAGATGTGACACGCCCGCCGCGCGCTTCGATCAAGGCGGCAGCCTCGTCGCGTGTCAACGTTTCGAGTTTGCCGGTCAAGACGAATATCTTGCCGACGAATCTTTCATCTTGCGTTGCGGCATGGCTGCCCGCCGCGCTCTCCAATGCTGTCTGCACGCCCGCCGCGCGCAGGCGGTCGCAAAGAGCGCGGTTGCCTTCGTCGTCGAACCAATCGCGCGCACTCTGGGCGACGGTCAAGCCGATTTCAGGGATGTCGTCCAACTCTTCAACCGTCGCACGGCTGAGATTATCGAGCGAGCGGAAATGTCTGGCGAGAATACCGGCGGTGCGCTCGCCGACGTGACGGATGTCGAGGCCAAAGAGCAACGGCGCGAGTCCGCGCGTTTTGCTCGCTTCGATCTGCGCCATCAAGTTCGACGCAGACTTTTCGGCCTTGCGCTCAAGCCCCGCGATCTGTTCGTGTGTGAGCGAGTAGAGGTCTGCGTAATCGCGCACTAATTTCTTCTCGACCAACTGATCAACCAACGCGCCGCCCAAGCCTTCGATCCTCATCGCGCGGCGCGAGGCGAAGTGCAGGAGTTGCGCTTTTAGTTGCGCCGGACAGTCTGCCGCGACACAGCGCGACACGACTTCCCCTTCTGGGCGCGACACCACGCCGCCGCAGACGGGACATTTTTTCGGCATCTTGAAAGGCCGCTCTGCGCCGATGCGCTTCGACGTGACGACCTGCAAGACTTTCGGAATGATCTCGCCGCTCTTTTCGATCATTACCCAATCGCCGATCCGCACGTCGAGCCGCTTGATCTCGTCTTCGTTGTGCAGCGTCGCGCGCGCGACAATCGTCCCCGCAAGCTGCACCGGCTCAAGGATCGCGACCGGCGTCAACGCGCCGGTGCGCCCGACTTGAACGATGATGTCTAAAACTTGTGTCGTCGCCTGCCGCGCCGGGTACTTGTAAGCGATGGCCCAGCGCGGCGATTTGTTCGTTGCGCCGAATTCCTCTTGCAAGGCGGTCGAGTTGACTTTTACCACCACGCCATCGATCTCATATCCGAGATTGTCGCGTTCTGCTTCCATCTGATTGCAAAACTCGATGACCTCTTCAATTGATGCACAGCGCGCACGCGGGCCGACACGAAAGCCGGCAGCGGTGAGCCATTCGAGCGACTCCCAATGCGAAGCGAAGGCTTTGCGTTCGCCCGCGAACAGATCGTAAGCGAAGAGATCAAGCCGGCGCGCAGCGACGATTCGCGGATCGTGCTGGCGGATCGTCCCGGCGGCGGCGTTGCGCGGATTGGCGAAGCGCGCCCCGCCCGCCTCGTCGCGCTCCAAATTGACGCGCTCGAAATTCTTGCGCGACAAATAAGCCTCGCCGCGCACTTCAATCTCATCCGCCGTGTTGGTCCCTCCCTTCAATTTGAGAGGGATGCTCCTGATCGTCCGCACGTTCTGCGTCACGTCCTCGCCGCGCCGCCCGTCGCCGCGCGTCACGCCGCGCTCAAGCACGCCGTCCTGATAATGCAGCGAGAGCGACAACCCATCGATCTTCAACTCGGCGATGTACTCCAGCCGCCGGTTGTCGGCGAGTCTCCGGCAACGCTCATCAAACGCGCGCAAATCTTCAAGGTTGTAACTATTATCAAGCGACAACATCGGACGGCGATGCACGTACTCCGCGAACCCTTCCGCGGGCCGCCCGCCCACGCGCCGCGTCGGGCTGTCCGGCGTCGCTAGTTCTGGATGCTGCGCTTCGAGTTGCTGCAAACGCGCCATCAGCCCGTCGTACTCCACGTCAGAAATCTCCGGGCTGTCGTGGACATAATACAACTCCTCGTGCCGGCGAATCTCTTCGCGCAGATGCTCCGCTTCCTGTTTCACGTCAGATGTATCGAAAGGCAGTTTCCCCATCATCAACTTTAAGATATGAACTGATCGGCGCTCCTACTTCTGCTGAATACCGTGCCGAGTGTACCAGTATGCCCAAGCGATAAAGACCGCTTGCAGCGGCAATCTGAACCACAACGCGACAGGATGAATGTTCGGGTACAACTCTGAATTAACGGCCATGTGAATGTTGGCAGGAAACACCGCGACGAGCAACGCGATCATCCCCCACGCAGCAACGCGCGTGTAACGCGGAATCAACAGCATGACGCCCAAAACGATTTCACAGAAGCCGCTCAAGTAAATCAGAAACAAATGCCACGGCAGATACGGCGGCATGATCTTCAGGTAAAAGTTCGGGTTGATAAAATGATTGAGTCCGGCCAGCACGAAGAACACTCCGAGCAGATATTTGAGTACGCGATTGATCGCTGGCACGTTGCCCTCAGATGGGTTGTTAGGTTGCGCCCGGCGTTTAACCGACAGGCGCTATGGTATACATTCTCATCTTCATCGTAGGCTCGTAAGCTACAGTTAATTGACTTATGGACCCTGACACTTGCCCCTCAGGGCCGATAGAATGAAATACTGCATAAA
>Ga0136616_10001602_pt1 | contig 11902 bp, 11 predicted proteins | sample AntDrymUQ2992106_2_FD_106648 | JGI IMG/M metagenome (GOLD analysis project Ga0136616, IMG submission 106648) | Polar desert sand microbial communities from Dry Valleys, Antarctica - metaG UQ299 (21.06) | ecosystem: Environmental > Terrestrial > Soil > Desert | place: Antarctica: Dry Valley...
ATCGCAGGCGGCTACCTCGGCCTGCTCGACGCGCTCTGGCAGCCGTTGATCGAAGCCATCCTCTAGAACCGAAGAGCTCTGAATCCATGTTCCGCTGGTACGTCATCAACACCTACTCCGGCCACGAGAAGAAGGTCAAGCAGAACCTCGAGCATCGCGTCTCGTCGCTCAACCAGACCCGCTCGGTGCGCCAGGTCGTCGTCCCGACCGAGACCGTCCAGGAGATGAAGGACAACCAGAAGATCTCCGTCGAGAAGCGCACCATGCCCGGCTACGTGCTGGTGAACATGGACCTCAACGAAGACTCCTGGCAGGTCGTGAAGGGCACCCCGGGCGTCACCGGCTTCGTCGGCGCGTCCAACGAGCCGATCCCGCTCACGCAGGCCGAGGTCGACCGGCTGCTGCACCGCGAGGTGGCGGCCCGCGCGCCGAGCCGCGCCCAGTTCACTATCGGGGAGACCGTCAAGGTCATCTCCGGCCCCCTGTCAGACTTCTCCGGCGAGATATCGGAGATCAACGAGGACGCCGCGCGGCTCAAGGTCCTGGTGTCGATCTTCGGCCGGGAGACCCCCGTCGAGGTCGGCTACGATCAGGTCAAGAAGATCTAACGTCGCCTGGCAGGCGAAACCATTATGAAGAAAGTCCTCACCACCATCAAGCTCCAGGCCCCCGGCGGCCAGGCCTCGCCGGCCCCGCCGGTCGGTCCTGCCCTGGGCCAGCACGGCATCAACATCATGGAGTTCGTCAAGGCGTTCAACGCCCAGACGGCGAACGACATGGGCACGACGATCCCCGTCGTCATCACGGTGTTCGAGGACCGCTCGTTCACCTTCATCACGAAGACGCCGCCGGCCGCCGTGCTGATCCGCCAGGCGATCGGGATCGAGAAGGGCTCGGGCGAGCCGAACCGCAACAAGGTCGGCACGATCACCGACGAGCAGGTGCGCGCGATCGCCGAGAAGAAGCTCGGCGACCTCAACGCTCATGACGTCGACCAGGCGGCCAAGATCATCGCCGGCACGGCGCGCTCGATGGGCGTGGAGGTGGTCGCGTAATGGCCGTCCGGGGCAAGACCTACAAGGACGCCAAGGAGAAGGTGGACCGCAACCGCGAGTACCCCCCGTCCGAGGCCGTCCGTCTCGTGAAGGAGCTCAAGCGCGCGAAGTTCGACGAGTCGGTCGAGATCCATGTGCGCACCGGCCTGAACGTCCGCCACGCCGACGAGCAGCTGCGCGGCACGATCGCGCTGCCGCACGGCCTCGGCAAGGAGGTCAAGATCGCCGTCTTCGCCCGCGGCGACAAGGCGAAGGAGGCCGAGGAGGCCGGCGCGGACGTCGTCGGCGCCGAGGACCTCGCCGACCGCGTGCAGAACGAGGGCTTCACCGACTTCGACGTGGCGATCGCGACGCCGGACATGATGCCCGTCGTGGGTCGCCTGGGCCGGATCCTCGGCCCGCAGGGCAAGATGCCCAACCCCAAGGTCGGCACCGTGACGATGGACGTCCGCAAGGCGGTCGAGGAGTCCAAGGCCGGCAAGGTCGAGTACCGCACCGATCGCACGGCGATCGTCCACATGACCGTCGGCAAGACGTCCTTCGACGACTCCGCGCTGCTCGAGAACTACCAGGCGGTGATCGAGGAGCTCATCCGCGCGAAGCCCTCCGCCGCGAAGGGCAAGTACCTCCGCACGATCGTCATGGCCTCCACCCAGGGGCCCGGCGTCAAGGTGGATCCGTCCTCGCGCGCCCGTGATCTCGTGGAGGCGGAAGCAGCGGCCTGAGCCCACTCCCGCCTTCTCCAAAGACCTCCGGCCATTCGTAAGTCCGGGACAGGAGGAGCAGCTTGAACCGAGACCAGAAAGCCGCGGTCATCGAGTCGGTGACCGTCCAGCTCCGCGAGGCGGAGGCCGTCTACGCCGTGGACTACCGCGGCACGTCCGTGCCCCAGGCGGCCGACCTGCGCACCCGCCTGCGGGACGTCGACACGCGCTTCCGCGTCGTCAAGAACACGCTGACCGAGCGTGCGGCCGACCAGGCCGGCGCCGAGGCGCTCAAGCCGTACCTGGAGGGCCCGACGGCGCTCGTGCTCGTCGGTGGCGACGCCGCGGCGGCCGCGAAGACGCTGGCGGACTTCCGCCGCACCTCCGGCCTGCTCGCCTTCAAGGGCGGCTGGATGGGCGGCGAGGTCCTCTCGGCCGAGCAGGTCGAGGAGATCTCCAGGCTGCCGACCCGCGAGGTGCTCTACGGCCGCCTGGTCGGCATGGTCGCCTCGCCGCTCACCGGCCTGGCGAGCGCGATGGGCGGCCTGATCGGCGGCCTCGCGCGCCAGCTGCAGCAGCTGGCCGACCGAGGCCTAGCCGAAGGCCAGGCCAGTGACGAGCGCAGCGAGGCAGTCCTGATCGGCGGCGACGCGCCCGCGGCGCCCGCCGTGGAAGCCCCGGCGCCCGCCGCCGAACCCACCGAGACCCAGGAGGACTAGACATGGCCACCAGCACCCAGGAGTGGATCGACGAGCTCAAGGGCATCTCCGTGCTCGAGCTGTCCGAGCGCATCAAGGCACTCGAAGAGGAGTTCGGCGTCTCCGCGACGGCCGTCGCGGCGGCCGCACCGGCCGGCGGCGGCGGTGGCGGCGAGGCCGTCGAGGCCGAGGAGGAGCAGACCGCCTTCGACGTCGTGCTCACCGGCGCCGGCGAGAAGAAGATCCAGGTCATCAAGGTCGTCCGCGCGGCCACCGGCCTCGGCCTCAAGGAGGCCAAGGCGATGGTCGACGAGGCGCCCAAGGCGATCAAGGAGGGCGTGGAGCGCGACGAGGCCGACCGCCTCCGCGCCGAGCTCGAGGAGGCCGGCGCCTCCGTCGAGGTCAAGTAGCTTCGCCGACCTCGCTGCGCTGCGAAGGGCCGTCCGCCGGGCGGCCCTTCGCCGTTCCGGCGCGCCTACCCCGCAGCAGCCGGATCCCCAGGGCCAGGGCGCCGAGGGCGATCAGGACGAGCACGATCGAGATCCCCGTGGCGGGACTCGGCAGCGAGACCCACCCGCCGTCGAGCAATCCCCCGCCGCCCTCGTCGGTCGCTGCCCGTACGTCGCCGGCGCCCTTTCCGGATCGGTCGTCGTCGCCGCCTCCAGCGGACCCTGCGGTTCCTCCGGCCGAGGAGCCGCCCGCAGGCGGCGTCGCGCTCGACGCGCCGTCCGCCGAGCCGCCGGACGCCGTCGTGTCGTCGCCGCCGCACGTCGAGCCGCGCCCGAGCGCTTCGAGCCGCTGCAGGCCTCGCCGCTCCAACCGCTGGACACGCCGGACGCCGACCTCGAGGCTCGTCGCGACACGGCGTCGAGACGCCGCGTCGCCTGATCCGACTCCCGCGCGAAGCCTCAGCACCTCGGCTTGGCGCTCGGGCAGCCCGCCGAGACAGCCTGCGAGGCGCTCGACGGTTCTCCGCAGCCGCCGGTCGGCACGTGCGCCACGTGCCCGTCGGCGCTCCGGCTCCGAGCGGCTCCTCCGCTGGCCGCCGCTGCGCTGCGCATCCGCTTCCCGGCTCCCGCCAGCGAAGGAGCCCGCCGGGCCCTTCCCAACGCCGGGCGCAGGTGCCGCGGTTCCGGGTGCCGGCGCGTCGGCACCGCGCTGGTCGGCGGGCGGCTGCGTCCTGGCGCGCGGACGGTCGCCCGGCGACGACGGCGCATTGCGCGTTCGATCGGGGGCGTCGCGCACCTCGGGTGCCTCGGGCGTGTCTGGCGCCTCGGGCGCGTCCGGCGCGTCCGGCGCGTCCGGCGCGTCCGGCGCGTCGGGGACTTCGGGCACGTCCGGCGCGTCGGGCACGTCCGGCGCGTCGGGCACGTCCGGCGTGTCGGGGACTTCGGGCACGTCCGGCGTGTCGGGCACGTCCGGTGGTGTGACCGTGGGCACGGGTACCGGGGCGTCCGGCGGGTCCGGAACCGGCACCTGCGCGGCGGCGCCCGTCAGGTTCACGTTCACGCCGGCCAGCAGCGCGACGCCCAGCACGCAAATCCGTATGCGCAGTCCCATGGCGATGGTACCTCCTCGCCACGATGCCTACCGTGGAACCGCGCTCCACAAACCGCGCGTGATCAGCGGCCGGACACGGCGACGTCCGGCCTCGGCCGGCTTCGAATCAGCGCCTGGCCTGCTGGCGCTGCGGGCGGCGATCGCCGGTGCGATCGACCCGCGTCTGTTCGACCGCCGACGAGCGCGCGCTGCCCTCGTGGTACGTGTACTCGGCCACGGCCGACTTGTCGCGGTTCAGCACGACGCCGATCAGCTCCGCCCTGGCGCTGCGCAGGCGGCTCACCGCATCCGTGACGGCGTCCTCGTCGGACTGCTTGACGTCCACCACGAGGATCACCGCGTCGGCCGCCGCGGCGAGCAGCACGGCGTCGGAGCGCGGCCCGAGGGGCGGGCAGTCGAGGATCACCAGGTCGGCGAGCTTGGCCAGCTCGTCGACGAACGCGCGGCCCTGTGGCTGCTCGAGGAGGCCGGTGATGCTCTCCATGGCGAGCGTTCCGGCGGGCACGAAGCTCAACTCCGGAACCGCGGTCGGCTTGACGATCTCGTCGAGCGTGGCCCTCCCGGACAGGTAGTCCAAGAGCCCGGCGCCGTCGGTGAGATCCTCCTGCGCATCAGGGCCCTCGACCACGCGCTGGAGCGCGGGACGGTACGGATCGGCTTCGACGAGCACGACGCTCTGGCCGGCTTCCAGCGCAGCGAAGGCCAGCTGGTACGAGGTGGTGGTCTTCCCCTCCTGCTCGGAGGCGCTGGTGATCGCGATCGTGGCGAACGGCTCGTCTGCGGCGCTGAAGCGGATCATCGTGCGCAGGAACCGGAACGACTCCTCGAACGCGTGGTTGCTCTTCGGCGTCCGGCTCATCGCGGGCACCCGCGCGAGCACGGACAGCCCCAGCGAATCCAGGCGATGCTCGCGCGCCTTGCGCGAGTCCATCGACCGGAGCACGAACGCGCCCGCGATGCCCAGCATCAGGCCCGCGAACAACCCGCCGGCCAAGGAGAGCTTGGGTCGCGGAGCCACGGGGTTCGCCGGCGCGGCGGCCGGGGTCTCGAGCCGTAGCGTCGGATCCGCGCCGCTGCGCAGGGACTCGAGCGCCGCAAGCTGCTCGTAGAGCGGCTGTGTCTGCTCGTCGCCCCGCCTCGCGACGGCGGCGATCCGGTCGCGCATGTTCTCGATCGCCGGATCCAGCTCGCTGTGCAGCTGGTTCGTGCGCTCCACCACCGCGGCCTCCCCGAAGCCGTTCGCCAGCGCCTGGGCCTCGCGCGGCGAGGCGCCCGTGGCGGTGATCGCGACCACGCTGCTCTGCGCGACCGGTTCGACCTCGACGCGGTTCAACAGCGCCGCGGGCGAGTCGGTGAGCTTGAGGCGCTGCGCCACGATCTTCGCCACCTCGTCGTTGGCGATCAGGCGGGCGGCCGTGGTCACGTCGCGGGTGGGATCGCTGGCGCGCCGGATCAGCCCGAGGCCGAGGACGGCGGTCTGATCGTCGGGCACCGGCGTCACGAGCATGTCCGCGTGCGCCTCGTACTCCTTCTCGGCCGTGAGCACGTACGCGCCCGCGGCCAGCGTGCAGAGCACGATCGCCAGCACCACGAACCACCAGCGGTCGGCGATGGTCTGGAGGTAGTCGCGCAGCGCGGGCTGCGCGTCGGCTCGATCATCCATGAACGTTCCTACGCCTCTCGAACTTGGCCATTCCGACGGGTCATTGTAGAGGGCGGACACGGTCCCTAGACGGAAGGACGATGCTTGCCGTTGTCACCGAGCCGACCTCGTCTCGCGGCGCCTTGCTCGACGAGCCGCTCGTAGATCGCTGCGAACTCGAGCGCGACGCTGTCGATGCGGTAGCGCGGCGTCTTTCCGGATGCGAACGACGCCTGGGCCGCCCGGCGCTCCGGGTCGCGCAGGAGCGCCTCGATCGCGTCCGCCAGTGCGGCGGCGTCGCGCGGAGGCACGATCAGCACCCCGCGCCCGTCTTCGAGCATCTCGCCGACGTTGCCGACGTCCGTGCTGACCAGCGGGGTTCCGTGCATCATGCACTCGAGCGCGAACAGCGGCGACCCCTCGAAGTCCGAGCTCATCGCGGCCACGTCGGCGCACTCGAGCAGGCTGGTGATGTCCTGCCACCAGCCGAGGAAGTGCACCCGCTCCGCGACGCCGAGCTCGTGCGCACGCTGCTCGAGCGCCTCCCGGCGCGGGCCGTCGCCGCCGATCACGAGGTGCGCCGCGGGCATCGAGCGAGCGACCTGGGCGAACGCCTCGATCAGCACCTCCAGCGCCTTCTGGGGGCGCAGGACGGCGGCGGTGGCGACGAGGGGTGCATCCGCCGGCAGGCCGAGGTGGTTCCGGACATCCACGCTGCCTTGATCCGGACGCGGGATGTACGGATTCGGCAGCACGAGGATCTTATCGGCGGGAACCCCCTCCAACTCGATCATGCGGTCGCGGTCACGCTCGGACACCGCCACGAACAGGTCGACGAGGCGGCCGATGACCTGACCGTCCAGGACACGTCGCCATGGCTTGCCCTGATACGACCAGGTGTGCTCGTGCGCGATCACCGCGGGCACGGAGGTCAGCCGTCCGAAGATGGAGCCCCACAGGTTCGAACCGAACTTGTGGGCGTGCAGAACGTCGATCCGCTCATCGCGCAGGTAACGAGCGAGCCTGCGGAACGGGACAAGGTCCAGGCGACCGCGGCGGTCCAGCGCGAGGTGTCGGAGCCCGCTCGCCTGCACCTGCGCGATCAACGACCCGCCGGCGGGACGGGTCGTGGCCACGGTCACCTCGAAGCGATCGCGCGGCAGGTGCGTCGCGATGGCGACCATCGCGCGCTCGGCGCCGCCGCCCTCGAACATCTTGTCGGTCAGCATCACGACGCGCAGCGGGCGGCGCTCCTTGGTCGTCGCCGAAGGCGACGCGGCAGGTTCGGTGACCATCATCAGGTACCCGGAGGGGAGGATCAGGTGCGTTCCGGGCGTGGAGGGTACCGCACGTTCCCGACCCCGCGACGACGGTATGGACGATCGTCGGAGGGCGACGAGCTGCGCCGCGTGGCTCGCCCGCTCACCGGAAGACGCGGATCATCGACGGACGACTGCTGCCGGCGTCTCGAGGTGAGCCGGGGTGCGAGCGGGCGAAGCTCCGAGGGTCTTCTGCACGGCGCCCAGCAGCGCGAAGACGAAGAGGGCCGTGCCGATCGCCTCCAGGGTGTCTTCGAGGACGAACACGCCGCCTGGCTCGAAGTCCACGAAGTAGAGCATGTCGACGATCTGCGAGAACACCCACGCGCCCGCTCCGCCGAGGAAGAGCAGGCGGGCGACGGGCAGCGGCGACAGTTGCTTGAGCGTGGCGAGCCACGCCAGGAACGCGACGAGGAGCAGGGGGGCCAGGAGAATCTGCCCGCCCCCGGTCAGCCCGGCGCGGTAGCCGATCTTCTCGTGGACGGCCAGGAGCTCGTCGGCGGCCATGAGCGCGAACACGACGCTCATGACGATCAACCATCGACGCGAACCGCGGGGACGCTCGCCCGCCTGAGCGAAGAGCAAGACCAGCCCGGCGGCGACGAGCAGCAGCGTCGCGTCGAACCAGGCCGGGAAGCTCAGCTCCGCCTTGACGTCGAAGAGGACGAGATCCACGACCGCGAGGGTGTCCAGTGACCCCATGACCGCGAGCAGCCCGATGCCCACCCCGGCGGCGATCGCCAGCCGGCGCGTGTCGGCATGGCGGATGACCTCGAGTCCCAGGAGTCGGAGCTCGGCTGCGGGCTCGCCCTTCGGCGCCGGTCCCGCCGCACGCCGTGCCACGATGACCAGCGCGAGGAAGATCACCGCCGCCGCGACGATGTCGAGCAGCTCGCCGGCGCCGGAGCGCAACGTCCCCTCGGGGGTCGCGGGAGCGACGAGCTGAGCGACGATCCAGACCGAGGCGCCGACGACGACGTACCGACGCTCGGGTCCGCGGACATGCGCAACCATCGCGCCGCAGGCGAGCAGCCCGAGCAGCAGCGTGAGGAACCCCCAACCCGACCAATCCGTCGCCATGGTCAGGCGCTCCTGGAGCCGGCCGGTCTCGTTGAGGGCGAGCAGGGCGAGCAGCCACGGGGCGGCCGCGGCCGCCGCGAGGTACAAGCGGCTGAGCACGGCCGCGCCGAGCAGCAGCCCACCGCAGAGCAGCGCCGGCAAGGTCAGCCGAAGGTCGTTCAAGTCGAAGACCTCCAGGAACTCGACCGAAGGCACCTCGAGCGCCGCCAACCCGAGCACGGCGATGGCGCAGATGCAGGCGGCGGCGAGCAGGGAGAGCCGGCGAAGGTCCGAGGCTTGGGCCAGCCGGTGGACGAGCCGGACGCCTGGAGACTGTGAAGAACCTGTGATCATCGGCCAAGCAACGTAGCGCTTTGCCCAGTTTTTTGTTGCGGCCTGGACGGAAGTCGGTGTCAGCGGCCATCTCGGCCGGCGGACCGTTACGAGCTGGTCGCGGGGTCGGTCGCCCGGAGCAGCAGCTCGAGCGTCACGACGCGACCCAGCATCGGCCATCCTGCGAACGCAGGATGCTCGGCCTTGGCTACGAAGGCTTCCAGTGAAGCCGGGTCATACAGGTCGGCGGAGCGCATGCTCCGTGCGTCGAGGACCCCGTCGGCCTTGAGGCGGTCGACGACCTTGATCCGCGCGGCTGCGATGTTGGGCGGCGCGCCGGGCTTCGGCGACGGTCGTGAGAGGCGGAGCTTGCGGACCGCCGCGCGAGCGGCGTCCCGGTAGTACGGGACGAAGCGGTGGGCGTTGGAGATCCGCATCGGTTGCCCCGGGCCGCCGAGCGTCGTCTGCACGGGCGCCACGAGCGGACCGAGCCGCTCGATCATGCCACGCTGGAGCCGGTGCGAGTTGCGCCAGCGGTGGTGAGCCGAGAAGCAGGCGTTGAAGAAGTCGCGGTAGTAGAAGGGGATCTCCTGGCGCACGAACGCTTCGCTGGCCGAGCGGTACGCACCGAAGTGACCCGTCGACTTGTAGGCGTAGATGGCGTCGAGCTTGGTCGTGTTGAGCTCGTCCGGGTAGAGCCGCGCGCGCTCGCCGAGCGCGGCACGGCAGTACGTCGCCACCTCCGGAGTCGGATCGCTGCGCAGCATCGACAGGTCTACGGGCTGCAGGTAGCGCATGCGGAGCAGGTTGTCGAAATTGACGGTCCGCGAGCGTCCCGCGCGGACGTACTCCTGGACCCAGGGCCGCGCGCTCACGTGCTCGCCACCGCCGCCGGTGACGAGCGTCGCAGAGCTGCAGCGCTTCTGCTCGTGACGCCACAGCACCTCGCCCAGCTGCAGCACCTCGAGGCTGCCATCGCCCCACGCCATCGCCGACTCCACCATCGGCCCGTCGAGGGACCAGTCGGCCGGAAGCCGATCGTGGTGCCACTGAAAGCCTCCGGCGCGTGCCACCTGCCGGGCGAGCACGACGTCGGGATCGGTGTCCTCGCCGCTCGTGGCCGTGCGAAGCGGCACGTCGAGCCGGCGTAGGAGCGCCGCGATGAGCCGGCTGTCGAAGCCGCCGGTGAGGTCAGCCCAGACCGAAGAGCTCCCGCCCAGGCGGCGGCCGACCGTGTCGAGCGCGACGTCGACGCAGTGGTCGACCGTCTCCGTGTAGCTCATGGCCCGGACCCGCTCGTCCACCCTGGGCCGCCAGTAGACTCGGCGCTGCCGTTTCTCGGGCCCGAAGGAGACGATCGTCGCGGGGTCGAGGCGCTCGATGCCCTTCCAATGGGTGAGCGGCCCGAACTGGTAGCCGGCCCGGATGAAGAGCTTCAAGCCCAGCGGGTCGGGCTCGGCGTGCAGATGGCAGGCGAGCGCGGCGGACGAGGTCGACACGTACGTGCGCCCGCTGCGCTCGCAGACGTAGAGCGCCTGCATGCCGAACGGGTCGCTCAGCAGGGACAGCTCGTCGCTCGCGGCGTCGTACCCGATCGCCGCGAACTGACCGTCCAGCGCCTCCGGGCGGGTCGGGCTGACGGCTCCGTCGCTGTGCATCGCGCCCATCGACAGCATCCAGGAGCCGCCGCCGGCTTCGGTGCGTCCCGCGACGTTGCCGTCGATCCGGGCGATCGCCGCCCACTGCCCGACGCACTCGCGCTCGGTGTGCTGCGCGCCGCGCAGGGCGCCGTAGGCTGAGATGAGCGACGGCAGCTCCTCGGGCGGGAGCGGACGCGTGCGATCGTGGGAGATCACGCCCACCAAGCCTGCCACGCGGTCAGCGTACCAATCGGCCGCCCAGCTTCGGACGCGCCCGTGGGCCGCGAGGCGTCAGCGGGTGCTCGAGTAGCGCTCGATCCCCTCCAGCGGCGTGCCGGCGGCGAAGACCCGGTGGTTGGCGAAGTAGATCGAGACCTGGTCCTCCCAGCCGGGCATGTTGTCCCGGTGGTAGTTCGAGATGTTCAGGCTGTTGGGCGTCTCGCCGTCCCAGTTGACGCCCTCCGTCAGCGTGGCGTAGTGATGGCGAGTGGTGCCCGCCGCGCTGCCGGAGAGGGTCTGCAGCTCGAGCGGCTCGCCACGCTCGCCGTAGTAGATCTCCATGAAGCCCTCGTCCGCGTCGCTGTCGAGCTTCATATGGCGCACGACGACGTGCCAGGTGCCCGGAGTCGCCGTCGGCCCTTCCCAGAGGGTCGAGTCGCCGCCGGGCTCCTCGATCCACGTGAAGCGGTTGGCGCCGTCGAGGAAGCGCATGCCGATCGTGTTCGGCCCCGCGCCGTCGGCGGGCGGCCCGTAGACGGAAGACAGCGACAGCCAGCCATCCGACGACAAGTCCGGGAAGTCGTCCGGGAGGTAGAACTCGTTGAGGATCCAGACCTCCTCGCCGTGATCCAGGCGCCGGTCGCCGCTCAGCTGCATGCGGACGGCCTGGTCGTCGCCGAGCGACTCGTCGGTCGTCAGCTCGACGACCTTGCGCGGCGAGCCGTCCGGATCGGGGACCCTCGCGGCGTAGTGTCCGTCCTCCGTCGCCGTCAGCTCGAAGTCGCCGCCGTAGCTCTCTGACTCGTCCGAGGCGTCGGCGCGTTCGTCGCCGTCGTCGGACTCGTCGGACCAGACGCCGGCACCCGGTTCCGCTCCGGCGATCGGCGTCGCGGCCTTGAGCGGCGTGAGCCGGCAGCCGGCGAGCGCCAGCAGCGCGACGCCGCAGCCGGCGACCAGCAGGACGACGAGGATCTGCCTTCGCATGGGCTTCATTCTGGCGCATCGATCTCGCGAGCCTGGAACGCCCCTCGACGACCGACGCCCCGGCCGGATGGCCGGGGCGTCGAACCGCGTGCGGTGCAGGTCGTTCCTAGCGCGACGGGTCGACCGCCGTGAAGGACGTGCCGACGCGATGGTTGTCGACGTAGAGCGTCCGGGTGTGGTCGACCGCGGTGCCCTCGTAGATGCCCATGCGGTGCTCGAACGCCGAGTTGGTGCCCATCGTCGGGCCCGTGTAGCGAGCGACGAGCACACCGTCGCGCCACACCTCCCGGACCCCGTCGCTGCCCGTGGACCACTTGATGTGGAACACGAAGTCGGTCCAGCGGCTCTTGGCGACGCCGCCGAGGAGGGCCTCACCGACGTGATCGTTTCCGACGGTTCCCGTCAGGTTGATGCCGGTCAGCCACTGCAGCGAGCCGTTGACCACGTTGGCGTTGAGGTTGTTGCCCGGTCCGTTCGCGCTCGTCCCCGTGTACCGGAAGCCGATGCCGCCGAGGAAGTAGGAGCGGTTGTCGAGGATCTGTGCCAGGTTCCACTCGTCGCCGAGCGAGAGCGAGTAGCCGTACCAGCGGTCCTGTCCGTTGGCGCCACTGGGCATGCCGGCCACGAGCTGGTAGCGGCCGACGGTGCCGCCGGACGTGCTCGCTGGGAGGGTGATCTTCATCGAGCGG
>Ga0136616_10001603_pt1 | contig 11900 bp, 9 predicted proteins | sample AntDrymUQ2992106_2_FD_106648 | JGI IMG/M metagenome (GOLD analysis project Ga0136616, IMG submission 106648) | Polar desert sand microbial communities from Dry Valleys, Antarctica - metaG UQ299 (21.06) | ecosystem: Environmental > Terrestrial > Soil > Desert | place: Antarctica: Dry Valley...
ATCGCGCTGAAGTCGGCGGGGAGCGTCTCGACGACGAGGCCCGTCATGTAGAGGAGCGCGCCCGGCTGGCCTGGGCCGAGATCGCCGGGGAAGAAGTAGAACAGCGACTTGCCGGTCACCTTGAGGGTCACCGTACCGTCGGGGTTCGGTGTGATTGACGCCGGCCCGGAGTTGTTGACGACGATCGACCGGCCGGTGTCCTCGTTCGTGACACGGGCGCGGAAGGATCCGGTGATGATCTGTCGGCCATCCGCGAACGTGGTGATCTTCTGCTTATTCCTGTCCGGCGCGAGGCTGACGGTGAACGGACAGACCAGCCCGGCTTCGAAGGTGATGGGCACGGCGACCGCAGGCGTGCGGTCCGGCGGAGCGGCGAGCGCCGCCTGCGAACCCGATACCGAGACCGCCAGGACTGTGAGGATGACCAAGACCGCGCGGCCGATTCTCTTCATGCGAGTGCCGCCTGAGAGCTTGAAGGTCTGCGCACAGTGTTCTCCCCCATTCTTTGATCGCGCCGAGCGCAAGCGTCGGTCCAGTCAGCCGGCTGTCAACCTGGGAAGACCAATTAGGTTGTCTACATGCGTAAGTACTGGAGAAGCGGTCACACGCCAGCCGTTCACTTGCGAGAGGGCCTCATGACACGGCCGCTCGTTGCTGTCACCAGAGCCACGAAGGCGTCTTCCGGCCTTCGGACTGGACGCGTCTCCCTTGCTCCCTTTGGTATTCAGGAAAAGGCCGACCAACGCGCGGACCGAGTGTGACCGGCGTCAACCGCCGGTCCGCGGCCAGGGCCGCGGCACAGCGACCGTTCCCGGCGCCCGACATCACACGGGAAGCAGCAGTCCCGCAGAGAGCAGCACGCCGAAGAGCAGATGCAGGCGGCTCGTGCCGGCGAGCGCGCTGTTGAGCTCGCGCCCGGTCTGGTGCGACACCGTGTCGCCGAGCCTCTGCGCGAGCGGGGCGGTGAGCGCGACGAGGAAGACGCCGAGCGGCAACGCCTCGAGCGCCCAGGCCACGAGAGGGATGAGGTACGCGACAGCGAGCAGCACTGCGTACCACACCCGGGTGCCAAGGCGGCCCAGCAGCACCGCGAAGGTGCGCTTTCCCGCGACGCGGTCCTGCTCGAGGTCGCGCAGGTTGTTCACCACGAGGATCGCGGTGACGATGCAGGCGACCGGGACGGACGCCCACCAGGCGGCCGCGGAGACGCCTCCTGTGTGCAGGTACTCCATGGTGACAACGGGAGCGATCCCGAAGAAGACGAAGCAGACGAGGTCGCCCAGGCCGTGGTACCCAAGCGGCCATGGGCCACCGGTGTACAGGACGCCGGCCGCGATCGACACGATGCCGACGATGAGCACCGGCACGCCACCCACCGCCACCAGGTAGAGCCCGAGCGCGGCGCCGAGCGCGAAAGCGAGCGCTGCGGCGATGGTCATGGCACGTGGCGTCACGAGTCCCTGGGCGGTCGCGCGCGGTGGGCCGAGGCGATCGGAGGTGTCGGCACCCCGAAGATGGTCCGACACGTCATTCGCGTAGTTCGTGCCGATCTGGATCAGCAGTGACGCCGACAGGGCCGCCGCGAAGACGTCGGCACGGAAGGCACCGCGCGATCCCGCGACCGCCGAGCCGACGAGCACCGGAACGACCGCCGCGGCCAGCGTCCGTGGCCGTGCGGCATCGATGAACACGCGCGCCCTCACGCGCGCGGCGTCACCCGCTCCATCCATGCCACGAGCGCGGCGACGAGCCCCTTCACCTGCTCGCGTGTGCGCTCGTCCGTGAGCGCTCCCGAAGCGTCGAATTTGTCCTTGGCGAGCGCGACGTAGACCCACGGCGAGGGCAGCGTCAGCACGTCCATGTACGTGAGGGATTGCCTGAGCTGCAGCTGGGCGCGGGTCGTACCCCAGGGGCCATCCGAAGCGCCCATGATCGCGAGCGGTTTCTGCTTCAGGGCCGACTGACCAGCGGGCCGTGACACCCAGTCGAGCGCGTTCTTCAGGACTCCGGGGACGCCCCAGTCGTACTCGGGCGTCGCGATGAGCACCGCGTCGGCCTGCCGGATCCGCTCCTTCAACGATGCGACCGGCGCGGGATCGCCGATGGCCTCGACATCCTGGTCGAATAGCGGGATGTCCTTCAGCTCGCCGATCTCGATGGTCGTGCCGGCCGGTGCCAGACCCTGCGCCGCGACGAGCAGGCCGCGGTTGTACGAAGCTCTCCTGAGGCTGCCGCAGATGCCGAGGATCCTCATGACGCTCCCCTTTCGGTCGCCAGCGGACGCATCGTCCTGATCGCCTCGTCGCGCACCAGCCTGCGGATCTCGTCCCGCAGCGCGTGGAAGCGAGGTGTGGCCATGATGTCAGGCGCGCGCGGGCGTGGCAGGTCGACCTGGAGCTCCTGCTTGATCCGTCCGGGCCGCGCCGTCATCACGAGCACGCGATCGGCGAGGAACACGGCCTCATCGAGGTCGTGCGTGACGAAGAGGACGGTGCGCCGATCGCGCTCCCAGATCCCCGTGAGGAACTCCTGCATCAGCCCCCGGGTCTGCGCGTCCAGCGCTCCGAACGGTTCGTCCATGAGGAGCACCGCGCTGTCGAGCGCGAGCACCCGCGCCAGCGACACGCGCTGCCGCATGCCGCCGGAGAGCTCGGCGGGGTAACGCCTGCGGAACTCCGTGAGTCCGACGCGCTCGAGCAGGCGGTCGACACGCTCGCGGATCTCGCGCGCGGGACGGCCGGCCATGCGAATACCAAAGGCGATGTTGTCCTCGACACGCAGCCACGGGAAGAGCGCGGAATCCTGGAACACGACGGCGCGCTCCGGGCCGGGTCGCGTCACCTCCCGGCCACCGACCGTGACCCTTCCGGCCGTCGAGGCGGTGAACCCGGCGACGAGATCGAGCGCGGTGGTCTTCCCGCACCCGGACGGACCGAGGAGCGTGACGAACTCGCCGTCCGGCACCGTGAACGTGCAACCGTCGAGTGCCGTGACCGCGTCCCGTCCGCGGCCGAAGGTCTTCCGGACATCGCGCAGCGCGATCTCAGCCACGAAGCGTTCCAAGCCGGTTCCAGGCGAGCACGCGCAGGCGGATGAGGAGGATGAGCCGGTCCGAGACGAACCCGAGCAGCCCGATGCTGAACATCGTCGCCAGCATCACGTGCGGCGCGAAGAACTGGTACGCGTCGAACAGGAGGTATCCCAGTCCCGAGCGCACGCCGATGAACTCCGCGACGACCACCAGGACCCACGCGACGCCCATCGAGAGGCGCAGACCTGTGAAGATCGCCGGGAGCGCAGCGGGCAGGATCACGCGGACCAGGCGCTGGAACGGACCGGCGCCCATCATGAGCGCGCTCCGGACGATCCGTTGATCGATCTGCCGCACGCCGTAGCTCGTATTCACCACGGTCGGGAAGAACGCCGCGAGGGCGATGAGGTAGATCGCGGGGCGATCGCCAAGGCCGAAGAGCACGATCGCGATCGGCACGAAGCCGGTGATCGGGATGTTCCGCAGCAGCTGGATCGTTGGATCGACCACGCGCTCGAACGTGCGCGAGGAGCCGATGCCGATGCCAACGGGCACCGCCGCGGCCACCGCGAGCGCGAATCCGGCATACACGCGGATGAGGCTCGCGGCCGCGTGCTCGGGCCAGTCGCCGCTGTAGCGGCCTGCCGCGCCGCTGTTCGCGAACACGAGGTCGAGGAGCGTCGCGCTCACCTCGCCGGGCGTCGGGAGGAGCTCCGCGCGGACGAGGCCGGCAGAGACCGAGAGCTGCCAGAGCACGAGGAGCGCCGCAGGCAGCGCGGCGTAGGTCAGAACCTCGCGAGCGCGCTCACCAGCTGGCGACGTCGGCCACCGGCTTCCCGGCGGCCTTCGCGAGGAACGAGAGCTCGACATATTCGTCAACTTTGGAGGAAAGATCCGCGGTGTGGAGCCGGAGGTCGCGCATGACCCGCTCCGTCGAGCGGACCGCGGCGACGTCGACGCGATGATCGAAGGTGAGGAACTCGTAGCTCTTCCGCACGACCGCCTCCGGCAGCTCGCTGTATCTCACCTCGCGCGCAAGACCGTGCGCAGGATCGTCCGCGATCTGCCGCATCGCATCGTAGTGAGCCGACACGATGTCCTGCACGTCCTCGGGGCGCTCCCTCACGAGCTTGCGCGTGGTGATGAAGCCGACGTCGAAGTGACCGAGCGCGGTGCTCTTGGCGTGCTCGAAGAGCGTCACCTTGTCCTGCAGCAGGCCCTGGGCGGCGAACAGCGAGAGCGCGGCAGCCATCTCGATCTGCCCCGCCGCGAGCGCGTTCACGTGCTCGTTGAACGGCACATTGACGATGTCGACGTCCTTCTCGGCGTCGATCCCGTTCGCCTTCAGCCGCTCGAGGAGCGACACATACTGGAGGGAGGCCGTGGGGACGCCGATACGGACGAGAGTCGCACCCGTCCGGCCAACGCGGCGGCCCAGGCCCGCCCAGTCGCCGGGCACGGCACTCGAGCCCTTCGGCGTGACGAAGGTGACGTAGCCGCCCGCGTAGCCGCAGACCATCGCGAGGTCGACGCCACGGGACATCGCCTGCACGAGCTGCACTTTCGTCGGCGCGGCCAGCAGGATGTCGCCCGTCGAGAGGGCGGCGAGGAGCGCGGCACCGTCGGGGAAGAGCGAGACCTCGAACCGGACGCCGTGCCTCGGCCCCACCTCGTCGTACAGCGGCACGAGATTGCCGAGCTGACGCGCCAGGTGCCCGACCTTCAGCGCGCGGAGGCCGCGCGGCGGCCCGGCGAATGGTCCGCACGCCGCCACGAGCGCGGTCGCGCCGGCCAGCCGCAGCAGATCCCGACGGGTACGGCCTTCGGCCTTCAGGCTGCGCTCGTCCTCACGCGTTCGCTGCGGCGCCCGCTCTCGTCCTCGCTTGTCTGCCGATCGCACGGTCAAAGCGTACGTTGACCGGCGCGCAGTGCACCCCGCCGCCACAGGGGGCGGAGGCCGTGCCGCGGGTCACATCGACTCTGGCGCGCTCACTCCCAGCAGCCCGAGCGTCTGCCGCAGCGTCACCTGCACCGCCTCGACGAGGCGGAGCCGCGCGCGCGAGCGCTCGGCGTCGTCGCCCACGACTTTGTGGTCGCGATAGAAGGCGTGGAATAGGCCGGCGAGGTCGAGGGCGTAGCCGGTCAGGCGGTGGACACCCTTCGTCCCGGCGATCTCGACGACCAGCTCCGGGAAGCGCAGGCAGGCGCGGATGAGGTCGAGCTCGCCCTTCGCGGTGAGGAGCGCCGTGTCCGCGCCCTCGCTCGCCAGGCCCCGCTCGGCGGCGGCGCGACGGATGCTCGCGATGCGCGCGTGCGCGTACTGCACGTAGTAGACGGGGTTCTCGTTCGACTGCTGGACAGCGAGCTCGAAGTCGAAGTCGAGCGTCCGGTCCGCACTGGACTGTAGGAGGAAGTAGCGGACGGCGTCCGCCCCGACCGCGTCAATGACGTCGTCGAGCAGCAGGAACTGGCCCGTCCGCTTCGCCATCTTCACGAGCACACCTTCATGGAGGAAGCGGACGAACTGGTAGATCACCACCTCCCAGCGGTCCGCGAGGCCGAGCGACGCCATGGCCGTGCGCATCCGGCGCATGTGGCCGTGCGTGTTCGCGCCCCAGATGTCGAGCTTGCGATCGAAGCCGCGCGACACGAGCGCCTCGCGGTGGTAGGCGATATCGACGCCGAAGTATGTCGGGATACCGTTCGAGCGGACGATGACGCTGTCGATGTCCTCGCCGAGCTCGCGGGAGCGCAGCCACACGGCAGCGTCGCGATCCTCGACATGGCCCGCATCGCGCAGCGCCTCCAGCGTCTCCGCGAAGTACCCCGAGGCGACGAGCGACGTCTCCGTGTACCAGTGGTCGAAATGGATGCCCAGGCGCTCCGCGGTCGCACGGTGTCCGTCGATGAGCCAGGCGATGGCCTGCGGCGCGAAGATCTGCGCCTGCTCCTCGATGGACATCCCGTCGTACCGCCCCCCGTCCTCCTCGCGGATGCGTCGTGCGAGGTCGACGACGTACTCGGCGGCGTAGCCTGCCTCGGGGACCGTGAGCCCGACCTCGCCGCCGAGCTCGCGGTACCGGATCGCGAGCGTTCGGCCGAAGACCTCGACCTGCGTACCGGTGTCGTTGATGTAGTACTCGCGCGATACGTCGGCGCCCTGGAACGCGAGCACGTTGGCGAGCGCGTCGCCGAGCGGACCGCCCCGCGCGTTCGCGACCGTCATCGGTCCCGTCGGGTTCGCGGAGATGTACTCGACCTGGATCTTCTGGCCCTCGAGGCGGTCGGTGCGGCCATACTGCTCGCCCGCGGTGACGATGGCGTCAGCCTGACGCGCCAGCCATGCGTCTGCCAGCCGCAGGTTCACGAAGCCCGGCTTCGCCACCTCGACCGACGCGATGCGGTCGCCGGTCACGATCCGCTCTTTCACCGCCTCGGCGATCTCGAGCGGAGGCTTGCGCAGTGTGCGGGTCAGCTTCATAGCGATGTTCGTGGCGTAGTCGCCGTGAGCGGGATCCGAGGGGTGCTCGACTTCCACGGAGATCGTGCGCGCCGCTTCGTCCCAGCCGAGCTCGTCGGCCGCCTGGAGCACGGCTGCGGTGACGATGCCCTGGATGTTCTCCGCGGTCGTGACGCTCATGGAAGGACGGAGTGTGGCGCAGGCTCCCCGATGTCGTCCCCCCGCGGTTCATGGTCCCGGAACAGGATGAGCTGGAGGAGGGTCGCGACGAGGTAGGCGGCAGCGAGCATGAAGAGGTTCGCCGTGTAGCCGGCGGGGCCGAGTGCCGCGCGGACCAGACCCGAGATCACGGCGCCGGCCGCGCTGCCCGCGCCCCAGAACAGGTTGAGCGTGGCGTGCGCGCCCGCGCGCTCCGCCGGTGCGAAGGACGATTGCGTGAACGACGTGAAGGTCGCCGAGGCGCCATACATGAGCAGGGCCCGGGCGGCGAGGGCACTGACCGCGAGGATCACGTCGGGCGCCAGTGCCGCCGCCAGCGCGAACGGCAACGAGCCGAGCTCGACCGCCACGACGGCGCGAAGCGGCCCGAGGCGCGGGACCAGGACGCGCGCGTGGAGCAGAGCGCCGAGGCTCCCGGCGACCGCGAGGACGCCGAGCGCCGCGCCGATGCTCTGCAGGTCGAGACCGAAGCGGTCGCTGAAGAAGAGGTTGAGGAACGGGAGGAAGCTGCCGGCGCCGAAGCCGAAGGCGACCTCGATCGCGAGGAACCTCGCGAGCAGCCGGAGCCGGACCCGCGAGCCATGGCCGCCAGGAGGGACGCGCGGCGAACGCACGAAGAGGATCGGGAGTGCGGACGCCGCCGCGATGATCCCCCCGCCCGCGATGAGTGCGCGGATCACGAGGGGGTCGCGTGGCGCGAGCCCGAGCGCAGCGCCGACCGGTGCTGCGAGCGCCCCGGCGAGGAAGCTCGCGAGGAACGCGGCCGTCGTCCCGAACGCGATCTGTCGCCCGAACATCGCGGCCCGGTCGGTCGCGGCGGTCGAGTCGGCGATGAGCGCGGCGCCGGAGGAGGCGACGACGATCCCGCCACAGCCGAGCAGCGCCGCTGAGGCGACGAGCGGCGGGAAGGAGTCGAAGAGGATGACCCCGAAGATCCCGCTCGCGGTGACGGTCCCGCCGATGAGCAGCGCCTCGCGCCGCGAGAAGCGCCGCGCGAGGAGCGCAGCCGGTGCGGCCCCGATCACACCGCCGAGCGCGAGCGCGCCGGCCAGCGCGCCGATCTCACCCTCGCCGAGGTGGAGCGCGCGCTAGAGGAAGTTGAGGTAAAAGGCCGTGACACCCAGGCCGAAGCTACCGATGACGCTCGCGCCGATGTAGAGGAGCGCGTCGCGTCGCGCGAGCCCCTTTGCAGCGCCGCCGGCTTCGTCCATCGAAGGACACTGTGAGGGAATGACGACTCACGAATACGACGCCGGTGGCGTTCTACGGGGATGAGGCCTCTGACCGAGCGCGAGCTGGCGCGCGGCGTGGGGGCACTCTGCCGGCGCGATCGCGACCTCGCGCGCGTCGTGGCGCGCTTCGGTCCCCCGCCACTCTGGGCGCGAGAGCCTGGCTTCGCGACGCTCGTGCAGATCATCCTCGAGCAGCAGGTGTCGCTCGCGGCCGCGCGCGCCGCCTACGCGCGCCTGATGGCGGCCGCGACGGAGGTGACGCCCGAGCGACTCGCGACGCTGGGGGCCGCCGCCTTCACGAGCGCTGGGCTGACGCGCCAGAAGAGCGCGTACATCCGGGTCCTGGCGCAGGCGACCGCGAGCGGGGCTTTCGAGATCGGTCGCCTGGCCGCGCTGGCAGATGGCCCCGCCCACGCAGAGCTCGTCAAGCTCAAGGGGATCGGACCGTGGAGCGCGGACGTCTATCTCCTGATGGCCCTCGGCCGCCGTGACGTCTGGCCGCGACACGACCTCGCTCTCGCCGTCGCGATGCGCGACGTGAAGCGCCTGCGCTCCGTCCCGAGCCACCAGCGCCAGCTCGCTGTCAGCGAGACGTGGCGTCCCTGGCGTGCGGTCGCCGCCCGGATCCTGTGGCACCACTATCTGAGCCGCACGCGCCCGGGCGCTCCAGCCAGAGATCGCGCGCGGGCGCGGTCCGCGTGAGCGCGACACGGGGACTACCGCCCGAGCGTGACCTCGATCTGCTGCTCGCGCCCATCGCGCACGATGGTGAGGCGGACACGGTCACCCGGGCGGAAGCGCAGCATGATCGTCTTCAGGGGGTGCTCAGCGTCGAGGATCTGGCCGTTCACCCGCGTGAGCAGGTCGCCTTCGCGAAGCCCGGCCGCTGCGCCCGCGGAGCCGGATTGCACCTGGGTGATGACGACACCCGCCGCGCGCGGGTTCAGCTGGTAGCCGATCCCGATGAGCCCGCGCTCGACGCGACCGCTCTTGATCAGCTCCTCCGAGATCTGCCGCACGGTGTTGCTCGAGACCGCGAACCCGAGACCCTCCGAGCCGGTCTCACGCACGACGAGCGTGTTCATGCCGACGACCTGTCTCGTGCTCGCCCAGATGAGCGGGCCTCCTGAGTTCCCGGGGCTGATCGGCGCGTCGGTCTGCATCAGGTCCTCGAGGAAGATCTGGCTGTTCACTTCGGGGAACCGGCGACCCTTCCCCGAGAGCACGCCGGCCGTGACGCTGTTGCGGAAGTCACCGAGCGCGCTGCCAATGGCGACGACCGTGGTGCCGACCGGCACCTGGTCGCTGTCGCCGAGCGTGGCGACCTTCAGGGAACGTCCCGCCGGGTCGATCTGCAGCACGGCGACGTCCGTTTCCGGGTCCCGGCCCACGAGCCGGGCGGGCACGCGTCGATCGTCCGAGAAGATGACCTCGAACGACGCACCAGCAGCGCCTTGCTGCGTCGAGACGACATGGCTGTTGGTGGCGATGTACCCGCGCGGGTCGATGATGAAGCCCGAGCCGCTGCCGACATCGCGCGAGCTCGAGCGCTGCACCACCGTGACCACCGCGGGTGCGAGCTCGCGCACCGCGTCGACGACGGGGCTCTCATTCGAAGGACCGGGGGACGTCGCCTGCGCCGGCGGCGCGGAGGGCAGCGAGACGAAGGGCTCAGTGGGCCCGGGGCCGCTCAGACCGCCGCGGCCGAGGCCGGCGCCGACGGACCCGCCCACAACACCACCGACGAGCGCCCCGACCAGCAGCATCGCGGCGCCGGATCGGTCGCGGCGACGCGCGGCGGGCTCGGGCGTAGGAGGGACGCGATCGCCGCGCGGGAGATCGCTCAACCGGTCAGCGCCGCGGGCGGGCGATGGTCTCGGCAGGTGTGCCGGGGGGCGTGGTCACCTTGCGGCGGCGGGCGGGCATGCGCATCGCCTCGGGCTCGACCATCTGGCCCACGGCCGTCGCGCGGATCTCGAGGTCGGTGTGCGCGCCCGGCTCGAGCGCCACCTGCCAGCTGCAGCTGATCTCGGTCTGCTCGTACAGCCGCTCGAAGCCGCCCTCGGAGTTCGCGACGGCGTAGACCGGACGGGACTGCACCTCGGCCGGCGGATCGACCGCGAACGTGACGTCGAAGTGGCGGGTCTCGGAGTGGACGACGATCTCGGCGACGTTGCGGTTGGTGAGCTCCTTCCCTGGCGAGGTCTTACGGGTGCCGAGCGTGATCGTGTCCGCCGCGTTCGTCTCGCTGAGGAGGGCGAGGTTCGACGCGCTGGTGAAGGTGAACGCGATCTTCTCGCTGCCGTCGTTGCGAATGCGGTACCGCACGCCCGCCGCGAGCCCCTCGTCGGCGATCCTGATGTCCTTGCGGATGCCGAGGCCGGGCACGCTCGCGAGCGCCCGCGCGGGCGCCTCGAGGATCAGGCTGACCGTGCGTGCTTCCCGCTGCGGCGTGAGCGTGTACGCGAGCGCATGCAGGTTGACGGGGTCATTGCGCCCGACCCGAAAGCTGTCCTGGAAGACCGCACGGCGGGCGGGGTCGTAGTCGAGAAGCCTGGTGAGCCCGCGCTCCTTCGCCCGAACGACCTCGTGGATGGACCTCGCTTCCTTCTCGGCGGCCTTGCCGATCTTCACCTTGCCCGCCTTCTCGGCGCGGCGAAGGACGTCGTGTCCGGATTCAGAGCGACGGGCGATCGTGTCCACCAGGTTCGTGGCGGAGGCGTAGATATCCCACTCGATGATCGCGCCACCGTGGACGTGCACGAAGACGGCACCGGCATTGCCGCGGAAGAGGTACTCCTCGAGGCCGTCGACGTCGTAGTCGCGCTGCTCGCCGGCGGCGACGCGCCGCTCCGCGAGGATGCGCTCCGCCTTCAGCAGCGATCCGTAGGCGTCCGCGCGCAGGTGCGGGAGGTAGATCCCGCCGAAGATCCCGTGCCAGTACACGTCGTTTCCCTGCGCGCGCCAGAGGTTCTGCTGCGCCTGCCGGACCTCGATCGAGGAGTCGAGAATGCTGCGGCGCGCGAGCTCCTCCGACACCATGAGCATCCGCTTGTGCAGGGCGTTCGATTCCGGGTACTTCGCGAGGAAGTTGCGCCATGGCGGCGACGCGACGAGCGGGGCCTGATCGTCCTTCAGCGCGTGCCGGGCCTGCGCGAAGCGGCGCGCCGCCGGCGCGTCGAGGGCCCACTCGGCCATCTCCGGATAGGAGCCCCCCGGCAGGTACACCCGGCGGGTGGCGCGGTCGAACACCCACGCGTTCTCGAGCTTGATGGTCTCGATCCAGCCCGAGTTCGCGACGATCGCCGAGAAGAAGTCGTCGAGCCAGCCGTCCTTGTGGACGCGCTGGAACGTTCCGGGCCAGGCGCCGAACTTCTCTCCGTCGTCGGCGTACACGATGAGCTTCGCACCCCCGTCCTTGCGCTCGCGCAGCTCCGCGATGCTCTGGCGCACGTCACGGAAGGGAATGAGGGCGCGCAGGCGGCTGCTGCCCGGGAAGACCACGAGCGGGAAGCCCTGATCCTCGGTGATGAAGGACTGGCCGAGCTCCTCGCGGCGAAGTCCCGCCTGGAGGAAATGCTCCTCATCGAGCGTCGTGTACGCGACGCCGGCCTCGGCGAGCAGCGACGGCAGCTGGGGCTCCCATACCCGCTCCGTGAGCCACGCGCCGAGCGGGCGGTGTCCGAAGGTGCTGACGATGCGCTCGGTCAGGGCGCGGATCTGCGCGACAGCGTCTCGCCGAGGCACGCCCACGAGGATCGGGTCGTAGTAGCCGGCGGTCAGGAGCTCGACCTGGCCGCGCTTGAGCAGGTCGCCGAGGTCGCCGATGACGTCGGGCCGATTCCCTTCGAGCCAGTCGAGGAGCGGCCCGGAGAAGTGCAGGGTCGCCTTCACTTCGGGGTGTCTGTAGAGAGCGGCGACGAGCGGCGCATAGGCGCGCTCGGTCGCTTCCTGGTAG
>Ga0136616_10001604_pt1 | contig 11888 bp, 11 predicted proteins | sample AntDrymUQ2992106_2_FD_106648 | JGI IMG/M metagenome (GOLD analysis project Ga0136616, IMG submission 106648) | Polar desert sand microbial communities from Dry Valleys, Antarctica - metaG UQ299 (21.06) | ecosystem: Environmental > Terrestrial > Soil > Desert | place: Antarctica: Dry Valley...
GAACTGTTCACCCTCGCTCCATGCGTACACCGTCGCCGGGCGACCGTCCCGGGGCTGCTGGAAGGGCCTCCCAGCAGCCGTCAGCATCGTGCGGAACATCGCATCGCCCCGGTGGCGGCGGGTATCCGGCGCAGCGGTACTGCGGACGGCGCGGATCCGGTCGAACCGTGGGCGCAGCAGTTGGGTGAAGAGGACCTCCATACCGGGCACCACCGAGGCACCGTTGAGCGCGGCGCGGAACGGCCCCGGGGGTGGCCCGGTCGGTGCGCCGGACGGTGCACGTCGCCCGACGGCTGACCACGAGGATCCGCGCGTTCGTGCGGTCCACCAGGTCGCGAACCAGGTAGCGCCCGTAGAAACCGCTGCCGCCGACGACAACGACCCGCGGAGGCGCGGCGCCGCCAACCGTCCAGCGCGGGGCCGGGTGTGCTGTCACTCGCGGTCGTCCTGCCGGCGTCGATGCGTTCGGTGCTCAGGACAGCGGGTCGTCATCGCCGTACGGCACGAGGCGCAGCACCCGGGCGTCGCGCTGCCGAATGCGATCCGCCGCAGCGATGAGCGCTGCGGCGTCGTCCTTGCCCGCGTGCAGAAATCGCCCGCTCAGCGCGTCGAGCCGACCCGCCGCAACCGCGAGGACGAGGTCGACCATACGCTGCGAAGGCGTCCAGTCACCCTCGCCCTTGTCCGCCCATATCGGCATGGCCGTCGTCATCTCGGTGCGCACCAGCCCAGGGCTGACGTCGAACACCGACACCCCGCGCCCGCGGCACTGGTGGGCGAGCATCGCCGTGAACCGGGCGAGCGCTCCCTTCGAGACGGCGTACGCCGTATAGGTCTCACCAGGCCGGTAGGCGAAGCCGCTGTTGACGTTGACCACCCGCCCGGCGCCGCGGGCCAGCATGCCCGGCAGCACCGCGCGGGTCACGACGGCCGGGCCGTACAGGTTTGTCTCGATCACTTCCCACCACGCCGAAAGGTCGGCCTCGGCGAAAGGCACCTCGGCCGGCTCGATCCGCCCGGCGTTGTTGATGAGCAGCGCCACCGGCCCGAGCCGGGACACGGCGGCAGTGACGGCGGCGGCCACCTGCGCCGGGTCGGTGACGTCGGTAGGCAAGGCCATCCCCTGCCCACCGGTGGACTCGCACTCGTCCGCCACGGCCCCCAGCTGGTCGCGGCCGCGGGCGAGCAGCGCCACCCGCATGCCGGCGCCGGCGAGCGCGACCGCGAGCGCGCGACCGATACCGCGGCTCGCGCCGGTGACCAGCGCCGCCTGACCGCGCAGCCCCCCGGGGTCGTGGTCAGTCACCCCGCAGCACCGCCCCGGTATGGCGGGCGGCCTCCGCGACCGCGCAGTCTCGAGCCGTCGCGACCTCCGCAGCCGTCAGCGTCCGGTCGGGGGCGCGGAAGCGCAGCGCGTACGCCAGTGAGGTGCGCCCCTCGCCCGCCTGCGCGCCGGAGTAGACGTCGAAGAGCCGCAGCGACTCGAGCAGCGGCCCAGCGCCGTCGCGCAGCGCCTGTTCGACGTCAGCGGCGGGCGTGCCGGCATCGACGGACAGTGAGACGTCAACCGTCGCGACCGGGTAGGACGAGACCGCCGGCGCCTCGACGACCTCGGGCGCCGCCGCGAGCAGCGCTGACAGATCGAGCTCCATCGCGCAGCTGCGCGCCGGCAGCCCCATGGCCGCGATGACCCGGGGGTGCAGCTCGCCCGCGTACCCCACCACGGCTCCGGAGGGCAGCACCAGCTCCGCGCAGCGCCCGGGGTGCCACGGGGCGAGCCGCCCCGCCCGCACCCGCAGTGGGACCCGAACTGCGGCGGCCACCTCCCGGGCAGCCTGGACGGCGTCGGCCCAGATCGCTGGCCGCGCATCGCCCCACCACCCGGCTGGTTCGCGCTGGCCAGCGAGCGCGACGGCGGCATACGTCGGCTGATCCGGCAGCGCCGCCTCGACGGCGGCGAGCTCCTCCACGGTCGGTCGGCGGTCGACCGAGGGCACCGCCGCCCGCTCCGGCGCCCCCGGCCTGGGCCGGAAGACGAGCCCCGTCTCCGACAGCGCCACCTCGGGGAAGCCCTGCCCGACGTTGCGGGCGAGGGTGCGCAGCAGGCCCGGGAGGAGCGTCGTGCGCAGCAGTGGCTCCTCCTCCGACAGCGGGTTGGCCAGCGCGACGCCGGCGCGTCGTACGTCGTCGTCGGCGAGCCCGAGCGCGTCGAGTGCGGCGACGCCGACGAAAGGCTGGTTCAGCACCTCGACGTAGCCGGCGGCGCCCAGTGCCCGACTGACCCGTCGGCGCAGCAGCTGCTGGCGGGTGAGGCCGCGGCCGGCCGGCGCGAGCGGCAGCTGCGACGGCAGCGTCGAATAGCCCTCCAGCCGCAGGACCTCCTCGACGAGGTCCGCAGGGTCGCTGAGATCGGGCCGCCACGAGGGCGGGGTCACCATCAGCTGACCGTCACCGGCGAGCGTGGCGCCGACCTCGGTGAGCCGGCGGACCACGGTGTCGCGGTCATAGGCCCGGCCCGCCACCCGGCTCGGCAGGGCGCTTGACATCGCCACCTGCAGAGGACTGCTGGTCAGGTCGACCTCGCTGCATCCGACGTACCGACCCCCGGCGAGGCGGGTGAGCAGCGCCACCGCACGCGCCGATGCCCGCGGCGGCAGCTCCGGGTCAACCCCGCGCTCGAACCGCCGCGACGCCTCGCTGAACACGTTGTGCCGCCGGGACATCCGTGCCGTCCCGGGCGCGGAGAAGTGCGCCGCCTCGATGACCAGGTCGGTCGACGACTCGTCGATCTCACTGTCCAGCCCGCCCATCGTGCCGGCGAGGGACAGCGGCCCCGTCTCATCGGTGATGAGAATGTCCTCCGGGTGCAGATCGCGCACGACGTGGTCAAGGGTCTCCAACCGCTCCCCCGCCCGGGCCCGGCGTACGCCGACGGCGCCGCTGAGCTTGCCCCGGTCGAAGGCGTGCAGCGGCTGCCCGAGCTCGAGCATGACGTAGTTGGTGACGTCGACGGCGAGGGAGATCGGGCGCATGCCGGCCAGCAGCAGCCGCCGCCGCATCCACAGCGGGGTCTCCCGGTGCGGGTTCACGGCGGCGACGCTGCGCAGCACGATCCGGTCGCAAGCCGTGGGGTCGTCGATGTCGACCGGGTGCCCCGGGCCGGCGACGTCGGGGAGCGCCGCGTCGACCTCCGCCGGGTCGTGGAACGCGACAGCGAAGGCGGTGGCGGCCTCGCGGGCGACGCCGCGTACGGACAGGCAGTAGCCGCGGTCCGGGGTGACCTCGATGTCGAGGACGTCGTCGACCAAGCCGAGCTCGCCCACCAGGTCCGCGCCCGGCGTGACACCGGCATGCTCGTCCGACCCCAGCACCAGGATGCCCGCGTGGTCAGTGCCCAGGCCGAGCTCGCGGGCCGAGCAGATCATGCCGTCGCTCACATGGCCGTAGGTGCGCCGCGCGGCGATCTTGAAACCGCCCGGCAGCACAGCGCCCGGCAGCGCCACGACGACGATGTCATCGACGGAGAAGTTCGTCGCCCCGCAGACGATCCCGCGCGGCGCGGGCTCGCCGACCTCGACCTGACACCAGCGGATGGTCTTGCCGTTGCTGGCCACGAACTGCTCGACCGCGAGCACCCGACCGGCTACCAGCGGACCACGCAGGTCGGCGCCGACCCGCTCGACGGCCTCCATCTTCAGGCCGGCGTCGGTGAGCCGCTGCGCCACCTCGGTGACAGGCACGTCGACGGGGATGTCGGCGTACTCCCGCAACCAGGAAACCGGGACGCGCATTACAGCTCCATACCGAACGCGCGGGTGAAGCGCACGTCACCTTCGACGATCATCCGCATGTCCTCGATGCCGTGGCGCATCATCAACGTGCGCTCCAGACCCATGCCGAACGCGAAGCCGCTGTGCCGCCCGGGGCGGATCCCGCAGGCGGTGAGCACCCGCGGGTTGACCATGCCGCAGCCACCCCACTCGACCCACCCCTCGGAGGAGCAGGTCCGGCACGTCACGTCCGGGTCGGACATCGAGCGTCCATGGCAGACCCAGCACCGCACGTCGACCTCCGCCGACGGTTCGGTGAAGGGGAAATACGACGGGCGGAAGCGGGTGATCGTGCCCTCGCCGAAGACGGCGGCGGCGAAACGGTCCAGGGTGCCGCGCAGGTGCGCCATCGTGATCCCCTCGTCGACGACGAGGCCCTCGACCTGACTGAACACCGGCGTGTGGGTGGCGTCCAGCTCGTCGGTACGGAACGTGCGGCCGGGGCAGATGACGTACAGCGGCGGCGTACGCGACAGCATGGTGCGGACCTGCACCGGCGAAGTGTGCGTCCGCAGCACCATGCCGGACTCGGGCGAGCCGACGAAGAAGGTGTCGCTCTCCGACCGGGCCGGGTGGTCCGGGCCCATGTTGAGCGCGTCGAAGTTGAACCACTCGGCCTCGACCTCGGGGCCTTCCGCCACCTCGTAGCCCATGGCGAGGAACACGTCCTCGACCCGCTCCTGCAGAGTCGTCAGCGGGTGGCGGGCGCCGCGCGGCGCGTGGTCCCAGGGGAGCGTGACGTCGACGCGTTCCTGGTCGAGGATGCGGGTGTCGCGGTCCTCCTCCAGCTCTGCGCGGCGTACGTCGATCGCCCGGCGTACGTCGGCGCGGGCCCCGCCCACCCGGCGTCCGGCGTCGGCGCGGGCCTGCGGCGGGAGGGCACCTATCTCGCGGTTTGCCAGCGCGAGCGGTGAGCGGTCACCGGCATGCTCGGTCGCGACGGCCTTGAGCTGTGCGAGGTCGCCAGCCGCTGCCGCCGCGCCGAGGGCGGCGGCACGCAGCCGAGCGACCTCGTCCGCGTCGAGGCTGGCGACCTGGACAGGGTCATAGGACTTGTTGGGCGCTGACATCGAGATTGCGGCTCCCACCGGGACGGAAACGGCTGCCGAGTCTAGGAAACCCGGCACGGGACTCGGTCAAGCCCGCCGCGGCGCCTGTCCCGGCCTGGTGTCAGCGCAGGAAGTCCGGCGTCCCGACGGGCAGCAGAAATCGAAACGCCGCACCACCGGAAGGTGAGCGGTCGACGGTGATGCTGCCGCCGTGCGCGTCGATGATCCCCTTGACGATGTAGAGGCCGAGCCCGGACCCGCCCCGCCGGCCGCCCCGCCAGAACTTGCGGAACACGCGCTCGGCCACCTCGTCCTCCACGCCCTCACCCTCATCGCTCACCGTGACGGCGACCCCTTCCCCCGCCGGCTCCACAGCCATGGTGATGGTGCCGGCGCCGTGCCGCATCGCGTTTTCCACCAGGTTCCCCAGCACCTGATTGATCTTGTCCGGATCGGCCCACGTCTCGGGCAGCTCCTCATGGCGTACGACGCGCAGCCGGTCGCGCGCCGTGCCGGAAGCGACGAGACCCTCGACGAGTCGGTCAACCGCCGCGGGTATGTCGACGACCTGACACTTGAGCTCCAGCCGCCCGGTGTCGATGCGGGAGGCGTCCAGCAGCTCGGTGATAAGCCGGGTGACCCGGTCGGCGTCGGCGTTGACGGTCTCCAGCATCAGCTGCTTCTGCGCGTCGGTGAACCGTTCCCACTTGGCGAGCAGCGTCGCGGTAAAGCCCTTGATGCTGGTCAGCGGGGAACGCAGCTCATGGGCGACCGTGGACACCAGGTCGGAGCGCCCGCGGTCCTGCCGCGCCCGCGCCGCGCCGTCGCGCAGAGAGACCACCAACCGCTCCAGCGGCGCCCCTGGGGAGGGGCGCACGTAGTGCGCGGTGACGAGAACCTCCCGCCCGTCCGACAGCAGCAGCGCGCGTTCCGGCTGCCGGGTGCGGATGGCGAGGCCACCCCAAGGGTCGGTGCATTCCCACCACGGCCGGCCTTCCGGGTCCTCCAGTGGCAGCACATCACCGATGTCCTTGCCGAGCGCCGCGCTCGGCGCCGCGCCGGTGATCCGCGCGGCGCGGTGATTGAAGACGACGACCCGGCGCTGCGCGTCGGCGACGACGACCCCGTCCGGCAGTTCGTCGTAGTTGTCGAGGGCGTCCGGGTGCTGCGGGATGGGCTCGCGCTGGTGCCCCGTCACCGCGACCCTCCCTCCCCCACCGGGTGCACAGGGTAACGGGGTGACACCGTGCTCTTCCGGGCGCGCTCTGCAGCGGTGGTCCCGGTGCGCTGGGCCCGGGCGGAGGCGTAGAGGCAGACCGCCGCAGCGGTGGCGAGATTCAAGCTCTCCGCCGCGCCGTGGATGGGGACGCGCACCGCCCGGTCGGCGGCCGCCACGGTCTCGTCCGGCAGTCCCCACGCCTCGTTGCCGAACAGCCACGCCGTGGGCGCGATGAGCCCGCCTGAGTCGAGCACCGCGTCGAGGTCGGTCCCGGCGTGCCCGTCGGCGGCCACCACCTGCAATCCGCCGCCCCGCAGCGCCGCCACCGCGTCGAGGATGCGGACTCCGGTGACGATGGCGAGGTGGAACAGGCTGCCCGCGCTGGCGCGCACGCACTTGCCGTTGTACGGGTCGACGGAGCCTCCTGCGAGGATGACCGCGTCGGCCCCGGCCGCGTCGGCGGCACGGATCACCGTCCCGGCGTTCCCCGGGTCGCGGACGTCGGCCAGCACCACCACCAGCTGCGGCGACCGGCTGGTGACCTCGCTGAGGTCGACGTCGATGCGCCGGCAGACGCCAACCACGCCCTGCGGGGTGGTGGTGTCGCTCAGCACGGCGAGCACCTCCCCGCTGGCCCGGTGCACCGGCGCCCCGGCGGCGGCGACTGCTGTCACGAGATCTGGGTGCCGGTCAGCCGCGGGCGCGCTGGTGTAGAGCTCGAGGAGGACACCCGGCTGGCGGGCCGCCTCGCGGACTGCCTGCGGACCCTCGGCCAGAAAGCGTCCGTCCCGTTCTCGAAAGGAGCGCTTGAGCAGGCGGCGCGCCGCGCGTACCGCGGGGGCACGCGGGTCGGTCAGCTCCCGCCCGGCCATCTGGCCTGTCGGTGTCCGAGCCGGCGTCAGACTGCCGCCGGGTCCCCGGCCGAGCTCCCGGTCGGAGCTGTCGCCCGGCCGGCAGTGACCGGTAGCGCAACGCGAGCGGTCTCGACGAGTCGGGCAAAGGCGACCGGGTCGCTCACCGCCATCTCGGCCAGCACCCTCCGGTCGAGCTGCACGTCGGCCGCCTTGAGCCCCTGCACGAAACGGTTGTAGGTCATGCCGTTCGCCCGGGCGGCGGCGTTGATGCGCTGGATCCACAGCCGCCGAAAATCAGCCTTGCGCGCCTTGCGGTCGCGGTAGGCGTAGGTCATCGAGTGGAGCATCTGCTCCTTGGCCTTGCGGTACAGCCGCGAACGCTGCCCGCGATAACCACTGGCGCGTTCGAGGACCACCCGGCGCTTCTTGTGGGCGTTGACCGCCCGCTTCACCCGTGCCACGTGAGTACTCCCTGATAGGGCCGGCGGTGCGTAGATCGCGGCCGGCGGTGCGAAGGTCGGGTACGCCGGTCAGCGGCCCAGCAGCCGCTTGATCCGCTTGACATCTGCCGGCGCCACGCGTACGTCCAGCGCCAGCCGGCGAGTCCGGGTGGAGGGCTTGTGCTCGAACAGGTGACGGCGGTTGGCCTGCTCGCGCATCACCTTGCCGGAGCCGGTGAGGCGAAAGCGCTTCTTGGTCCCGCTGTGGGTCTTGTTCTTCGGCATGGTGCCGGTGTCTCCCTCGTCAGCTGTCGTGCCGGTTCGTGAGTTCGGGTCGTGGGTTCGGGTCAGGTCTGTGTCGGGGCGGGCGACGCTGCTGTCTCTGCTCAGCTCGCTGTGACGTCCCGCTCCACGCGTGCCTGGGCACGCAGGTCCGTCTTCTTGCGGGTGGGCCCGAGCACCATGATCATGTTGCGCCCGTCCTGCTTCGGTGTCGACTCGACGAAGCCGAGCTCTCCGACATCGGTGGCCAGCCGCTGCAGCAGCCGGAACCCGAGTTCGGGTCGGGACTGCTCACGTCCGCGGAACATGATCGTAATCTTGACCTTGTCGCCCTGCTTGAGGAACCGCTCGACGTGACCCTTCTTCGTGTCGTAGTCGTGCGGGTCGATCTTGGGACGGAGCTTCATCTCCTTGATGACCGTCTGCGTCTGGTTGCGGCGGGTCTCCCGAGCCTTCATGGCCGACTCGTACTTGAACTTGCCGTAGTCCATCAGCTTGGCGACGGGTGGGCGAGCGTTGGCAGCCACCTCGACGAGATCGAGATCGGATTCCTGCGCGAGGCGCAGGGCGTCGTCGATGGCGACGATGCCGACCTGCTCGCCGTTGGGTCCGACGAGGCGCACCTCGGGGACGCGGATGCGGTCGTTGATGCGGGGCTCGACGCTGATGGGGCCTCCTGGTATCGGCGGGGTCGGGATGGACGGCGGGCAAGGGCGTACGGGCGTACGCGGTTGCGTGTGAAGGCTCCTCCGACCGGGACGCGCCGACGGCGGCACGCCGGGCCCGAACGACGGCGAACCGCCGTGGGCCTGACCGGACCCGTCCACCCCAAGGGCCGAGCGGGTGGGAGGCGGAGCCTCCGCTTGCTCGCCCGACGCTGCCGTCGGGCGGGTCGATCGGCAAGGGTAGCAGTGCAGGGCTATGGGTTGGCGTCACCGCGTCGGTGCAGCAGCTGCCCGGCCGGCGTGCCCCCCGGCGTCAACACGGCGATGTCGACGCCGCGGCCGAGCCGGGCACGCAGCACCACGTTGTCCCGCAGCCGTTCCGCCACCGCCCGCGCAGTGGTAACCGGTTCCGCGTCGCGGCTGAGGACCAGGGTGAGCAGCAGGTCGGCGCGCTCGGCAGGCGCGGCGTACGCCGCCTGCACCGCCGGATCGGCTGCCACCGCCGCGGCCAGCGCCGCGAGCACGTCGGGGTCGTCACGGGGGAAGAGGAGCTGTCGGCCCTCGGCAAGCGCCCGCAACGCCGGCCCGGTGAGCAGGTAGGGCGTCGGGCCCGCCACATCGAGGAGGAGGGCGTCGTGCCCCTCCGCCAGCGCAGAGTACGCCGCCCGCTGCCCGCTCACCGGCACCGGCCGGGCGTCGGCGCGCCAGGCGGTCAAGGCGTCCGACCCGGTGAACACCGGCAACGCGCGGCGGCCGTCCGCCGCCAGCAGCAGCGGCAGGGCCATGGCGGTTACCTCTTGCCGGCCCGCTTCCGGGCCTGCTTGCGGGCCTGTCGCCATGACCGGGACGAGCAGCCGCGCGGCGGCGAGGAGGGCGACCAGCTCGTGTTCGCGCCGGGGGTCGGCCGGGTCGCCGGGCGGCTGATCGGCGGCCGCCGCGAGGAGGGCGCGCACCGCGGGGTCCGGGCTGCCGTCGTCGCTGGCGTACCCGGGATCGGGCAGCTCGCGGGGCACCGGGTGGCGTCAGCCGCCGAGGTCGACGATCGCCGCGACCGGGCCGCCCCCGGACGGACCCTGGTGGACGGCGGCGACGGAGACGAACACGGCAGGATCACCGGTCACCGCCGCGGTCACCCCGCCGACGCAGGCCTTGATCTGGCGGTGCCAGTGGACGTCGGAGTCGTCGAGCATGACCGTACGGCGACCGCGTACCCGCCCGCTCGGGTCGGCCTCGCACTTGAGGAAGACGTTGACCAGCCGGTCCCGCAGCTGCCGGGGATGTGGACAGTCGGGGAGATCGTCGAGCCCGGCGTCGCGTATCGCCGACCAGATGCCGTCGGCGTCGAGCGCGTCGCGCATGACGGCGTGCCCGACACGGTAGCGCCCGCCGACGCCGCGCACGTTGCCCACCACGACGATCTGAGCGCGGTCCAACTCCACGCCGGAGGAGCAGGAGGCGACGGAGGAGTACAGCGACAGGTCCCGGTGGATCTGCTCGGCCGCAGGCAGCTCGATCTCGCCCAGCGCAACGGCGATGCCGAGCGCGGTGGTGGAATTGGACACGTCCATGGACTTCAGGGTGTCCTCGGTCCACACGTCATGGCCGCGCCGCTTCGCGTCGGCAATGGTGTCGAGGGTGAGGAGCGGGGTCTTCGTCTGCACGTAGTGGACGTCGGCGGCGTCGCTGATCCCCGCCGCCCTCATCGCTGTGCGGACGCCGTCGGCCACCGTCTCGACCATCGCCGGGCGGCCGATGTCCTCGGGGCGGATCTGCCCACTCATGGCCACCCCGACCGACAGCCGCGGCTCGTCGGTCGTCGGGGCCGTCCCCTCGGGCGCGTGGGCGAAGACGGTCGCGTGTGGGGAGATCACGCCGTCGGTGCCGCCGGACCACACCAGCGGCACCTGCCCGACCTCCTCCGCCGACCGGCTGCCTCTGCTGCGCAGCACCTCACGGAAGGCGCGGTCGGCGAGGATCCGGGTGTAGTCGTTGACGCCGCCGTTGCCCTCGGTCTTGCCGATGACGGCCAGCACGTCGTCGGCGCCGAAGACCTTCTCGTCGATCAGCGCGGCCAGACCGGACGCGTCGGTGACGCTCTCGATGGGGACCTTGCGTACCTCGATCGGCCTGGGCACAGGAGGCGCCTCTCCGTCGGAGTGGAAATCAGGGCTTCGATGCGGGCTGGGTCAGGTATTGGGCTGTGCCGCCGGCTCGATGACGGTGCCGGCCCCACCGCTCACGGCGGCGGTGATGTGGTCGAGGGAGGTGATGACGGCGCGGCGGGCGCCGCCTGCCACGAAGCGGGCCGCCGCTTCCACCTTGGGCGCCATGCTGCCGCCGCCGAAGTGCCCCTCGGCCGCGAGCTCACGCAGCTCCTCCGGGGTGGCGTGGGTGAGCGGACGGGCCTCGTCGGTGCCGTGACCGAGGTAGACGTGCTCCACGTCGGTGGCGACGACCAGCAGGTCAGCACCCAGCTCGTCGGCCAGCAGGGCCGCGGTGAGGTCCTTGTCGACGACGGCTTCCACGCCGCGCAGGTTGCCGTCCGGATCACGGACGACCGGCACCCCACCGCCGCCCGCCGCCAGCACGACATAGCCGGCGTCCAGCAGCGCCGCGGCGGCGGGTGCGTCGAGCACCTCCAGGGGCTCCGGCGAGGCGACGACTCGCCGCCAGCCCTTCTTCCCGCGGTCCTCCCAGGTCTGCCCGTGCTCCATCAGCCGGCGCGCCTCCTCCTCGGGCAGGTGGCGACCGATGGGCTTCGAGGGGTTGGTGAAGCCGGGATCGTCTCGGTCGACGAGGGTGCGGGTGACCACGACGGCGACCCGCCGGTCCACCGAGCGGGCGGCGAGCTCGCGCTCGAGGGCATTGAGGACGAGAAACCCGATCGTCGCCTGGGTCTGGGCTCCGCACCAGTCGAGCGGGACGGGCGGGACCACGCCGGCGGCGAGCTCGTTCTTGACCAGCAGGTTGCCGACCTGAGGGCCGTTGCCATGGGTGAGGATGACCTCGACGCCGCCGGCCACCAGGTCGGCGACGTGAGTCATGGCGCGCGAGACTGCGGCATCCTGCGCCGCTGGGGCGGCGTCTCCGTCGGGGCCGGTCATGGCATTGCCGCCGAGCGCGACGAGGACACGTCGCGGCTGCTGGTCGGCGGCGCTCATCAGGCTCCCGTCGTACGGCGGCGCTGTCGGGCGGCCCTGACTCTAGGGGGTGCCCACAGGCCTGCGGCGGCGGTTCCGCGGGTGTTGATGTCGTGGGCGATCGCACTGCCGCTGCCCAGCGTCACGGTGCTGTGCCGCTGGCGATCAGGGTGGTGGCATCGAGTTCCCGGCCCCGGCGCAGCGCGGCCTGCGCGATCCGGGAGACGACCTGCGAGCGGCGTTCCGGGTCGAGTCCCGCGACAAGTCCGCTCAAGGCGGTGCCCCCGAACAGGCTGCTGACGACGCCCTCGTCGAACGGGATTCGCAGTGGCGCACGGACCACCGCCACCTCGGCGAGGCCGAGTCCGGCGAGCCATGAGGACAGCGCCTCTGGAGTCTGGATGCGGTC
>Ga0136616_10001605_pt1 | contig 11884 bp, 12 predicted proteins | sample AntDrymUQ2992106_2_FD_106648 | JGI IMG/M metagenome (GOLD analysis project Ga0136616, IMG submission 106648) | Polar desert sand microbial communities from Dry Valleys, Antarctica - metaG UQ299 (21.06) | ecosystem: Environmental > Terrestrial > Soil > Desert | place: Antarctica: Dry Valley...
ACCCGACCTTCGCCCGGAACCTGTATCAGATGGTGGTCACCGAGGCGTGCCGATTGGAGGACATCATCATCTCGGGGACAGGCGAGCACCAACGGGCGACCTGAGGTGGCGGGCATGGTGGTGGGGTCGACCGCCGCTGGCCCGCAAGTGCATCCATTCGAACGGACGACGCTTCTTTCACAGGGGTGTGATCAGCCATGCGTACTTTGCTCATCGACAACTACGACTCCTTCACCTGGAACCTCTTCCAGCTGCTCGGAAGTGTGAATCAGGAGGAACCTGAGGTCGTGACGAACGACGTGTCGTGGCCTAACCTCGACGTGAGCGCTTTCGATAACATCGTCGTCTCTCCCGGTCCCGGGTGGCCGGACCGGGAGCGCGATTTCGGGATCAGCCGCCAGGCGATACAGCACAGTGGCCTGCCTGTGCTAGGCGTTTGTCTTGGCCACCAAGGGATCGCCCAAGTGTTCGGCGGCTCCGTCGTGCATGCTCCCCAGGCGATACACGGCCGAGTGCGACAGGTGCGCCACCGCGGCCAGGACATCTTCGCGGGACTGCCGTCTCCGTTTGCTGCGGTGCGCTACCACTCACTGATGGTCGCGGAGCTGCCGCCCGCTCTGGAGGCGATCGCCTGGACCGAGGATGGGGTGAACATGGGTATCCGGCACCGAAGCCAGCCGATCTGGGGCGTCCAGTTCCACCCCGAGTCGGTCTGCAGCGAGCATGGCCGGACCATCTTGGAGAACTTCCGGCGGCTGAGCCTGGAACGAACCCCAGCGCGCCGGAGCCGCAAGCCCGGCGCGGCAGAGCCGCGCAACGCACCCGTCCCCGTGGCCGAACCTCGGTACCGCCTCCACGTGCGCCGGCTGGCTGTTGCTCCGGATGCCGAGACCGTGTGGAACGAACTGTGCTCGGATCGCGTCGGTGCCTTCTGGCTGGACAGCTCGGATGCTGGGCGGGGTCGCAGTAGGTTCTCCTTCCTCGGCGACGCAGCTGGTCCGTTGGCCGAACTGGTGAGTTACGACGTGGCAATCGGCCTGGTGCGTGTACAGAGGCGAGGGGAGCTCGCAACGTACCTGCGCCAAACGCTGCTCGACTACCTCGATGAACAGCTTCGTGTCCGGGCGGTGCCGCTGCCGGACGGACTGCCGTTTGCCTTCAATCTCGGCTACGTCGGATACCTTGGCTACGAACTGAAAGCCGAGACCGGTGGTCGGCCGGCACATCAGGCCGCGACCCCCGATGCATCCCTGATCTTCGCCGACAGGATGATGGTCCTCGACGCCCAGGATGGCTCGTGCTGGTTGTTGTGTCTGAGTGCAACGGAGTCCGGGGAGCCGGCCGCCGCAGACGCGGCAGCTCTGGCCTGGCTGGACGTGACGTCCGCCCGCCTCGCCGACCTCGCCGCCGCGCCGGCCCGTTCCATGCCGCGCGGGGTGGAGCCGGCGCCTTTTGGGCCCACCCGGCTCTCGCCACTCCGTTTCCGACACGACAGGGAGGGATACCTGGGGCGGATCGAGGCGAGCCTTAGAAGCATCCGCGACGGCGAGTCGTACGAGGTCTGTCTGACGAACATGGCCGCGCGGCGGGGCCCCATCGACGTGGAACGTGTCTACGCTGACCTCCGCCGGATCAGCCCGGTTCCCTTCGCTGCCCTGCTGAGGTTTCCCGGAGTGAGCGTGTTGAGCGCTTCGCCTGAGCGGTTCCTATCGATCCGCGCTGACGGCATCGTTGAGTCACGGCCGATCAAGGGCACACGTGCAAGAGGAACGACCACCATCGAGGACGAACTTCTGCGGGCAGACCTGCTCAACAACGAGAAGGACCGAGCCGAGAACCTCATGATCGTTGACCTGGTGCGCAACGATCTCAACCGGGTGTGTGAGATCGGCTCTGTGCACGTCCCGAAGATCTTCGAGGTCGAGACGTACGAGCAGGTGCACCAGATGGTGTCGACCATCGAAGGTCGGCTTCGGCCGGGTGTGTCCGCGGTCGAGTGCGTACGAGCGGCCTTTCCTGGTGGATCGATGACCGGTGCACCGAAGCTGCGCACCATGGAGATCATCGACGGGCTGGAGGAGGGTGCGCGGGGGGTGTACGCCGGAGCCTTGGGCTGGCTCGGGCTCAGCGGCGCAGTGGACCTGAGCATCGTGATCCGTACCATCGTCGCCACCGGTTCGGGCGTGAGCTTCGGTGTCGGCGGCGCGGTGGTCGCTCTATCGGATCCGGTATCCGAGTACGAGGAGACGCTGATCAAGGCTCGGGCGATGGTGGCCGCGCTGGATGGTCCGGCGCGTTCGTCGCGTGACTCGCCGGCTCCTGAGCAGCGTGCGGCGCTCTTTCGGCAGCGCCAGGCCGGTGCGGCGTGACGGGTGCGCAGCGCGCTCCGCAGTCTCTGCGTCGAGCCGTGGTCGTGGGCGGTGCCGGCGCCGTCGGCAGCATGCTGGTTCGGCTGCTTGCCGATGCCGGGGTCAGAGTGGTCGTGGTGGACCGCGTTGTCCCAGACGAGGTACCGCCAACCGTTGTCGCGCTCGTCGGAGATGTGCAGCATCCCGACGCGCGCACGGCGACGGCGTTGGCCGCAGCGGACCTGGTGGTACTCGCGCTACCCGAGCCCGTAGCTCTGGCGGTAGCGCAGGAGATGGTGTCCCGGATGTCGTTTGGCATGCTGTTGGTGCACACCCTCACGGTGCAATCCCGGATTGCGGATCTGTTGGCCGATGACGAGCGCGGCGTGGAGGTTCTGGGGCTCAACCCACTGTTCGCGCCGTCACTGGGCCTTCCCGGCCGTGGTGTCGCCGCGGTGGAAGTGCATCCTGGCCCTCGCAGCGCGGAGCTGCTCGACCTGCTCGCCCGTGCCGGTGCCTCGATCGTGTCGCTCGACGGGATCCAGCACGACCGGTTGATGGCCGCGGCTCAGGTGCTCACCCATGCGGCCGTGCTGGCGTTCGGACTGGCCATGCGGGACCTCGGGGTGGACGTGGGGGTGCTGGGTGCGCTTGCGCCGCCACCGCACCGGGCGCTGCTCGCCATGCTGGCCCGGATCAGCGGCGGCACTCCGGAGGTGTACTGGGACATCCAAGCGAGCAATCCCTTCGCAGGGCAAGCTCGGGCGGCCCTCCTCGGTGGTATCCAGTCCCTATCGACGGCTGTGGCCTCCGGAGAGCGGCTCGCGTTCGAGCGCGTCCTGCGCGACGGAACCAGCGTGCTGGGCGAGGAGCTGGACGGGTACCGGGCGACGAGCGCCGTCCTCCTGCAGGCTCTGGGATCGAGCGCGGTCGTCCCATCGGCGGTGCCCGAGGCCGACGGCGGCTTGGACCCAGCTACCGCAGCGCCGCGCTGATCAGCGTGTCCCCCACGTCGGTTCGCTGGTACAGGACGCTGCGCCCCCGCCTGCTGCTGCTGACTAGCCCGTTCTCCCGCAGCACGTTCAGGTGCTGGCTCACCGCCCCTGGGGTCACGGACAACAGCTGTGCCAACTCGGTGGTGGAGGCGGGGCTTGCGACCAGCTCGAGGATGGTGGCCCGCACATAGCCCATGAGGCTGGTCAGCGGGTTCGCTGGCAGCGCCGCGCGCTGCCAGAGTGTCTCGACGCCTGGTGATTGATAGATGAGCATGGGCTGGTCGGGAGGCAGCATCGTCAGCACGCGGGATCCACTGAAGACGCTGGGCCACAAGAGCAGGCAGCCTCCGTCCAGATCGACCGAGTAGTCGTAGTCCGATGCTACGGTGACCCGACCGTTGTCACAGCGGACCTGATCATTCAGATTGGAGAGGTAACTGGCGTTTCCTGCATTCGCCAGAACCTGGGACTGCTGGAAGGCGTACGTCTTCAGCCAGTTCCGCATACGCGGCCAGTAGGGTTGTACCGCCAGTTGCCAGAAGTCGTGCAACAGTTGGGCAAGGAGGTAGGCGCCACGTGACGGATCAGCCAGCAGTTCTCGGCGCACCGGCGCGTATCTGCTGCGCCATTCAGCCGGGATGAGGGCGTCGCAGTCGAGCCAGCCCAGTTGTTCCACCATCCGCTCGGGTGCGGTGGCGCGGACAGCTTCCAGCTCCTCGCGGAGGTCGGGGAATTCTTGTCTCGGCGGCGGGGTCAAGAAGTCCGGGATGTAGCCCGTCGGCGGGATCACGGCGAATAACGGCCGGAAGTCGACAGCGCGCAGCCGAGGCGAGACCGCTTGTACCCAGGGGAGGTGGGAACGGTCGCGATGCGGCGCCGTGATTGTTCTGATGCTGAAGACAATCTCACCGATGGGAGAGAATGCGGCTAATCGAACGCGACTGGCATCCTCAACCGAGAAATTGTAGTTGATCATCTTGTTGCGCTCCGCTGCGATTGCGGTCCGCCGCCATTTGCATCCACCCAAGCTTATGCTCTGCCAGAGCTTGCGTCGAGTGGCCCAGCTGGATGAAGGATGATCTCCTGATGACCCACTACTGTCAGTAGTACCGCTCTCTGAAGCCCTTCAGTAAGCCAGTCAGTCAGAGGCTGCGCCGTCCCGGCAAGAGTCTTGTGCCAGAGCACGGCCTGGCCTTTCGGAGGTGGCCCGTCTGCCACGCTGCTACTTCACGAGCGCGCAGCGAGCCCCTGGATGCGTTCCCGCAGGGTCAGCGAGGTTCGAATAGGGTGCAGTTGAGTCCACCCACGTTCCGTATTCGAACCGAGATCCGCTTAGTGGGGCGTCGAACGGCTGGTGGTGGTCCCAGCCGTCGACGAGCCCTGGCGGACGGTGATGCGGGTGAACACGGCGTTGTTGTAGAGCCCGGACATCTGACCTGAGGTGGCCTCGGCCACCAGCAAGGATGTCTGCGTGTCTGCCCCGCACCCCAGCAAGCCTCCCGGGCTCTGCGCTCCGACCTTCACACAGCCGGAAACGTAGGCCTCAGGGGGCTTGCTGCCGTCCCACCCTGCCCACCCACGAATGCTTACAAGAGCCCTATACGTACACGTCCAACCCTCATCCATGCGGAGAATCATGGGGCCAGCTGCAGGTTGAGCCGGCGGCGGGAGCCGACCATGAACGGCCCCGCCATCGCCGTCGGCTGGGTGACCGTCGTCAACCCTTCGCCGTCACCGTCTCACTCGCCGCGCTTCTCTCGAACGCGCGGCCTACCGCGAGGCCGGCGAGGAAACCGCCGAGGTGCCCGCCGATGCTCGTTCCCGGTATGAAGAACGTGTAGATCACGCCGGCCGGCAGCATCCCCCAGGCAACGGTGCCGAGGCCCCGCGTGCGGTGTGTGTCGCGGAGCACGCCCCAGGCCGCCACCGCGAAGATCACGCCGGAGACACCAACGATGACGGCACGGGGGTTCATGAGCACGGCCAGGCCCATCGCGCACACGCCGCTGATTAGGTAGAGCAAGGCGACCCGCGCCCAGCCGACCTCGCGCTCGAGCAGCGTGCCGAGGATCCCCAGGCCGAGGAGGTTGAACACCAGGTGGAAGACATTCGCGTGCAGGAGGTTGGCGTTCACCAGCGTCCACCATGCCCCACCGGTGAGCGCGGCTCGCGAGATCCCCCCGGCGCTTTGAAGCTGCTGCGCGGACGGGAAGAGGCCGAGGCTGGCCGTCTGTGCCGTGAACACGGCGACGCAGATCAGTGCGAGTCCGACGGTCAGCACAGGGAGGCGGTCCTTGCGGACGCGCGCCGCCGCTCCGTGCAGCTGGAGATCGGCGAGCGTCGAGGGGCTGATCCCGTGTTCCGTGGCGTAGCGCGCCCGCGCATCATTCAGCAGCGCCGCCAGCTCGTGATGATCCAGGCCGTAGGTGTCCGGCAACCCCATGTCGACGCCTGCGATGCCTCGGCCGAGCGTCTGCAGGAACGACTGCCGTTCAGGAGTGAGCTCACGCCAGTCGAACCCGACGCACTTCCGCGTGCTGTACGGCGTGGAGATTTCGTAGGCAGAGAAGTTCTCGACGTCGTTCCAGTCGAACCGCATGACCCTGAACGGCGCCCGCACGACGAGCCCATCCGCAGCCACCCGTAGGTACGCCCGCCCCGGAATGAGATACAGCGCCGAGGCGACAACACCGAAGCCGAATAGCAGCGCGCCGGACACCATCAAGATGTTCGGCTCCATCACGGCGGCCCTGACCATCATGGCCGTGAAGGCGACGCAGCCGATGAGAACAAGCACGTACCTGCGTCGACTCGGGTGCAACACGAGAGGTTCCTCGACCCTAGCCACGCGGTCGACGGTAACGCCACGCAGCCCGATTCGCCAACCTGCCCCGCGGTTCGCTGCTTCGCGGGCTGGTGCGCCACCAACCGAGCAAGGCGCCCAGGGCCGCGGCGGCGCCGCTGGCCCGCACGACCGGGACGGCCCAGTCCCAGGTTCCAGCTTCGACGGCGGCGGCCAGCGGTGCGGACGCGGCGGCGATTCCGTCGGGGCCGAGGACGGCCAGGATGGTCACGGCGATTGTGGCGTAGACCGCGACGGTGATCGCAAGGGCGAGCTGGATCGCGGTGGGGGATGGTGCGCTGGGGGTCGCGGACCTCTTCGCCCATGGTGGCGATGCGGGCGTAGCCGGCGAAGAACAGCAGCCCGGTCGGGGCGGCATAGGTGGCGAAGGTCAGCGGCCACCGCCGCGCAGCTGGCGGTCTTGCCGCTCACGAAACCCCAGCCGGCGGGGAACCCCCACCGGTCCCCGAGCCGCTCACGGCCGTAGATGTAGGTCCCGCCCGAGGTCGGGTACTGGGCGGCCAGCTACGCCGACGCGGTTGGCGTTGCAGTAGGCCACTACCGCGGCGGCGGCCAGGCCGATCAGCAGCCCGGCCAGCCGCCCGCGCGGCCGGGGCGAACGCGGCGAAGATCCCGGCGCCGATCATCGGCCCAGGGCGATGACCACCGCATCGACGATGGCGTGGCGGAAGCGGGCGAGCAGCATCGGGGTGTTGGCGCCGTCCTCCGCGGCGTGGGTGAGCGCGGAGTGGCGCAGCTGGTGCAACGTCCACCCCCGCCCTCCGGCGAGCCGACGGGTGGCCGTGCTCGAACTGCTCGGCCGCTCGCCGGTACGACATCCGGGCCCCCGGTGATCGGGCAAAGATCCAGAGCGGGGACGGCACGGGTGGGCAGCCGGTCGGCGAAGGAATACCGGCCCGCGCGTCCGGCCGGCGAGCAGGCTGTGCTGACGCAGTAGGGAGACGTCGATGACCGAGCACCGGGAGCTGGCGATCAGGGTCGTGCACCACCCCGACCACGAGGTGCCGCAGCTCGACGAGGACGACACGCCAATGCTGCAGTACAGCCCGGTGCACGGGGCCTCGGCCCGGGTTGGGTGCTGTACTACCTGGAGCCTGACGGTAACGGCGTAGACGCCCACTTCATCAGCGGCGAGCTGGACGACGTGGACCGCGCAGCCGAGTCGGCCGGCGAGTGGCTGCGTCTGCGCGACCTCAAGGACCGGCCGAGCGCCCGACGCGGCGGGTCGCGGCGGCGGCGCGTTGTTGCTGGCGCGGCCGCGTTCGCGCCCCGTCCGCCCGCCTGGCTCGGGCTGCTGGGTAGCCCCACCTCGGCGAGCACCGGCCGGTGATCGCTGCCGGGGAGGTCGTGGACGGTGACACGGCCCGGGGTCGCACGCCGGTCAATCAGGATGTGGTCGATGGTGACGGGCGGGGGGAGCCGCGTACCAGTTCGCGGCCACGTCGCGGTCCAGCCCGCGCCGGAGGCGGCCGCCGCATCGCGGTAGCCGCGGGCGAGCAGCCGGCGCAGCTCCCGGTGATCGAGGGTGGCGTTGAAATCGCCCGCGAGGATCCGCAGCGGCTTCGCGGCCCCCGCCGGGAACAGGCCCGCGAGGTCGTGCTCCCATCTGCGCACGCTTTCGGCATTGATGGGGGGCGGGGGATGGACGGCTACGACCTCGAGTGCGGGCGCGCCTGGGATATCCAGGCCGGCGCGCGGCATCGCAAATGCGCTGCTGGAGGGAACCTGCGGCAGCGGCGCCAACGGGAAACGGGCGTAGAGGCCAGAGCCCGACGCGCCGGCCTCGGCCTCGGCGTGCTGATAGGGGAGAGACACGGTCAGGCCCTCACGCTCCAGTGCGTCCCGCGCCGCGGGGGTCAGCTCCTGCACGCTGAGCACGTCGACGCGCTCTCGGCGAACCAGGTCCACGAGTGCCCGTGGGTCGGCCCGGCCGTAGTAGAGGTTAGCCGTCAGGACGCGCAGCTCGGGGCCGTCGAGCGCCGCCGTGCGGGAGGGCACCCCGCGAGGCGCCACGCCGGCCGCCAGCACCGCGGCCACCCCCAGCGCTGCCAAGCCCGCCGCCCGCTGTCGCAGCAGCAGCGCTGCCGCCAACGGCACGACCACGAGCACCGTCACGTAAGGGGTCAGCGCAAGCAGCGGCACCAGCGGGTAGCCACGCTCCAATCCCAGCCCTCGCACCAGCGCCCATGCGGCCCACGGCGCCAGGACGATCCATGCCGTGAGCCGCCGTCGGCCACTGCTCACCGCCTGGCCCTTCGATCTGCCTGGTCGACGACGTCATCGCCGCCGAGCCCCGCGTCGTGGAACTGGACCCCCGACGACTGTCCGCGGATGACCACGTGTGCGCCGACCCGGCCGGTCACCCCTTCTGCCTCATCCCTCGCCCAGGGTGGGCTCCTCCGATCGACGCCCCCGGCCCTGCGGACGTCGCTGACCCCGGGGCCCTCACAGCAGCGGTCGAACGCCCGACCACGCCATCAGCGCCGCAGGTTTGAACAACAGCCGCCTGACCGGGTCGGTCGGGTCGTGCACCGAGCCGCCGAGGTTGAGCTTGACCTGGCGGGTGCTGAGCTCGTCGACCATGTCGCGGGCGTCGGGCAGCGAGCGGGCGAGACGGTCCAGCTTGGTGACCACGAGGGTGTCGCCGCAGCGGCACGCCGTCAGCGCCTCACCCAGCCCGGGCCGGGCCCGGCTGGCGCCGGTCAATCCGTGGTCTACGTAGGTCCGCTCGGGCTCCACAACCAGGGCCGCGCGTGCGTTGCGCTGGGCGGTGAGGTCCTGGCCCTCGGTCGAGACCTGGGTGTAGCCGATCTCGAGTCCGCTCATCCGCGCAGTGTGCCGTATGGCGCCCCTGGGCGGGATTGCTATCCGGACGGGTCTACTGGGACTGCCTCTGCTGCTGCCCGCCAGGAGCCGGGGTCAGTCCGGCTGGACGATCAGGAAGCGGTTCCCGTCGGTGTCGCGGAAGAAGAACTGCGCCGGCACAGGATCCCCGATAGTGGTCTCAGTCGAGACGAGCCCCCGCCTTGCGCTTGCCCGTGCGGGCGATCTCTGCGTCCACGTCAACGCCTCTGGCGCGGAGGGTTGCGCGGTCAGCCTCGATGTCCTCCGTTGCGAACGCGCAATGGGTCTCGTCGCCGCCGGCGGACACACCCTCGCTCGGCGGGACCAGCGAGATCGTGTTCGCCGCGCCCGGCGGGGCCACCTCGATCCAGCGGCCGCCCTCGCCGTAGGGGAAGTCGGCGCGCTTCTCGAACCCGAGCTTGTCGAGGTAGAACTCGAGCGCTCGGTCCTGGTCGGCAACTGGGACGAACACGTCCCAACCTGGCTGATGCGGGTCGTCTTTGCGGTGTCGGTCATCCATCGCTCCATTCGCGTGATTGCGGATTTCTCATCGCTGCCGACGTGGTGGTCCGTCGTCTGGGTCGCTTTCGGGGAGATGCTCGGGCGGGGCAAGGTGGTCGGGAGGGCGTCGAGCCGGCGAGTTAGGTACCGGTGCTCGGCGTCGTTCCTGACCAGTTCGAGCGCTTGCCGGTAGGCGGTGGCTGCTTCGGCGTGCCAGTGGAGGCGGCGGAGGAGGTCGGCGCGCGTGGCCGGCAGCAGGTGGTAGCTGGCCAGCTTGCCGGAGGCCTCAAGAGTTTCAACGAGCGCCAGTCCCGCGGCGGGACCATGGGCCATCGCGACGGCTACGGCTCGGTTTGAAAGAAGCTGGCGACCGCCGCCTCGGCGACAGGGGTCAGCTCGGCGAGACCGGACTCACCTCGATCGTCCCCGCCTTGGCCATCGGGTGCTTGGAGGCCACCTCGATCGCCACGTCGAGGTCCTCGCACTCGAGCAGGTCATGGCCAGCGATCTGCTCCTTCGTCTCGGCGAACGGCCCGTCCGAGAGCAAGACCTCGTCGTCCCGGACCCGAACGGTCGTGGCGTCGCTGGCCGGCCGCAGGCGGTCACCAGACTTGCGCACACCGCGGCGCTCCATCTCCTCGACCCAAGCGACCGTCTCCGGCTCCAAGGTGTCCGGCGGGTCGAACGTGTCGTCGTGGCAGATCATCAGCATGTACTCCATGGTGGTCGCTCCTCCCCCATGACGGGTTCAGCAAGACGACGAACGAGGAGCCGTCAGATGGACACGGTCTCATCAGATTTCGTCCCAGCTCATGACTGGCGATGGCTCTAGGGCCGTCCTGGGTGGGTTGTCCGTTTGCGTCCGCGGAGCGTCACAGCGGCGAGCAGACTCAGCACAGCGACGACGACGGCCACCCCAGGGCCATCGATGACCGGATCGCCGATCACCGCGCCTGCGGTCCCTGCGATCGCGCTCCAGACGCCGAACGCCTTGTTACGCTCCGGGCCCTTCGGGAGCACCGCGACGCGATCGCCGACGAGGGCAGCTGCCTGCTCGCGTTCCTCACACACCGACCCGCCCCGGCCAGATGAGCCCCAGCTCGGCGATGCGCGCGAGGTGCCGTCCCTCGCCGTGCTCGTGCGGCCGGTCGGTCAGTTGCTGGTGCTGGAGCCAAAGCGCTTTGTTGACCACATGCACAACTCGCAGGGTCAACAGCGACTCGCGTCACCTGCAGGCCTTGGGTCGTTGTACGAGCGGGTTCTCGGGGAGCAGGCGACGCGGCTGCATGCGCAGGTCGCCGCCTTGCACTGCGGGACCGCCTCGCTCCGGGCTACGGGACGGATGCGCGTCGAGCGGGGATCGGGCCTGCTCTCGCGGCTCGTCGCGATGGTCGTGGGACTGCCCCGGTCCGGCAGCGACGTGCCGACCAGGCTGGTGATCGTCCGTCACGGGGGCTGCGAGCGGTGGGTCCGCGAGTTCGGTGGCGCTGCGGCAATCCGCTCGCAGCAGACCGGTGGCCGTGCCGGTGAGCTTGTGGAGCGCTTCGGGGTGCTCGCGTTCGTGTTCGTCCTCGACGTGGCCGGGGAAGCCCTGCGCTTTCGTCAGCGGGCCTGCCATGTGCGGATCGGTGGTGTTAGGCTGCCGATCCCTTCAGTTCTTGCCCCGTGCGTCTCCGCTGTCGTGGCACCGGCAGCTTGCCGTGGGGCGGTCGTGTCCGTCCGGGTTGACACCCCCCTGTTGGGTCGCCTGCTGGCCTATGTAGGAACGGTGCAGGTGCAGGAGATCTTGCGATGAGCACCGCCTTGTGGCTTCTGGGACTGTTGGGTCTCGTCGGTGCCTTCGATACCGTGTACTTCCACGAGTGGCGGGGGCGGCTGGTCGCCCGGTCGGCCATGCGCCCCGAATTGAAGCTGCACGTCGCCCGCGACGGCATCTACGTCGTGATCTTCGGCAGCCTGCCGTTGATCGCCTGGCACGGCTGGTGGGCGGCTGCGCTCGCGCTGCTGCTCATCGCCGAGATCGTGATCACTCTGGCCGACTTCGTCACGGAGGACAAAGTCCGAGCCGGCATCGGCGGGGTGTTTCCCGGCGAGCGAGTCACCCACGCCATCATGGGCATCATCTACGGAGCCATGCTGGGGTATCTCACCCCTATGCTGTGGCGCTGGGCGCAGGAACCGACCGGTCTGGTGGGCACCAGCCACCCGGTGCCAGAGGCGCTCACCTGGACGCTGGTGGCCATGGCCTGCGGGATTCTCCTGCACGGTCTTCGCGATCTGTACGCGCTGTCGGGGCTGCCCAGCAGTCAGTGGCCGTGGGGGCGGACACCGAC
>Ga0136616_10001606_pt1 | contig 11880 bp, 13 predicted proteins | sample AntDrymUQ2992106_2_FD_106648 | JGI IMG/M metagenome (GOLD analysis project Ga0136616, IMG submission 106648) | Polar desert sand microbial communities from Dry Valleys, Antarctica - metaG UQ299 (21.06) | ecosystem: Environmental > Terrestrial > Soil > Desert | place: Antarctica: Dry Valley...
CGCCTGGAGTCATCTTCGTGGGATGAATCTCGCCGAGCGGTACCCGCCCTCCAGTGAGCTGGGCCAGGCCTACTCCGAGCACGCGCCGGTGACGACGATGCTGCCGATGTTCGGCCGTGGGCTGCGCTTTGCCCGTCGGTCCTTGGAGATCCGGCGCGAGCTGGGCGACATCTGGGGCCAGGGTCAAAGCCAGAGCTTTGCTGGCGTGGTGCTCTACGCCGCGAGCCGGTACGAGGAGTCGATAGCTGCCAGTCGCGAGTCGATCCGGCTGCTGGAACGGACCGGAGACCAATGGGAGGTCAACACCGCCGGCTGGAATCTCGCGCTCGCCCTGTATCGCACTGGTGACAACGTATTGGCCGCCGAGGTTGCCCGGGATGTCTTCGCCTCGGCCAAGGCCATCGGGGATCAGACCTCAGCAGGTACGGCCTTGAGCGTGTGGACGCGTGCTCGGGTCGGCCAGATAGACCCCGCGCTGATCTCCGCACAGATGACCAAGGCGGGCGAGGATGCGAGCACCATCTGCGAGCTCCATCTGGCCACCGCGATCCAACTGCTTGCCGCTGACGACCCGCAGGCGGCCGCGGCCGAACTGGAAAAAGCGCGGGAGACGGTGCACCGCAACGGGCTTCGTCAGGAGTACGTCGCACCGGTGAATCCCTGGCAGGCCACGGCCCTTCGCCGGATTGCCGAAAGCACCTCTCGGCACAACGGACCGCTCATGGCCGCCAGACTGCGGGTCGCCGCGGCGGCCGCCCGCCGAGCCCGGATCACTGCTTGGAGCTACCGCAACAACCAACCGCACGCGCTGCGGGAGTGCGGCCTGATCGCGTCCCTTCGCGGTCGCCGGCGGCGCGCGAGCCGGCTGCTGGTGCGCAGCCTGACCGTGGCCGAGCAACAGGGAGCGCGTTATGAGGCAGCGCTGAGCCGACTTGCGCTGGCCGACCTCGACACCTCCGCGGAGGGCATGTCCCCGGCCTACGAGGCAGCTCTGGTAGACGTGCGCAGTTTCGAGGGCCCGGTGCTGACCGTGTCCGAGCCCGCGAGCCCGGTCACGACTATGTCCTTGTTCGACCGATTCACCAAGCTGCTCGAGGTCGGCCGCACCATCACAGCCGCTGGTTCGCCGCACGCCTTGGATGCCGCGATCCGGGATGCGGCACTCTCGCTGTTGCGCGGTGAACGCTGCCACCTCGTACAGGTGAGCGCACTGGGCGATGACCGGGTGAGCACCCAGTCGGGTGAATCCGTCGACGCGGTCAGCCGAACCCTGCTGACTCGCGCAGTGACCGAGGGTGGTGGGCCGGTCGTGGCCCGCACGCCGACCGTGGACGAGAGCTTGATGCTCGCCGGCGTGCGCTCGATGCTGGCTGCGCCGATCATCGTCCGCGGTGAAGCCGTGTCTTGCTTCTTCGTCACCCATCGCCACGTGGACGGCTTGTTCGGAGAGCAGGAGATCCAACTTGCCGGGTTCATCGCCACGCTGGCCGGCGCCGCCTATGAACAGCTGGGCAGTGAGACCAGGTTCGCGTCGCTGGCCCAGAACTCCAGCGACGTCATCACCCTGATCGACAGCGAGGGCATCGTCAGCTACCAGAGTTCGGCGGCAAGCCGGGTCTTCGGCCTCCCTCCTGCCGGTCTGGTCGGTCAGCCGGTGACGAACTGGGTGCATCCGGCCGACCTAGCTCGGTTCGCCGATGCCCTGGCGACCGCTGCTCGCGGTGACGAGACCCGGGTGGACTGCCGCTTCCAGCACGCTGACGGCTCGTACCGGGTCGCCGAGACCGCTGTCACCAACCTCCTGGACGAGCCAACGGTCTCCGCGCTCGTGCTCAACACCCGCGACGTCACCGAGCGACATGCTCTGGAGGAGGAACTCCGTGAGCGAGCCCTGCATGACGCGCTGACCGGCCTGCCCAACCGGGCGTTGTTCCTCGATCGAGCGCGGCAGGCATTGGCCCGCGGCCACCGCAAGCCCTCGCCACTGGTCGTCGCATTCATGGACCTCGACGACTTCAAGGCCGTTAACGACACGCATGGACACCGGGTCGGCGACGAGTTGTTGTGTGTGATCGCTGCGCGGCTGGGCACCTGCTTGCGACCGGGCGACACCATCGCCCGGCTTGGTGGTGACGAATTCGCGATCCTGCTGGAGGACACCGATCTGTCCTCGGCTATCACCATCGTGGAGCGGATGCTTGATGTCGTCGCCGTTCCGGTACTGCTTGCCGACACCGAGATCGCCGTACGCTCGAGTATCGGGCTGGCCCATGCAGATGACCCGAATTCCGATCCCGACCAACTGCTCGCGCACGCCGACGCCGCTATGTACGCGGCGAAGGCGCGCGGCAAGCATTGCTTCGATGTCTTCGTACCAGCCATGCAGGCAGCCGCCGAGACACGCTCACGCCTGCGCACCGAGATCGACCGAGCGCTGACCAGGAACGAGTTCCGGCTGCACTACCAGCCGATTCTCGACCTCCGGACCGGGGACACCGTCGGGGTCGAGGCCCTGATCCGCTGGGCGCACCCCGGCCGAGGGCTGCTCGACCCCAAGGCGTTCATCCACTACGCCGAGGAGAGCGGCCAGATCGTCGAGATCGGCGAGTGGGTGCTCAACCAGGCCTGCAGCGACGCCGCTCGTTTTGGCCCCACGGTGATGCTGAATGTCAATCTGTCCGGCCGGCACCTGCAGCACCCACACATCGTGCGGGACATCACCAGCGCGTTGATCTCGTCCGGATTGGCCGAGAACCGCTTGGTCCTGGAGATCACCGAGACGGCCACAGTCAGCGACGGGCACCCGCAGACCGATCCCGACGCGCAGACGCCTCTGGCCAAACTGAGCGAACTCAAGCGCCTGGGTGTACAGGTTGCCCTCGATGACTTCGGCACCGGCTACTCGTCGCTGAGCCACATGCGCCGGTTCCAACCCGACTACGTCAAGATCGACCGATCCTTCGTACGCGAGATCACCAGCACCGCGGAGGACGAAGCGATCGTCCGCGGGGTGATCGACCTGGCCCATGCCCTAGGCCTTCGCGTCGTCGCCGAAGGTGTCGAGGATCCGGCCCAGCTGGCCGTGTTGATAGCCCTGGGGTGCGACCTTGGACAGGGATTCCTCTGGATGGGGCCGGCCGTGCTCGACGAGGTCACTGCCTGGTGCGACGGCCCCCCACAGCGACTCCCACACTTCGCGAGGAAGCGCCCGGCTGCCAGGCTGACCCCTCGGGGCGTCGCGTCCCGCTAGGGCCGCCGGCTCGCGCGGCGGTCAGGGATCTGTGCCAGCGCCCTTGACGGGTGAACAATCCCGGCATGGCTACCTACCTGGTCAACGGTGCCGGCGTCGCGCGGGCCCGCAGTTTGATCGAGTCCCGTCAGTACGTGCTGGACAGCACATGGGGGGAGGTACAGCCATCTGTCGATGACGAGAACGCGTACCTGAAGTCGCACTCCTGGCAAGAGTACGGCGCCTGGCATCTGGGCCTGACCGAAGGCGCCAACGACGAGACCAAGGCCCGATTCGCGTTCGTGTACGGCGATTTCCGTCGCGTTCACCGGATGGGATTGATCGCCTGTCTCTACCGGGCCGCGGAATGGCGGCACAAAGAGGTCGAATTGGCCGCGCACGACCTCCTTCAGCGCCTGGATGCGATCGCCGTACGGGAATGAGATTCGTACTGCACGACCATCGCAAGCCGCAGCCGCATTTCGATCTGCGCCTCGAGGAAGATGGCGTTCTCCGGTCGTGGGCCGTCCCCCGGGGACTGCCCGAGGATCCCGCCGACAACCGGCTGGCCATCGCTGTCGCCGACCATGCCCTCGACCATGTGGACTACGAGGACGCCGACAAGTTCATTGCCGACACCGGCACCTGGGAGGAACACGATCGCAACGACAAACGCCTGCTGTTCACCCTGCACGGCCGGCAACTGAGTCGGCGCTACGCGCTCATCCGAACCGGCCGGGACTGGCTCCTGCACCTCACCAAGGACCAGCCTTGACCAGCCTGGACCCATAGCGCAGGCTGCCCCACAGGCGGTGCGAGGGTTGCGGACTGGGACTTCACGGGGCCGCGCGAACTTGGTTCCCGCCGTTGCGCTTGGCTTCGTAGAGGGCGACGTCGGCTCGGGCGATACACGCCTCCAGGGATTCTGGTGGTAGCAGTTGCGCGACGCCGATGCTGACTCTGATCCCGAGATCGGAGGTTTCTTCCCTTCGCGGATGGCCTACCGCCGCGCGGACCCGGTCCATCGCAATGAGCATGTCCGATTCGGTGCGGTGGCAGACAGCCAGGAATTCATCCCCGCCCCACCTCGCAACGAAGTCATCGACGCGGAGCACGGATACCAGCTCGCGAGCCACTCGTCGTAGACCCTGGTCACCGAGAGCATGCCCGCCCTCGGCGTTGATTTCGTGAAGGTCGTCGACGTCGATCATCCCGACCGAGAGCGGCTGTCGCCGGTCACGGTCCGGGCCGCCGCTGCGCAACAGCAGAGCCGCCCCGCCACGCCGGTTGTTGATCCCGGTCAAGGGATCTTGCAGGGCGAGGGTTTCCATAACAAACTGCTGGCGCTCGATCAGCGCGCAGAGCACGAACACATCTTTGAGAAGTCGGCCTGCCGCGTCGCCTCCGACGGCTACCTCTGGCGGCAGCCGTCGATGGGCGAGGTAGTCGCTGATGTGTCTTGCGGCTGTCTGCATCGGCGCGAGGAGGCCCCGCATCACCATGACCATCGCGATGGCGCTCAGTGCCGCGACCGTGATGGCGATCGAGGAGATCCACGCGGCGCCGAGCCCCGGATCCAGCACCGCGAGGAGAACAACCGCCAGTAGCGGAAGGTGGACGGTCAACAAACCGGCCAAAGTGATCTTGCTGACGAAGCTGAGTCCCGGGAGGCGGCGGGATATCCAGCCGTACGTTCGCATCGCCGCCCCAGACCGGACTGCCAAAGCTACTGCGGCCCTTGTGCCTCTAGGTAGTCATCACCAGCAAGGGTAGCGAGCTTCTCGATGACCCATGGGAGCAAGATGAGAAGAACGTGAAAAGTTTCTTAGAGTGCTTGCTTACGGCGTAAGGCTACGACATGATCTCTACGGTCCCGTTACGGTGATGGGACGAACGATGGCGTGCGCGAGCGCGACCGGCCAGCTCCCGGGGCATCCCGGGCCTATGAAGGAGCACATCGTGAATACGGTTCTGTGGATCATCGCGGCAATACTCGTGATCGCCGGTATTTTCGCCCTCGTTCGCCGGGAGATGATCTGGGGCGCCGTTCTGATCATTGCTGGCCTGCTCGTAGGCCCCGGCGGTGTGAGCCTGTTCACCTAGGGACTGCGGACCGTGCCCGCCGCGGCTCCGCGGCTGGCGCGGCGTCCCGCTGACCGGTCACATCCCTCGATCGCGCCGACGAAGGTCGGTAGGCACACCTGGAGTTGCCCATGTGGATGCGCTGGATCTACCGAACCGTCGCACTGTTCCTCGGCCGCAAGGCGTGGCAGGCGTTTCAGCGGCGGCGCGCACGTACGGCCGGCCAAACTCCGACGGCTGACTGAGTCGGTCACCGCTGCGTCGGACACCGCTGCGCGTGGCTTCGGCTGGCCCTCATCCGGGATCAGCCGAGGGTGATCAGGACGACAGCGCAGCCGGCCAATGCCAGACCCATGCCCTGTCGGCGCGAGACGCGCTCGTCGAGCACCACTCGCGCAAGCATGATCGTCGCGGCCGGATACAGCGAAGTCAGGACCGCGGCGATCGTCAGCAGGCCGGTCGTCGTCGAGGCGTAGAACAGCAGCGTTGCCGCCGAACCGAGCACGCCGGTGGCGACTGCAAGCGGCCACCAGGACTTCTTGGCTGCCACCGGTTCGGCGTCGCGTCCGGGGCGTTGCGAGCGCAACGCGATGACGCAGACCAGGGCGAAGAAGGAAGTGGCCTGCCCCGCTGCCAACGGCCACAGACCCGCGGTGTCACCGGCCTGATCGAGGGCTAGGAAGAGCAGTCCGAACCCGAATCCCGCGAGGACCCCGTCGATCAGGCCAGAAGGCCGGCCATCGTCCTGGTCCGCGCCGCCTCCTCCCGAGATCAACCACACCGCTGGAAGCGCAAGGACCAAGCCGAGAATGGTCACCGGCGCAGGTCGCTCACCCAGGAGCAGAGCGAGTCCGGCTGGCATGGCAGCGGCGAGGACGCCCGAGGTGGGCGCGACCACGGCGACCCTTGCCCGGGCCAACCCGCGGTAGAGGAACAGCGTCCCCATGCCCGAGCCCACCCCGGACAGGACACCCCAAGCCAGCGGGCCAGTGGCCAGAGCGCCGCCCACCACCGGCGCCGCCCCGAGCGCGATGACGAGGGCCGCTCCGGCACCGACCGTGGCGACCAGCGAGAAGTCCGCCCTCGTCGACGCGCGGCCGCCGATGAAGTCCGAAGCCCCGTAGGCCAGGGCTGCTCCCAGGGCGAGCAGGATCGGGATCACGCCGATAGGCAACCAGCACCGTCCCACCGGCTGTCGGCAGGGTCAGCCGACTTGGTCAGTCGAGCTGGACTCCGAGGGTGATCGTGGCGCGGTAGCCGTCCCCGGTCTGGGAGAGGTCGAGCAGCGAGGCCGAGCCGCCCTGCGAGTAGATGCCGTCCTGGTCGTTGAGCGTCCGGTTACCGGACTTCTCGTCGTACGGAGAGGTCGCGTATACCGCGTCGTTGAGCGACTCGTCGAAGAAGACCTGTCCGGTGTGGATGGTCTGCCCGCTCACATGCACTTTCAGGTGGATGTGGGTGGCCCGGCCCTCGTACCAGCCGGGTAGACCGTTCTGAAGGTCGCCAGTCCGTTCGCGTCGGTGGCCTGCACGCCACGAAGGAAGGTCTGGCCCTCGGAGTTGAATGCGGAGTAGTCCCCGACGGCGTCGCAGTGCCAGATGTGACGGCGACAAATCGTCGGCTACTACTCGGAAGGATTCGCGGGCACAAGCCGCCACCGGATCGCCACTCCGCTTGCCCGCGATCAGTGAGGCAGTTCAGCCACCGTCCGACTCATGCGCTGGGGAAGATCGAGCCGCGTACACCCGGTCACAACTTCCCAGCGGGCGCGAGTGACGACCGCTCACGCCACGTCTCGTTCGTAGGCGACTCTCGACCCACCGGGCGACGGATCGGGCGGGTGCGAGCAGCGACGCGGACATGCGTGACCAGCCGAGCTCGCCGTGTTGTTTGGGCTGCCCATCAGGGGTGCGCCTGACGGGCCGTTGACGGAATAGTGGGTGCTGCTCCGCACTTGCCCGAGCGAAGCGGAAGGAGGCTCGTCGATGTCCTACCCAGAACTGCGCTACACCGGGAGCACTGGCGAGGTCAGCGCCTCGTTCCGGCCCCGCGACCACGCCCCGGAGGTGATCTACCCGACCGGGACCACGGTGCACTATCTGGCCGCCGGGGCGTCGACCGGTAGCGAGTTCGGCCTGTACCGCTGGGACATGGGAGCAATACCAGGCGGGCCGGGCCCGCACTTCCACAAGACGATCTCCGAATCGTTCTTCGTGCTCTCAGGAACGGTCCGACTGTTCAACGGTGCCGTGTGGACCGACGCTTCACCGGGCGACTTCCTGTTCGTGCCCGAGGGCGGGATCCACGCCTTCCGCAACGAGTCGGGCATACCGGCCTCGCTTCTCATCCTGTTCGCCCCGGGCGCTCCCCGGGAGGGGTATTTCGAGGGCCTCGCCGAGATCGCCCAAGGAAAGGAGCTCACCGAGGACGAACGCGCCGAGTTCTACCTGCGCCACGACAACCACTGGCTGTGAGACCGAAGAAGGAGTTCTCATGAGCGTCCGGCTCAACCACACGATCGTGAACGTCAATGACAAGCGCGAGTCAGCGACGTTCCTCTGCGACATCCTCGGACTGGCGCCGCCCACGCCGTACGGGCCATTCCTGGTCGCCCAGGTCGACAACGACGTGTCCCTGGACTACCTCGACAACCCTGACGGGGTCCATACCCAGCATTACGCATTCCTGGTGGAGGAGAACGAGTTCGACGAGATATTCGCCCGCATCCGCGACCGGGGCCTGACGTACTGGGCCGACCCGCACAAGGCCGAGCCGGGCGAGGTGAACACGAACGACGGTGGGCGCGGCCTGTACTGGGAGGAGCCAAGTGGGCACCTCCTCGAGATCATCACCCGCCCGTACGGCGGCGACGACTGACCTCAGTCCTGTCCCGTTGGGCGATCGCGTGCGCCGTCAGGCATCCTTGCTGCGTGACCACCGACGCCGCCCCGGAGTCTGAGCGCGCGGCACCAGCGACAACAAAGTCGCAACCCGCGGAGTCGCCGAACCCATCGGAGACACCAAAGGCGCCTGACACTACCGACGATCAAGCCCCCGTACGAACGACCGAGGCGTGGCACAGACACGGCGGTGGCCCGGACCCCACCGCCGACGGGCCGGTCCATCACCGCTGGCGCAAGGTCGCGGGCCGGACGCTGTCCAAGGCCTGGGACGACTCGCTGTTCGGGATCAGCTCGCAGGCCGCCTTCTGGTCGGCGATGTCCACCGCCCCGCTGCTGCTGGCCCTGCTGGGGCTGGTCGGCCCGGTCGCCGAGCTCTTTGGTCCCGAGACGATCGTCACCGTCCAAGCAGAACTTGACCGCTTCCTGCGCACCATCTTCAGCCAGGAGGTCGCCGACAACCTGCTGGGCGAGACCGTGAACACGATCCTGGACTCGTCCAAAGGTGGGGTCATCTCAGTCGGCCTGCTGATCAGTTTCTGGGCCGGCTCATCGGCCATGTCGGCGTTCGTGGAGGCGATCACGATCGCGTACGGGCAGCACGAGGTGCGACATCCGGTACGCGAACGCTTCTTCGCACTCTGGCTCTACATGATCGCGTTGTTCGCGGGAATCCTGCTGCTGCCGCTCATCGCCATCGGCCCGGACTACCTACCGCGGCTGTTCCCAACCGGTGTCCGGGACGAGGTCGAAAAGGTCGTGTCGGTGACCTACTACCCCGCGCTCGGCGTCGCGCTGATCCTGCTCCTGGCAACGCTGTACAAGGTGGCTCCCAAGCATCGGCATCGCTGGCGCCGAGGTCTTCCTGGGGCTCTGCTCGCGGCCGGCCTGTTCCTCATCGCCAGCCTGGGCCTGCGGCTCTACCTCACCTACGCCTACTCCAACGGGCTCACCTACGGCGCGCTGACGACCCCGATCACCTTCCTGATCTTCTATTACCTGGCCTCGCTAGCGGTCGTCCTTGGCGCGCAGTTCAACAATGCGCTGCTGGAGTACTACCCCCCGAAGATCGTGCCCGCCAAGGCCTCCCGAATCAGGAAGCGGTCCGGCAAGAGCGGGGGGTAGTACTCCGCAACTGAGTCCGGTCAGGACCGGACCAGGTCTTCGAGCCGGTCAAGGACCAATTGCATGCCCGACTCCATACCGGAGTTCAGGTGACCGTCGCGATTCTCCTTGCTGGAGTGCAGAACCGTGACGGTCATCGTCGTCGTCCCGCCCTGCTCGGTGAGCGTCATCGTGTTCACCGATTCGCCGTCCGGGAAGGGTTCCCAGACTTCGGTGGACACAAGTCGGTTGGGGCGCTCGATCTCGCGGTACGTGCCGTGCCAGCCCAGATCCTTGCCGTCCGGGTACTCGACGACATAACGCCATGAGCCGCCGACCTGGAGGTCGATCTCGCAGACGACGAGCGGGGCGTCTTCGGTCCCCCACCACTGCCGTACCTGCTCGGGTGTGGTCCAGGCATCGAAGACGCGCGCTGCCGGGGCACCGAAAGTCCGACTGATCAGGATCTCGCGGTCGGACGGGGTTGTGACAATGGCACTCCCGTGCCGGGTGAGGGTGTTCATGACTTCTCCGTTTCGGGTTGGCTTTGCGAAAGGAAGTGCTCGAGTCGGTCGAGCCGATCGGTCCAGGTCCGCTCGAAGCCCGATACCCAGTCATGGACCGGCTTCAACGCCAGACCATTGACCCGGTACATCCGCTGGCGCCCGACCGTACGGCTCTGGACGAGGCCGACTTGGCGGAGCACCTGGAGATGTTTGGACACCTGCGGCTGGGCGAGCCCGAGCCGTGCCACGAGCTCTCCGACCGGAAGTTCGCCGGAACCCAACACCTCGAGGATCTCCCGCCGACGCGGTTCGGCGACGGCGTTGAACGCATCCGAGGTGGTGGCAGCTCTGGGCACGCCAATTATCATATACCTATATGAGCATATGTCAATCATCGCGTGAGCGACCTGGGTCGTCGAAGACAGCCATGCTGCTGGCCTTCAGGAACTCGGCCGCCGGTGGCGCGAGCAGCGCAATGTAGTTGATCACCGTCAGACCGTGCTGCACGGCCAGGGTCTCGGCAAGTTGGACCATCTTCGGGAACCCGCGGTAGCTGAAGGCGCCGCCGACCAGGATCACCGTGCCGGTCCCTGCCCCGACGTAGCGATCAAACGCGATGGTCGTGCCGTCGGTGGAGGTGACGGTCTCCGCATCCGGCTGCCCTGCGTCCGCAGTGTTGTCAGCCATTTCCCTTCCCTTCCGTTTCCGGTGCCCGGTTGAGCACGGTGTAGTCATATTCGCATATGGGAATATATCAAGAGAGAGATCAGGAGAGAGTTGGCGGCAGGTCGGTACGGATCCGGTGCGGGTGTCGTTGGTAGGACAGGATGACGCCATGAGCGAACCGAGCCCACCGCGCAGTCGAGTCCAGTCGGCGTTGGCGGCAGTGGCCGGGGTGGCCTGGCGGTTACTGGTCGTCGCCGCTCTCATCTGGCTGGTCGGCCAGATCCTGGGGTCATTGTGGGTCGTCGTACTGCCACTCGTGCTCGCCCTGTTCTTCACCACCTTGTTATGGCCAGCGGCGAGGTTCCTGCGCGAGCACAAGTGGCCACCGGCTCTGGCCGCCATCACGGTGGTCCTGGCGTTCCTGGCCCTGCTCATCGGTGTCGGCGCAGTGGTCGTCATCCCGGTGGCGAGCCAGGCCGAGGAAGTGACTGACGGCGTAACCGGCGGAATCGAGTCGATCCAGGAGTGGCTGTCCGGGCCGCCGCTCAATCTCGGCGACGACCAGATCGGTGCCGCGCTCGACGAGGGACTTTCCAGGCTTCAGGAAAAGGCCGGGGACATCATCGGCATCGTGCTCGGCGGGATCAGCACGGTCGGCGGCGCTCTGTTCGCCCTGATCCTGATCCTGACGCTGGTCTTCTTCTACCTCAAGGACGGGCCGCGCTTCCTACCGTGGCTGGAAGGGCAGACGAGTCAACGGGCCGCGCCGCACATCGCCGCGCTGGTCAAGCGGTACTACCGCAGTCTGGCCAGTTTCATGCGGACCGTGATCATCGTCGGGCTGATCGACGCGGTGTTCATCGGCGTCGGTTTGCTCCTCATCGGCGTTCCGCTGGTCTTGCCCTTGGCGGTGCTCACCTTCATCGGAGCCTTCATCCCGATCATCGGGGCTTTCGTGGCTGGTGGCGTGGCCGTACTCGTCGCCTTGGTCAGTGAGGGCTTCACCGCCGCACTGATCGTGCTGGCGATCATCTTCGTCGTGCAGCAGCTCGAGGGAAACGTGTTCGCTCCGCTTCTGCAGGGCAAGAGCCTGCAACTGCACGGCGCCGTGATCATCCTCGCGATCACCGCGGGCGGCAGCCTGGCCGGCATCACCGGAGCCTTTCTCGCCGTGCCGGTCGCGGCGATCATCGCGATCACCTGGCGCTACGCCCGTGAACAGCTCGTCGAGGACGCGACGGTGTCCAGCCCTGGCGGCAGCGTGACGCACACGACCGGCACGGGCGGCGCGGCGGCCAACACAGCCGCGGGCTCGGCCGACGGCAAGGCTGACGACAAGGCTGACGACAAGGCTCCGGCCCCGGCCGACAAACGCGCTACAGAATCAGGTTCA
>Ga0136616_10001607_pt1 | contig 11876 bp, 10 predicted proteins | sample AntDrymUQ2992106_2_FD_106648 | JGI IMG/M metagenome (GOLD analysis project Ga0136616, IMG submission 106648) | Polar desert sand microbial communities from Dry Valleys, Antarctica - metaG UQ299 (21.06) | ecosystem: Environmental > Terrestrial > Soil > Desert | place: Antarctica: Dry Valley...
CGAGCTGCACGAACGACGACTCCACCGCGACCTGAGCGACTGAACCAACAACCAAGAACCCGCGGGCTCCGCCCACACCCGGCACCGCTCGGAGATCAGCAAAGGGCGGCAGGACGGTGGCGACCTCCTCGCGGCACGCCCAAGGGCGGCCCGGCAGGGTTGCACCCGCGCCGCGAGGAGATCACCACCTCGACCAGCCCATGCAAGGGAGAGGCCGGCTGGGGATTCGCGCTTTGCGGGACCGGTACGGAACGGGTTACCACGGAGCGTCTGCGGCCGTCGATATCGCCCCAGGTCAGCGATGGCGCCGCGGTCAGGAGCACAGCTCCTGCGCAAGGACCTCCGCGCCAAGGAGGCCGCCGCCACGTAGCGGCCTCGGGGAGGCTCAGACGGCGTACGGCCCGAACCGGCCCCATGCCACAAGGCGGACGCGCTTGCCAATCACCCCGGTCTGCCGCGAGGCTGCTGCCACCGCAGCGAGGTGGGCACCGGACTCGAAGAGGAGCGCCATGCGACGACGGAGTGCGCGCCGCCTCACCGCGGCAGGAGCCGCCCTGGCGGTCGGGTTACTGTCTGTCGCCTGCTCCAGCCAGATTCAGGGCACCGCCCAACCTGGCGCCGGCCCCGCGAGCACCACTACGACGACAAGCGCAGCGCCGTCGGGGCTGCTGGAGTCGCAGCCGTTCGCCGGCTCCGGGTTCACGATCCGCGCACCACGGGGCTGGAACGTGGACCGCAGCGGCGCGCTCGGCGCAGACGTGATCTTCCGCAACCCGCGGGCCGACCCGATCGGGACCGGCTCGTTCGCCGCGAACATCAACATCCTCAGCCCGCCGGCGAGCGGCACGCTCGACGATGTCGTCCAGTCCCTCAAGTCGGAGATCAACCGGCAGCTGCCGGACTTCCAGGTCGTGGACGACGAGGCGGCGCGCACCACATCCGGCCTGGACGCCTACTTCTACGGTGGCACGTTCACCCAGACCGCCCAGCTCGCCGAGCAACTGCGTGACCTGCGGCTGATCGTGTTAGACGGCACCACCGCGTACGTGATCAGCGGCACCACGCTGGCCTCCACGTACTCCCGGTACGAGCCGGCGATCAGGGCCTCATTGCTGAGCTTCGCGGCGAGCCCTTGACGGCTGAGCCCGCGCACTCGCCGGCCGGGGAACGGATGGCGCTGCTCAGCTTCGTCGGTAGCGCCGTATTCGCCGGCGCGAACGCCGTCGGAATCCGCTTCAGCAACCGCGAGCTGGCACCCCTGTGGGGAGCAGGGCTGCGGTTCGGGATCGCGGCGGCGCTGCTCGTCGCGGCGATGGTGGCGATGCGGCTGGAGTTGCCGCGCGGACGCGACCTCGGCGGTGCGGTGCTCTATGGGTTGCTGAACTTCGCCGGGGCGTTCGCGTTGGCCTACTACGCGCTCCTGGAGATGCAGGCCGGGATCGGCCAGACCCTGCTCGCGCTCGTGCCGCTGGCGACGCTGCTGGTCGCGGTGCTGGTGCGCCAAGAGCAGCTGCGGGTGATGGCGCTGGTTGGAACGCTGCTGGCGCTGGCGGGCGTAGCGCTGGTGGCGCGGGCGCCGCTCGGGGCGGGGCTGCCACCGCTGTCACTCATCGCGGCGCTGGGCAGCGTGGTGTGCTTCGCGGTTGCCGCAGTGGTGGTCCGGCGCTTCCGCGGCGTCCACCCGGTGACGATGAACGCCGTCGGCATGTCCAGCGGCGCCGCCGTGCTGATCGCAGCGTCGCTGCTGGCCGGTGAGCGGCAGGCCTTGCCGCGGCTGGCCGCGACCTGGCTTGCGCTCGGCTACCTCGTGGTGCTCGGCTCGGTGCTGGTGTTCCTGCTCTACCTCCGGGTGGTGCAGCAGTGGAGCGCGTCCCGCGCCGCGTACATCTTCGTGCTCGCCCCGTTCGTCACCGTGCTGCTGTCGGCCTGGCTGGATAGCGAGGCTGTCGGTTGGGGGCTGGTCCTCGGCGGCGCACTGGTGCTGCTCGGCGTCTACGTCGGTGCGCTCCGGCCGGCGGCTCACAGTCGGACGGTGGCGTGACCGGGCAGTAGCAAGACCAGCGGCGGGTGATCGTCACCGGCGGCCGCGGGACGATCGCCGGCGAGATCGTCCCACTGCTGCCGGACACCTGGGCGATCACCTCGACCGGCAGGCACGCCGAGGCGTCGACCCCCCTGGACATCACCGATCTCGACGCGTGCCGGGCGGTGTTCCAGGGCGCCGACGCGGTGGTGCACCTCGCGGCGGTGTCCGAGCCCGACTCGAACTGGAGGAGCTGCTGCCGGCGAACGTGATCGGCTGCTACAACGTCGCCAGGGCGGCCGCCGACGCCGGAGTGCGCCGGCTGGTGCTGGCCGGAAGCGTGCAGGCGGTCATGGCCTACCCGCGCGGCTACCAGGTGCGGCCCGGCGACGCGCCGCGGCCGAAGAACCTCTACGGCGCAACCAAGGCGTGGGCCGAGGCCGTCGGCTCGTGGATCAGCGAGACGTCGGCGACCTCGGCAGTCGTCCTGCGGCTGGGGAACTTCGAGACCGAGCCGCCACGAGTCCCGGCCGGGCAGCTGCCGGGCGTCGCGGAGTGGCTCAGCCCGCGGGACTGCGCCGGCTTGATCCGCGCCGCGGTGGAGTGGCCCGGCAGCGGCTACCTGGTCGCGAGCGCAGTGTCGGCTAACCGGTACCCGCACCTGGAGATCACGCAGACCGCGGCGACGCTGGGCTACCACCCGGTGGACGACGGCTGGTCGAGCTGACGCGCCGCGCGTTGGTTGCCACTCGTGTGGCTTTTCTTGCTCCAGCGTATGTTCTGCCGCACGAGTGGCGAGGCGGCTCGAGGTGGTGAGCTGAACGGAGCTGCGCGGTTAGGCTCAAGGCGTAGCGGGGAGGTGGCTGCCGTGGGTTATCGGGTGCTCGCCGAGGCCACCATGCTTGTGCACTTCACGGTGCTCACGTACATCATCTTCGGCGGCTTCCTGGCCTGGTGGCGGCGGTGGCTGATCGTGCCGCACGTCGTGATGGCAACGTGGGGCCTACTCAGCATCACCGTCGGCGTTGAGTGCCCGCTCACCGTGGTGGAGGACTGGGCGCGGCGCAACGCCGGGGAAGAAGGCCTGGGTCGCGGATTCATCGACACCTACCTCACGGGGGTGATCTACCCGCCGGAGCACGTGCTCACGATCCAGCTGCTCATGACCGGCATCGTCGCGGCGTCCTGGCTCGGCCTGGCGGTCCTGTACCTGGCCAAGCGGCGTCGGCGGGCCGTCGTGCAGCCGGACCCAGACGCGGATGGTGGTGCCGGTCTCGTCGGAGTGCATCCGGACCAGGTCGCAGACGTCGTGCACAAGCCGTAGGCCGCGCGGTCGGACGTCGAACGGTGTCGCCGGCCTACGCCCGACCAGTGGGTCGAGGATGTGGCCGCTGTCCTGCACCTCGCAGGCGACCCAGTCGCCCTCCTGCCAGATCGTCAGGATGCCCGGCCGGTGGGTGTGCACGATCGTGTTCATGACGATCTCGTCCACCGCCAGCAGCAGGTCGGCGAGCTTGCCGGCCTCCATGCCGGCGCTACGCCCCGCACCGTGGACGAAGCGCCGCACGGTGCGTGGCGTCGCTGCCGCGTCGATCAGAATCGTGTCGCCAACCACGGGCGGTTCGGGCAGCGGCCGGTTGTAGTCCTGCGCCACGTGCATCGGGTCGCCGTAGCTCGCGCTGTTGGCGGGCCGCCCGCCCTGCACGATGACCGGGTGCGTGCGGGCGGCGTCCATCAGGACGCTGGGAGCGAGGGCGACCGCGTTGTACGGGCAGAGCAGGCTGGCGTTCTGCCCGGTGAACGAGAGGTTGACCAACGCCTCGTGCTGGATGCACGCGGGATATTCCATCGCCGTGCGGCCGGGCCAGGTCGCCTCCGCGATGATCCGCACCGGCCGCCCGGCGTGCTCGTCGAGGAACGGCCGCAGCACGCCGGAGATGACCCTGCCCGGGTTGCGGCCCGCGATCGACATGTCGAGGAAGCTGACCCGCTTGCCGGACTCGCCCAACCGGGCGCGCATCGGCGCGAGGTTCGGTCCGGGCACCGCCACGAGCACCGGCTCCCCGGCAGTGAGCCCGCCGCGGACGAAGTCGAGGCAGTCGGCAAGGAACTCACCCGAGGTGCCGTAGAACAACGTCCTGTGCCGGAAGGCGTCGTGTGACGCTCGGGACAGCTGGCTCACTAGGCCCTCACCCGCCCCGGTTGTGGCCACCAGCTCAGTGAGCACGCACCGTACTCCTGATCTCCGTTCGGGCGATGCGCAGGCCGATGGAGTTCATCCGAACGTCAGAGTCAAGCGACGTAGTCTGCGAGCTTTCGTCACAGCGCCGTCCCCGGACAGTCCAATGCTGGACAGCGCGCCGGATCTCATCCACCGTTCGGGCCGTGACGACCAACGCACGGCTGCGTGCCTTCGTCGGGGTCGCGGACACCGGCTCGGTACGGGCGGCCGCTCGTCGGCTGTTCGTCACCGAGTCCTCGGTGTCCGCCGCGATCGCCGCGCTGGTGCGCGAGGTCGGCGTCCCACTGCTGGAGCGCGACGGCCGAGGGGTCCGGCTGACGCCGGCCGGCGAGCGCTACGTCGACTACGCCCGCACGATTCTCGGGCTGCACGACCAGGCGATGGCGGCCGCACGTGGCGAGTCCGCGCCGGAACAGGGGCTGGTCCGGCTGGCGTCGGTCACGACCGCCGGTGAGCACGTGCTGCCGTATCTGCTGGCGTCATTCCGGACCACGCACCCGCTGATGCAGCTGCGGTTGGAGGTCGCGCCGCGGGACGTGGTGTGGCCGATGCTGGCGCACCATGAGGTCGACCTCGTAGTCGCCGGGCGGCCGCCGGACGAGCTGACCGCCAGGGTGCGGGCGGTGCGACCCAACTCGCTGGTCGTGGTCGGCGTCCCCGAGCTGGCCGGCGACTTCACGCCCGGCCGGGTCACCTGGCTGTTGCGTGAGATCGGGTCCGGCACCCGCTCGACGTGCCTCGCGCTGCTGCAGGGCCTCGAGGACGATCCGCCGCTGCTCACGTTCGGCTCGACCGGCGCGGTGGTGGCGGGAGCGGTGGCGGGCCTCGGCGTGACCCTCGTGTCGCGCGAGGCGGTCAGTGCGCACGTGGCCGACGGCCGGCTCGTCGAGCTACCCGTGCCGGGCACCCCGATGGACCGGCCGTGGCACCTCGTCGCCGCCGAGGAGCTCACCCCCAGCGCGGAGCTGCTGGTCAAGCACCTGCTGGCCGACGCCGAAGGTGGCTGGCGGGTCGTCAGGCCTGGCTGATCTCCTGCGGCTTCGGGTCCGGCCGGCGGCGCAGGGTCCAGGTGGCCGCGGTGGGCAGCGTGACCACGGTGATGATCGCGGCCGTGATCAAGGCGGACGCCGTCGCCGGTGTGATCTGCCCGGCGGCGCCGGCCACCTGCACCACGGCGACGACGAAGGTCAGCTTGGTGGACAGCAACAGCCCCGCGGCGAGCACCTCACGCTTGGTGAGCATCCGGGCGAACAGCAGCGTCGGCAGCGCCCGGGTGGCCACCATCGCCACCAGCAGGATCGGCACCAGGACGAGGTCGGCAGCGCTGTCGGCCAGCGCGCCAAGATCGAACGTCACGCCTGTCGTGACGAAGAAGATCGGTACCAGCAGGCCGAACCCCACGACCTCCACCTTGGTGCGGGTCTTGCCGCCGCCGCCGTTCCGCTCGCCCCGGTCGCTGATCGCCGACACCGCGACGCCGGCGACGAACGAGCCGAGGATCGCCTCGAGCCCGACGAGCTGGCCGAGCGCCGCGAAGCCGAGCATCGTCGCCACCGCGAGCCGCACCCCGAGCTGCGACGCACCCCCGCTCCGGCGCGCGACGGCCTCCCGCAGCCGCTGCACGACGCTGAGGCGGAACAGCACCACCGCGAGCAGCAGCCCGCCGACACAGAAGATCGCCAGGCCGCGCAACGTCGAGCCCAGCGTGGCGCCGTCGGCCGGCGCGATCACCGAGATCAGCGCGACCGAGGTGAAGTCGCCGAGCAACCCGCCCAGCAGGGTGAGCTGGCCCATCGGCGTGTTCAACATGCCGGTGTCCTTGAGGACCACCACGACGATGCCGAGCGAGGTCGTCAGCAGCGTCGCGACGATCACCCCGACGTTGATGATCAACCCCGTCGCGTACAGCGCGACCGCAAGCCCGACCGCGATGCCCACCGAGAGAACGAAGGCCACCAGCCCGGTGACCAGCGCGTTGCCGCGCAGCACGTCGAGCCGGACCTCCATGCCCGCGACGAACAGCAGGTACGCCAGGCCGAGCGAGCCGAGCAGCTCGACGGTGGAGTCGAGGCGGATCCACCCCAGCCCGGAGCTGCCGACCGCGATCCCGATCAGGATCATGGCCACCGCGTCCGGCACCGGCAGGCGCAGCAGGTCCATCAGGAGCGGTGCGACGACGGCAACGCTGACGAGGGCGAACAGGTTGACGTAGTCGATCGGCATGCGCGCACCGCCTGACCTGCGGCGGCCACCGTCGTTGGTGGCCCGCTTGAGCTAGCACGATGCCAGGGCTGCGGCCTGGCCGGATGTGACGCTGGTCTCTGCGGCAAGCTAGAACCGTGAGCCACACCCTGGTGCTGCTGCGGCATGGGCAGAGCGAGTGGAACGCCAAGAACCTGTTCACCGGTTGGGTGGACGTACCGCTGTCGGAGGCGGGTGAGCAGGAGGCCCACCGCGGCGGCGAGCTGCTCGCCGAGGCGGGGCTGCTGCCCGACGTGGTGCACACCTCGGTGCAGCGGCGGGCCATCAACACGGCCAACATCGCACTGGACGCCTGCGACCGGCACTGGATCCCCGTGCGCCGCGACTGGCGGCTCAACGAGCGGCACTACGGCGCACTGCAGGGCAAGGACAAGAGCCAGGTGCTGGCGGAGTTCGGCGAAGAGCAGTTCATGATCTGGCGTCGCTCCTACGACGTGCCGCCGCCGCCCATCGAGCCGGGCAGCGAGTTCGCCCAGGACGGCGACCCGCGCTACGCCTCGCTCGGGGAGCAGATGCCGCGCACCGAGTGCCTCGCCGACGTGGTCGCGCGGATGCTGCCGTACTGGGATGACGCGATCGTCACGGACCTGCGGGCCGGCGGGGTCGTGCTGCTCGCCGCGCACGGCAACTCGCTGCGGGCACTGGTCAAGCACCTCGACGGGCTGTCCAACGAGCAGGTCGTCGGGCTGAACATCCCCACCGGCATCCCGCTTCGCTACGAGCTGGACGACGATCTCCGCCCGGTGCGTTCGGGGGGTGAGTACCTCGACCCCACGGCGGCCGAGCAGGCGATCACGGCGGTGGCCAATCAGGGCCGTTGAGCCCGCGGGTACCCCAACGAGTGAACCGGGCGTGAACGGCCGCCCAATTCTGGCCTCGCAGCACGTCAGACCGCTCACTGTGTGCGGTTCGTAGTGGCAACCCAGCAGGGAAAGCTGCCTACGATGCGGCTGTGAGCGCGCAAGCGTGGGTCGCGGTGTCGGCCGCCGCGTTGCTGGGGCTGCTCATCGGCGTGCTGATCGGCAGGCGACGACACATCGAGAGTCGCCGCTCCCGGATCGCCACACCGGTGGCGCCCACGGTCGCGCACCTGCTGCAGCGGGTCGTCAGCTCCGCCGCCAACGGGATGGCCGTGTTGAACCGGCACGGGGACGTCGTGATGCACAACCCGCGCGCCGCAGAGCTCGGCGTCATCCGTGGTGGCTGCGCCGACCAGCGTGCGTGGAAGGCGGCCCAGCAGGTGGTCGAACGCGGTGCGCCCATCGAGGTCGATCTCTCGCCGCTCTCGCACCGTGGCCGCGAGCCCGAGGCGGTCGTCGCGGTGGTCCGCCCGCTCGGGGAGGGCTACACGGTGGTCGACGCCGCGGACACCTCGGACGCGGTACGTCTCGAGGCCACCCGGCGGGACTTCGTCGCCAACGTCAGCCACGAGCTCAAGACCCCGGTCGGGGCGGTCGGCCTGCTCGCCGAGGCGGTGCTCGATGCGGTCGACGACCCCGAGCAGGTGCACCGGTTCGGCACGAAGATCCTCAACGAAGCCAACCGGCTGGGTGCGCTGGTCACCGAGCTGATCGCGCTGTCGCGGCTGACCGGCGGCGAGCGGCTGCCGGACCTGGCCGTCGTCGACGTCGACGGGGTGGTCGCGGAGGCGTTGGCGCGGTGCCGGTTGCTCGCCGAGTCGACCGGCGTGGAGATCACCGTGGACGGCCCGAGCGGGCTGCTCGTCGAGGGTGACCGCACCCTGCTGGTCACCGCGCTGTCCAACCTCATCGACAACGCGGTGGCGTACTCGCCGGTCGAGGCACCGGTGTCGGTGAGCCGGCTGCTCGTCAACGGCGTCGTGGAGATAGCCGTGACCGATCGGGGCATCGGGATCGCGCCGGAGCACCAGCAGCGCGTGTTCGAGCGGTTCTTCCGGGTCGACCCGGCGCGCTCGCGGGCCACCGGCGGCACCGGCCTCGGGCTGGCGATCGTCAAGCACGTCGCGGCCAACCACGGCGGCGAGGTGCGGTTGTGGTCGCGGACCGGCACGGGGTCGACCTTCACGCTGCGGCTGCCGGCGCACGCCGTCGCCGCGGAGACCGGTGATCCACCGTCGCTCGGCATGGTCTCCGAGCCGTTGGGGCCACCGAGCGGCGTCGAGCTCCATGATCGGGCCGGCTGAGCAGCGCGGAACGGCGCTGAACAAGGAGGATGCGGTGACCAGGGTGCTGATCGTGGAAGACGAGGAGTCCTTCGCCGACCCGTTGGCGTTCCTGCTCCGCAAGGAGGGGTTCACCACCGCCGTCGCGGGCACCGGGCAGGACGCGCTGGAGGAGTTCGACCGCAACGGCGCCGACATTGTGCTGCTGGACCTGATGCTGCCCGGTATGAGCGGCACCGACGTTTGCAAGGCGCTGCGGTCGCGCTCCGCCGTGCCGGTGATCATGGTGACGGCGCGCGACGGGGAGATCGACAAGGTGGTCGGGTTGGAGCTGGGCGCCGACGACTACGTCACCAAGCCGTACTCGGCGCGCGAGCTGATCGCGCGGGTGCGGGCCGTGCTCCGGCGGGGCAGCGAGGCGGCCGACGGCGACGGTTCACTCGCCGTGCTGGAGGCCGGCCCGGTGCGGATGGACGTCGAGCGGCACGTCGTGACCGTTTCCGGCGGCGAGGTGCCGTTGCCGCTCAAGGAGTTCGACCTGCTCGAGTATCTGCTGCGCAACGTCGGCCGGGTGCTGACGCGCGGGCAGCTGATCGACCGGGTGTGGGGCGCGGACTACGTCGGCGACACCAAGACGCTCGACGTGCACGTCAAGCGGCTGCGCTCCAAGATCGAGGCCGACCCGTCCACGCCCCGCCACCTCGTCACGGTCCGCGGCCTCGGATACAAGTTCGAGACCTGATGCCCTCGGCAGATATGGCTCTGGCCTGCATAGCAACAGCTCCGTAGATCATCCGGGCCGTCCATGGGCCGTGGGAGCATCGCCAGGGTCGCTCGACCAGGCTGCATCGACGGCCGCCGCGTCCGGTCCTCGGAGTCGGGGAGCAGGTGCCCGTAAACCTTCGCGGATGGGCGGGGCCACCACGCCGGGGGCGCCTAAGGGCCGGTTGCCGTTCGGGTCCGGTCAGCCCTTATCCGGGGCGGCCACGACCGGGTGTTCCTGTCCGGCCCAGCAGGTCCCCACGATTGGCCATGGCCGCGGCGGTGTGTGGTTGGGGTGGTTGGCCAGGCTGCCGGCCGTGCGCCAGCCGCCGGCCGTGCGGACGGCTCGCAGATGCCTCGGGGCCTGTCCGTACATGGCCACCGCGCTCACGGTCGCGTCGGGTTCGGGGTCACGCGCTGGCCACCAGTGTTGAGCAGTCGGCGGGTCCAGCGGCAGATGGCAGCGGCACAGGTCAGCCACGGCGCCGTCCGCCGGTGTAGGTCGGGCGGGGGCCGGTGTAGAGCTGGATGGACTGCGGGCCACGTCGGCGGCGGCGGTGCCGACCGCGGCGGAGCACGGCAAGTAGCGCAGCAATCACGTGGCGGGACGTTAAGAGTGCGCTGACCCGGCTACCCCAACATCTTGTTTGGGTAGCCTCGAACCCGTGGGGATCGACGACGAGGTGACGGTGGGCGAGCGGATCGCCTTCTACCGTCGCCGCAGGGGCATCACGCAGGAGGTGCTGTCCGGGCTGCTAGGACGCAGCGTGGAGTGGCTTTCCCAGATCGAGCGCGGCCACCGCGACGTGAACAAGCTGACCACGATCATCGAAGTCGCCGACGCCCTCGGCATCGAACCGATGCGGCTGCTTCCCCGGCACTTCACCTCGCGACCCCGCCAGTTGCAGGACTCGGTGATCGGCACCGCCCCCGACACCGTGCCGGCGATCAAAACGGCGATGTTCCGCTACGACGGGGTGGCCGCCCTGGTCGGTGTGCCAGACCGGCCACCGGTCGACCAGGCCGAGTTGTACGGGCGCATTGACAGCGCATTCCGCTGCTCCCAGACCGAGCGCTGGTCGGAATTGGGACCGCTGCTGCCGGACCTCATCGCCGACGGGTGGTACGCCGCCCACACCACCGCCGGCGACGACCAGCGCCGCGGCTTCGGTCTGCTGTCACTGATCTACCGGGTCACCTCCGGCATGCTCGACAGGATCGGCGAACCGGACCTACCGTGGATCGCGGCCGAGCGCGACATGACCGCAGCGGAGCGCAGCGAGGACCCACTGCTCATCGCCGGGGCCGCGTGGCGACTGGCCGTGGTGCTCCGTCACAGCGGCCGGCTGGCGGAATCCACAGAGGTGCCCCTTGCGGCCGCCGATGCACTACGCACAGACGTGCAGGCCAGTCCCGCTCACGCGTCGGTCTACGGCGCGCTGATGCTCAAGGGCGCGGTCGGCGCCGCCAGCCTGGGCGACCACGGCGCCGTCCGCGACTACCTCGCCGAGTGCCACCGGGCAGCTGAGTTCGTCGGCTCGGGCCGCAACGACTTCTGGTTCGCCTTCGGCCCCACCAACGTCGCCATCCACCGGGCGTGGCTCGCGCTGGAGATGGGCGACCCGACCGACGCGATCGCCCAAGCTGAGCAAGTCGATCACCGGTCGCTGCCCCCGGAGCTGGCGGAGCGGCAAGCCTCGCACCTGATCACCCTTGCCTGGTCGCACTACCTGCGTCGGCACGACGACGAGGCGCTGGCGGCGCTACTGGAGGCGCGGCAGGTCGCACCCGAGCAACTGATGTTCACCAACCGGGTACACGCGATGGTTCGACAGATGCTGCACCGCGACCGCCGCGACCGCCGGGAGCTGCGGAACCTGGCCGTCTTCGTCGGCGTCCAGTGAGCGCCGCGCGGAGCGGACGACCGTCGATTGGTCGACTCCCATCGCTCCGGCGATGGCCCGCGTCCAGAGCCCATGCTGCCGCAGCGACCCGACGATCTCTGACCGCTGCTCGCGCGGCACCCGCAGCTGAGCGGACCCGACGGGTCACGGTGTCTCGCCCGACCGTGGGCCTGTCCGATGTGGACGTCTTCGGGCCGTCCCCGGGCCGGGGGAGGGCAGGCGGACCGGGGTCGCACAGGGAACAGGCGGGAGTGCGCGGGATCGGGCTATCGGCAGGTCAGCCGGCTATTCGGCCTTCCGTCGCAGGTAGGCCGCATGCCCGGTCGCGGGGAGTGCTGGCTAAGAGTTCGAAAGCTAACCCCGCCGTCTCCGACGGGTGCGCGGCACAACGCACCGTGCGCCGGTAGCGTCATCGTCCGTGAGACTCGGCGTGCTCGACGTGGGGTCCAACACGGTTCATCTGCAGGTGGTCGACGCCTACCGCGGCGGCCATCCCACGCCCATGAGCTCGGAGAAGACCGCGCTGCGGCTGGCGGAGAA
>Ga0136616_10001610_pt1 | contig 11860 bp, 13 predicted proteins | sample AntDrymUQ2992106_2_FD_106648 | JGI IMG/M metagenome (GOLD analysis project Ga0136616, IMG submission 106648) | Polar desert sand microbial communities from Dry Valleys, Antarctica - metaG UQ299 (21.06) | ecosystem: Environmental > Terrestrial > Soil > Desert | place: Antarctica: Dry Valley...
CGGGGTTGCCGCTTCCGTTTAGCGACGCCTCCCCATAGCTCAGCTCATCGGTGGCCGACAGTATTCGCTTGACCCGATCCCAGCCGATGACCGCGCGCGGCATGTCGCCAAGAATCCAGCCCACCGCACGAATGGGGAAGGCGAGCTGGGTGAACAGGTAGGCGAACTGCACGAGCTCGCCGGTGGTGAGATCTCCCGAGTCGATGCGAAACGTGCCCGCCACGAGGATCCCAATGACCGCTATGTTCGGCAGCGCCTCGAGTATGGGGTCGAAGATCGCCCGCACGGAGCCCAGGCCTATGAGTTCGTCTCGCAATTCCTCGGAGCGCTCGGCAAAGCGTTCCGTCTCTTCCTCTTCGAGCCCGAGGGTCTTGACCACCAAGGCACCGTCGAAGCTCTCGTGCGCAACGCCTGAGACCTGGGCCCGCATCTCCTGAGCGCGCATTGCAAGCGCTTCGGCACGCCGGTTGTAGAAATGGCTGAGCGTGGCGATGGTCGGGATCAGAAGGACTCCGATCACAGTCAGGATCGGGTCGGTCGCGATCAGAAGCACGAACGTGATCAGGACCATGAACAGCACTCCGCAGCTCAGTGGAAGGGGCGCGATGAGCCAGAACATCGCCTCGACGTCTGAGTTCGCGTTGGACAGCAGCGAACCGGTCGAGTGGCCGCGATGCCATTCCATGGAGAGCCTCTGGTACTGCTCGGTGACCCTGCGGCGGAAGTCTGCCTGCAGACGGTACTGCATGAGAAACGCTCCGGCGCGACGCCCGATGATGCCGATCGCCTTCAGCAAGGCTACGGCCATGATCGCGGCGACCGCAGCAACCAGCGCCGCGGTCGTGATCGAGCCGCGCCGAATTGCGGGCACGATGACTTCGTCGGTCACGCGACCGAGCACGAACGCTTCGGCCACCGTCATGCCAGCGTAGAGCGCGGATCCGGCAAGCCCAGCAGAAAAGGCCTTGGGCTGAAGCCGAATCGACATCTTGAGGATGCCGAGCCCGCGCCGAATGATGTGGCGGTCGGTTGTGGGCATCAAGACCTTTCGTTTCTTCGGAGCGATCCTCGAGGGGATCGTTAGGCTAAGGGAGCGCAACCGGTAACTGTGCCGAGCAGCGCTCCCGTCCTGCTCGTCCGCCGCAGCGTAACCTCGAAGCCAAAGAAAAACAAGCCGCGCCTGTTTTTATTAACGGTGGTTAGTCGGCGCTACTCACGGCCTCGTGGCGGGCCGCGCGCAGTGCCTGGTCGTCGACCCAGCGGGCATGGGCGTGAGGATCGAAGGGGTCGATGCGCTCCCGCTGTTTGCGAGCGAGCCGGTCCATGACCGCGAGCGCGTTCGGCTCCTCGTCGGCGGCGCGCAACTCGATTACTCCCGCAGCCGCCGCTCGGTCGAGAAAGTCCTCGCCCGTGGCCGAGCGCACGAGGATCATGGTCCACCCCTCCATGCCGAGCCCCCCACACGACAGATCGGCGTGCTCGGCCGCGAAGTCGGGGCAGTGGTGGCACCACTCGTTGGCGTAGGGACGGGCCTCCTTGAGCGGAATGTTGATGTCCTCGCCGGACGCGAGCGTGACGATGACCTTGCCCTTGACGTTGACCTTCACGACATCCTTCAAGTCGACGCCGAGTTCGTGCTGGACCTTACCGATCATGAAGGCGTCGTAGTCGAAGGTCTCGCAGCACAACAGCCCGATGACCAGCTTGACCGGACGCACGGGCCGCTTGATCTTCTCAGCCGCCATCTGGCGAACTGCGGTCGACTCGCAAGAGACGCCCACGAGCGCGACGTTCTTGCACTTCGCCTCCGCGGCCTTCTTCAGCCCGAGCGGGGTGGCGCAGTACGTGTAGCGGGAGCCCGCGGCGGCGATGAGCTCCTTGGAGCTGCGCACGAGCTTAGGCTCGTCGAGCCACGGGACGTTCTCTGAGGGCGCCGCCACGACCGCACCGTCGAGTTCGCCTGTGTCTAGCGCCCAGGCCAGTAGCGCGGTGACCGCTCCCCCGTCCTGACCGCGACCGAGGATTCGCTGGTCCGTCGCGCGCGCCAGCGTCTTAGACCGATGGGTTCCCTCTGGCTGGTCTTGTGCCCGCCGCCGACCGTGAACGCCGGCCTCGATGACGTCGAGGGCCGGATCCAGACGCAGGCAGGCCATCGCGCACAAAGAGCAGCCGTCCTCACCGTGAACGCAGTTATCGAAGGGTGAGTTGCCGTCCATCTGCTGAGGATCGAAGTCGCGCAGCTCGAGGACCTTGTGGGGACAGGCGACGATGCACGCCGAGCATCCGCAACAAATCTCGGTCGCGACGATCTCCGAGTAGAGGTGCTTCCAGTGCTTGCGCTCGTCGACTGCCATGTCATCTCCTTGCGGTCGCCGCAACGACCGCCTTCGCTCGCGTTTGCTCGACGTCGAGGGCGACAAAACGAAGAGAATTCTGATTCCCGCCGTGATGGGGCGACGCTGCCCCGTCCGGGGAACGATAGCGCGCCACTCGTCATCGGCGCGGTCATTCGGCTCGCTCGCACTCGTATGGTGTGGTCCATGGACGCCGGACTGCTGCCGGTCAAACGACTGGACCGAGCCAAGGCGCGCCTGGCGGGATCCTTTGGTCCCGCCGAGCGCGCCCAGGTCGCGCTCGCATTGTTCGAGGACGCGCTCGGGCTCTGCTCGGCGACCTCCTGGCTGCGCTGGTTGGTCGTGAGCGACGACGACGACGTCCTCGCGCGGGCAACCAGTCACGGTCTGGCGACGTTGCGCGACGAGGGCACGGGGCTGAACGACGCACTTTCAATGGCCATCGCAACGCTGACCGCGCGAGGAGCACGCTCGGTCACCGTCGTGCCCTCCGACATCCCACTTGCCTACGAAGAGGATCTCCGTGATCTGCTCGACACCGGCGCGACGAGCGATGTCGTGATCGTGCCGTCGGAGGGAGACGGCGGGACGAATGCGCTCTACCTCAGCCCCCCCGACCTGCTCGAACCCCGCTTCGGCCCGGCAAGCTTGAAGGCACACGTCGATGCGGCGGCCGAGCGGCAACTGCGCTGCTCGATCCTGGCGCTGCCCCGACTGGCGCTGGACATCGACACCATCGAGGACGTCGATGCCTTCCTTGACCGACCGGCTTACGGCTCGTCTCGGACGCGCGCGCTGTTGCGAACTCTGCGTCCGCGCTAACGGATGTCGGGCTCCGTGCTCGGGGGTCCGCCGGCGCTCTTCGCCGCCCTCTCGAGCGCGCTGGATTCGGCCCTGCCCGCGAGCTCGTCGAGGCGCGCCGGCGTCGGGATGCGCACGGTCTCGGGACCGCCCTGGAGCAGCAACGCGCCGAGCAGCGCGCCCGCTCCGAGGGTGATCAGCACCACGATCTGGATAGCCGAGGGCGGAGCCGAAGCACCGATCTCGCCGGAGCGCCGGCCCTCTTCATAGCCCGCAGACTTACCCCATGAGTAGCCGGCGGTCAGCAGCAACCCAGCGGCGATGAGAACGAGAAGAACCTGGACGAAGCGGATCGTCCGGCGCTGCCTTCGCAATCCCAGGGGACCCCGGTAGGTGCCCCCTCCCATCTGTCTCTTCATGCCGGCGACACTAAACCGCGTTCTCGATACCTATGGCGTAACTGTCGACAATGTTTCCGGCGATGCACGAGCGGTAACGAGAGGGTCATGGTGTCCCTTTTGGCTCGGGTCATGGCCGTGATCGTGCTCCTGAGAGCTTTGAGAAATCACCGATCGCAGCAACGACAGGTCGCCTCGTCACGAACAACCAAAAGGCCTGCACCGCCGGCCGCGCCCAGCACTACGCGAGGGCGGACTCAGCCGTCACGGCCCTCGCACGAACCAGTCGAAACGCCACTCGACCTGGAGAAGCACGACTACCGCCAGACTCTCGAGCGGACCTTGAAAGAGGTCAAGGAGGATCGCATTCCCTTGATCGCGGGAGGCATGGCCTACTACGCGTTCCTCGCCATATTTCCCGCCGTCATTGCTGCCATCGGGATTCTGGGTCTCGTCGGGGGGGACTCCTCACGACTCGCTGATGGAATTCGCGATGCGCTGCCGGCCGGTATCGGAGACACGATCGCGGACGCCGTGGCGGCTTCGGATAGACCCGAGCAGGGTGCCTCGTTGACGGCAGCAATCGTCGGTATCGCAGTCGCTCTATACAGTGCCTCGTCGGGGTTCGTCGGCCTCCAAGGAGGGCTCAACGTCGCCTACGACATCGCGGAAGACCGTAAGTTTCTAGCCAAGAGAGGCATCGCTTTGGTGCTGATCCTTGCGACGCTGCTTTTCGGAGGCGTCCCCTCGCCGCTGTTCTTCTTCGGTGACAACATCATCCTCGCAGCCCTCGGCTGGATCGTCACCGTCGTGGCGGTCGTGCTGCTCTTCTCCATCTACTACGCACTCGGCCCTCGACGCGAGACCTCCTGGAGATGGGTTAGTCCCGGGGGGCTGATGGGGGCTGCGCTGTGGATCGTTGCGTCCGTGGCGTTCGCCCTCTACGTCGACAACTTCAGCAGCTACGGAAGGACCTATGGTGCGTTGGCCGGAGTTGTCGTGTTGATCCTATGGCTCTATCTCAGCTCGCTGGCGATCCTGATCGGAGGCGAGATCAACTCCGAGTTGGAGCGCCAGGCAAACATCAAGAACCAAAGGTCTTGAACAAGCGCGACCAGAAACGCTCCCCACGGGTTGTGCAACGCAAAGAGCCCCACCGAACGTGGGGCTCTTTGGACGGTACTATTCTTATTTCTTGCCGGAGACGTAGGTCTTGAAGCTGGCGCCGGGCTTGAAGGCCGGGACCTTGGTCGCCTTGATCTTGATGGGTTCACCCGTCTGAGGGTTGCGAGCGGTGCGGGCGCTGCGGGCACGACGCTCGAAGGTGCCGAAACCGGGAAGGGTGACCTTCTCGCCCTTTTTGACGGTCTTTTGGACTTGGGTCACGAGCTCGTCGAGTACATCGCCTACGACGCGCTTGCTCTCACCGGTCTGCTTGGCAACGGCGTCGACCAAGTCACCTTTGTTCATACTTGTTCCTCCTCGAAAGACTGCGGTTCAGGGTCGGCCCAACCCTAAGCGCGCCCCTTGGGGCCACGACGGATATTCAGCTCGAAAACCCTTATTTCTTGGGCTTTCTGGGCCTTTCGTCGTCGTATCGCTAGGGAGGAAGCCCCCCCGAAACGGGCGACGCGTTCGACTCGACGGCGACTGGGACATCGCTGATGCCGACGAGGGCAAGAAAGAGAGTGTCCGCCGAACCACGCACGACCAGCCGAACGTCGTCGTCATCTACTTCGATTGTAACGCGCGCGTCAATCGAGCGCAGAGCCAGATAGTTGCGCGCGGTGCGAGCGGCGTCGTCGGGAGACAGAGCCAGAGCGCGTCCGCCGCTTCTATACAGCTCGGAGCGACTGACCTCGCCCGAGGCGGCCAAGGTCGCGGAATCGGCGGCGTTCTGAAGCGTCCGACGCAGCAGGAACGCCTTTGTCCCATCCACCGCGAGCCCCGCTATGGACAGGCTCATCATCGCCAAGCCCAGAGCCATGATGGTCACCTGGCCGCTCTCCGAGTTCATCATCGGCTTCCATAGGGATCAACACGAGCTACGTGAGTTGCTCGAACCCACACGGACGGCCCGCCCGCGTCGCCCATGAAGGGAAGACGGACCACCGGCACCGGATAAGCGACGCTCACCTCGACCGTTTCGCCCCGCTCAAGTCCTTCGGGAGCGATCCAGTCGACTGTGGCGGACTCGCCGGCGAGTCCATGGTTGGTGAGGGCCGAGCTCACGGCGTCGTCAACCGCCTCGCCTGCCGCCGCCGAGCTCTCGCTCCGCGCCGCATCGAATCCCGCCTCGCGCGCGGCAGATGTCGATGCGAGTGCCGCCCTGTGAACGTCGGCGAGGACCATCAAAGCCCACACGATGGGAACCAGCAACACGACGCCCAGCAAAATCGACTCGACCAGGGCTTGGCCTCGTTCATCCGGGAAGCTCACTCGACCTCTCCCGGTCTCACGGAATTCGCCGTCACATCCACAGACAGGGGGACCGGCACGGGACCGATGGCCGCAAGCCGTCCGGTCAACCGAACCCGAACGATGGTGTCGTCGCCGGCAGTCGTGGTGGTCACGACGATGTCCATGTTCTCGACCAGGGATCCGGCAGCGGAGCGAACCGTCCGGCGCGCGATGTCTTCGGCTTCTCCGACGTCACGCCCGAGTTCGGTTGCGGCGCGCGCTCCTTCATGAGCGGACGCGATGACGACGTTGCGACCGTACAGAGTGAGCGCGAGTTGGGCGATACCCATCGCGAGCACCATGAGGAAAACGATTGCGAAGATCGCCTCTAGTGGCGCGGCTCCGCGCTCGCGCGCCGTCAACAGCCGAGGCCTCCACACACGGTGTTGAGCGCGGTCTCGACGATGCTTACCAGTCGTCCTTTGGCGACCGCCCAGATCGCAACGACCAGCGAGATCGAGATCTGGGCGACGTGGGAGCCTCCTGTGACGAAGAAGCTCAAAGTGCAGCAACTCATTCCGCTCGCGTTCGTCGAGAAGATCATCCCCAGCATCGAGCCCGGGCCTCCCACCGTGATGCTGTCCCTAGAGCGGCGCGCCATACCCGACCTCATTTACGGGGAACGTTTCGGCGCTCTTTCCGTGGTGCTCGACCCCTAGGTGCACCCCACCCGCCTCCGCCGGGAGTGACCACGCCGACCATGTCGCCGGGCGACAGCTCGACGTCGACCTTCGCCGGGAGCAAGCCGTCGTTGAGCCGGTTAACCCCCGTTCGGCCGTCGTCTCCGCCGTTCACACCCCTGGGCGCGTGCCTGCGTCGGTCGGTCAGCAGGGACGCGCCGGCATCCTCGAGCACGCGCACCGTCCGCTCGATACCATCACCGCCGGCGTGAATACCCGCTCCTCCCGAGCCGTAGGCGAGCTGCTGTCTCTCGATCCGTAAGGGATACTCGAGCTCGAGGGCTTCGATCGGGGTGTTCAGTGTGTTGCTCATGCCGACGTGAACTCCAGAGGGTCCGGGGCCGCGGTCGCTCGCTCCCTGTCCTCCGCCGATGGTCTCGTAGTAGGTCCAGCCTCTTCCGCCGATGATCAGGTTGTTCATCGTCCCCTGGCCTTGAGCGGGAAGCTCGACGGCTTGAGACAAGGCCAGCAAGACGGTATCTGCAATGCGCTGGCTGGTCTCGACGTTGCCGGCGACGACCGCGGACGGAGATTGCGCGTGCACGAGGCTTCCCTGTCGAGTCACGATGTCGACCGGCCGCAACACCCCGGCGTTGGCGGGAACGTCGGGCGGAAGCAGAACCCGCAGCGCGAAGTAGCAGGCCGACCTGGTCACGGAGAGCGGGCAATTGACGTTGCCTTCGACCGCATCGGCAGAGTGCGTGAGATCAATGACGAGGTTGTCTCCTGTGATGGTCATCCGAACCCGGATCGGAATGTCGTCCTCGCTGACTCCATCACCTTCCATGACGTCGCTCGCGTCGTAGTCACCATCGGGCAACTCCTCGATCCGGGCTCGAGTGCGCCGCTCCGTGTAGGCGATGATCTCTCCGAACGACGTTTCGATCATGCCGGGACCCCTTCGGTCCATCAACTCGGACAGCCGCCGAGCGCCGAGTTCGTTCGCTGCAAGCTGCGCCCGTAGGTCGCCGCGCCGGATGGCCGGGGTTCGCACGTTGGCCAGCAGGATGCCCATGACGTCGCCGACGATGACACCGCCCGACACGAGGCGAACCGGCGGGAGCACGAGGCCCTCCTGCCAGAGCTCGCGCGAGTTGCTCGGCATCGATCCGGCCCTCATCCCGCCGACATCCGAGTGATGGGCGCGCGAGATGGCGTAGCCGAGGATGGCGTCCTCGTGCACACAGGGAGTCACGATCGTGATGTCGGGAAGGTGAGTGCCGCCGGTATAAGGGTCGTTCACGATGAAGGCATCGCCCGGCTCGGGGTTGCGATCCATCACCGCGGCCACGGCCTCCGGCATGGCACCCAGGTGCACAGGGATGTGCTCGGCTTGGGCGACCATGCGCCCCTGCGCGTCGAACAGTGCGGTCGAGCAGTCCCTGCGCTCCTTGATGTTGGAGGAATAGGCGCTGCGAATGAGAGCGGCCCCCATCTCCTCGGCGATCCCAGACAAGGCTGAGGACAGCACCGAGAGGGTCACCGCATCGAGTTGACCGGTCACGTTCGGGCCACCACCAGAGTGCCCGTCCTGTCGACCTTGCCCGACCATCCCGGTGGAATCAGCGCGGTTGCCTCTTCGAACTCGATGATCGACGGGCCCTCCACACAATCAGCGAGCCCGAGCGTGGCGCGTGCAAGCACTCGCGCATCCACCCACTCGCCCTCGAAGTTTGCCCTGCGGGTGGTGGGAGAGCCCCCGCTCGCGGTTTGCGGCTGCTGCAGCTCGAGAGCGGTGCCCCGTCCCGTAGCGGTGACTCGCACGCAGACCACCTCCACGGGCTCGTCGTCCATGCGATAGCCGAACCGTCGCTCGTGTTCTTCGTGAAACGCGTTGGTCATACCCGCACGCTCTTGCGCTTGCACGGTGAGCTCGAAAGACTGCCCCACATAGCGAAGGTCGGCACGGCGCTCGAGGTCCATTCCCTTCCCTAGCTCTTGCGCCGAGCGCGCCTCCAGGTCGTCGAAGGCCTCGTCGAAAGCGTCCGCATCCAGCTCATCGACTGCTACCAGCAGCGGGCTGACGTAGTCGCCGCGCGTCTCCGAAAGCGCCAGTCCAAGCGCGCTAAGCACTCCGCAAGCCTGTGGGATCAGCACGGTAGAGATGTCGAGCTCGTCGGCGAGAGCGCATCCGTGGAGCGGGCCCGCGCCGCCGAAGGCGACCAGTGCGAAGTCGCGCGGATCCAGACCTCGTTCGACGCTGACCACGCGCAGAGCGCGCACCATCTCGGCGGTGGCAACACGTACGACGCCGAGCGCGGTGGCCACGGCATCCAGGCGGAGCGGCGTGGCAAGCATCTCGATCGCCTCGGCGGCGAGGCTCTGGTCCAGGGTTATGTCCCCTCCGAGGCTCGCCTCTCCGCCGAGATAGCCGAGGACCAGGTTCGCATCGGTCACAGTCGGCTCGACGCCGCCCTTCCCGTAGCAGGCGGGGCCGGGGTCCGCGCCCGCCGACCGGGGGCCTACGCGCAGAGCGCCTCCGTCGTCGATCCATGCGATCGAGCCTCCGCCCGCCCCCACTGTGTGAACGTCGACCATCGGCAGCTTGATCGGGACTCCCCCAATCGCTCCCTCCGTCGTGCGCTGCACACGGCCACCGACCACCGGCGCGACATCCGTGCTCGTTCCGCCCATGTCAAAAGTGAGGACGTCGTCGAAACCGCTCGCGCCTGCAACGTGCGATGCCCCGACCACCCCGGCGGCGGGTCCCGACAAGACGCAGGCGGCCGCATTCGAGACCGCCCGCTCGAGACTCATCACTCCCCCGGAGGACTGCATGACGAGGGGCCGCGACACTCCTGCCTCATCGCAGCTCTCCGCCAACGCCCTGAGATAGGCCCCCAGTTTCGGGCCGAGGTAGGCATCTGCAATCGTCGTAGAGAAGCGCTCGAACTCGCGGAACTCGGCGAGGATCTCGTGAGACACAGAAACGTGCATCTCGGGCCAGCGCGCGCGCACCGCTGTCGCGACGTCTACCTCGTGCTCCGGATGCAGATAGCCGAACAGCAAACAGACGGCAACCGCCTCGGGGCCGGCTTCCCGGATCTCATCCAACGCTTGCTTCAGGCTGCCCTCGTCGAGCCCCGCTATGGCCCCCTCGGGCCCACATCGTTCGGACACCATGAAGCGCAGTTCGCGCTCGACGAGCGGCCGGGGGTGCGAGGCAGTCAGGTCGTAGAGGGATGCGCGATTCTGCCGCCCGATCTCGATGACATCCCGAAAGCCCTCGGTCGTAATCAACGCGGTACGGACTCCGCGCCTCTCGAGCAGTGCATTGGTCGCGACAGTGGTGCCATGGGCGAACGCGTCGATTGCGGCCACGTCAACACCAGAACGTTCGATCCCGATTAGGACGCCTTCGGATTGCTCGGAGGTGGTGGGGACCTTGGCGGTGACGATACGGCCGTCGACCAGCGCGACGACGTCGGTGAAGGTTCCACCGACGTCCACTCCGATGCGCATGCCCCTCCTTGACTCGAGCTCTCTCGGATGCAGGTTAGTCGCTGGGGTCAGAGGAGGCGCGGGCTTCATCTAGGCTTTGCCGTCCGTGCCCAGTCCCGACCTACCTTCCCGCAGACAGAGCCTTCGCGGCGTCGACTTCAATGCCAACACCGTGGTGCTCGAGTTCAGCATCGCGCGCAAGCTCTACAAGTGCCCGGGCTGCTACGACTACATTCCGGTCGGCGCGGAGCACGTCCTGGTCCGCTACTTCGAGCCCGACGGAGCCACCTTCTATCAGCACTGGCACCGCGACTGCACGAAGACAATCGTCAGAGAGCTAAGGGAGGAGGAGGTCGTAGCCCCGGGCCTCTCGAGGTCACCACGGCGGCGGCGCCGACCCCGCTAGGGCCGGCCATTCAGTGTCCCCTCTGGCTGTGGAGAGGAGACTGCAGAGCGCATCCTTTTGGTCACTGTAAGCCCGAGCGGTTGAACCGAGAATCTAGTAGCGCCCTCTTTCTCGGATGCCAACTCCCTACTCGCTCGTAGAACTGCCGATGACTCGCAGTTGCCACGTAGAACCGCCAATACTCAGGATCAGCAGCCACACTTGGCACATGAAGGCACCGCACTTCAGGCCGAGACTCTGCATCCGAACTCGTAGATCCTCGAGGTCCAGTCGGTTCTTCTGAGCCAGTTGAACGTAGAAACGAGAAGAAGTGCTTCGTGGGATTCCTACCCTCCCGCATCGCACGTATAGCGTCTTCCATACCCCCACTCTAGGTGGGAGGTGAGACAGAAACTCCCGAACGAGAGCGGCCCCCGAAGGGGCCGCCTAATCCTTGAGCGCTAAACAGTGTGCCTGCCATGGAGATCAGTGAACTTCAACTAAAGAAGCAGTTGTGCTCCTTAGAAAGGAGGTGATCCAGCCGCACCTTCCGGTACGGCTACCTTGTTCGTGTTGGTCCCCATGTCGCCATGAGGCACGGACTATATCTTCATCCTGGTCCCATCAAAGGGTGGCGATGTTCACTCTCTTGACGAGTCTCTCGAACACCGTTTCCAGGAGCTCGGCGTGTAGTCTCTGAGGGGTCAATCGCCCGACTGAGAGTGTCGAGTCGACGACTTCCCTGCTGATTGTCCGCGTCACCCGATGCATTTTCACTGCCTGCTATCGCAGGCGAGTAGCACGAGATACTTGCGGGGTTTCCAGCAAATAGCCAAGTTTTTCTCCCGCCGTTACCGGCGAGGGTCGCAACTTGCTTACGACTTCACCCCAATCGCAGATCCCACCTTCGACGGCTCCCTCCCAAGGGTTGGGCCACCGGCTTCGGGTGTTACCTACTTTCGTGGTGTGACGGGCGGTGTGTACAAGGCCCGGGAACGTATTCACCGCGACGTTGCTGATCCGCGATTACTAGCGACTCCGACTTCATGGGGTCGAGTTGCAGACCCCAATCCGAACCAGGCGCGCTTTTTTGGGATTCGCTCCCCCTTGCGGGATCGCTGCCATCTGTAGCGCGCAATGTAGCATGTGTGCAGCTCTAGGCATAAGGGCCATGCGGACTTGACGTCATCCCCACCTTCCTCCGAGTTGTCCCCGGCAGTCCCATTAGAGTCCCCGGCATTACCCGCTGGCAACTAATGGCAGGGGTTGCGCTCGTTGCGGCACTTAAGCCAACACCTCACGGCACGAGCTGACGACAGCCATGCAGCACCTGTGCTAGCC
>Ga0136616_10001613_pt1 | contig 11853 bp, 9 predicted proteins | sample AntDrymUQ2992106_2_FD_106648 | JGI IMG/M metagenome (GOLD analysis project Ga0136616, IMG submission 106648) | Polar desert sand microbial communities from Dry Valleys, Antarctica - metaG UQ299 (21.06) | ecosystem: Environmental > Terrestrial > Soil > Desert | place: Antarctica: Dry Valley...
ATCTTGAAAGTTGTTCGGCCTCTCGCCATCGCATTGCTCGTGCTGCCGCCCGCGCTGATCCACGCGCAGACCGCGCAGCCGACGCCCGATCAGCAATTCTTGCGCGAGATTTACAAAGAGCTGATCGAGATCAATACCACTGATTCTGTTGGCAGCACGACACAGGCGGCGGAAGCGATGGCGAAACGTCTGCTCGCCGCCGGTTTTCCCGCCGAGGATGTGAAAGTCGTCGTGCCGGCGGGCAACGCGAAGAAGGGCAACCTTGTCGCGCGTCTGCGTGGCACGGGTCAGCAGAAGCCGCTGCTTTTGCTCGCGCACATTGATGTCGTCGAGGCGCGGCGTGAAGACTGGTCCACTGATCCTTTCAAACTCGTCGAGCAGGACGGCTACTTGTACGGGCGCGGCACGATTGACGACAAAGCGATGGCCGCGATCTTCGTCGCGAACTTGATCCGCTTCAAGCGGGAGAATTTCAAACCCGACCGCGACATTATCCTCGCGTTGACAGCGGACGAGGAGGGCGGCGATTTCAACGGCGTCGAGTTTCTGTTAAAGGACCATCGCGCGCTCGTCGATGCTGAGTTCGGGATCAACGAGGGCGGGCGCGGGCAATTGAAGGGAGGCCAGCGGCTCTTGAACGCGGTGCAGGCGAGCGAGAAGGTGTATCAGAGCTTTCTGCTCGAAGTGAAAAACAAAGGCGGACATAGTTCCCTGCCCCTCAAAGACAATGCGATCTACCGTCTCGTCGCCGGACTGGATCGCTTGGCGAAGTTTGATTTCCCGGTGAACCTGAATGAAGTTACGCGCGCTTATTTCACGCGCATGTCGGCGATTGAGGCGGGACCAAACTCCGCCGATATGAAAGCGGTGGCGCAAGCTGCGCCTGATGCGGCGGCGGCCAAGCGTCTCGCCGATGCGTCGCCTTACTACAACGCGCTGATGCGAACGACGTGCGTCGCCACGCGCCTCGACGCAGGCCACGCCGACAACGCCCTGCCGCAGACCGCCCGCGCCACCGTCAACTGCCGCATCCTGCCGCAAGAGATTTCCGGGCAAGTGCAACAGACGCTCGTCAAAGTCCTCGCCGATGATCAGATCACAGTGACGCCGATTGCCGTCTCGAAGCCCAGCCCACCGTCGCCGCTGCAACCGGCGATCATGCGCCCCATCGAGAGCATCACCGAAGCAATGTGGCCGGGCGTTCCCGTCGTCCCGTTGATGGGGACGGGCGCGACCGACAGTCTCTACTTCCGGCAAGCCGGCATCCCCGTGTACGGCGTCTCCGGCATCTTCGACGACATCGAAGACACCCGCACGCACGGCAGAGACGAGCGCATCGGGATTAAATCACTCTACGAAGGACAGGAATTTCTGTACCGGCTGGTGAAAACGTTGGCGGCGGGGCAGATGTGAGTCGTTCCGCGTGAACTTTGGTTAGTTGCTTCGCGCTACGCAGATAAGAGAATTATGCGGAATCATTCCTGATAACACACCGATTTGGGATGTTATGCGGAATGGTTCCGCATATACAGTAGTTATGCGCTGCTTGAAAAACAGGTAAAACTAAACTGCCTCATCTTCGTACAAGCGGATGTAAGGTCATTCTCACCGGAGGCTCTAATCTATGTTCTGTCCGAAATGCGGAAGAGACGATTCCCACCGGCACACCTTCTGCCCCGCCTGCGGCACCAATCTAGAAGTGGTCACGCTGGCTCTTGCCACCAGCGAAGATAGCATCTTTACCAGATTCAACCGCCACCTCGACCGCTCGATTGCGCGTTACGCCGAACACGTGTTCGAAGAAGCCTCAACGGGAACACGTATTGGCAGGGTGAGGAGTTCGTGGCGGCTGATGGGACAAGGATTGTTGACCTTTTTGGCCGACTCAGCGCTGCTCCCGCTGATGTTCTTCTTTCTCCCGCTCAGGTTGTTGATTCTGATCCTCTATACACCACTGGGTTTGCTGGAAGAGCGCAGCGACAGGAAGCGGAGCAAGAGACAGATTGTTGACGAGGAGAGTAGCGCCGCACTCGGAGAGGCATCGGTGCCGAAAGATTGGCTGATCGGGCCGGCAGGGAGCGTGACCGAGACAGCGACCGTACAGTTTACGTCCGCGGAATCTTCAAAGAAGAGGGGGAATACGGCAGACCCTCTGACCGATGACACGCGCATAAGAACACGATGAACCCGACCGCCAATCACGTTGAGCTTTGAATTCGATGAACTCAGGCGGCGGGTTATCGTGAGCGTTAGGCTGCTCGTCTGCTATATTCCAAAGGTAAGAATTGTGTGGCGCACGGATGCACGTGATCAGGAGTTATCTCAAAACTCACCATGACCGAATGAGGAATGCAAAATCTTGATGTTAACCGGGCGATGAAAGCATGGCCTTCTCTTGCCGAAACGATCTTCGTCTCGCACACTGAAAAAGAATACCGGCGGTTAGTGGCATTACTCGACGATTTGATCGATGAAATTGGCGAGGATGGATCACATCCGTTAGCCTCGCTAATGGAGATCATCGGCGTTTTGATTGGAAAATATGAAGACGAGCATATGCCTGAAGTGGCTGTTGAGTAATTCTTTCCATCCGTCACTCGATAATCGCTCGCAGCCTATCGTCCCGTCGCGTGTTCCCTTCTCGGCGATGTATCAATTGCTGCTTATCCTGCTCGCGTTCTGTTTGCTGTTCACCGGCTGTTCGCGCGATGGCTCGACGCAGGCGAATGCCAACGCGCAAGCCGACGCACCGCTGCCGCCCGTCGTGGCGACGGTCAACGGGCGTGCGATCAGTAATAAGCTGTTTGCGATGTATTTGAAGAATGGGCGCGAGTCGCTCGGCATCGATCCGGCGACGGAGGAGGGCCGCCGCCAGCTTAAACAATTGAAGGAGGGCATCGTCTCGGAGTTGCTCGACCGCGCGTTGATCGCGCAGGAGGCGGAGCGGCGCGGCTTGAAGGTTGCGCCCGACAAGTTGAGCCAAGCCGTGAGCCGCCACATCGCGCAACTCGGCGGCGATCAGATGTATGACGCTTACCTCGCCGAGCATGGGTTTACGCGCGACGAATATCGCCCGGTGATCGAAGGCACAGTTTACGGCGAGTTGCTGCGCGACGAGTTGAGCAAAGACTTAAAAGTTTCGGACGACGAAGTGAGAGTCTATCTGGAGAAGCACCAAACTGATCGGGCTTTCCAGAAACCGGAGAGGGTCACGGCCTCGCATATCCTCGTCGCGGCGCGACCCAACTTGATCTCGCAGCAGTTGCAAAAAGACAAAAACTTGAACGGCGAGGCGCTCGCCAAAGCCGTCCAAATCGAGATGGACGCGCGCCGCCGCCGCGCCGAAGAGTTGCGGCGGAAAGCGCAAGCGGGCGCAGACTTCGCCGCTCTCGCCCGTGCTAATTCAGACGATCCGGGGACCAAAGCGCGCGGCGGCGATCTCGGCGCGTTCACGAAAGACACGCACACGCGCGCTTTCGACGAAGCCGCCTTCGCTTTGAAGCCCGGCGAGATCAGTCCCATCGTGCAGACCGATTTCGGCTTCCACGTTATCAAAGTGACGGCGCGCGAAGCAGCGCGCTCCGCCACGCTCGCCGAAGCCGCGCCGGAAATCCGCCGCCGCCTGCTCGCCGAACGCCAAGCGCAGACGTTGAACGACTGGCTCAAGGACACGCGCCGCAAAGCCGCGATCAAGCTCAACGAACCGTACCGCTTCGGCGAACTGCGGAAAGAATTTCCCGCGATGTGAGCCGTTGCCGAAAGAGCCACGCGGCTCTTTTATGGCGAGTAGTCGAAGGCAGGTCTTAACAAACAGAAGAGCGCGCTGGTAGGATTCTTCATTCCGGCACGCTCCTTCTCAAGCGTAGTAGGTAATAGTCCGTCGGGTCACGCTAACGGGCGTGGAGAGGCCGAACTCTGCGTCCCACGCAGAGGCGGTCGAGACGATCTCTTTCGTCCAATTGCCATGCTTGTCAAACTCGCGCGTGAAGAGCGCCTTATTGCTCAACTTCCCTTCTTCATCAAAACTACTCTCTTCGATCTTGTTGCCGGCCTCGTCGTAGGCGAATGTTTGATGAAAGGCGATCATCCCCATCATCGTCATTTTCGATTCGACGAGCCGCCCCTGTTCATCATAACGATATTCGTGTTTTGACATTGCCGTACCCGGCGCGAACAGCCGCGCGATCTCTGCGGCCAACTCTGCGCGTTGTTCTTCGGTGAGAGCTGCCGCCTCTTCGGTCGCACAAGAACTGAACGGAATGACATCGCTCGTGTAATAAATCTCTTCCAGTGGATTGCCCCGCTCGTCGCGCTTGATCTCGACGCGGCTGACAAGCGCGCCATCTTGAGCGTAAACCTGAACCTCGACGGCCTCGCCTTGTTGGTCGTAGCGAGTCTCAATCCTTCCGGCGTCGGTGGCATTGATGGCAATGTTTGTGTCTTCGATCCCGATCATGAGATTCGTCTCTTCCATCACATCCAGCGTCTGAATTTTGGTCTGTCGGTTTTCGTCGTCGTAAACGTAGGTAGTCGGGGTGGTCTGTGTGCCGTCCGGCGCGATCACACGCTCGGCGATCAACCGGCCCTCTTGATCATAGGCGTAAGACACGCCACCAACGGGCTGGCCTGAAGAATCAAAGTTTCTTGTCGCCAACAATTGGCCGGCGTCTGAGTAATCGTTGACCGTGCGCCAAGTCGAACCGTCGGGGTTGTGCGCGGCGTACTCGACGAGCCGTCCGTCCGGATCAAAGGCGTAAGAGTGGATGAATGAGTGCTGCTCGACTTGCTGGCCGTCCTGTTCTTCGAGTTGTGCCGTCTCAATCTGCACGCTCCGCACCGGCCCGCGCAGTTGGTGCTTATTTCTGTCCGTCTTCATGCTGTCCCTCCTCACGCGCCGTTTCGTCGTTAGCCTACCAATCAACACTTGGTGCCATAGTCCGGCCAGCGCGCACAAATCGAGTCTTCCGCTTCGCCGTTAGCTTTTGAGCAGCGATGAAGGGCAGAGCGGCTCGATCATGCACTCGCCGCACAACGGCACACGCGCCTTGCACACTTTCCGCCCGTGCGCGATCAGCAGGTGCGAGAAGACGATCCAATCTTTTTGAGGGACCAGTTCCAGCAGATCGCGCTCGATCTTTTCGGGTTGCTCATGCGCGGCCAGTCCTAATCGTTGCGCGAGGCGTGCGACGTGCGTATCGACCACAACGCCCGAAGCGATACCGTAGGCGTTACCCAAAACGACGTTCGCCGTCTTGCGCGCCACACCGGGCAGACGCAGCAGCCGTTCGATGTCCGCCGGCACTTCCCCGCCGTACTCTTCCACAATCATCCGGCACGCACCTTGAATCGCCTTCGCCTTGTTGCGGAAAAAGCCGGTCGAATGAATGTCTCGCTCAAGCTCTGCCTGCTCGACGTTCAGATAATCTTCCGCGCGACGGTATTTGCGGAACAGGTCGGCGGTGACGATGTTTACCCGCTCGTCCGTGCATTGCGCCGAAAGGATCGTGGCGATCAATAGCTCAAGCGGGTTCGCGTGATTCAACGAACAGCGCGCGTCCGGGTACGCTTTTTTAAGTTTGGTGATGATCCGGCGCGTTCTTTGTTTAAGATCAATGGTTGTCATTATTCAAAAGTTGAATCATCGACTGCGCGATCAAGGTAAAAGCGCCGGAGGCGCGGCAGATCAGTAGCCCACAGCGTAAGCTGTGGGTTAAAGCCCGTCACAATTTTCCAAGCCCCGGAGGGGCGGCAGAAAAGCGCATGGCAACACACAACAGAAATTTCTTTCGCCCCTGCCGGGGCTTGAACATTCGTTGATGACGCTGATCCCACAGCTTACGCTGTGGGCTACTGATCTTTTGCGCCTCCGGCGCTTACGGCACTCACTGAAATTTATTCTGTACTAACGACAAAGCGATCTCAGCGGCGATGCGGGCGTTGTTTTCCAAAAGCGCGATGTTGGCCTTGAGCGTCGCGCCGCCGCTCTGTTCGGACATGCGCGAGAGGAGGAACGGCGTTAGGTCGCGCCCGCCGATCTCTGACCGTTCAGCTTTGACAAGCGCTTCATCCAATGCTTTTTGTAACATGTTACGCGGCACTTCATCCTTGACCGGGACAGGCACGGTGACGAGCAGCGCACCTTCAATTTGCAGCGCCCGCCGCGCCTGTTCTAATTCAATGATCTCATCCGGCGAATCAACGCGCAGGTCAACCGGGAGGCCGCTGCTGCGTGAATAGAATGCTGGCATCTCGTCGCAACCATAACCGACGACGGTGACCCCGTGAGTTTCCAACCACTCGCGCGTTGCCGGCAAGTCAAGAACGATCTTCGCGCCGGAACAAACGACGAGCATTTTCGTGCGCGCGAGTTCCGGCAAGTCGGCGGAGATGTCCGGCAGCGCGCCGCGATGGACGCCGCCGATGCCACCGGTGGCCAAAACTGAAATTCCCGCGCGCCCGGCGATCCAAATTGTGGAAGCGACGGTCGTCGCTCCGTGCCAGCGACGTGCGACGGCGACGGGCAGATCGCGGCGACTGATCTTTCGCACATTGTCGCCCACCGCGATCAATTCCAACTGCTCCGCGTCGAGGCCCACGCAGAGTTGGCCGTCGATGATGGCGATGGTCGCAGGCATCGCGCCGCCTTCGCGGATGATCTTTTCGAGACGGCGCGCCGTTTCTAAATTTTGTGGGCGTGGTAATCCGTGTGCAATGACAGTCGATTCGAGCGCGACGACGGGATGCTGCTCGCGGAGCGCGGCGGCGACTTCGGGGTGAATACGAAAGAGATCGCGGTTAAGCATTAAGACTGATGGAATAAATATAGCATTCAAGAAAAAGCAAGAGATAGGATCGACAGGATGAACAGAGGCATCACAGAAAAATGAGCGGGTTTGCGGTGGCTGCTCTCTGCTTCATCCCGTCAATCCTGTGCATCCTGTCAAATTGTTTTTCTTGAAATCTATAGTACGTTTGGCTGGAGAACGGGTTTCAAGCGTAGCCGTTCGCGATAGCCGTAGTGCGCCGGATCAGATTTGAGATTTCAAATTTGAGAGGCCACCAATTGACGGCTTTAAATCGGAACTGATGAGATTGGCACATCAGAAAAGCGATCCACGAACCACACGAAACGACACGAACAAGCACGAATCTTTCGTGTCTTTTTGTTCGTGTCGTTTCGTGGGCTGCGCGTGGAGTATGTCTTTTCGCTGTCGATCCCAATCTCGCAAGGACTGATCTAGGCCGTCGCGCCCGTCTCGTTTCTTAACTTAAAGCCACTGACCGGACGGCGGATGTTGGAGACGTAGTTCGCCGTCTCATTGAGGCGGTCGTATTCTTCTCTGACGATGCCATAACATTCACAGGCTCGGGATTCTAGCCCCTGACGATCTCGGATGATGATGTAACCGCGTTGACAGTGAATCACGCCCTCCTTTTGGAGAAGACCGGCGGCGACGGTGACATAAGGGCGGTGCGTGCCGAGCATGTTCGCGATGAACTCCTGCGTCAGCGGCAGTTGATCCGATTTCAATCGATCATGCACCATCAGCAGCCAACGGCACAGGCGGCCTTCCATGTGATGAATGCGATTGCAGGCCGCCGTCTGCGACACCTGAATGAAAAGCGCGTGCATGTAGCGCAGCAGTAAGAGTTGCAACAGGCCGCCGCGAGCGAATTCGTCTTGTAACACCTCGGCCCTGAGACGGATGGCCCGATTGGCGATCAGCGCCACCGCTTGGTTGGGCGTCGTGTCAGCTCCCATGCAGACCGAAATGCCGAGAACGCCTTCGTAGCCGACGACTCCCACCTCGGCGGTAGCCCCGTCTTCCATGTTGGCGAGCAAAAAGACGACGGAATCGAGCGGGAAATAGACATAACGGATCGGATCGCCGCAGTCATAGAGGACTTTGCCCGGAGGCAGAAAGACCGGCTCTAAATGAGGCCGGAGATGCTGACCGTCATAACTGAATAAAGTTTTGAGCAAACTGTTCTCTGACGGAATAGAAGTCGCGAGGGCTGTGGACATTAAGAAACCTCCCTAGATTCGATCAAAGTCTGGACGAGACTCAGTAACCGACGTCGGGCGCAGGGTTTCTCACCCGCGCTCGCCGCCGCAGTTTTGTTTCGAGAACTTAATTTTTAGGGGAAAGGGAGAAAAACAATTGCGCCGGCAGCGCGTCGGGACGTTGCCTTCAGGATGTATATAGGGGAGCGCGTTTAATTTTTCTCGGCAACTGAGGTACGCATTCACGTGTTGACAAGGATTGCAGATCAGCGAAGGCTCAGAGAATAAAGCGTGTGTTTCTGCTATCCGGTCTCACAGTAAGCAGATTATGTAGCGGAAAGTTTGTGAATTTGTTTCTTATTATTCTCCGCGTGGCACACGCAGGTCTGCGTTGCGACGGAATTGACATAGACTCTCAACAGTCCCGTTAGCTGTAATGAATCGTCCCGGATCGAGAGCGGAGGATGAGGCACTGAGATATAGCATTCAAGAATAAAGCAAGAGACAGGATTGACAAGATGAACCAGATCAAGCACAGCACAATGAGCGAGTTTCAGTGATGGCTCTCCCCTTCATCCCGTCCATCCTGTTCATCCTGTCAAATTGTTTTGCTTAAAGTCTATAGCTTCGACTCTACTCTCTGGTCTTTCTGAACGGATGTTCAAGGCTCAAGTAGAAGAACACGCCGCGCTCGCCCCGGCTGGGGCCGACTCCGACGGGGAAGGAGATGCCCGGCACGATCTGCAAGCTGCTGCGAAAATTGAGGGCGAAGCGAGCGCCGGGGTTGAGCAGCAATTCATGTTCGCGCTCTGTGCGGCGAGGGCCGACGACGGATTCGGCGCTGTTATAGACTGCCTCCAACAACACGTTGAAGTTGGGCGCGGCCAGCCAGATGAGGCTCTGGCCGAGATTGTAATCTTTTGTGTGCGCTTTCTCGCCGAGAACATTCTTGGCCGACGGCGTGAAGGTCGCCCCGGCATTCGTGTGCGTCACGAATTTGCGAGTGAGGGCGATGCTGACAGGCAAGTTGAGTTGAATGCCCGTGCCGCCCTTGCCTAACTCTTTCTTCTCATCGCCCGTCGGCAACAGTACGGAGACGCGCGGCGCAATTGCCACTCTCCCGTCACCAATTCCAAGCAACTGATAGCGATAGTTCAACGCCACGTCGCCGACGCCGTTGATGCTGTCCGGCGAGCCGTCGAATCGCTGCACGGGGATCGTGTAGCTCAGTTGATGCCGCTGGCTGAAGAAGGGCCACTCTTGCGTGAAAGTGTAAAGCCAGTCGCCGTTGCGCTGTCTGGTGAAAGTGTTGATGTGTTGGACAATGCCCGGCTCTTGATTGTAAGCCTCCTCGATCAGAAAGCTGTTGTCTGCAATCGGCGGTGGCTCATCCGGGACGCTCGGCGTTGGCGACCCCTCTTGCGCGAATGTTGGTGCGGCGCACGACGCCAGCACAAAGAGCAGTGCGAGGGCGGCGCGACAAGGAAGGCATCTCATCTTCGGCGCGGAGCGCGCCAAGTTGAAGGAGAATGTGTACACGCGCGCGGCGCGAAAGCCGCCGACGCCCACGCCCGACGAAAGACTTGATTGCTGACATGCACGACGCACGTTCAGACTCCTTGCGGTGAGACGATCACGCACTGCGCCGCTTGCCGTGAAAGACGGAGCGGACGCCCAGACACTTCGAGTTGTAAGTCGCCGGCGAACGGCTCGCGCTGCATCAGGTGGATGATAGCTCCGGGGACCAATCCGTTTTCGCACAGGTAAGGCAAGAGGGTCGCGTCGGCGCGCTCTAACCGCTCGACGCGCAGGATGGATGGCGGCTCGATCTCTGAAAGCGGAGCGCCTTGCGGCGAAGAGATGTGGCCTTCGACGGTCGGGATCGGGCTGCCGTGCGGACACTGGCGCGGATGGCCGAGCAGTTCGTCGATCCGTCGCTCGAACTCATCCGAGATGTGATGCTCTAAACGCTCCGCCTCGTCATGCACAGAGTCGAGCGCATAGTTGAGCGTCTGCGCGAGAAAAAGTTCGAGCAGCCGGTGACGGCGCACGATCTTAAGTGCGATTTGCCGCCCCTGTCCTGTTAAGCACGCCCCGTAATAAGGAGTGTGCGAGACCAACTGTTGCCGTTCCATCTGCTTCAGCATCTTAGACACGGCGGGCGGGCTGACGTTGAGCGCGCCGGCAAGCTCTCCCGTGCTAACATCCGACTGCTCGCGCCGCTCCGAAAGACTCCAGATGGCTTTCAAATAGTCTTCCTTTGACGGAGTAACTTTCTTCGGGCTTTGGTGTACGGCAATCATCAACTCATTCCTCCGCCACAAAGTTCTCGCCGGCTTCATCGGCCAACGCTAAAACAACAAGCGCGCAATGGCGGCTGTCAGCAAACAAACGCCGAAGCCGAGCGCGACCGGCAACAGCGTCGCCACTGTCGTCCATTTCAGGCTGCGCGTCTCCTGCCAGATCGTCATGATCGTCGTGCTGCAAGGATTGTGCAATAGGCTGAAGAGCATCAAATTCATGCCGGTCAGAAGCGTCCAGCCGCCCATCTGTGTCAGCACTCCATAAATCTGCGCGTTGTCTTCCAGTTCGATCATGACTCCGGTTTGCGCGAGACCCGATCTGGCCCCGTTGAGCGTCAACATCAGGATCGTCGGGACGACGATCTCATTGGCCGGGATCGCAACGATGTAGGCGAGCAGTATCACGCCGTTTAAGCCCAGCAATACGCCGAACGGATTGAGGAAATGAACGAGGTGATCGGCAAGGCTGCCACCGCCGATGAAAATGTTGCTGATCAGCCAAATGACCGCGCCCGCCGGTGCGGCCATGATAACGGCACGCTTCAAGACGATTAGCGTGCGGTCGATGATCGAAGTGTAGATCGTCTGCCAGATTTGCGGCGGGCGATACGGCGGCAGTTCGAGGCTGAAAGTAGATGCCTCACCTTTGAGCCACGTGCGCGACAGGAAAGCCGAGATGAGTAGCGTGAAGATGATGCCGAGCAGGGCGACAGCGACGACGCTCGTCGCCGCGATGAAGCTCGCCAAGAAGGGCGGCGCGGTCGCGGCGATGAAGATCGTGCCGATCAGAATGAGCGTCGGCCAGCGACCATTGCAGATCGAAAAATTATTCGTGATGATCGCGATCAGACGCTCGCGCGGGCTGTCGATAATGCGCGTCGAGACGACGCCCGCCGCGTTGCAACCGTAGCCCATCATCATCGTCAAAGACTGCTTGCCGTGCGCTCCGGCGCGCTTGAACAAACGGTCGAGATTAAACGCGACGCGCGGCAGATAACCCAAATTTTCCAGCAGCGTGAAGAGCGGAAAAAAGATCGCCATCGGCGGCAGCATCACGCTGATGACCCATGCAGTGGCGAGATACACGCCGTCGATCAAAAATCCTGCCAGCCACCACGGAGCGCCGATGGAGCGCGCAGCCGTGTGCAGCCCGTCGTAAACTGTGCCTTGCAGCAATTCCGCGAGCATCGCCGAAGGAACATTCGCGCCCGCAATCGTCAGCCAGAAGACGACCAACAACATTAGCCCCATTAAGGGGAAGCCCCACAATCGGCTGGTCAACACGCGGTCGAAAAACTGATCGACGTGGGCGCGGGACTTTTGTTCGTTGCGCGACACTGCGCGGTCGGCGATCTGCCCGGCCTCTGTATAGATCGCTTCGGTCAGACGATCATGCAACTCGCCGCCGACCTCTCGGCGAAGGCTCGCCGCCGTCTCCAAAATCTGTGCCGGTGTTGCGGCCATCTTATTTCGCTGCCTCCAACCCCACCAGTCTGTCCGCGAAAGTATTGACTCGATCAAGCTGCCCCAGTGTTCCATCGCCGA
>Ga0136616_10001614_pt1 | contig 11852 bp, 10 predicted proteins | sample AntDrymUQ2992106_2_FD_106648 | JGI IMG/M metagenome (GOLD analysis project Ga0136616, IMG submission 106648) | Polar desert sand microbial communities from Dry Valleys, Antarctica - metaG UQ299 (21.06) | ecosystem: Environmental > Terrestrial > Soil > Desert | place: Antarctica: Dry Valley...
AGCAGGCCATCAACCTGCTGCTGGACCGGCTGCGCAAGACCCGCACCAACATCGAGTTCCAGATGCAGGTGTCGAAGTCCACCCCGGGCAACGGCGACGACTGATCCCCCGCCGAAGGCGAGGGAGGCGCCACCTGGTTCCAGGTGGCGCCTCCCTCGCCTCGTGGTCCCCGGGAGTACCGTGCTGGTGGCGTTTCGGCCGTCATTCTGCGTACCCAGGACGTGCAGCCCTTGCCGGATACCTCCGGATACCGGGTTACCTGATCGCGGTGACGGTCTACCAACCAAATCCCGACGATCCGACACTCGCCATCGAGACCGTGCTCACCACGCAGAGGTTGACCAGCGCGGACGACAACCGCAAGGAGTTAACCGTCAATCTCGCTGGGTCCCCTCCCCCATGTTCGTCAGCCTCCGGGTAGGACGCGCCCTAGTCCGGTCGGATCGCGCGGGGGTCCGCTGCCGCCCGCTATCCTCTAACTGCACCGCCTCGTGGTCGAGGCCGCCGGAAGTCCGCCCGGCTACTGGGTATGGGGACCAGGCGTGAGGCGAGGTGCGGCTGATGTGGTTGGCCGTCGACCGCGCCCGGGAGCGCTTGGCTTGCAGCCCCGAACCACGCTGGCCGAGGTTCTACGCGCACTACCCGCACTCAACACCCGGTACCTACCTCGTCGGGCGCAGCCTGGAGGTCCGGGCCGCCGATGCCCGCCGTCTCCTAGCCCGATCGCGACGCGAGCCAGCGCAGTAGACGACGTGCGGCTTCGGCACCGATGTGGCCTGACGCTGTCGATGAGGATGGCGGCGACAGGGTAAATGCACACTTGTCAGTGCGTTTGAAAGGCCCGTCGGCGGGGGCCTTGTGGTCAGGGTGTCGGGTTGGTGTTCATTCTGTCGTGGCTTCGGCGACGCCGGCGCGGGCGGAGCTCTCGTCGACGATCGTTTTGTTGCTGGCGAACGCGGCGACGAGGGCCTGGATGGCGAGGTCGTCGATCGCGGGCAGCCCGCGGGGGCCGCACTTCCCCGTTGCCGCAACTACGACCTCGTCCCAGGTCAGAGTCTTGCATACCGTCGGCGTCGCCCGTCGGCACTCCCCTATCTCACCGCGACACCTGAGGATCACTTGTTGGCCCTCACCGTCACCGGCGCGTGGTCCTGGTAGCCCTGGCCGGTCCGGTCGGGAGAGATCGATGCAGTAGGCTGTAGGCTGAGCAACTACTCCCACTAGGCGGCTACTGCCATTGCTCTGCTCATCACGAATTCCGAGGAATACCAATGCGTAACGACCGCAGAGTCGTGTCCCGTCGCAGCCGTTTCCGCTCCGTCGATGCCCTGATCGCCATGAACGGTGTGTCAACATTCGGATCCGGTTTGATCTATCCGTACACCGCAGTCTACCTCGCAGGCCACGCTCAAATCGAAATATCCGGTGTGGGCACTTTCTACGGGGTTTCCGCTGGGGCCAACCTCGCGGCCACGGCGGTGCTCGCGCTGGGCTGGCTGCGGCCGCCGACGCTCTTACTGGGTATCGTTGGCACGGCTTCGCTCACCACCGGTTACCTCGGCGTGTCGATTGCCGGTTCGTTACCGACGCTGGCGCTGGCCGCCACCTTCGTCGGAGGTGGACAAGGATGTCTCCTCGCCGCTATGGTGCCGGTGCTCAATTCGCTCATATCAGTATCCGATCGTCGCGACGTGTTCGCTCGACGGTACCGCGCCATGAACATCGGTCTCGGTCTCGGCGCTGTGGTCGCCGGGCTTGCTGCCGGCCTGCTGTCTCGCGAGGTCATCCCATGGCTCTTCGTGTTCAATGCAGTCAGTTACATCCCCCTCGCGGTCCTCTTCGCCGTGATCCATCAACGGGCGCCGGTGGTGGCGCAGCTGCCACCGCGGAGTTCGGGGAGCACAGCAGGCGCCGCGGGCGGCCTGAGCACGGTCTGGTCCGGTGCGGCGCTCGTCGTCGTGTTCCAGCTCGGTGCATACCTGTTCGGGCACAGCCAGTTCGAGGCGACGGCGCCTCTGGTCGCCTCGAACCTGATGAGCACGGGTTTGGCGTCGGTGTCGGTGCTTCTGCTGGCGAACACCGCTGTGGTGGTGTTAGGCCAGAAGTGGATCACGAGGTGGCTCGCTCCGAGGTCGGAGGTGTTCGGTCTTCGGGTGACGATGCTCCTGTGGACAGCGGGTTACCTCGTGGTCGCGCTCGCGTCGCTGGGGTCGGCGAGCGTGTGCCTCGCGGGCCTCGTGGTGTTCGCCGTCATCTTTGCACTCGGGGAGTGCGCCTACTCCTGCTCCTACCACCCGTGGCTCATCGCCTCCGTCGCGGAGCACGATGTGACCCGGGCTTCTGCGCTCTCCAGCGGAATGATGGGAGTCGGTACGGCCGCCGGTCCGTCGATCGGGGTCGCTTTGATCTTGACGGGGAGCGCGGTGGTGGTGTGGCTCGTGCTCGCGGCCTGCTGCGCACTGATGCTGGTCACCGTCGTTGAACGCAGCAGCACGCGCCGATCCGCGAATCAGCCTGCAGTAATGAAGTCAGGAGAGCGCAGTGACTGAGACGATCATGCTGGTCGGGGCCGGGGTCATGGGGCGGGGCTACGTCGACGCCGCCCGGGCGATGGGTCTGCGGATCGTCCTCCTCGACGACCCCGAGCGGCGCACCACGTACGAGGACCTGGTCGACCACTTCGTCGAGCCCGGAGGGAGGACCGAGGCTCACTGGCTGGGGGCTGCACTGCAGGCCGCTGGCGATCATTGGCCGCACGGCATCGTATCGTTCAACGAGCCGCATGTGCTCGCCGCTGCCTGGGTTCAGACTCGCGGGCAACTGCCGGGGCCGTCCCTGATGGCGGCCGACGCCAGCAGGAACAAGGCGATGCAGCGCATACTGTTCGGACACGCAGGGCTCACACAGCCGGAGTTCGGCGTCGTCGCAACCGTCGACGACGCCATCGCGTGGAGCCGTGGCCGCTACCCGGTGGTCGTGAAGCCCCTTCGTGGGATGGGTAGCGCAGGCGTGCGGTCCGTCGCCGACGAGCCAGCTCTGCTGGCCGACCTCGCGCAGCGGGACGTCGAGCAGCAGCTGCTGGTCGAGGAGTACATCGACGCGCCGGAGTACAGCTGGGAAGCCCTGGTCCAGGATGGCGAGGTGAAGTTCGGCAACTACACGCGGAAGGTCACGTCCGGCCCACGGGAGTTCGTCGAACTGCAGCACCAGCTGCCCTGGCGCGGAGGCCTCGACACGGAGCGGCTGGACCGGGAGATGGCGGCGGCGGTGGCTGCCGTCGGGGTCCGGTCGAGCCTGGTGCACCTGGAGTTCCGCGACGACGGCTCGACGATGCACCCGATGGAAATCGCCGTCCGCACTCCGGGTGACAACATCATGGAGCTGCTCAACGTTGCCTACGACCACGACTTCTTCCGGAGTGTGCTGGAGCTGTCGCTCGGCAGACCGGTCGGGACACCGACGGCGGCACTCCGCTCGGCCGGGATCGTCTACGTCACCGCCCCCGGGCCCGGCCGGCTGGAAGCGGTCCACGGCCTCGACAAGGCGGCTGCACGATCCGACGTCCTTCGGGTTGGCCAGCGGAAGGCCCTGGGGGACGACATCGCCGGTCTCCACTCCTCCGGCGACCGGGTCGCCCACGTCGTGCTCTCGATCGCTGGTGAGGCGGACCTCGCGTCGGCGATGGACGAGGTACGACGCATGATCGATGTTCGGGTGGTGGCCCCGGAACAGGTCTTCGCCACCACCTCTGATGAAGCGCCGTAGGCGGCAGCGCCGGGCGCGTGTCCGGGGCAGGGGAACGGAGCCGACAACATGGGCGTGCTGATAAATGCTGGTGGGCTCCACCGTTCGGGAAGAGGTGTGATGAAGGATGGCCGATGAAAGCGGACCGGTCGTCGTCCTGTGCAAGTGGCGCGCCGAAATGGTGCCGGCGATCCTCGACGTGACTGCGAACCTGTACGTCGTGCTCGACGAGTCGGATCTGGCCAGGGCGGACTTCGGCGAGGGCCTGCTGGACGGGGTGCGCGGCGTCTACCGGATCGGGAACTTTGACTCCGTCGAGGAGGTGACCGGGGTGGCCGTCGACCTCGCTGTGCGGGGAATCCGCGTGAGCCGCGTCATCAGCTTGTCGGAGGACAGCCAGCTGGGCGCCAACCACCTGCGCACGCTCCTGGGGTGCGCCACCGCGGACGGCCTCGTCCTGGCCGGCGCGCGGGACAAGCGGATGATGAAGGAGCTGGTCGGTCGGGCCGGCGTGCCAGTCACGAGATGGGCGTCCCTTCCGTCCGGGGGGACCGATTTCGGCGCAGTCGCGTTCCCCGCGGTGGTAAAGCCCGCATTCGGTTTCGGCACCATGAACACGATTCGCGTGGACGGCCCCGAGGACGCCGCCACCGCCGTGCGTCAGCTGCCCCGACTCCCGCGCTTGAAGTCCGACCACCTCATCATCGAGGAGTTCATCAACGGGCGGGAACTCCACATCGATGCGCTGTGGCACGACGGAGAGCCGCTGTTCTTCTTGGTGAGCTCGTACTACGTGCCGCGATTGGCGCACGTGGAGGGCGACTCCGGTTCCGGCGGGGGGAGCACCCGCGACGGCAGCTACCTCATCCAGCGGCACGATCACCTTGATCTCTACGACCGACTGTCCACCCTGCACAGCGCGGTGAACCGGGCCCTCGGCATCGCCACGGCGGTCACGCACCTGGAAGTTTTCGAGACGGATTCCGGGGATATCGTGTTCTCGGAGGTGGCGACCCGGATGGGCGGGGGGTACATCCCCGACATGCTCAGCGCTCAGCTCGGCTACAACGTCTACGACGCGCTCGCGTCGGGACTAATCAACGGTCGCATCGTCGATCCGAAGCCGGCTCACCGGCACGTCGGTGCGCTCCACCTCCGGCCGTCCCGTGCGGGCATCATCTCGTCGATGCCGTCGGACGCCGAGATCCAGGAGGTGGACGGGGTCGTGAGCTGGCGGCGCATGAAGCAGGCCGGCGACACGATCGGCTTCGCCAACGCCATGGACTGGTGCCTCGTGGTGGTCATCGGTGCGGATGACGCACAGGCGTACTCCGAGTTCGCGGAGCGTGTCGAGGCGCAACTGGTGATCGAGGTGGAGTGAGAGCCGAACGGGCTCACGCCGACGGGACCGCGGCCTCCGGGCGCGTGGATCCGACGACGTGGGCGAAAAACGTCCAGTCCGTCGCCCCCGGGTCCGAGACGTGCACGAGGTTCTCCACCGCATCGTAGTGGGCGATCGGGTAGCGCACGACCCGTCTGAGCACCTCCTTGAGGACGTGGAGTGTCGTCAGCTCCTGCGACCCCTCGAAGAAGACGACGTCGATGTCCTTCCCCACGAGGTAGTCGCGCAGGCTGCCGGCCAGCCGGGTGAAATGCGCGTTCCTGGCGTAGAGACCGAGGAAGTCGCGGTAACTGCAGATCCTGCGCTCACGGGTGACATCCGTGAAGCCCAGCGCTCGGGCGGCGTCGAGCACCAGCTCCGCGGTCGCGGTCCCACCGTCACCGGCCAGGCCGGGAGATCGGAGGAGGTCCCACAGCGCTGCCAGGTGCACATCGGCGTCGTGGATCGTTCTGGTGTACCAGGAGCGCGCAAGCACCTTCCGATCGATGTTGCGTAGCGCCCACGGCACCGCACATGCCGACGTGGGCACCTCGTAGGACGTCGTCGGGGCCCCGCCGTACACGGCGAGGAGGCCGCGCACGGTGTCGCGCGCGAGAGCGCGGCTGCAGTGCGCGAACGGGCCGGAGAGGACGTCGGGCTTCAGGATCAGCAAAGCGTCGGACGTCGTCGTCGGCACGTCTCACCTACCGACCGTGGCGGCGACCACGAAGTCGAGGAGATCGAGGAGTCGTGTGAGATCCTCGATCGCGATGGTGTCGTACAGGCCGATGTGGAAGGCGTCGGGGCGGTCGTCACCGGTGAGGCCGTAGACCACGTGGTTGGCCTCCAGGAAGGCGCCCAGTGCCCGGATCGTCTCCGGCGCGATGGACGTGCTGAGGGCCGTGGCCAGGTCGTGTCCCGGTCGGGCCGGTTCTTGGGTGATCCACGTTCGGTCCTGCGCCCAGGAGCGCACGACAGCAAGCCTGGCATCGATCCTGGCCTCCAGGAGGGTCGGTTCGGACTCGGCCATCTCCCGGACCGCGTGGCCGAACATCATCAGGTCTGTCGCGGTGACGCCGCACGACGCCAGACCGCGTGGTGTCAGGAGGGCCCGCAGGCCGGGCTCCCACCGCGAGTGCTCACCTGTCGGGTGCGGTCCGCAGTCCGAGGCCGCGACCGCTCTGGGCGACATCGCCACCACCGTCGTGCCGGGGACCACCCCCAGGAGCCAACTGGGGCAGAAGAACGCCACGTCGATGTCGCCGATGACTGGTCGTGCGACCGGGCAGGATGTCCGGGACAGGTCCACCGCCGTCCACGTGCCGGGTTCCGCGACCCGGATGTCGTCCAGCCAGCCGTGCGCCTCTCGCGCCACGACGCCGATCACCGGCGGCGGGCCGACCCCGGCCGATGGCTCGACCCGCGATCGCCGGCCGGCTCGCCAGTGCGCAGACGCTGCTCCCCGGCTCCGCACCTCAAGGTGCGTAGCCCACCCCTCGTGCGCCACCGCCTCGGCCACGACGTCCGGCGTCACGGGCACCAGCACGCACGTGCGGTCGTCGGGCAGTCGGAGGAGCGAGTGAAGCTCCGACAGCACCGAGGACGCGAACTTCTCGGCGTGCAGGTGGCCCGTGTGGAGGCCGAGCACCGCAGACCCGGAGTGCGCGAGCGCCATCAGCCGCGACGTCGGGATCGGGACGCACGAGCCGCCCAGGCGCGGTTCGCGGGGGATGAGTTCGTCCGGGATGTCGTGCAGCTGGATGCCGGGTACGACCATCACGTCATCCCAGCTTCGGGCGAGCGACACAGCGCAGGTAGGGCCCCGCCTCGGTGCCCGAGGCGTCGACGAGCGTCGCCAGGTGCGCCTTGAGCTCACCCACATCGGTGGTGAGATCGACGGTCGAGCCGAGGAGGAGCTGCGCCACCCGCTCGCGGACAGCGGCGCTGGCGCCGCCGCGCAGGAGCAGCCGGACAAGCCACTTGCTGGAGGAGTTGGTCTCTCCGTCCACCGCCAGGACGAGCTGCCCGACGCGCACCAGCGCCTCGCGGAACATCCACGCGGCCGACTCCTCGTGGCCGTCAGCCCGTTCGCCGGCCACGTCAGTCAGCCGGTTGACGGCGGCGATGGCGTGCATGTTCAGGAGGTAGCGGGCGAGCTGGTCGGTCCCGAGATCCGTGCGCAGGGCGTCGAGCCGGTCCGGGCGCTGCAGCGCCCGGCCGGTGCGGATGCGGTGTAACACCTTCAGGTCGTCCTCATCGACGAGCTGCTCGATCCCCTGCTCGCCGGACAATGACGCCAGGCTGCGCCGGAAGGCCGCATCGAGCTCGATGATGCCGCCGGGATCGAGGACCGTGAGGTTGACCTCCCGGGAGTCCCGGTACTCGATCGTGGCGGTCTTCTCATGCTTGCGTGCGGCCGTCTCGGTGCCGGTGATCTCGATGTCGCCGATGACGTAGAGGTCGATGTCGGAGTTCGGGTTGGCCAGCCCCTCCACGGTGGAGCCCCCCGCGAAGAGGAGGTCGTCGCGGTCGCCGCCGATCGCATGGAGCGCGGCCGACACCAGCGATCCGCGCTCCGAGTCAGTCCCGTTCACTGCACCGGCCTCCGCTCCATCCGATCCCGGCACCGCTGCCCGAAAGCAGTCAGAAGCCGGTGGTTCAGCGGCGTCGCGTCGGTCCGCTGCTCGAAGTGCCATTGGATGCCGAGGACGAACCGGTGGGGCCAGCCGACGCTGATCGCCTCGATGACACCGTCCGGCGCGACGGCCTCGATCCGCACGTCGTGGGGGACCTCGGCGACCCGATCGCTGTGCTGCGAGTTGACCTCGACGGCGGGGTAGGTCGGTTCGGTGAGTTCCGCGAGGATCCCGCCGGGCCGAACCTCGACGGAGTGCGCCGGCATCCAGCGGTCGGGGACGTGCTCGCCGACGCGGAGCCGGTGCTGCACGCTCGTGGGGGTGATGGCATCGAGCCGGCCCCCGTGGTGCACGGCGAGCTCCTGCATACCCCGGCAGCTGGCGAGAACCGGTAGGTCCGGAATGCCCTCCGCCTGCCGCAGCAGCTCGTCGGCGGCATTGTCGCGCGCACCATCGTACTCCCGTCCTGGTATCGGATCAACGTGGGGCGCGTACCAGTGCGGGTGGACGAACGAGCCGCTGCCGGGGAGGACGAGACCGTCCAACCGCTGCAGGACGCCGCCCGCGAGATCCGGACGGACGGCGGCGATGACGACGGCCGCTACCGGGCCGTACCGGGTGAGCTGCTCGGTGAGGACATCGTTGACCCGCGAATAGGTGCTGCCGTTCTCGCGGTGCTTCTGGCATGCGAGCACGCCGACCAGTGGCAGTGCCCTCGGATGCGACGACACGGGGGTCTACCACCGCATCCAGCTCTGCACGTCCTCGATCAGGCCGACCACGTCGCTGGCGACCGCGGTGCTGATCACGACCGCGACCGCCGTCGAGTCCGGTGTGGACCAGTCGACCGCGGTGTGGGCGTAGGGATGGGCGAGCGCGTGGTCCACGACCTCGTCCATCGGGTGGCGGGACGCCGGGACCACGAGCATCGCCGCCGAGCCGACGTACGTGGCGTCCTCGGGGAGGACGCCTGTGGTCAGCACGTCGACGAGCGCCCGGTAGGGCTGCACCCGGCTGTCGCTGGCCAGCGGGATGAGGTGGGAGTTGATGAGGTCCCCACCCAGCCGTGCGCCGACCTCCAGCGCGATCGGGCCCGCGTCGGTGAGACGAACGTCCACGTGGAACCCGCCCGACTCCACCCCTACGGCGTGCACGGCCTGCTCCGCGGCCCGCTCCAACTGGTGCACCTGGGTGTCCGTCAGCGCCGACGGCACGATCGTGGCCCAGGTGTCGAAACCGCAGTCGCGCACGAGCTTGTCGGAAACACCGAGGATCTTCACGGTCCCGGCACCGACCACGCCGGAGACCGAGTGCTCGGTGCCGTGCACGAACTCCTCCACAACGAATGCGTCGGAGGCCACGTAATTCAGGGAGGTCAGCTTGAGGACGTCGTCCAGGTCGGTCGACTCGGTGATCAGCGTTGTTCCGCGCCCACCCGAGGAGTGTGCCAACTTGAACACCAGCGGCAGTTCCATGGCGTCGACCGCGGAGCGGAGCTCCTCGATAGTGGTGCCGGCCCACCACCCCGGGTTCAGGCCGAGGGACTGCAGAGCGTTGCGTTGCGCGATCTTGTCCGTGCATGTGGTGGCCGCAGCCAGGCCGACTCCTCGGAGTCCGAGTTCCGAGGCGAGGTGCGCGGTAATCGGGACGTAACGATCGCCCCAGCAGGCGACGGCCAAAGGGGTCCGCCCCGCGCGCCGCAGGTCCTCGACGATCTCGCCCGCGAGATCGGCCGGCGAGCCGCTGCGGGCGAACGTGGTGATCGAGCCCTCGGGCAGCCCGGTGTGGGTGATATCGACGTCCGAGCAGACCTGCACCGCAGCACCGGAGCGGGTGGCGGCGTCGAGCTCGGCCGACCACTCCAACAATGATCGGCGTAGGCCGACGTAGACCACGGTCCGGTCGTCAGCCATCCTCGTCACCTGCTGTCGCTGTCGTGAGGGAGTCGGCACGGTAACGCGCCTGGTACCAGCCGTTGCCGAAGTCGGAGACGGTGAAGTCCTGCTGCAGCGCCTCGAGCCACGAGGCGTGCGCCTGGTAGAGCCCGCGCAGGATCTCGCCCATCGCCACCGCTGCCCGCAGTTCGCGTTCGGCGTACACGGAGCCTTCACTGCGCATCAGCCGCAGGTCGTGGATGCCGGGTCTGCTCGCACCAGCCAGCGTGAGGCTGAGCGGGACTCGGATTGCGTGCCGGACACCGTTGGCGATGTGCCCCCGGTGGTGGTGGGAGGTCCACTCGGTCATGTCGGGCATGCTCGGGGCGAAGAACCAGTCGCGGTCCGCGAAGCTGGGGTCGTCGGCGACGCCACTGGCGTGCGGCATGAAGTGCCATCCGTTCCACCGCATCCGGGCGGCGATCGCCCTGATCACCTGCGGTAGTTCGTCCGGTACCGAGGCGAAGCGGCGCGTGAAGCTCCGGCTTGGCACGACGCAGCAGTAGTAGTCGTTCGTCTTCCAGTGCCCGGGTTCGGTGCTGCCGGCCGCGATGAGCCGACCGAGCCTGGCGACATCGCGGGGGCCACGTGACATGCCGACATCGGAGTCGGTCGCGTGGGTCGCCGCCTCCACGAGGTGGTGGACGGCCTCCTCGAAGCGGGACGTAAAGGCCTCGTCCGTCGGAGTCAAGCCGCCAGCGAACAGGCTCGACCAGGTGACCTCAAGCGCGGCGATGTCGGCCGAGTCGGCAGCCGGGACGAAGTCGCGAACAATCTGTGCGAAAGCCTCCGGCAGGTCGGCCCCGCTGACCAGGCTGTCGAAAAAGTGCTCCCGTTTGTTGATCGTCATGGACTGGATCGTTCGGTAGGCGACAAAACCTCGCTGCAGCTTCTCGACGCGCATGCTTCTCGCCTGCTCGGCGAGCGCGAAGATGCGGTCGACGGACGACTGCTCCGGTCGTCGCTCGAGGACCTTGCCGTCGTAAACCAACACCCGGTCCTCGAGAAACTCCTCGAGCCTGCCCGGCAGCAGCTGTGTACCGCTGAACTCCTCGGTGCGAGAGGGGGTGCCGGAGGAGATCAGCACGGTCATGCACACGACGAAACACGCGTCGGCCGCACACCAGTTCGCGACGGGAGTTGCCGAGAGCTGGTTCAACGTGCACCGGTCCGAGTCCGCGGCGATGGACTTCCCGACCAGGTTCCCCTCGCGCCCGAGGTTCGTGTAGCACGAGTTGCCGACGTACACCCGCATCGGACCGACGTGCTGGAGCGTGTGACGCAGGTGGTCGAGCATCTGCTCGACCCGGCTGTCTCCCTGGTGCAGCAGCCAGGTCCTGCAGGCAGACTCCTCGGCGCGATCGAGACGGTCCTGCCGCTCGACCTCGCCGTCGACGTCTGCTGGCAGGCCACCGGGCGACTCGACGGCACCAACCGGAGTCACGCCGGGTGGCGCGACCTCGCCGTTCCGCAGGATGCGGAGCTTGCCGGTGCTCGTCACGGCCACCCGGTGCACGTCGGGACGGTCAGCAGCCGCGCGATCGAGTCGTGCACCGGAAGAACGCATCGCTTCCAGCAACGCGTTCTCGCCCCGCGTCAGGGCACCGATCCCGATCTCCGGGGACAGCCTGCCGCCGATCGTCGCGACATAATGAGCGGCCTGGTATGCGCCTTCTTCGGCACCAGCCTCCGCCGCAACCGATTCGACCAGCCTGTCAAATCCTTCGGACTGCAGGATGCCCACCGTAACCCCCTGTGCAGACCGCACTGTCCGGCACCGCTGAACATTGTGCACACCGAGCCGATGACGGAGACACCTGGCTCATAACCACGTCCATCCAGAAGCGCGCAGAGAAGAATCAGACATACCGAAAGCTGTGTCTGGTTCCCCTTTCGATGGCTCCTCGTGACCGGACTCGCCACGGAGGAGTGCCCAGCCGCTGTGGAATTAACGAATCTGCGATTACGTTCATTAGTGTTGATGTCAGCCGATGTTACCTGACCGGTGAGCCCGCTGCAAGGAGGCAGGGCGACGCGCAAAGTCGTTTTCCCAGTTCAGGGGTGGTTTGAGGGATCTTGGGGATCCTGTCCTGGTTGGCGGGTGCTGTGGCTGGCGGAGTCCGGCGGTGCCCGGCTTCCGGTAACAGTCGGTAGTGA
>Ga0136616_10001616_pt1 | contig 11848 bp, 12 predicted proteins | sample AntDrymUQ2992106_2_FD_106648 | JGI IMG/M metagenome (GOLD analysis project Ga0136616, IMG submission 106648) | Polar desert sand microbial communities from Dry Valleys, Antarctica - metaG UQ299 (21.06) | ecosystem: Environmental > Terrestrial > Soil > Desert | place: Antarctica: Dry Valley...
CGCGGATGCTCGAGCTGCTAGGCGGCGGCGGCGCCGAGCATCTGCGCGGCCAGCTCGGCCACATCGGTGGGCGTCCGGCCGACGCTCACGCCCTTCGCCTCGAGCGCGTCGGCCTTGGCCTGGGCCGTTCCCTTCGAGCCCGAGACGATCGCGCCGGCGTGCCCCATCGTCTTCCCTGGCGGCGCCGTGAAGCCGGCGATGTAGGCCACGACCGGCTTGGTCACGTGCTCGGCGATGTAGTCGGCGGTGCGCTCTTCCTCGTCGCCGCCGATCTCGCCGCACATCACGATCAGCTCGGTCTGGGAATCCGCCTGGAACATCGCGATCACGTCGATGAACGACGAGCCTACGACCGGGTCACCGCCGATGCCCACGATCGTCGAGTTGCCAAAGCCGCGCTGGGCCAGCTCGTTGCCGATCTGGTAGGTGAGCGTGCCGGAGCGCGAGACGAGTCCCACGCCGCCCTCGGAGAAGAAATGTGCGGGGATGATGCCCACGTTGGCCTTTCCGGGCGAGAGGATCCCGGGGCAGTTGGGGCCGATGAGACGCGTCGGCCCGCGCTGGAGGTGCGTGTAGACGCGCAGCATGTCGTGCACCGGGATGCCCTCGGTGATGCACACCGCGAGGCCCACTCCCGCGTCCGCCGCCTCGAGCACCGCATCGGCAGCGAAGCGCGGAGGCACGAACACCATGCTCGTGTTGGCCCCGGTGGCCGCGACCGCCTCGTGCACGGTGTCGAAGATGGGCACTCCCTCCACGTCCTGGCCGCCCTTGCCAGGCGTGACGCCGGCCACCACGTCGGTGCCGTAACGGCGGTTGTTCATCCCGTGGAAGCTGCCCTCACGACCGGTGAGCCCGGAGACCACGAGCTTCGTCTCGCTACCTACGAGGATGCTCATCCTGCGAGCTCCACCACCTTCGCCGCGGCGCCGAGCATCGTCTTCTCGACGGCCACGTTCGGTAGCTCGGCCTCGGCGATGATGCGCCTGCCTTCCTCGTCGTTGGTCCCGTCGAGGCGCACGACGAAGGGCACCTTCACCTCGATCTGCCCGAAGGCCGTGACGAGCCCCCGCGCCACCTCGTCGCAACGCGTGATCCCACCGAAGATGTTGAACAGCACGGCGGTGACGTTCGGGTTCGAAAGGATCACTTCCACGGCGTCGACGATCGCCTCCGCCTTCGAGCCCCCGCCGGCGTCGAGGAAGTTCGCCGGGCGCCCGCCGGCCTGGGCCACCACGTCGAGCGTCGACATGACGAGCCCGGCGCCGTTGCCTAGGATGCCGATGTCGCCGTCGAGCTTTACGAACGTGAGCCCGCGCTCGTGGGCCATCCGCTCCTGCTCGTCGTCCGAGGCGGCGCCGGCCAGCGTGGCTACGTCTGGATGCCGGTACAGCGCGTTGGCGTCGATCGTCACCTTCGCGTCGAGCGCCACGACGTCGCGGCTCGTGGTCACGAGCAGCGGGTTGACCTCGACGAGCGAGGCGTCTTCCTCCACGAAGACGTCGTAGAGCCGGGCGAGCAGCGCGCCGATCGGCCGGACGAGGTCGTTCGCCACACCCGCGTCGAACGCCAGCCGGCGAGCATGGAAGTCCTGGAAGCCGACCAGCGGGTCCACGTGCACGCGGGCGATCGCGCTCGGGTCGCGGTCGGCGATCGCCTCGACGTCCATTCCGCCCATGCGCGAGAGCATCGCCAGCGGCATCTTCGCGCCGCGATCGAGCAGGATGGCCGCATAGTGCTCCTCGGCGATGTCCGAGGCGCGCTCCACATACAGCTCACGCACCGTGAAGCCGCGGATGTCCATGCCGAGGATCGCGGCCGCGTGCTCCTCGACGGCCGCCCGATCCTGAGCGAGCTTGATCCCGCCCGCCTTGCCGCGCCCCCCGATCAGCACCTGGGCTTTGACCACCACCGGATAGCCGAGCTCCTCCGCCGCCTCCACAGCCTCGCCCGGCGATCTGGCGGGCCGCCCATCGGGCACCGGCACGCCGTGCTTGGCGAACAGCGCCTTGCCCTGATATTCGAGTAGGTCCACGGAAAACTAGAATGCCCGGCCGCGTCGCATTCGGCGGCTCCGAAGCGCGCGCACCCTATCGCAAGCCCGAATCACCACGCCAGGAGGCCCTTGCCGCTACCGAAACAAGTCCGCTTCGTCACGTTCGACTGTTATGGGACCCTGATCGACTGGGAGAGTGGGATCTTCGACGCCTACTCGAAAGAGGCCGAGCGCGAGGGCTTCACGATCGATCGCGACGCCCTGTTTCCGCTCTTCCTCGAGGTCCAGCGCAAGATCCAGAGCGGCTCCTACGAGCTCTATGCAGAGGTGCTGCGCCGCACCGCCGTGCGCACGGCCAGCGAGCTGGGGTGGAGCCTCGAGCCCTCGCGCTCGGGCTTCCTGCCGGCCAGCGTGCCCAACTGGCCGCCGTTTCGTGAGACGAACGCCCAGCTCGAGCGGTTCGCGAAGAAGTTCGAGGTCGGCGTGCTCTCGAATATCGACGACAAGCTGCTCGGCACCACCCGGCGCCACTTTCGCTTCGACCTCGATCTCGTCGTGACCGCGCAGCAGGTGCGCAGCTACAAGCCCGACCAGGCGCACTTCAAGGAGTGCGCACGGAGGATCGAGGGCAAGCGCGGTTGGGTGCACATAGCGAGCGGTTACGACACCGACGTGGACCCGTGCCTCAAGATGAAGGTGCCGGTGATCTGGGTCAACCGCCGCGGCGAGCAGCTCGAGCAGGGTCAGAAGAAGCCGACCGAGGAGGTCAAGAGCCTCCGCGAGGCGGCCAAACTGCTCGGCGTCGTCTAGCCCCGGGCGCGCCGGATGCGTGCGGTCGGCGTCCACGCCGACGTGGTGGTCGTCACGAGCCGGCTCTGGCAGACCACGGCTACGGCGCTTCGCGCTCCGGAGGCGGGGGGGGACGGCGAGGCCGTGCTGATCGACTCGCCCTACTTCCCCGACGAGCTCGAGCTACTGCCGCGCCTGCTCGGCGAGGCGGGCTTTGCCGTCAAGGGCCTGCTCGCCACCCACGCCGACTTCGACCACCTGCTCGGGCGGCTCGCCTTTCCGCGGCTGACGCTCGGGGTGGGCGAGACGAGTGCCGCGCGCCTGCGCGCGAAGCCGGGCGTCGCGCAGCGCGATTTGCGCGACGCCGACTCAGAGCACTACGTGCATCGCCCGTCGCCGCTCGCGCTCGGGGGCGTCCAAGCCCTCCCCGTGCCGGGCTTCGTGGAGATCGGCGGCGAGGAGATCGAGCTGCACCACGCCGATGGCCACACGGGCGACGGCACCGCGCTCTTGGCGCGCTTCGCCGGCGTCCTCGTATGCGGCGACTACCTGTCCGACGTCGAGATCCCGATGCTCTCGCCGGGCGGGTCCCTCGACGCCTACCGCGCGACGCTCGCGCGGCTCGCGCCGCTCGCCGAGGTGGCTGCGACGATCGTGCCCGGTCACGGCTCGCCGCACGAGCGCGACGGCGCGCTGCGGATCCTCGACGAGGACTTCGGCTACCTCGACGGGCTCGAGCGGGGAGACGAGCGTCCGAAGCTTCCCGCGGGCCGCGACACGCGCCGGCAGCGCGAGATCCACGCGGCCAACCTTCGGGCGCTCGCGTAGCGGCCAGGGCGCGGCTCGCCAGCCGGCCGGCGGCGGCGGATCTGAGCGGCGGCGTGGACCGGCTACGCGTTCTTGCGAACGTGCCAGTGGACGGTCATCGCGGCCACCTGGACTCCCTGCTCGTCGGTCATCGTCACGTCGACCGGGAACTCGAGTCGACCGTCGGAGTCGAGCCGCTCGAGCAGCGTGGCTTGGTCGCCGGGCAGCTCCGCCGTCGCGGTGATCGGGCCCTTCGCCAGCTTCAAGTAGTTGATCTCGGCGCTCTTTGCGAGCGGCGTTATCTCGCCCATCCGCTCGGCGAAGCCGCCAACGAACGCGCCGCCTGACGCCGCCTCCGCCGCGGCGAACAGCGCGCCCGCGTGCTGCGAGCCCACGTGGTTGTGCAGATGATCGGCGTCGGGAAGTCGCACGACTCCACGGCCATCGCCCACCTCGACGAACTCGAGCCCGACGTGGACGTTGAAGGGGATCGCATCCTGGAGCCCCGCGCGCACGGCTTCGTAATCCATACGGTCAGTCTGTCAGGGTCGCGATCACTCCGCCATCGCGGGCGCCGGCGCTCGCGACCCGGACTCGCGGCTTGGTCGGGCGCCGGCCTCGGCCCCACCGCGCGGATCGCTCACGCGCGCGATCAGCGCCGCGGACAGCGCCATGCCGGCGAGCAGAACGAAGCCGAGCACGCCGAAGTCCGCCAGCGCCAGCACCGCGCCGCCGGCGACCGCGCCCACCATGTAGCCGAACTGCGCGCTCGCCGTGCGTGCGGCCATCATGCTGCCCGGCTCAGCGGGCAGTTGCGAAAGCCCGAGCGTGCTCGAGCTCACGGTCCTCACGCCGGCGAAGAGCGCGGTCACGCAGAAGAGGGCAAGCGTGAGCCAGACCGCCGGAGTCAGGTTGAGGAGCGGTACGAGCGTGACGCCCATGCCGAGCGCGGCGACGACGATCAAGTGCCGCCGATCAACCCGCTTGGCGAGCGTGCGGGCAACCACGGTGGACAGCAGAAACGCCAGTGATCCGATGGCGAGGAGGAAGCCGACGGTCGTCTCCTGGACGCCGTAGGTCTGCACATAAAAGGCGCCCGCATAGGTGAGCTCGGCCGTCCATGCCGAGTACGCCACGAGCTCGGCGAGCGCCCAGCGGCGTGCGGAGACGTTGCGCAGCACGCCGAGCATTCCGCCGGCGCCCGCGCCCGCGCGCTCGCTCCTGGTCCTGCGGACGCCGCGAGCAGGTCTCGCGGGAAGCAGTGCGAGCACCGCCACCAGCGCGAGCAGCGACGCGACCGCTGGGACGAGGTAGGCGAGCCGCCACGAGCCGGCGTCGGTAAGCAGACCGATCAGCGGCGTGCCGGCGATCCAGGCGATCGACTGACCGCCCACCACGTAGCTCATCGCCCACGCCGACTCCGACTCCTCGAACAGCGCGGCGACGCCCGCAAAGCCCGCGGTGAGGAGGCACGCCACGCCGAGACCGGCCAGGATGTGCGCGAGGTAGAACAGCAGGAGCGACGGCGCCAGCGCGGTAGCGGCCGCGCCGGCTAGCGCGAACCAGGAGCCCCAGAGCAGCAGGCGGCGCACGCCGATCCGGTCGATCGCCGAGGCGATCGCGAGCGAGGCCACGACCGCGGTGCCCGCCATGAGCGAGCGGCCCTGCCCGATAGCGCTCACCGAGGCCTCGAGGTCGCGTCCGATCTCGACGACGATCGGCGCCAGCACCACGATCGTGGCCTGGGTGGCCGTCGTGGCGAGGACCAGGGGAACGATCCGACGGCGGGCTCCGGGCACCTCGCGCGCTACTTGATGACCGCGATGGTGTGGCCGGTCGCCACCGATCCGCCCTCGGAGACGCCGAGCTCCACGACCTTCCCGGCGACGGGCGCCGTGATCTCGTTCTCCATCTTCATCGCCTCGATCACGCAGATCAGCGCGCCCTCCTCGACCTCGGCGCCGGCCTCGGTCGCGACCCTCAATACCGTGCCCTGCAGCGGTGATACGAGCTCGCCCGGGGCGCCGCTGGCCCCGCCGGCTCGCTCGCGGCGCTTCGGTGGCTTGCGGCTGACCGCCGCGGCCGCGGGCACCGTGCCATTGGACATCGCGGCGCCGATTACCTTGACCTCGAAGCGCTTGCCGGAGACCTCCACGGCGTAATCGCGCTCGAGCTGGGGCTCCTCTTCATCGCCGCCCGCGGATCCCGGCTTGGAAGCGGCGAGCTGCTTGAGCCACTTCTTGTCGCCGGTCAGGTCGCGGCAGGTCTCGCCCGCCCGCCACTGATCGGTGTCGAGCAGAGCCAGGTGAAACGGGATCAGCGTTGTAAGCCCGTCGAGCTCGAACTCGGTGAGCGCGCGGCGCATGCGCCGGGTGGAGGCCTCGCGATCCACGTCCCAGACGATCAGCTTGGCCACCATCGGGTCGTACAGCGGCGAGACCTCAGAGCCGGCCTCCACGCCGGAGTCGACGCGCACGAACGGCCCGCTCGGCTCGCGGTAGGAGTCGATGCGCCCCGGCGCCGGCGCGAAGTTCTTCGACGCGTCCTCGGCGTTGATGCGGCACTCGATTGCGTGGCCGCGAAGCACCACGTCGTCCTGGGAGAAGGAGAGCTTCTCGCCGGCGGCGATGCGCAGCTGCTCGCGCACGATGTCGACGCCTGTGGTCATCTCGGTCACGCAGTGCTCGACCTGCACGCGCGTGTTCATCTCCAGGAAGTAGTACTCGCCGTCCTGGAGCAGTCCCTCGATCGTCCCGGCCGAGCGGTAGCCGACGGCACGCGCCGCCTCGGTTCCGATCTGCCCGATGCGCTCACGCAGCTTCGGGTCGACCGCCGGGGCCGGGCTCTCCTCGATCAGCTTCTGGTGGCGGCGCTGGACCGAGCAGTCGCGCTCGAACAGATGCAGCACGTTGCCGTGGGAGTCGGCGAGCACCTGCACCTCCACGTGGCGCGGGTCGGGCAGGTAGCGCTCGACGTAGACGGTCGCGTCGGAGAAGAACTTCTCGCCCTCGCGGGCCGCGCCCTCGAATGCCTTCTCGAGCTCGTCCTCCGATTCGGCCACGCGAAAGCCCTTGCCGCCGCCGCCCCCCGCGGCCTTGATCGCGACGGGGTAGCCGATGTCCGAGTCGATCACCTTGCGGGCGTCGTCGACCGTGGCCACGGCCTCGGTGGTACCGGGCACGATCGGCACTCCGGCGTCGCGCATCAGCTCGCGCGCGCGCGTCTTCGAACCCATGGCATCGATCGCTTCGGGCGGCGGTCCCACGAACGCCACGCCAGCCTTCTCGCAGGCGCGCGCGAAGTCGGCGTTCTCGGCCAGGAACCCATAGCCCGGGTGGATCGCCTCCGCTTCGGAGCGCTTGGCGGCGTCCAGGATCTTCTCGACGGCGAGATAGCTCTCGGCCGCGGCGCCGGGTCCGAGCAGGTACGCCTCATCGGCGCGGCGCACGTGCGGGGCGTCGCGGTCGGGCTCCGAGTAGACGGCCACGGTGGCCGCTCCGAGCTCCTCGAGCGTGCGCATCACGCGGATCGCTATCTCGCCGCGGTTGGCGACGAGGACCTTCGAGAACACGGGCGGGACTCTAGTGTCCGCCTTCAGCGCGGAGGGGCCCCAGCCGCGTCTGCGGGCGCCACCGGCGGCTCGGGCTCAGCCAGGGCCACGTCGGCCGCCGTGGGCGTGTCGGCGCTCTCGCGACGCACCCGGTGGCTCAGGCGATCCCACAGGATCAGCGCGCCCAGCACGACGGGCACAGCTCCGATGACGGCCGGCGGGATCGGCGCGCCGGCCTTCGACGCGAGTCCGAGGCCCGCGCCGATCAGGACGACGCCGAGCACCGTGCGAAGCGTTCCGGCGGGGACCCGCACGGAAGCGTGGCTCCCGATCCACACGCCGGGCACCGAGCCGAGCAGGATCGTGCCGGCGAGCGCGTAGTCGACGTTGCCGCCGACGACGTGGGCGGCCGCGGCGGCCCACAGAAGGATCGCGGCGTGGAAGACGTCGGTGCCGACCACTCGCTGCGGTACTAGCTGGAAGACCAGGATCAGAGCCAGCGCGATCAGAGCGCCGCTGCCGGCGGATGTCACGCCGAGCATGAAGCCCACGAACACGCCGATCAGGACGGCGGCGGTCTTAGACCTCCGAGCCAGCGTCACGGACTCGCGCTCGCGAGCGATCAGCTGCTTGAGGAAGATCGCGCGGATCAGCGTGATCGTTCCCGTGAGCAGGATCGCGCCGGCGAGCACCCCGATCAAGACCGGCTCGAAGTCGGCACCCACGGCGCGCTCGAGGTACTCGAGGGCCACCACCCCACAGATCGCCGCGGGCACGGACCCGAACGCCATCCACGTGGACAGCTTGAAATCGACCGTCTGCTGGCGCCAGTGCTTGAAGCCTCCGACGGTCTTGGTGATGGCGCCGTAGGCGAGGTCGGTGCCGACGGCGGTGACCGGCGGCGTGCCGACTACGAGGATCAGCAAGGGCGTCATCAGCGACCCGCCGCCGATCCCCGTCATGCCGATGAGGATGCCGACGCCGAGGCCGAAGCCGACGATGATTGCTGGGTTGACGTCCATCGCTAAGTTTCCCCACTGAGAAAGTTGAAAATGAGGAGCGCGTAGCCTAACAATCCGGCCGGCGCCCAGTGACGGTGCCTGTCGCGAAGCCGATGAGAGTGTCAGCGAAAGCGGACTACGCGGTCCGGGCGGCGGTGGAGCTTGCCGCCGCAGCGGGCGAGGGCCCCGTCAAGGGGGAGACGATCTCGCGCGCTCAGGAGATCCCGCTGAAATTCCTCGAGAACATCCTCCTTGACATGAAGCAGGCCGGCATCGTGCGCAGCCAGCGCGGCCCCGAGGGCGGCTACTGGCTCGGGCAGTCCCCGGACGGGATCTCGGTAGCCGACGTGATCCGCGCCGTCGAGGGGCCGCTCGCGACCGTGCGCGGCGACCGCGCCGAGGCGCTCGCCTACCATGGCGCCGCCGAGTCGTTGCAGGACATGTGGGTGGCCGTGCGCGCGAGCCTGCGCAGCGTCCTGGAGTCCGTCTCGCTGGCCGATATCGTGAGCGGCTCGCTCCCGGAGCACGTCTTCGATCTGACCCAGGACCCAGCCGCTTGGCACTGACCCATCCCGCTCCCGGCGCGCCGCCACCAATCCGAACAATGCCCTACGAGGTAACCCAGCTCCAAGAGCTCGAGTCCGAGGCGATCCACATCTTCCGCGAGGTCGGCGCGGAGTTCGAGCGCCCGGTACTCCTGTTCTCGGGCGGCAAGGACTCGATCACGCTGCTGCGCCTGGCCGAGAAGGCGTTCTCACCGGGCCGGATCCCCTTCCCGGTGATGCACGTCGACACGGGGCACAACTTCCCCGAGGCGATCGAGTTCCGCGACCGGCGCATCGCAGAGCTCGGCGCCCGGCTGATCGTCGCGTCCGTGCAGAAGTCGATCGACGACGGTCGAGTGGTGGAGGAGACCGGCCCGCGGGCCTCGCGCAACCGGCTCCAGACGGTCACCCTGCTCGATGCCATCGAGGAGCACGGCTTCGACGCCCCGTTCGGCGGAGCACGCCGGGACGAGGAGCGCGCCCGCGCCAAGGAGCGCGTCTTCTCGTTTCGCGACGACTTCGGCCAGTGGGATCCGAAGAATCAGCGCCCGGAGCTGTGGAATCTCTACAACGGTCGCATCAGCAAGGGTGAGCACGTACGCGTCTTCCCGCTCTCGAACTGGACTGAGCTCGACATCTGGCAGTACATCCGCGAGGAGCAGCTCGAGATTCCCTCGATCTACTTCAGCCACGAGCGCGACGTCTTCGAGCGTGACGGCATGCTCTACGCCGTCAGCGACCACGTCGAGCTGATGGACGGCGAGGAGCCGTTTCGGACGTCGGTCCGCTACCGCACCGTGGGTGACATGAGCTGCACGGGGGCGGTGCGCTCGGAGGCGACGACGCTCGAGCAGGTCGTGAACGAGATCGCGGCTTCGCGTATCACCGAGCGCGGAGAGACGCGAGCCGACGACCGCGCGACCGAGGCGGCCATGGAGGACCGAAAGCGCGAGGGCTACTTTTGACGCCCCCCGGGGCCGGAGGCAACGGGAAGCTCTCCCCGCGCGAGACGCAGACCGATCTGCTGCGGTTCGCCACGGCCGGCTCGGTCGACGACGGCAAGAGCACGCTGATCGGGCGCCTGCTCTACGACTCCAAGCAGATCTTCGAGGATCAGATCGCGGCCGTCGAGCGCACGAGCGAGCAGCGCGGCGACGGTTACGTGAACCTCGCTCTTCTCACCGACGGACTCCGGGCGGAGCGCGAGCAGGGCATCACGATCGACGTCGCGTACCGCTACTTCGCCACTCCGCGGCGCAAGTTCATCATCGCCGACACGCCCGGGCATATCCAGTACACGCGCAACATGGTCACCGGCGCCTCGACGGCCGACCTCGCGGTGGTGCTCATCGACGCGCGCAAGGGCGTGCTCGAGCAGTCGCGCCGCCACGCGTTCATCGCCTCGCTGCTGCAGATCCCCCACATCCTCGTCGCGGTCAACAAGATGGACCTGGTGGACTACGACGAGGAGGTCTACGACCAGATCGTGCACGACTTCAGCGGCTGGGCGTCGCGCCTCGATGTGACCGACATCTCCTTCGTGCCGATCTCCGCGCTGCACGGGGAGAACGTGGTGGAGCGCACGTCGAAGATGCCCTGGTACGAGGGTGCGTCGTTCCTCTACCGGCTCGAACACGTCCACATCGCGTCCGACCGCAACCTGATCGACAACCGCTTCCCGGTGCAGTGGGTTATCCGGCCGATGACCGATGAGCACCACGACTACCGGGGCTACGCCGGCAAGGTCGCCAGCGGCGTCTTCAAGCCGGGCGACGACGTGCTGGTGCTTCCCTCCGAGCGCGAGACGCGCATCGCGCGTATCGACAGCCACGATGGCGCGGTCGACGAGGCCTACCCGCCGATGTCGGTCACGATGCTGCTCGAGGACGAGCTCGACATCTCGCGCGGCGACCTGATCTGCCGTGCCCACAACAGGCCCACCTCGGCACGCGAGTTCGAGGCGATGGTCTGCTGGATGAGCGACACGCAGCTCCAGCAGCGCGGCCGCTACGCGATCAAGCACACCACCCGCAACGCGCGCGCGGTGGTCGACGACCTGCGCTACCGCATCGACGTGAACACGCTGCACCGCGACGAGGACGCGACCACGCTCGGCCTCAACGAGATCGGCCGCCTGCGCCTGCGCACGAGCTCGCCGCTCCTGATCGACGAGTACAACGAGAACCGCACCACCGGCGCTTTCATCCTGATCGACGAGGGCACCAACAACACCGTCGGCGCTGGCATGATCCTCGGCACCGAGGGGTGAGCCACGAGGTGGGAGACGCGGGCGAGGGTCGCAGCCCGAACGTCACCTGGCACTCGGGCGCGCTCACGCGCGAGGCACGCTGGCAGGCGCTCGGCGCGGCCGGGGCGACCGTCTGGTTCACGGGCCTGCCGGGGTCTGGCAAGTCGACAGTCGCGGCGGTGGTCGAGCAGCGGCTGCTCGACGGCGGTCAGCCGGCCTACATGCTCGACGGCGACAACCTCCGTCACGGCCTCAACGGCAACCTCGGCTTCTCCGATGACGACCGGCGCGAGAACATGCGCCGCACCGCGCACCTGGCACGGCTGTTCGCCGACGCCGGCGTGGTCGCGCTCGTGAGCCTCGTGAGCCCGTTCCGCGAGGACCGCGACCGCGCCCGCGCGCTTCACGAGGAGGAGGGCCTGCCCTTCCTCGAGGTGTGGGTCTCCACGCCTCCCGAGGAGTGCGAGCGTCGCGATCCGAAGGGCCTGTGGGCGCGTGCCCGCAGCGGCGAGCTGAAGGGGCTCACTGGGGTTGACTCTCCCTATGAAGAGCCCCTCCGGGCCGACCTCGAGGTGGGGGGAGGCACGCCGGTCGAGGAGGCCGCGGCACAGGTGCTGGAGCTCCATCGCCGCTAGAGGTGCCTTTGGCGTCCCGACCTCAGAAGCTCAGCTCGTAGAAGAGCGCCCGGGCCTTCGCCTCGCCCTCGATCTCGTTGGCGAACCCGACGCTCTCGTACAGCGAGCGGGCCGCGGTGTCGTCCTCCCCCGTCACCACCTCCATGCCGGCGGCGCCTCGCTCGCGCGCCAGCTCGAGGACGGCTTTCATGATGGCGCGACCGATGCCCTCGCCGCGGCGGTCGGGCACGACGTAGAGCTCCTCGAGGTAGCCGACGGGCTCGTCGGCCCAGACGGA
>Ga0136616_10001617_pt1 | contig 11847 bp, 7 predicted proteins | sample AntDrymUQ2992106_2_FD_106648 | JGI IMG/M metagenome (GOLD analysis project Ga0136616, IMG submission 106648) | Polar desert sand microbial communities from Dry Valleys, Antarctica - metaG UQ299 (21.06) | ecosystem: Environmental > Terrestrial > Soil > Desert | place: Antarctica: Dry Valley...
CCTGCTCCTCCGTCGTGACTGGCTCCTCGACGACCGTCTCCTCGACAGGCGCCTCGGCCACCGGCTGCTCCTCAGCGACCGTCGCCTCCGGTGCGGCCTCCTCGACGGGAGCCCACTCCTCGGCCGGCACCTCGGCGACCGGCTCCTCGACCGCTGCGCTCTGCGCGTACTGCTCCTCGGCGGTTGGCTCGGCGGGGGCGGTGTACTGCTCCTCAGCCGCGGGCTCCACCGCCGGCTCGCCGGAGGACTGCTCCTGCGCCGGCGGCGCCTCCTCGTAGGTCACCTGCTGCTGGTACGGCGAGTTGCCGTTCGAGCTGGCCCGCTTCGACGTCCGCGTGTTCGTCGAGGCCGTCTGCGTGGAGGACGAGCCGCCCTTGGCCGCCGACGAGCCGCCCTTCGACTTCTTGGCGTAGCGAGAGTTGCCCGGAATCTCCTGATTGCCGCGCAGGTACGGGATGGGATCCTGCGGCCTGCCGTTCACGCGCGTTTCGAAGTGGAGGTGGGGCCCGGAGCACGTGCCGCTGCAGCCGAGCCACCCGATCACCTGACCGCCCTTCACGAAGCCGTGCTCGATCTTGATCCCCTCGAGATGCGCGTAGCAGGTCTCGAACGAACTCGAATGCTTGATGCAGACGAAGTTCCCGTAGCCACTCTGCGTGCCCGCGAAGCTGATCTTGCCGCAGGCGGCGGCACGGATCGGATCGCCACTCGCCCCCGAGTAGGAGATGTCGACGCCGGCGTGGGCGTGGCTGCCACGGTCCTCGCCGAAGTCGCCATAGATGTCGCGGCCCTTCGTCGGCCACTGGAGGTTGCCGGTGCCGCAGGCGGTAGCGCTGCCTCCACCGCCTCCGCCGCCGCCTGCGGACGAGCCACCACCGCTCGATCCACTCCCCGATCCGCCGTCGCCAGCGCTCGAGCCGCCGCCGGCCTGATCGCCACCGGTCGAGCCGCCGGCCCGATCGCCACCGGTCGAGCCGCCGCCGCCGCCGCCGCCGCCGCCGCCGTTGCCGACGTCGGCCGTCGAGCCGTTGCCGCCGGACCCGCCGTCGCTGGACTCGCCACCAGCACCCGAGTCGGATGCGGACGGGGAAACGCCGTCACCAGAGCCACCGCCGGAACGCGAGCTCGATGTCCGCGTCGAGGGCTCGTCCTGGACCACGACGAGATAGTTGCCGTCGTTGAAGCTGCTCGACGTCTGCACCGCAGGCTGGGTGGTGGACGCCACGTCCGTCGGGGGCGCAGCCGGGATGAACGCGACGTTCTGGTTCGCGAACAGGGCACCCCACGTCTCGGGACCCACTACGCCGTCGACGAGGAGGCCGTTCGACTGCTGGAAGGCGACGATCGCGCTCTCGGTGCCGGCGCCGAAGACGCCGTCCACCGGCAGGCTGAGCTCGCGCTGGACCGCGGCCACCGCCGGACCGCTGTCACCGACCTCGAGCATGACCTTGCGCTCGACCGCCTGGGGCCCCGCCGGTGCGGGCGTCTCGCTGGCCGAGGACGATCCGCCGGAGCCGCCGCCCGAAGACTTGGCGGCAACGACGCTGGGCACCATCGGGGCGGCGAGCATGGCAGCGCTGATCGCGACCGCGCCGCCGCGCTTGCGTGAAGCTTGACGCCGACCACGCGTCGCGTGGTCGCGCCGATAGCGAGAGCGCTCGAGCGACTCCTGCCAGATGTCGTAGGAGCCGAGGTCGCGCCGGCTCGGCGGGTCAAGGGCAAAGTCAATCCTCGTATTCGGCACCTAGAGCTCCTTTGTCTTTCATGGCGCCTACGGGGTGAGCTGACGGGCTCGCGCTGAAAGATCGCGCTATGCCGTACACAGACGGCAATTCGCCCCTGCGGCCGTGGCCGCTTTGGTTCCCCCGTTCCCCGCGACATTGCGACGCGGAGATTCGGCTCCTGCTCGGACGTCCGGCGAAACATAACGCATGTCTACGGCAGAAGTTGCGCCTCCTCTCCTCGAAAGCTCGCAAGCGGATTCGACCCGCGGACAGAAAAGCCTGCAAAACCGACATATGCAAGCGCTCATGCAGATACCCATAAAACCGGCCGCCGGGTTGCCGCCGATCGCTAGATGAACGAGGAAAGCGACGTGCCGACGTCGCGCGCCGCGTCGAGCAACACGCCCGGTATGACCCCCAAGACGATCGTCGCGGCCGCCATCACGATCGCCACCGCACTCGTCTCCGGCTGTGCCCGGGCATCGGCCTCGGGCGACCATCCGCCCACCGCTCGGACCCGCCGCGGCCGCCCGGCCGCGGTCGGCAGGCTGATCTCGATGGGCCCCATCCACATCACCGCGATCACCCGCAGGTAGTAGACGAGCGAGATCATCGAGCCCACGACGATCGCCACCGCCAGCCACTCGTAGCTGCCGTCCACGGCCGCGTCGATCAGGTAGAACTTGCCGAAGAAGCCGGCCGTGAGCGGGAAGCCGGCCAGCGCGAGCATCGAGATCGTCATCGGCCACGCGAGCCAGGGGCTCGCTGCGCCCAGTCCCTCGAACGCGCGGATGCCGTCGCCGTGCTCCGAGACGCGCTCGCGCGCGATCACCACGGCGAAGGCGCCGACGTTCATGATGAGGTAGACGGCGAGGTAGAAGGCGGTCGCTTGGAGCCCGAGCTGCGTCCCGACGACCACGCCGACGAGCAGGTACCCGGCCTGCGCCACTCCTGACCAGGCGAGCATGCGCTTGAGCGAGCTCTGGGCGATCGCCCCGACGTTGCCGATGACGATCGTGACCCATGCGAGCGCTGCGAGGGCTGGGCCCCACTCGAGCTGCGCTCCGATCAGCGCGCCGTGGAAGAGGCGCAGGAAGACCGCAAACGCCGCGGCCTTCGTTGCCACCGCCATGAACGCGGTGATCGGAGTCGGTGCGCCCTGGTACACGTCAGGAGTCCACTGGTGAAACGGCGCGATCGACGCCTTGAACGCGAGCCCGGTGGCCGTGAGCGCGACGCCTGTGAGAAACAGCGGATCGCCGGGGCCGAGCTCGCGGACCGCGGCGGCGATCGCGCCAAAGTCGGTCGCCCCCGTGGCTCCGTAGACCAGCGCCAAGCCGTAGAGCAGCGTGGCGGAGCCGACCGATCCGATCACGAGGTACTTGAGCCCGGACTCGAGCGAGGGCTCACGCCGCACCTCGCTCGCACACAGCACGTAGAGCGGGATCGAGAGCAGCTCGAAGCCGACGAACAGCGTGATCAGGTTCTCGGCGCCGGCCAGCAGCGTCATGCCGGTGATCGAGGCGAGCAGCAGCGAGCAGTACTCGCCGGCTCCGGCGTCGCGGATGGCCGGCGAGCGCAGTGACAGGAGCAGCACGGCGAGGCCGGCGACGTAGAAGAGCATCGACATGCCGAGCCCGAGCGTGTCCGCGGCGAGCGCGTTCGCGATGATCGGCTCGGTGTCACCGGGCGCCCAGGTCCCGATGGTGAGCCCGATGGCGGCGAGCAGCGAGTAGGCGGTGACGAGCGGGACGGCCACGCGCTGCACGGAGCGACCCGGCAGGAGCCCCACCATCAAGACGATCACCGAGCCGACGAGCGTCGCGAGGACCGGCGACAGCCCGAGGTAGTCGATCGTGGGCGCCTGGACCTGGGCGACGGCGCTCACGGCGCGCCTCCCGGAGGAGCCGTGGGCGCTGCGCCCGGCGGGCCCGCCGGCGCCCCTGCCTCCGGAGGCGCGACAGGCACGACCGCACCGGGAGGTCCCGCAGGTACGCCCGCCCCAGGAGGCACCATCGGCGTGCCCGCACCGGGAGGCGCCGCCGGGACGCCGGCACCAGTCGGCGCCGGCGCCGCCACCGCATCACCGCCTCCGGTCGCGAGCTCGCGCGCCTCGGTGACGGTGGCCGTCGTGGCCGCCTCGGTGCGGCCGAGCACGAGCTGCGGATAGACGCCGAGCGCGACGATCACGAGCACGAGCGGCGCGATCGTGACGAGATCGCGGCCGCCGATATCGCGTGACTCCACCGCCGGACCGGCGCGGTTGTGCATCGAGCGCTGGTAGAGGCGGATCATGTAGACCGCGGCGAGCACGACGCCCGCGCTCGCGACGATCCCGTAGGCGAGCTTCTCCTCGAGCGCGCCGAACAGGATCAGGATCTCGCCGACGAAGTTCGGCGTCCCCGGCATGGCGAGCGTGGCGAGCGTGACGATCAGGAACAGGCCGGCGAGGACCGGCGCCCGCAACGCGATGCCACCCATCTCGGACAGCGACTCGGATCCGCCGGCGCGAGCCGCCAGGACGGCGATGATCAGGAACAGCGCGCCGGTGGCGAGCCCGTGGTTGACCATCTGGAAGACGGCGCCCTGGGCCCCCAGCTCGGCGAACGAGAAGATGCCGAGCGTGATGAAGCCGAGCTGCGCGATCGACGAGTAGCCGACCACCAGCCGCGCATCGTCCTGCGAGAAGGCGAGCGCCGATCCGTAGAGGATCGAGACGACGGCGATGACGATCACGATCTCCTGGAACTGCGCCGCGGCGTCGGGCAGGATCGGCAGGACGACGCGCAGGAAGCCGTAGGCGCCCACCTTCGCGACCACTCCGGAGAAGACGAGCAGCACCGGCAGCGGCGCGGCGCGGTAGGCGTCGGGCATCCAGCCGTGCAGCGGGAACACGGGCGTCTTGACGAGGAACGCCAGCGCGAACATCACGAAGATCCACTGCTGGGTGCCCTCGGGCAGCGGGCGCTCCATGAGATCGGCGAGCGCGAACGAGAGGGCCTCCCCGGGCGGCGCCGCTAGCACGCCGAGCGCCACCGCTCCCGCGAGCATGAGCAGCGACCCGACGAGCGTGTAGATGATCAGCTTCGTGGTGGCCGCCACGCGGTCGCCGCTTCCCCACGCCCCGATCAGGAAGTAGAACGGCACGAGCATGAGGTCGAAGAAGAGGACGAAGAGGGCGAGGTCCTGCGCGCAGAAGGCGCCGAGCACCGCCGTCTCGGCGAGCGCGAGCTGGAAGAAGTAGAGCCGCGGACGATCGCTGACCGCGAACGCCGAAGCGACCGTCGCGGCCACCCACAGGAGCGCCGTGAGGGCGATCAGGAATAGGTTGAGCCCGTCGACTCCGAGCGAGTAGCGGATGCCGAGCTCGGCGATCCACGGCACGTCGGTCACGTACTGCAGGCCGCGGGTGCCGGGTTCGAAGTCGACCACCATCGCGACCGCGTAGCCGAGCACCATGAGGCTTCCGGCCACGCCGATGAAGCGCGCGAACCGCGCCGGAGCGAGGGTCGCCAGGAAGCCGGCCGCGAGCGGCAGGAAGATGACGATCGAGAGGTGGATCGTCAGCATCGCGCTAGCTCGACACGATCAGGAAGTAGAGCGCCATGCCGCCGAGCCCCGCGAACAGGAGCAGCGCGTAGCCGCGCAGGTAGCCCGACTGGACGGCATGCGCGAGGGAGGTGCCCGCACGCACGGCCGCGCTCGTGCCGCCCACGAGCACGCCCTGGACGAACGCGCTCTCCACGACCGTGCGGCCGAAGCGGCCAAAGCCGGCGGCCGGGCGGACGAAGAGCCGATCGAAGAGCTCGTCGAAGTACCACCGGTTGGCTAGGAACGAGTGAACAGTGGCGAAGCGCTGCTGCAGCGCGCGCGTGGTCCCTGGCCGCCGCATGTAGAGAACGAACGCGAGCGCGATCCCGGCCACGCCGATCGCGCCGCCGACCGCCAGCCCGATCCATTCCGCACCCTCGCTCGGGTGCGCCTCGAGGAAGCGCGAGTCCTCGAACGTCGGCTCGAGGAAGTGCTCGAGCGTGTCGGTGACCCCCGGGATGCCCACCGCGCCGCCCACGATGGCGAGCAGGGCGAGCGCTCCCATCGCCGCGGCCATCGGCGTCGCGCGCTCGGCCACGTGGTGCTCGGGCCCGGGAAAGCCGACGTCGGTGTCCTCTCGCTCCCCGGTCGCGGGATTGAACGGCTCGCCGTGGGCGACGTGGCCGTGCTCGAGCTCGCGTGCCTCCTCGACCGGCGCGCCGAAGAAGACGCGGAAGACCATCCTGAACGCGTAGAAGGCTGTGAGCAGCGCCGCCACGTAGCCGATCACGCCGAGCACGACGTAGCCACCGCCGCGGTTCAGCGTGAAGGCGAGGATCTCGTCCTTGGAGAAGAAGCCCGACATCAGCGGGAAGCCGGCAAGGGCGAGCGCGCCGATCGTGAATGTCACGAACGTGAGCGGCATCGCCTTGCGAAAGCCGCCCATGCGGTCGATCGACTGCTCGCCGGCCATCGCGCCGATCACCGAGCCGGCGCCCATGAACAGGAGTGCCTTGAAGAAGGCGTGCGTCATGAGGTGAAAGAGGCCGGCGCCGTATGCGAACACCGAGACGCCGAGCACCATGTAGCCGATCTGCGAGATCGTCGAGAAGGCGATGATCCGCTTCAGGTCCGAGATCACGAGCGCGACCGTGGCGGCGAAGATCAGCGTGAGCGTGCCGACGATCGCCGATACGTCCGCGGCCGCCGGCGCGAGCTCGAACAGCGGGTGCGTGCGCGCGATCAGGTAGACGCCCGCGGTGACCATCGTGGCGGCGTGGATCAGCGCGGATACGGGGGTGGGACCCTCCATCGCGTCGGGGAGCCAGGTGTGCAGCGGCAGCTGGGCCGACTTGGCGAACGCGCCGACGAGGATCAGCAGGCACGCCGCCACGAGCGTGCCGTCGTTGGGCGTGAAGACGGCGGCCGCGCCCTCGAAGACGCCCGCGTAGTCGAGCGCGCCGGTCTCCGAGAAGAGCAGGAACGCGGCGATCACAAGGCCGACGTCGCCGATCACATTGATCACAAAGGCCTTGATCCCCGCTCCGGTGGCGGTCGTCCGCCGGTACCAGAACGAGATCAGGAGGTAGGACGCCGCGCCGACGAACGCCCACCCGACGATCAGCAGCACGAAGTTCCCGGCGAGGACGAGCAGCAGCATCGAGAAGACGAAGAAGTTGAGATAGGCGAAGTAGCGCGCGTAGCCGCGGTCGGACGCGAGGTAGGCCACCGAGTAGAGGTGGATCAGGAAGGAGACCCCGCTGACGACGAGCACCATGAAGACCGACAGCGGGTCGACGAGGATGCCGAGGTCGGCGTCGAAGCCGGCCGTGCGGGCGTACTCGAACGCGCTCGCGGTTACGACTCGCTCCTCGGCCGGCAGCGCGAGCAGCGCGAACAGCGCGCCGATGCCGGCGAGGAACGAGGCGAAGATGGCGCCGCTGGCGATCCAGCCGGCCGCGCGCCCCGGCAGCGCGCGCCACCCGAGCGAGATCAGCAGCGCCCCGGCGAGCGGAAACGCGAGCACGAGCCAGCCGTAGGTGCCGGCGCTCATCCGCAATCCCCGAGGGGGGCTTGCACCACGCCAGTCACCCTCGGAGCTCCGAGAGGCGGTCAACGTCGATTGGCAGCCGGCGCCTGAACATCGCGACGATCAGGCCCAGGCCCACGACCACCTCGCAGGCCGCCACGACCAACACGATCAGCGCGAAGATCTGGCCGTCGCCCGAGCCGTGCATGCGGGCGAAGGCGATCAGCGCGAGGTTGCCGGCGTTCAGCATCAGCTCGAGGCAGAGGAGGATCACGAGCGGGTTGCGGCGGGTCAGCACGCCGGCCGCGCCGATGCAGAAGATGAACGCCGAGAGGACGACGAACCAGACGACGTCCATCAGGCCGCCCTTCCCGCGCCGTCCTCGAGCTCGATGTCCTCGAGCCCGCGCCGGCGGCGTGCGAGCACGAGCGCGCCGACGGCGGTCACGAGCAGGAGAAAGGACGCCGCCTCGAACGGGATTAGGAACTTGCTCAGCAGCAGCTCGCCGATCTGCCCGGGCGAGCCGAAGCCGGCCGCGAGCGCCGCGCCGCGCGTGTCGAGCGCCTGGAGGCCGGAGGCGACGATCGCGATCGTCAGCTCTATGCCCAGGGCAATGGCGAATAGCGGACCGACCTGCGCGATCAGCCCGGCCTCGGCGCGAAGCGGCTCGTCCGAGCCGCCGACGTAGGCGGTCACGAATACGTACATGACCATGACCGCCCCGGCGTAGACCACGACCTGCGCGGCGGCCACGAACTCCGCGTTCAAGAGCAGGAACACCACTGCCAGCGCGACGAGGTGGGCGACGAGCGAGAGGACGCTGTAGAAGGGGTTCTGCAGCACGACGACGCCGAGCGCCCCGGCGAGCGCCAGCAGCGCGGCCGCGAAGAAGACGATCTGCTCGAGCAGCATCAGGCTCGCGAGCCCGCTAAGCGGATGTGGTCGCGCCCGGCGATCTCACTCCCCCTCGCGCCGCAGCGGCGTGCGCTCGACGGGGTCTGCGAGCAGCATCTCCTTGGTGAAGATCAGGTTCGAGCGGTCGTAGTCGGCCAGCTCGTAGTCGTTGCCCATGGTGATCGCGTCGAACGGGCACGCGAGCTCGCAGTAGCCGCAGAAGATGCAGCGCGTCATGTTGATCTCGTAGACCGCGGCGTACCGCTCGCCCGCCGAGACCTGGTGCTCGGGCGTGTTCTCGGCGGCCACGACGCGGATGCACTCGGCCGGGCAGGCGGCCGCGCACAGGGAGCAGCCGACGCACTTCTCGAGCCCCGAGTCCTCGAAGCGGTGCATCTTGTGGCGGCCACGAAAGCGGGGGTAGACCGGCGTCTTGTTCTCGGGATACTCCTGCGTGACAGGCCCCTCGACGATGCGCGCGAACGTGGTCTTCAGCCCGCGCAGCGTCTCGCCGAAGGTGCGGTAGACACCGCCGAGCCCGCCGGGCTCGGGGCCGCGCTGCACCGCGATCACGTCATCGGAGGGGTCGTAGGTCATCGTGGGCTCCTCACGTCAGCACGACCACGATCGCGGTCACGAGGACGTTCAGCGTGGCCAGGGGCAGCAGGATCTTCCAGCCAAAGGACATCAGCTGGTCGTAGCGCAGGCGCGGCAGCGTGGCCCGCACCCAGATGAACAGCACGATGAAGAGGAACATCTTGAGGATCACCCAGAGCGGGTCGAGGAACGCCGGGCCCGGTCCGTGCCAGCCGCCGAGGAACATCGCCGTGGCCACGCCGGCGATCACGATCATCTCGATGTACTCGGCCATGAAGAAAGAGCCGAAGCGCATCCCGCCGAACTCCGTGTTGTAGCCGCCCACGATCTCCGAGTCGCCCTCCGGGAGGTCGAACGGCGGCCGCGCGGTCTCGGCGAACCCGGCGACCATGAACGTGAGGAAGCCGACGAACTGCGGCACGATGAACCAGATGTTGCCCTGCGAGTTGACGATCTCGGTGAGCGAGAGCGAGCCCGCCGTCATCGCCACGCCGAGCAGCGACAGGCCCAGCGCGACCTCGTAGGAGATGAGCTGCGCGGCCGAGCGCATCGCGCCGAGGAACGAGTACTTCGAGCCCGACGACCACCCGCCGAGCAGGTACGAGTAGAAGGCGAGCGATCCGAAGGCGAAGAAGTAGAGGATGCCGATCGAGACGTCGATGCCGTAGAGGCCCACATCGCCGCCCCAGGCGCCGACGTCCCCAAACGGGATGATCGCGAGCGTCGCGACGGCGGTGAAGATCGAGATCACCGGCGCGATCGCCATCATCCACGGCACCGCGGTGCTGGGAGTCGAGTGCTCCTTGGAGGCCAGCTTGAGCACGTCGGCGAGTGGCTGCATCAACCCGAACGGCCCCACGCGGTTCGGGCCGATCCGCGCCTGGAAGCGTCCGAGCAGCTTGCGCTCGAGCAGCAGGATCAGCGGCACGACTTGCAGGATGAAGGCGAAGATGAGGATCGACTTGCCGATCTGGACGAGCACCGACTCGGCCGCACCCACCTCCGCGATCACGGGCGTCACGTCTTCGTCACCTCGACGGTCCGCGGCGCCCCGTTGGTGAGCGCCGTCGCGTTGTCCTCGCTTGTGCCCTCCACGAGGAAGACGCTTCCCGGTGAGGCAGCGTCGCGCAGCGCCGCCGTGGCGCGGACGCTGCGACCGTCGATCGCGACCTCCACCTCGTCGCCGGTGGCGATGCCCAGCCGGCGCGCGTCCTCCACCGACAGCTCCGCGCGCTGTCGCGGAGCCAGGAAGCGCAGCGCCTCCGCGTGACGGGTCTCGCGTCCCGCCCACAGCGAACGGACCGTGCCGAGCCGCAGGCCGCTCGCCCGCTCGGGAGGCGTCTCGGGGGCGGCGTCGGGCGGCTCGGCCGCCGGCAGGCTCCCCGCCGCCTCGCGCTCTTGCCAGCGAACGCCGCGTCCGGCGATCTCCTCGAGCGCGATCCCGGCGTAGAAGGGCACGGATTCGGCGATGCGCGCTGTGACCATCGCCGAGGTCAGCAGCTCCGGGGGCTCGTCCATCAGGGCGTCGAGGAGCGCCGCCATTACGCTCGCCTGTGAGCGCACCTCACCCGGGTGGGCGATCGCCCGGCGCAGGCGCTGGAGCCTTCCGTCGGGATGGGTGATCGTGCCCTCCTTCTCGGGGTAGGCCTCGGCCGGGAAGACGACGTCGGCGACCTCGGCCAGGCCCTCCTCGAGGAAGTCGGTGAAGGCGACCACGAAGTCGGCGGCGTCGAGCGCGCGCTCCCAGGCGCCGCGATCGGGGTAGCTCGCCAGCGGGTCGGCCTGGAAGAGGAGCAGCGCGCTCACGTCGTCGCCTGCGGACCTCGCGATCTCCGCCGCCGTCATGCCGCCGCCGGCGGCGGGCTCGGCGAGGCCTGGCCCGATGCCCGGGGCGCAGCCCACCTCGCGCAGGCCGCGAGCGTTCGTGGCGCTCGGCACCTCGATCAGGCCGGCGTCCTCGGTGCCGGCGAGGTCGAGCGCTCTCGCCAGGGCGTGGAGGGCCAGCACGCCCTGGCGCCCGCGGTCGCCGTCCGCGAGGCGCTCGCCCCAGAGCACGACCACCGGTCCGGCGGCGCGCAGCGCGGCCGCGGCCGCGCGGACCGCCTCCGCCGGCGCGCCTGCCCGGCGGGCAAGGTCGTCGAGGTCACGGCCGTCGCGCAGCGACTCGTCGAGCGCGCCCGCGAGCGCGACGAGCGCCGCCTCGCCGGCCCCGGGCGCGAACCGCAGTACGGAGTCGGCGTTGGGGTCGAGTGACGAGGCCCGACTCGTGGCCACCACAACCTTGACGCCGTTTCGCCGCGCCGCCTTGCGCACGCGGAGATCGAGGATCGGCGACTCGTCCACGAGCTCGGTGTCGAGCACGAGCACGGCCCCGGCGTAGTCGATGTCGGACACGCGCGCGGAGAGGTCGGGACGGGCGAGCAGGCGGGCGTCGCCGAGATCGAGCCGGCCGCCCGCGCGCGCGTCGACGTGCGGCGAGCCGAGCGCGTCGCGCATGAGCGACTGCACGAGGAAGCCCTCCTCGTTCGTGGCCTCGCCTCCCACAAGCGCGGCGCTGCGCGCGCCCGCCTTGCGCAGGCCGTCGGCCGCCTCGGCAATCGCTCGATCCCAGGACACCGGCCGCAGCGCGCCGCCGTCGCGCGCCATCGGCTCGAGCAGGCGGCCCTCCGCGTGGAAGGCCTGGTAGCCGAAGCGGCCCTTGTCGCAGAGCCAGCCGTCGTCAACCTCGTGGTTGTCGCGCGCGAGCACGCGCATCACCTTCGAGTCGTCGCGCACGGTCAGCTCGACGTTGCACTGGCTCGGGCAGAGCGTGCAGATCGTGCCCGCGCCCTCGATGTCCCACGGACGCGCCCTGAACCGGTACGCGGTCGAGGTGAGCGCGCCCACGGGGCAGAGCTCGATGATGTTGCCGCTGAAGGGCGCGACGTAGGGATGCGCATCGTGGGTGCCCACGAAGGTGTGGTCGGCGCGATCGAGGAAGACGAGCTGATAGTCCTCGGAGATCTCCTGCGAGAAGCGCACGCAGCGGTAGCAGAGGATGCAGCGCTCGCGGTCGATCGCCACCAGCGGCGA
>Ga0136616_10001621_pt1 | contig 11843 bp, 8 predicted proteins | sample AntDrymUQ2992106_2_FD_106648 | JGI IMG/M metagenome (GOLD analysis project Ga0136616, IMG submission 106648) | Polar desert sand microbial communities from Dry Valleys, Antarctica - metaG UQ299 (21.06) | ecosystem: Environmental > Terrestrial > Soil > Desert | place: Antarctica: Dry Valley...
ATCACGCTTCAACGGAGCCGGGGGTTGTAGCCCCCGGAGACGACGGTTGCGTCACAGGGGGATGCGGGCGACTGGTTGCTTCAACGGAGCCGGGGGTTGTAGCCCCCGGAGACACGCCTGATGGCTACTCGCCCCGCCAAGGACTGGAGGCTTCAACGGAGCCGGGGGTTGTAGCCCCCGGAGACCGCGGGAACTTGATGCGGCCCGACCGGCGCTCACCAAGCTTCAACGGAGCCGGGGGTTGTAGCCCCCGGAGACGATCGGGGTGGACGTCGCCGGGACGGCGGCGGAGCTCGCTTCAACGGAGCCGGGGGTTGTAGCCCCCGGAGACGCGGTTGGCGACCGGCAGGCCGTCAGGCTCGTAGTGGCTTCAACGGAGCCGGGGGTTGTAGCCCCCGGAGACAAGATTGGCCGCACGCGCCCATCCGGCTCGACCACGCTTCAACGGAGCCGGGGGTTGTAGCCCCCGGAGACAGCTCGCCAGAAAAGTAGCTCACTTGCAGGCGCTTCGGGGCCATGTGCGAGAGGCCGTCCTCCCAGGCCGGTGAGACGTAGGGCAGAGTGGGCTCGAGCATCAGAATAGCGGCGTGTGCAGGGAGAAACGGACGCGAGAGCCTCCGCGTCCTCGCACACCACCCAAGCGCTCGCAATTCACCAGATAGCGGGTTCGTTCGGGTCGGGATGAGACGGCTCCTGTCCAAGGAACTCGATGCACTCGACACCGCGACCCGCGGCCAGCCCAAGGTCGAAGAATCCGATGCTGTCGACGGACAGATTCGCTTCCGCGATCAGCTTGGCCTTGAGAGCGAGCAGTTCAACCGTCGTCAAGTCGCAGACGAAGACCGAGTACTGCAAGGCGTACCCGAATTCCTTTGCCACCTCATGTACTCGGCGCAGGCGCCGCGGGTCGCGGATGTCGTAGGCGAGAAGGTGCCGCGTGCGGCCGGCCACGCGGCTATCGAGTTGTCAAGGGTCGGTACCGGGCAATGTCACCCACGAGAACCGCAGCGAGTAAACGCGCCTGGAGTTCCAGCGTACGCCGGTAGCTTGCTGTGTACTGGAAGATAGGGTGCCGGAGTTCGGTCCGCATCCTCCTTTCGTAGGCCGCCAAGGCCTTACGACGACCGGGGCCCGTGAGCGAGACGGCGCCCCCGCGGCGCACAAAGTCGCCCTCGCCAAGCGCCCCGGTGTTGATGACCGTGAGGACGGTAGAGTCTGCGATGAGCGAGCGGAACTCCTCCGCGAGGTCGAGCGCGAGCGCCGGGCGTCCAAACCGCGGCCGGTGGTAGAAGCCGACGTAGGGATCGAGCCCGGCGGCAAGCGCCGCCACGGTCACGTCCTTGATGAGCAGGGCGTAGAAGAAGGAGAGCAGCGCATTGACCGGGTCGGTGGGCGGGCGCCGATGGCGCTTGTCGAACGCGAACGTCGGCCGGTCGACACCCCGGGCGAGCAGGTCAGCGAAGCAGGAGAAGTAGATCCGCGCCGCGGTCCCCTCGAGGCCCAACAGCGACTCAAGGCCCCGCTCCCGATCAGCAGCCTTGGCGAGCTCTGCGAGCTGGTCGACGGCCGCGCCTGCTCCCTTCCGAGCATGGCGGCGAATGAGCGTCCGAGAGTTTCGGATCTTGCCGGCGACGAAGGATGCGGCGAGCGACGGCGCGCCGATGGCCGCGGCCCGATGCTGGCGCATCCGCAGCTCGACGTTCTTGGGTGGCATGCCCGTGGCGATGCCGGAGAACCAGCCTCCCATGGTGAACCAAGCGACCGGGATCCCGGCGTCGAAGCACGCCCGTACGAGCGCGCTGCCCGCGTCGACGTTGCCGAACAGCGCGATGTGCGAGACGTCGATCAGTCGTCGCGAGTCGACCTCCTTGCGTTCCTCCAGCAGGACGACACGGCCGCCTCGCTTCGAAACCCTGCTTCCCGGAGTCGTTGCGTAGAGCGGTTGAGCTGGCGGGGCGCTCGCCACGAGGCGGCGCGGCGGGTGCTCCTGGCGCTCCCGGAGGGCGTTGACCTCGTCGGGCAGGCAGATCCCGACCAGCGAGCAGCGCGGGCACTTCGGGCTGTCGACGAGCGGCGCCGGGGGCTCGTCGCGCGCCGCATTTGCACGCAAATCCTCGAGGGCCGCGAGAGTCTGCTCGACGAGATCGTCGTCGATGGGGACGTGATGGCGGGTGCGGGTCTCAGCGAAGTAGACTTCGGCGTGGTCGACCTGATACCCGGCCTCCCGCAGCAGCAGGACCTGAGCGCAGAGCTGCGCGAGCTCGGGCTCCCAGAGCGGCTCTTCCTCGGAGCGCGGACGGCCGCGCTTGTACTCGATCGGAACGACGGTGGTGTCGCGCGCCTCGAGGAGATCGACCTTGGCGATCAGGCCGAGCTCCTCGGAGGAGAGGTCGACCGCCGTGCTCGCGGGGCGAGGGTCTTCCTCTTCGGGCTCGGGCGGCGTGCCTCGCTTGTCGTGCACACGACGGTGGACGAACGTGCCATGAGCGGTGTCGGCGTTGTCCTCGAAGCGCTGGTCGACCCACTCCAGGTACGCGAGGCGCGGGCAGTAGACGTGCTCGTTGAGGATGCGGGCGGGGACGAGGGGTGGGACGCTCATTGTGCGACTTGTTGCCCCCAGCGGTACACGGCGACCATGGTGCTGAGCTCGACGGCACGAGCCCTATAGACGGCCGTGACCCCGCGTGCGGACAGCGCCTTCAGATCGGGGTTCGCTGCATGGATTGCATCGAGGCAGAAGAGCGACCGCAGCGCTCGCAGCCCCACCGGTACTCGCCACACCGGCCACGACAGAACATTGCCAGCAGTGACCAGCGGTCCCCCGACGGCTCGGGTCGAGCCGCGTGACACACCGACCGGCGGGAGCGCCATCACGCCGAGCCAGAGCAAGACGTAGAGCAGCGGGGAGAACGCGCCCACCGTCGAAGCTGGCGGCCCGGTCGTGCCACCGAAGGTCTGAACCTCCGGAACAAGGCCGAGGCCCAAACCCGATGGCCCCTTGAGGAAATCCGGGCCTCGCTCGAGCTCGATCGCCAGTGCGGGACCAGCCACTGACTTAGGCCTGTTGGCGACGCCTGAGAGGTCTGACTTCACGCCACGAAGGAGGCGACTGCGGGAAGGGATGCCTTTGTCCAAGGCCCCATCGGTGAGCAGTCCGGCGAGGAACTTCGCCTCGACCGGCGGTGCGGTCGCGACCATCATGCGGAAGGCGTCCGCAGGGGACTCTTCCTTCTCGAGCACCGGCTTGATTGCTTGGGCCCCCTTGGCGTTCGCGGCCGAGGGCCATGGGATCCTCTCCGCTGAGGGCCAGTCGGTCTCGGCCAGCAGCTCCCCGATTGCGTCCGCCGTCAGGTCCGTCTCGAGCTCCAGCACCGGCCGACCTTCGACGTCACTCCAGTGCGCGGTGGCCGGTCGTCGCGCCTGCTCCAGCGCGTAGAGCAGACCCGCGGTAGCGACGGGCATGTAGGGGGCCTCAGATGGCATCCATGCGAGTTCGAACGCCATCAGAGGCCCCTTGCTGAGACGTTGCGATCTGCGAGCATCAGCAGAGCCTCCAGGTAGGCCGTGCCCCACTCGCCGTAACGATCGATCACCCGCCAGAACCGCTGCAGCCACGCGCCGTCGGCCCAGCCGTCCTGCCCGTCACCGATCGCGGTGCCCTGGATGCCAACCGCGTCGACGTAGAAAGCGAGCGCCTCCTCTCCGCCCGCGGGCGGACGCGGGATCGGCCTGCCTTGGCCGTGGTGGGTGCCAGCAAGGTGGAGCACGAGGTCGTGGTCGATAGCGGCATCGGGCTCGCCACCAGCGGCCAGCCACTCAGCGAGGACGGCCACCGACGCGACCTCGTGACTGAGCCCGCGCGGAAGCCCGGCGGTCGTCCGCGCCATGCGTTCAGCCCGGGGGTCCTCGGTTCCGAAGACGCTCTTGGCGATCGGATCACTCCCGAGCGGCCTCACCCCGCCGTGGAAGAAGGCCTGCATCCGCGAATCTGCCTTGCCGTGGTCATGAGCCGCCGCGGCCAGCGACAGCGCCGAGAGGATCGGCTCGGGTAGGCCGCTGCCGGCGGTGAACTCCTCGACCTGGGTCCGAACGGCGATCGCGTGCTCTTCCAGCGTAGGTGGTGGGTTGGCGCTGTCGCGGCGCCGGCGCTCGCGTTCTCGGTCCGCAGCGGGCAGGAGCACCCAGGTGCGCTCGAGCACGTCTGCGTCCCTGCGCGGAACTGCGGGCGGCGCAGATAAGGCTTGTGTGACGGCCTCCCCGTTAGCGCTCGCGTCCCCGTGCTCCACGCCCCCACCGTCCTCGTCCTGGAGCGCCTCAATCTCGTCCACGTCCAACGTCGGCAGGCCGTCTTCGTCCACCGCTCCGATCGCTCTCACGAGCACTCGGACCAGTGGCTCGTGCTCGCTCAACGCCTGCTGCGTGAGCATCGAGAGCGCCTCGTGGTCTGGGAGCAGGCGGGCGAGGTCGTTCACCAGTCGTTCGACCGCCCGCGTAGCGTCACCCCCTTCGCCGTCGGTGTGCGCTCGGCACCTCTGCCTGATCTGCGGCCATTGCCCTTGGTGCTCCTCACCCAGAGCGGCGCGAGATATCCGGACGGGGACCGGAGCGGACAGCCGGGTCTCGCTGTCGGACCTTCGCCTGCGGTCGCCAGCGACGTCCGCGAGCTTGTCGTTTCTGGCGGCGCCGGGCGCAAGGCCGTGCCCGTCGACGCCCCCCTTCTCCGTCGGCAGCACGACGGTGTCGCCCGGCTGGAGTGAGCTCGCCGCGACCCGGCCGTTGCTCGGCCCGGAGACGGTCCCGTGCAGGATATCCCCGCCGCGGACGACGAGAAACGGAGCAGCCACGCCTGTAGAGTCGGGGCCGGGGAAGTCCAGGCTGGGGAAGGTCCCGGGCTCCGACTCTCCTTCGACGTCGACGTCTGAGGCCGCCATCTTCGCGGCCCTCGCCGCCCCCCCCGGGTCCGCGTACAGGGCCGCAAGCAAGGCTCGGGCTCCCTTGACGCTCAGCGTCAGGAGCTCTCGGTCCTGGGGCGGGACGAGCTTCAGGAGCATCTCGCGGTAGCCCTCGGCCGCAGGATCATCGACCGTCGGCAGCAGATCACAGCGCCAGCACACGGTTACGTCGGTTACGGTTCGGTCCTCCGCGCCCCTGAGGAAGCCCTCCACGCTCGGTTCCTGCCACCGTCCCGGCTGAGGATTCGTCTGCACGAGCAGGTCGATGGCGCCAGGCGTCAGGGACGGCGCCGAGCGGACCCTACGCGGGAGCGGCCGGGATCTGTCCGCTTCCAACGCTGCGACCGAGACGTCGACGACGCCGTCGCGTTCGCGAGCGAGGAGCCAGCTCCAGGCCAGTGGCTCGTCGGCCTCGTAGAGCCAGGAGCTCTCGTCCCGGACGATGGTGGCCCGACCGGTTTCCAGTCCACGACGGTTCAGCCGTCCCAGCCGTTGGACGAGCGCGGAGGCCGACGCCGAGTCGGTGATCATTGCCGCCACGTCGGCGTCCAGACCGACCTCGAACGTCTGTGTGGCTACGCATACGAGTGGTCGGTCCGACGTGTCTCGACCGAACAGGAGGTCGCCCTGGCGACCGAGCAGGAACTCGCGGTCCGCCGGACGCTGAGGACCGACCAGCAGGGCCAGGTCCGTCTCGTCGTCATCAATCATCCGGGCCAGCGAGTCGAACACCTCACGCGCCCGCTTGACCGTATTCACTACGCACGCGACGGTTGGGGCGCCCTCGTCGATGTAACCGGAGGCCCGCTCCGCGATCAGCTTGACACGCTCCCTCTCGGTCGCAGGGGCGTCTTCGAGCTGGGCCCACTTCTCGCCGTGGAGCCGCTGGCGCAGCGCGGGCACCTGGCGGTCGCCGTCATCCAACCGGATCGCATCCGGTTCGCGCGCCGACGGCGTGGCGGTCAGCGTGATGATCCCGAGTGCCGGGAGGTCCAGTCCCTCCTCGGTCTCGCGGCGCCGACTCCTGATCGCGCCGACGGTCTGCCGAAACGGCTCGGCGAGGTGTGCCTCGTCCAGGCAGATCGTGGTGTCGCATGCAGCCAGGCCCGCTGCCATCGACAGAGAGCGACGTCCGACGCCGTAGCCACGGAACAGCAGTCGCGAGCCGATCTGGGCGACCGTGCTCGTGATGACCTGCGCCTGAGTAGGCGGATGGAGTGAACGGTCGCTCGCGACCCCGCCGCGCCAGCGGGTGGCCTGAAGCGGCACGTCGCCGGACAGGGCGCTCAGCCGCATGGCGATCTCGTGAAGCGGATCGTCCGCACGATCTCGTGCGCCAAGCAGGCGCCCCGCGAGCGCCGTGGCGTGGGCGTGCACCTCGTCGACGAGGATTCGGCGATCGATCGCCCACACGATGCGCGCTCCGATGGTCCGGGTCGCGCGCGGCAGATCGGCCTGGAACGCGAGGGCCCACACGAGCGCGTCGACCGCGGTCGTCTTGCCGCAGCCCGTGGGAACGCCGACCAGCGGCGGCGGCGAGCCGGTGGCGCAGAGTTTGGCGAAGCGCTGCTGCCACGGGTATGGCTCACGCTTAGGGTCGCGGTAGGCGGCCCGGAGGAAGTCGGCGAAGGCGATCACGCGGCCGCCGGGTCCTGGCCCGGGCGGTTCCGGCCCAGGGCGGCCAGGTCCGGCACGAGCAAGCCGAGGCCAAAGTGGCGGGCTCGCCCTAACAGCACGGGACCCGCGATCGGGGAGGCGAACGTAATCCGAAGATGGTTAGACGGACCAGCGAGTGACTGTCGCCATTCCTGCGGGACTCGCCTGCCGGCGACGGGTCTGCTCGCGGCACGAGGAAACGCGCTCCCCTGGATGGTCTCGACCTTGGTCGGAGCAGGCAGCCCGACGTGAGAGCAGTCACGCGCGACCTGTCCTAGCAGCGTCTCGCGCGAGCTCTTGCGCCACCGCGCGTGCACCACCGGAGTGACGCTCACCCACGTCGCGGCGACCGCCCGGTACGTCTGTCTGAGCAGCGTCTTCAGAGTCGCCTCGCGAGGGCCGAGTTGCGCCAGCCAGATCCGGCCGGAATCGGGGATCTGGACGTAGCGCTGCGGACAGTGGCCAGTGTCTTGAACGAGGCTGCTGAGGCCAAATTCCAACGCTAGGCGCTGGCGCGGAAGGTCGTTGCCGCGGTCGACGCTGGGAAACAGGATCGCGACCCCCTTGATCGACCCCGAAGAGTCCTTGTGCCAGACGTCCGCGAGCGGCACGATCGCGCAGTGGGCCTCATCGCCCCGCCCGTGAAGGATCGCGGGAGCCTCTCCCGCCTTTCCCGCGTCCTCGTACGCGCTCAATAGGGCGGTGCGAACGGCGCGAGCGAGGAGATAGCAAGCGCTGGAACGAGGGATCACCTCGCTACGTTCCCGGTTTATTGACAGCACGACCATCTCGCCCCACCAGCGGGGATCGACCGTGTCCGCGCCGAGGGCTAGACCTGAGGAGTGAAGATAGGCAGCCTCCCGCCCGACCCGGATCCCGGGAACTGCAGCCGTAGCGGTCTCGACTCCAGCCTTGGTGCTACGTCGGGCCGCGTGACGGCGATCAAGGGCGTCGAGCGTGTAGACGTCGGGGACTCGTACTGCCACCGTGGGCGCGACCGGCGCGCGACCAGGCGCGACCGGTGTCCAGACAGGGTTGAGGGCACCGCCCGCCTCCGAAGCCACCTCCGCGACGACCGGGGATCGAGTGGTGCCGAGGAAACTGACGTCACCCGCCAGCCTCGCTAGCCGCTGGAGATCTCGGAGTTCAAGCTCGAGTTCCGGCCATTCGAAGTGGATCGGTCGGTCCCCGACCGCAACGCCGACCTTGTGCACGCTGGCCGGGTTTCGCTTGCCGTCCTTGAAGTAGTTCGCGGGAGCCCAGCGTGTGGCCCCGATGACGGGCACGACTACGTCCTCAGCGGCGTGCCCACCGATCCGGGTCGTGTGGGGCGCCCCGATCAAGGGCGGCGAAGCGTCGCACAGCTTCCTCAACAGCGACAAGTCCTGCTCGAGCAGTCCCTGGCGCTGATGTCGACCGGGCGAGTGCGCTGCCGCCAAGAGCGCCGCGATTAGCCGTACCGGGTGCGGTGGCCACTCCGGCTCATCGAACGAGGCCTGGGACTGGGCGTGGTAGACGCCGAGCGGGAAACGAATGCTGATCCTCACCGTTCCCCCGCCCTACTCGGCGCCAGCCGCGACCGCCTTGTGGACGAGCCCGGAAAGGGTGTCTCCGGCGCTGAGGTTGACGCTGCGATCTTGCACGCCGAGGCGTGCGACTGCGTTGGAGAACAGGTCCTTGGCCTCATCGGTCGAGAGCGTGAAGGTCTCTCGTGCTCCCCGTGGGCCGACCAGGTCCAGCCGTAGGCCCTCCTTCGGTACCAGTGCGCAACGCGCGCGGATGTCCCACCCCGCCGACGCCCGCAGGGTCAGCGCGTACAAGGCCAGCGTCGCCAGCAGTATGCGGACCTGCGTTGCGTCGTAGCGCGCGAAGCCGAGCCTTCTGAGGGCGGCGAAGGACAGGAAGCCGAGATAGCGGGCCTCGGTGATCGATACGCCCCCATTGAGGCTCTCGAACCGTTCCCCTGGCTTAGGCGTGGGCACGCGTTTCTGTGGCGGGATCGAGCTCAGCCCTTGCTCCGAGAGCTTCTTCGCTCCCTTTGGCAGGTCACTCGCCTCGCCCAGATTGAGCGGGTCGCGCCTGGCCGCGAACTGCGCCTGGGGAATCGGGTCAAGGCCGATCAGGCTGGTTGTGAGACTGCGGCCAAGCCGCACCTGACCGTGCGGTCCTTTGCGGTGAGAGTCCCAGGCACCGAAGAGAAGATCATGCGCCGAGGTTTCGAGCAGCGGGTCGAGGGCGGCCTCGTGTGCAAGCGATAGCTCGCGTCCGAGCTCGCTGTCCTCAAACTTCCCTTCTCCATGTTCAGCATCCGACAGCCGCAGCCAGGCGTCGAATACGCGATGTGGCATCTCGAGCGTGGAGATTGTTACTCGGGGACTGCCTTCGGGCTCCACCGTCGTACTCGATACCGGCAGGGGATAATCCCCGCTGCGATGGAGGTCTAGAAGCACGCTCTCCAAGCGGTTGGCGGAAGAGCCGACGCTGTCGAGCTCGATCACATCGCGGCGCTCGCCGTCGACATGACGAGGATGAATTTCCAGCTCGCCGTCGTACGACGGCGGCTGTACTGGAAGGCCGCCGGCCGGCTCGAGGTTCAGCCGTACCTCTATCCCTGCCGACCGATCCCCTTCCCAGTTCGACGATAGGCCGTTCTGTAGCTCCTCCTTCAGGTCCAGCGCCATCTGCCCCTCCTTGGTCGAGCTCTTGCCTGATGCGGTCGCGGCGAACTCGGACAATCTGACAGGAAGCTTCGACACCTGAGCGGCTGGCGACGGGCGCGCTGGCGAAGGGGCATTCGGCGGGATCAGGCCGGGACCCGCCCTACCCGATCGCTCGCTCCAGGTAGGCATCGAGCATCCCCGCCGCCTCCCGCTCGTTCCCCGGCATCAGATGCCCGTAGCGTTCGATGGTCACCGTGATCGACGAGTGGCCCATGTAGCTCGAGAGAGCCTTGGCGTTGACGCCCGCCGCGATCATGAAGGAGGCGTAGGTGTGGCGGCACTCGTGGAGCGAGATCGACTCAACCTCCGACATGGCCCACGCCCCGCGCGCCCGGTCGACCACCGTCGAGGAGTCGAACGCCCGCTCCGCCGTCGCCCCGAGGACGAGCCCGTGCCCGCCGCGCCCCTGCAGCAGCCGATGCGCAAGGAGGTGCTTGCGGAGGCTGGCGGAGAGCGGAACCCGACGCTTGCCCGCGCGGCTCTTCGGCTCGATCGGGCCCTCGACCCGATCCCAGCTGCGCTCGACGCGGAGGAGTCCCTGCTCGAAGTCGACGTCCTCCCACGAAGCGCCTGTAGCTCCCCGCGCCTGAGCCCCGCATACAGCGCCGTCGCCCACAGTGCCCGGTCGCCCTCGGGCACAGCGGCGATCAGCGATGCCGCCTCCTCGGGGCGGGCGCCGGGAGCGCGAGGCCGAGCGTCGGGTTGACTGCGACCTCGGAGCGAGCGCAGGCGCGGCGGTAGACCGCCCGCAGCGGCAGGATCGCGTTGCGCACGGAGCTCGGCGCCAACCCCCGGGCTACGAGCCGGTCGGCGAGGTCTTGGACGGCGTTCCGACCGACCGCCGAGAGACGCAGCTGGCCGAGCTCGGGCAGCGCGTGGCTTCGCAGCGACCGCTCGTAGGGGTCGCGCTAGCAAATGCGCGAATCGTGTCGCTTCGCATTTGTCGCCGTGGCAGAAGTAGTCGCAGTCTGCACGTGGTTGGAAAGGCCGCCCTAAACGGCCGCGCCGCGCGCGGATTCGAACCGCTCCAGACGGGGTGCCCCGACCGTGCCTGTGCGCCTGCCGATGCGACCCCTATCGTGCTTCTGATGAATCGGCGCCAACGTGCACGCCGCGAGTCTCGCCGCGGGGATCACACACGCGCGCGTGACGTCGATCGCCCCGCATTGGTGCTCACGCGCAAGAGCTATCCCGAGGTGAAGTCGGCGCATATCGTTCCGCGCATGTACCAGCGCGCGTTCGCGGTCGACGACCGCGTCGCAGTGCATATCGACGGCAGACCTGTGTGCGTGCTGATGTCCACGCGCAATGCCGGCACGCGCCCCCGCTACTACAGACGGATGCGGCCCGACGGGCAACACATCGACGACGTCGAGGCATCACTCTCGTACGTCGAAGACAAGGCAGCGGAGCCACTCGCCACGCTGATCGCTGGCGACCCAATGACCCACGAGTGCAAGGGCGCAGTCGCGCAGCTGCTCGCAGTCCAGATGATGCGCGGTCCGGCGTTCTTTCAACAGCGCGAAGAGCTGCTACGCCCGGTGCTCGAGGGCCTCGCTCGGACGCTTGCGTCCGTCGACGACGACGTCGAGGAGGCCCGTAGGCGGTCCATCGACCAGGAGTTCGGGGCGACGCAGCGGTTCATGTCGATGCTGACCAGGGCGCCGAAGATGGCGACCATTCTCGGCCACATGCGCTGGCAGATCCTGCGCTTCGACGGCCCGATGCTCGCGTACTCCGATCACCCGGTCGTGCTGTGGCCGATGGACATCCGTAGGGCGGCACCGTTCGGGCGTCAGGGCCTGGAACCCCTGTCGGCGCTCGAGATCCGCGTGCCGATCGCGCCGGACGCAGCGATCCTCATGACTTGGGCCGATCGCCGCGACGAAACGCACGTGCCTCTTGGCCTGCACGCAACGGGCGAACTCAACGCCTTCACAGTCGGGCAGGCCGACCGCCAGTGGATGCACCAGCCTGGCAGCGAGCCGGAGGTGCCGACGGGGAGCTTCGCCCCGATCTCCCGGCTCGTGGAGCCGACCTACGACCGCGAGGCGATGCTGCGCTCGGCTCGGCACGCCCGCGCGCAGGGCTACGTTGCGCGCGTCAAGAACCGCGAACACGCCCAAGCGGTCGAGGTCTTGCTCGATGTCGGGCCTGAGCCCAGGCGCCAGGCCGACTGACACGAACGCACAGCCAGCGGTCGAGCGGACGGGCACTTGACGGGCTCCTTGCGCGGTGCGGTGCACGCGGCACGCCGAGACACGGATCGCGTCGCTTAATGTTGTCGCCGTTGAGCGGGATCGGTTGGGTCGGCCCGACGGGCTGCTCATCGCTCGCGGCCCGTTCACGAAGTGGTCGCATGCGTCCCTCGGCCGGGGTGCCGGTCGTGTCGAAGCGGTAGCGGCCGTTGGGGTTGACGTGCGCGTGTCGGGGTCGACTGTGTAGTCGGGCGAAAGCGGCGATCTGCGTTAGTGGAAGTTCGAGCAGCACGGAGCCCGCCGCTCCTGCGTTGCAT
>Ga0136616_10001623_pt1 | contig 11834 bp, 7 predicted proteins | sample AntDrymUQ2992106_2_FD_106648 | JGI IMG/M metagenome (GOLD analysis project Ga0136616, IMG submission 106648) | Polar desert sand microbial communities from Dry Valleys, Antarctica - metaG UQ299 (21.06) | ecosystem: Environmental > Terrestrial > Soil > Desert | place: Antarctica: Dry Valley...
CACGACCTCGCGCAGAACCACATCTGGTGCGCACTGGTATCGCTGGCCTGCGAACTCACCGCCTGGGCCCAAATGCTCGCCCTGGCCGGCCACCCCGCCCGCCGCTGGGAACTGGGTGAGCGCGCTGGTCGCGGCCGGGTACGCGGTGTTCGCGGTGAACCCCCGGCAGGTCGCGCGTTACCGGGAGCGGCACGGCACCTCGGGGGCCAAGAGCGACGCCGGGGATGCGCACGCGCTGGCCGACATGGTGCGTAGCGACGCCCACCAGCTGCGCCCGGTGGCCGGGGACTCTGCGCTGGTCGACGGGATCAAGCTGGCGGCGCGGGCGCACCAGAACCTGATCTGGGACCGGCACCGGCAGGTGTTGCGGTTGCGCTCGGCGCTGCGGGAGTATTTCCCGGCCGCGCTGGCGGCCTTCGACGACTTGGCCGCGGCCGATGCGCTGGAGCTGCTGGGTGCTGCGCCCGACCCGCAGCGGGCGGCGCGGCTGTCGCGCTCGCGGATCGGCGGGGCGCTCAAGCGGGCCCGGCGCCGCGACGTCGAGACCAAGGCCGAGGCGATCCAGGCGGTGCTGCGCAGCGCGCAGCTGTCCCAGCCACCCGCCCTGATCGCGGCCTACGCCGCCACCGTGGCCTCCATGGTCGCGGTGATCACCGTGTTTAACACCGAGATCACCACCTTGCAGGGGCAGGTGGAGACCCATTTTGGCCGGCACCCGGACGCTGAGATCTACCGCAGCCAGCCCGGGCTCGGACAGATCCTCAGCGCCCGGGTGCTCGGCGAGTTCGGCGACGACGCCGACCGCTACGACGGGGCCCGGGCCCGCAAGAACTACGCCGGCAGCTCCCCGATCACCCGCGCATCCGGGAAGAAGACCGTCGTGCTGGCCCGCTTCGTGCGCAACCGGCGCCTGGGCGACGCGCTGCACCAACAGGCGTTCAGCGCACTACGCGCCTCACCCGGCGCGCGGGCCCACTACGACCAACACCGCGCCCGCGGCGCCGGGCACCACGCCGCGCTAAGACAGCTCAGCAACCGCATGGTCGGCATCCTGCACGGCTGCCTGAAGACCCGCACCCTCTACAACGAGACCACCGCATGGGGCCACCACAACAACCAAGATCAACCAGATGCTGCTTGACAACCCAGATCATGGGATGTCTGACACGCCGACCAGGCGGCTCTTAACCAGCGGGTTCGGGGTTCGAGTCCCTGGCGGCGCACCGCTTCTGAACCGATCTGACTGGCGGAAACAGGTTTGATCGTTGGATGTTCAATGTCCATTGTGGTCACTTGGCTGCTCGATGGCTGCTCGACAGTACATCGAGGTGATCCACATCTCGGCAACCGTAGATGCAACCCACCGGTTCTCCGAGGCTCTCCAGCGGCCAGCCGAAACACGGTCCGATAAGGGGCTCACCAGGATTGTCGATCACGCCGGCTGGCCCCTCTAGCTGCAACCCGAGGCTCCTTACCTTCACCGGACCGGAGGCCACGTACCACCGGCCGGTCTCGGGTCGGGCGATCGCCTGTGCCAGCCACTCGCATGTAAGACACGGCCATCAGATGCCAATCGCTGCCGCGCCGAGCCGCAAGCTGGTCTGCTCTCGACTCGGCCGCAGTCCAGACGGCGCCGAATTTCGCCCGAGAGACGTGGAGGTTCTCGGTCGGAATCCGTGCGATCTCATCCGCGGACGGCACCACAAAACGAGCGTGACACGGGCCACCGACAACCTCCAGCGTCTGAACGAGGACCGAGCGCCGGTCTTCGACCATCTGTTGGAACTGGTGTCATGCTGAAGCCGCTGGGCTACCTCCTGGTTGCCCCATAGCGGAAGCCACCGACGTCGAGATGACAGCCTGGACAGCGACCCTCATCTCGGTCGTCGTCTGCCTGGCTGTGACATCTAGTCGTGGCCTGCGGACCATGAGGCGACTACCGCAGTCGCAGCATCAGGCCCGCGCTCACACCGGCTGACCTCGATCTCGGTCAGCCGGCGCCAACGGGCACCTGGAACTTGTGCTGATTCGCTGCGACCCACTCCGCAAGGGTGCGGAGCTGCGGGTTGATCGACCGTGACAAGGCGAGGTCGTAGTGCCCGCAGTAGTCGTCGTTCGCCTCGGCGATGATCTGGAACATGTTGGCCACGGCGTCAGCACCCGGGAATGGTGCAGCGCGCACGACGTCAAGGGGAACGGCGTTGTAGCACACATTCTCCCCGAGCGCCTGCGACACCGCGGCCGCCAGCTCCGCGCCCGTCGAGCTCTCGGCCGCGACGCCGACAGTTGTCCCGACGAACTCCTGGCCACCCTTGAAGAGCCCATAGGAGCATTTGCCGATGTCCTCGACACCCATCCCCGGCATCTTTGCCTCACCTGCCGGGAGCGTGATCGCCAACACGCCGTCCGGTCCGCGCTGAACCTGTGCGGCGCCCCGGGCATGAACAGGTTCTCCCAGTAGGTCGGCGGCAACAGGAACGTGGTCGGCACGCCGAGTTCGGAGAAATAGCGGTTGCCCCGAGCCTTGCCGTCCCAGTGCGGCACTTGATAGCCGTCCGGCGACTCAGGCAGGCGGTTGCCCTGCGGCGAAACCCAGTTGCGGCTGTCCGGCGAGGTGGACCAGATGGCATGGCGGACCCCCGCCGTCTTCGCAGCCCGAGCTAGGTTTTCGGCCTGTTCGGTTTCTTTGCTAGCCGAGAAGTGCTCGAAGAAGTTGGTCATGCAATAGGCGCCGTGCGCGCCCTCGAACGCCGCCGAAAGTGTGTCTTCCTGGTCGAGATCGGCTCGAACGACCTCGGCACCGCGGTCAGCCAGAGCCTGGGCGGCGGGCGACGACGGGTCGCGCGTCAGAGCGCGGCAGGCGAACTCGCCGCGCGAGTCGTCGAGGATCGCGCGGGCCAGCCCGCCGCCCTGTGCACCCGTCGCACCTACGACGGCGATCAGCTTCTTGTTCGTCATCGTTGCCTCTTTCTGATGAGCTTCTCGGCGACCCGGCGTTTCCGGCGCTTCGCAGAACCATCGTCGGCCGAGGCTTCGGTGACATCCGCCGAACTACTCCAGCGGCATACTCATATGTCGAGCGGCGCACCTGGTTGGGTGCAAGCAGAAGGAGGTGGTGGTGCGTACTGAGCTGGTCGGCCGCCAACACGAGCTCACCGTCCTCGACGAATGTCTCGAGGCGGCACTCGCCGGCGACCCACGGCTGATGGTGTGCCGCGGCGAGCCTGGCATCGGGAAGACCCGACTCGCCGAGGAGCTGGTGAGCGCGGCCACGGCGAAGGGTGTCCCGGCGGTATGGGGCCGTGGCGTCGAGGCTGAGGGCGCGCCGCCGTACTGGCCGTGGCGGCAACTCCTGCGGGCGACGGCAGAGATGGTGGACCTCAGTGCGCTGGCGGAGATCCATCGGCTCACGCCGCACATCAGCCGGCTCGCGCCGGACCTCTTCCCGACGGCGGAGGTCCCCACGATCGAGCACAGAGTCGACACCGGATCCGCGGAGGACCAGTTCAGGCAGTTCGATGCTGTCGGGCGGCTACTGCGTCACGTCGCCGCCCGGACGCCCCTGGTGATCATCCTCGACGACGTCCACTGGGCCGACCAGCCGTCGCTCCTGCTTCTCCGGCATGTCGCGCGAACCCTCACCGACGAGCGGCTCCTCTTCGTTGTGAACCATCGAGACACCGAGCAGACCCACTCGTCGATCGTCACTGACCTGCTCCGGGAACCGGCGGCGAGGGAGATGACTCTCGGCGGTCTACCCACTCCCGCAGTCGGCAGGCTACTGGCGTCGGTGGTGGGTCACGACGTCAGCGAGAACGAGGCGGAGGAAGTCCGTTCGCTCACGCGCGGGAACCCGTTCTTCATCGGCGAGATCGGCAGGGTGCTCGGCGAGCGGGGTGGTGCGCGGGGCTCTTCATCATTGGTCACCGCCAGTGTCCGCGAGGCGATCGGTTCCCGCCTCCAGCGCCTGGCACCCGAGTCCGTTCTCGTGCTGCAGGCGGCGTCGATCGTGGGACGCCAGGTTCCCGTTCCACTCGCCGCCGCGGTCGCCGACCTGCCCATCGCCGGCTGTCTCTCCGCGCTCGATGAGGCTGTTGCGGCGGGGTTGGTCGAGGTCGGTCCGACACCGTCGGGACACGAGTTCGTCCATGACCTCGTCCGCGAGGCGATCAAGGGGGGACTGCCCACACCCGAGCGCGTCCGCCTGCACCGCCGGGCTGCTGAGGCCATCCAGGACGCGTACGCCGGGCGCATCGAACCGCATCTGTTCGATCTCGCTCGGCACTGGGCGGTGGCTGCCGTGGAGGGAGACGCCGCCACCGCTGCCGGATGGATCCGGCGTGCATCAGACGAGGCCATGAACGTCCTTGCCTTCGAGGAGGCAGCCCGGTTGTACCGGCAGAGTCTCGACGTCGGCGGTGTCCACCTCGACGACGAAGAGCGTTGCCGACTGCTGTTGCGAGTCGCCGCCGCACTGCACGCGTCGGCCGACGTCAACGGAAGGCTGGATGCGTGCCTGCAGGCAGCGGCGCTCGCCCGGCGGATGCGGCGCGCGGATCTCGTGGCCGAGGCGGCTCTCATCCTCGAGGGGCTTTTCGGTCAGCCAGAGTCCGACCTCGCCGCCCGTCGGCTCTGCGAGGAGGCGATAGCGGGACTCGAACCTGATGACACGGCTCTCCTGGCGAGAGTTGCCGCCCGACTCGCCGAGGCGTGCATGTACCTCGCTGACGACGAGCAGGCCGGCCCGGCAAGTGAAGAGGCACTGGTCCTGGCGGAGGAGTCAGGGGACTGTCGAGCATTGATCGGCGCCATGCGGGCACGTCAGCTTGTCTGCGAAGGGCCCGACGGCCTGGCCGAACGGGAGCAGCTCGCAAAGCGGATGCTCGCGCTCAGCCGGGAGGGCCACGACCCGAGCGTCGAGATGTGGGCGCGCTTGTGGCGCGTCGACGCTGCCTTCGAGCGAGGTGCGCAGCGCGGGAGCTCGAAGCCTTGCGACCCGTCGTCGACGAGGTAGGTGGCCCCTGGGCGCAGTGGCAGCTGCTGAGGGGGCAGGGGGTGCTCGCGCAGGCACACGCGCGATTTGCGGATGCCCGGCGGCTGGCAGCCGAGGCGTTCACTGCCGTCGCGCGTTCCGGACAGCCATTCGCCGGCCTGCCGAGGGCGGGTTTGCTGCAGACAGTGGGCCACCACACGGGTCACGACGATCAGTCGCTCAAGGCGTACGGCCTGACGGACGCCCCTGTCCGAGCGACCGACTTCCCTCGTGTCGTGTTCATGATGGTGCTCGCCCCCGCGCACCTGCTCACCGAAATCGGCCGGTTGTCGGAAGCCGGAGCTCTGTACCGGTCACTAGGTCCCGTTGCCACGTGGCGTCCCCATGCCCACGGAACACTGTCCGCGTATGGGTTCGGGATCGGTGTGGCGGTGGCACTCGATGCCACCGATGACGTGGCGACGCTGCGCGAGCTGCTCAACCCCTATCGGGGACTTCACCTTGCCAGCGGCGCAGGCGCCGTCGCCTACTTCGGCCCCGCAGAGCTCTGGCTGGGCGTCGCTGCCCGACATCTCGGACTGTTGGACGAGGCAGTGGCCGATCTCGAGCGAGCCGTCCGAGCCTGCGCGGTCAACGGCGCCATCGGCTTCCACGCCGAGGCTCAGTACGAGCTCGCCGCCGTCCTGGCTCGCCGGGCAGCTCCGGGCGACGTAGCCCGCGCCCGTTCTCTCGTAGCCGACGTCGCGAGGCAGGCCGCCGAACTGGGCATGGCGCTGATCGGAAGCAAGGCCGCCACTCTCATCGAGCAGCTCGACACGTCGCGTCCGCCTACGCCGCTGACGCCGCGGGAGCAAGACGTCGCTGCCCTCGTAGCGAAGGGCCTGACGAACCGGGAGATTGCCGGGCAGCTCTACCTCTCCGAGCGCACGGCGCAGAACCACGTTCAGCACATCCTCACCAAGCTCTTGCTGGCGAACCGCAGCCAGATCGCCGTCTGGGTCACGGCGAACCAACGAACCCCATGAATGAGCATGGCTCTGAGTAATCCGGCGGATGCCTCTGAGCAGAGCCGCTCCTAGCTTGACGTGCACCGTCACCCACCAGGAGGCTTCAATGTCCACCGCAGCCCCGACCATGCAACCGCACGAGATCATCTGGACGCTCACGAACCACGTCTTCGTGTCGAGAGCCGTTCATGTCGTTGCCGAGCTCGGCGTCGCAGACCACATCGCCGACGAGATCGTGAGCGTCAAGGCGCTGGCATCGGCGTGCGCAGCTGACGCCGAGGCGCTGGACCGGGTGCTGCACCTGTTGTCGACGTACGGGATCTTCGACCGGCGTGACGACGGCTACGTGCACACCGACGCCTCCCGGCTCCTGCAGAGCGAGCACCCCATGTCGATGCGCGCCTACGCACGGATGATCGGGATGCCGGTGATCCGCGCCTCGCTCGACCAGCTCGAGTACTCGGTGCGCACGGGCGCGCCCGCGACCCAACTGGTCGCCGACGAAGGGCTGTGGCCCTACCTCGTCGCCCATGCCGACGAACGCGAGATCTTCGGCCAGGCGATGACGGGCAAGGCGGCTGCTGACACGGCGGCGGTGCTCGGCACCTACGACTTCGGCCGCTTCGACACGATCGCCGACATCGGCGGTGGCCGCGGGCACCTTCTTCGCGCGGTTCTCGACACGACGCCCACGTCAGAAGGAATCCTGTTCGAGCTCCCCGGCGTCATCGAGACCCTCGAGGTCGGCCGCGACCGGCTCACCCCGCGAGCGGGCGACTTCTTCGTCGACCCGCTGCCTACCGCGGACGCCTACATTCTCATGGAGGTGATCCACGACTGGCCCGACGCAGAAGCCGCTGCCATCCTGAGGGCCGTACGCCGGGCCGCGTCGCCCGGTGCGCGGGTGCTCATCATCGAGAACGTCCTCGACGACACCTCGCCCGACCCACGAGGCCACACCCTCGACGTCATCATGTTGGCGTGCACCGGCGGGCGGGAGCGAACCGGCACTGCGCTGGACGGGCTCTTGAAAGCTGCGGGCTTCAGCGACAGCACGGTGATCAACACCGGGGGCCCCTTGCGCATCGTCGAAGCGGTGGCCGCAGGTCAGGCCAACTGACTCTCGAGGTCGCTCAAGGCTTCCAACATGCCGCGGTGGAAGGTCGGGTAGGCGGAGATCATCGTGCGCGGCGTCGCCACCGGGATGAGCGCCTGCACCGCGAGTGTCAGCATCGACAGCACCTCACCGCTCCGGTCCGCAAGAGGTCGCGCCGACGAGCACACCCTCGTCCGGAGCTCGAAAGGATGCTCGACAGTCCAGCCAGGTGATCAACACGTGCAAACTTGAGCCGGGGTCCTGGCCGGGCTCTACCCGGCGATCGGGGCCGCCCGGGCGCCCACCGAGGCGCTGGCTGCGGGGTGAACTGCTCTGAGCCGGTTCCTACCGGCCCGATGTAACCGCTCGACAACCGCCTTGTAACAGCGCATACCCAGACTGGATCGTGTGACCGCGGGACCGATCGCCACGCACTGCCCGTACTGCTCGTTGCAGTGCGGGATCAGCCTGGCGAGCCGGGACGACGGCACGATCGAGCTGACCGGCCGCGACGACCCGATCAATCGGGGTGTGTTGTGCATCAAGGGCGCGAACGCCGCCGAGCTGCTCGGGCACCCCGAACGGCTGGGCACGCCCCTGGTCCGAGACGGGCGCGGTGGCCCGCTGCTCCCGGCGAGCTGGGACGAGGCGCTGGACCGGGTGGTCGCCGCGATCCGCACGGCGCAAGCCCGCCACGGCCCAGACGCGGTGGGTTGTTTCGGCGGGGGCGGCTTGACCAACGAGAAGGCCTACCAGCTCGGCAAGTTCGCGCGGGTGGCTCTGCGCACCTCGAACATCGACTACAACGGCCGGTTCTGCATGTCCTCCGCCGCCGCGGCGGGCACCCGGGCTTTCGGCGTGGACCGGGGGATGCCGTTTCCGTTCGCCGACATCCCGGAGGCGGACGTGGTGCTGCTGGTCGGCAGCAACCCCGCCGACACCATGCCGCCGGCGATGCGCTTCTTCGCCGACGGCCGCGAGCGGGGCGCACTGCACGTGGTGGTCGACCCCCGGCGCACCGCGACCGCCGAGCTCGCGCACCGGCACCTGCAGCCGGTGCCGAACACCGATCTCTCGCTGGCCAACGGGATGCTGCACATCGCGGTCCGGGACGGCCTGGTCGACAAGTCCTACGTCGCCGCCCGCACCACGGGTTTCGACGCGGTGCGCCGGGCTGTGCGCTCCGACTGGCCGGACCGCGTCGAGCGGACCACCGGGGTCTCGGTCGCCGAGATGACCGAGACGGTGCGCGCGCTGGCCACCGCCCGCACCGCGATGATCCTCACCGCGCGCGGGGTGGAGCAACACGCCGACGGCACCGACACGACACAGGCGTGGATCAACCTGGCGCTGGCCCTCGGCCTCCCAGGACGGGGCGCGGGCTCCGGATGGGGCACGGTGACCGGGCAGGGAAACGGGCAGGGCGGGCGCGAGCACGGGCAGAAGGCCGACCAGCTGCCCGGCTACCGCAAGCTGGCGAATCCGGCCGACCGCGCGCACGTCGCCGCGGTGTGGGGCGTCGATGCCGACGAGCTGCCCGGCCCCGGCGTCTCGGCTTACGAGCTGCTCGACCGGTTGGGCACCGACGCCGGGGTGCGGGTGCTGCTAGTCGCGGCGTCCAACCCGGTGGTGTCCGCCCCGAACGCCAGCCACGTCGCGGAGCGGCTCGACGCCCTGGACTTCCTCGTGGTCACCGACTTCTTCCTCTCCGAAACCGCGCAGCGGGCGGACGTCGTCCTACCCACCACGCAGTGGGCCGAGGAGGACGGCACGATGACCAACCCCGAGGGCCGGGTGCTGCTGCGCCGCAAGGCCGTCGAGGCCCCGGCGGGCGTCCGCGGTGACCTGGAGATCCTGCGGGCGCTCGCCGACCGGCTGGGCCGCGGGGAGTACTTCCCGACCGACCCACGCGAGGTTTACGCGGAGCTGGGCCGGGCCAGCTCGGGCGGCACAGCCGACTACGCCGGGATCACCCACGACCGGCTCGCCGCGGGCGAGGAGCTGTTCTGGCCGTGTCCGACACCCACGCACCCCGGGACGCCCCGGATGTTCCTCGAGTCCTTCCCCACCGCCGACGGCCGGGCCCGGTTCGTCCCGGTGACACCACGGCCGGCTCCCGAGCGGCCGGACGCCGACTTTCCCTACCTGCTGACCACGGGCCGCTCGCGGGGCCACTACCAGTCCGGCACGCAGACCCGGCGCAGCCCGTCGTTGCAGCATGCCGAGCCCGAGGCGTACGTCGAGCTGCACCCGGAGCTGGCCGGCGTGATCGGCGTCGTCGACCGCGCGCGCGTCCGCCTGAGTACCCCCCGCGGCAGCGTGGTGCTGCGCGCCCGGCTCACCCCCGGCATCCGGCGCGACACGGTGTTCGTGCCGTTCCACTGGGGCGGCGCGTCGGGGGTGAACGCGCTGACCAGCGCCGCGCTCGACCCGACCTCCCGGATGCCCGAGTTCAAGACCTGCCCGGTCGCCGTCGAGCCGGCGGACGCCCACCCCGGCGACGAGCGAGCACCCACCGGATCCAGCGCGGCCCTCCCGTCCTGAACCCAGACCAGCCCGAGTCGTCCGCCATGAGGAGACATACATATGCACAGCAAGCCTCGCTTCCTTCAGGGGATCTTCCCGTTCGAGGGTCAGGGGGTAGACAAGCCGGCGCTCCTGCACCAGAGCCTGCGCTACACGGTCCCGATGGGGGTGACTACCCAGCCGTTGTACTTCCGCGGTGGCAACGGCACCGACGAGCTGATCACGGTGGTGCTGGTCCGCGACGGCGCCCCGATGCGCTACTTCCCGGTCGGCGCTCGGTCCGACAGCCACGTGGCGCTCGCCGTCGTCGAGGACATCGAGGACGGCTCGGTGCTCGAGCTGCACCTCGCTGCGCCCGAGGGGCTGACCGGCACGGTCGTGGTCGATCTCGGGCTGGTGGAGGTCTGAGATGGGCGAGCCGACCGGGGACCCCCGGCTCCACCTCGTCGTGATCGGCAACGGGATGGCCGGCGCGCGGGCGGTGGAGGAGATCCTCGCCCGTGGCGGCGCGGAGCAGTTCCGGATCACGATGTTGGGCGACGAGACCTACGGCAACTACAACCGGATCATGCTCTCGCACGTCCTCGCCGGCGATTCCGCGGACGAGATCTACCTCAACCCGCTGGACTGGTACGCCGACAACGACATCACGCTGCACGCAGGCGTCCGGGTGGTGCGGATCGACCGCTTCGCGCGAAAGGTCTTCGGCAACGACGGCACGACCCTGTCCTACGACAAGCTGATTGTCGCCACGGGGAGCCGGACGTTCTTCCCGCCGATGGACGGCATGTGGGTCGACGACCGCGTGCTCACCCCCGGCGTATTCGGCTTCCGCACGTTGGACGACACCAACGCGATGCTGGAGTACGCGCTGGAGCACCGCACCTCGGTCGTCATCGGCGGTGGCTTGCTCGGGCTCGAAGCGGCGTACGGCCTGCAGCGGCAGGGGCTGGACGTGCACGTCGTGCAGTCCGGACCGGTGCTGATGAACCAGCAGCTCGACGACGAGGCGGGCGGGATCCTGCGTAAGGTCGTCGAACGGATGGGGATCAGGGTCCACACCGGCAAGCGGACGACCGCGCTGAGCAGCCACGGCGCGGTGAGCGGCGCGGTGAGCGGCGTGGTGTTCGGCGACGGCAGCGCGATCGACGCCGACATGGTGGTGGTGACCGCGGGCATCCGGCCCAACGTCGGGCTGGGCGTCGTGTCCGGGCTGACCGTCGAGCGGGCGATCGTCACCGACGACCAGATGCGCTCGGTGGACGATCCCGGCATCTACGTAGTCGGTGAGTGCGCGCAGCACCGCGGCGAGGTCTACGGCTTGGTCGCGCCGCTCTGGGAGCAGGCCGGGGTGCTGGCCGACCACATCACCGGCGCCGACCCGAAGGCCGCCTACCACGGCTCCCGGATGGCGACGAAGCTCAAGGTGGCCGGGGTCGACGTGGCGGCCATGGGCATCAGGCACCCGGAGCGCGAGGACGACGAGTTCGTCCGGTTCTCCGAACCCAAGCGCGGGATCTACAAGTCGGTGGTGGTGCGCGACGGCAAGCTCGTCGGCGCCACGCTGCTCGGTGACGTCAGCAAGGTCGCGTTCCTGACCCAGAGCTTCGACCGCGGGCTGCCCCTGCCCGAGGAACGGGTGGCGCTCCTGTTCGAGCTAGCTGGCCCGACCGACGAGCAGGGTGCCGCGGAGATGGACGACTCGCTGCAGGTGTGCAACTGCAACGGGGTGTCCAAGGGCGACCTGGTCGGCTGCGCGAGAAGTGGCACGAAGAGCGTCACCGCAGTGATGGCCGCGACCCGCGCCGGCAAGGGCTGCGGGTCGTGCAAGAGCCTCGTCCGCGACATCGTCGAATGGGCCGTCGGCGGCGACGTCGAGGTCGACGAGAGCGCGAACTGGTACGTCCCGTCGATCCCCATGGAGAAGCCGGCGCTCATCGCCGCGGTCCGGGAGCGCGGGCTGCGCTCGGTGTCGACGGTCTTCGCCGAGCTTGCCCCCGACGGTGAGGACGCGGGAAGCAAGATGGCGCTGGCGTCGCTGCTCAAGACGCTGTGGGGCGCCGAGTACGTCGACGAGCGCGACGCCCGCTTCATCAACGATCGCGTTCACGCCAACATCCAGCGCGACGGCACCTTCTCCGTGGTACCGCAGATTGCCGGTGGGGTCACCAGCGCCGCACAGCTGCGGCGGATCGCCGACGTCGTGGACAAG
>Ga0136616_10001626_pt1 | contig 11828 bp, 11 predicted proteins | sample AntDrymUQ2992106_2_FD_106648 | JGI IMG/M metagenome (GOLD analysis project Ga0136616, IMG submission 106648) | Polar desert sand microbial communities from Dry Valleys, Antarctica - metaG UQ299 (21.06) | ecosystem: Environmental > Terrestrial > Soil > Desert | place: Antarctica: Dry Valley...
CCCAAATAAGGCAACGATAGGTGCATAGTTCTTTATCAGGTGGCAGCCCAGTCGGGTAAGGAAGCGACATTGCCGCCGCTCCCTCTCCTCAGAACCGTGCGTGCGACTTTCACCGCACACGGCTCAAGCCTTTGATACGCTCCTTGCGGAACGCGCCGACTACAACCGCCGACTCAACAATACTCAACTGTTGTCCGTTCCTACTTTCGTAGCGAGAAGCGCACCAGCTTAATTCGCTGCCGCAAAAGCGGATGCGCGGTCTTTGCACTTTCCCTATAATGCACCCATGAACACACTACCGCCTGTTCAAACGATGTATCGCGCGCTGCTCGGTCGGGACACGACTTTCGAGGGCGTCTTCTATGTCGGGGTGAAGACCACCGGCATCTTCTGCCGCCCGACGTGTCCGGCGAAAAAGCCCAAGCGCGAGAACGTCGAGTATTACGCCTCGCCGCAAGCAGCCCTCTCCGGCGGCTATCGACCTTGCGCGCGTTGCCGTCCATTAGACACAGAGCCGAAGCCGCCTGCGCTCGTCTCCCGGCTACGCGAGATGGTCGAGCGCTCACCGATGGGGAAGGTCTCCGGCTCCGAACTTTGTGCCGCCGGCATTGATCCTTCGACGGCGCGGCGGCAGTTCCAACGCGCTTATGGGATGACCTTCCATGCCTTTCAACGCGCACGCCGGATGGGACTCGCCCTGCACGAAGTTCGTCGCGGTGAGTCGGTGATTGACGCGCAATTGAGCAACGGCTACGAGTCGGCGAGCGGCTTCTGGGAAGCGTTCAAGCAGGTGTTCGGTGTCCCGCCGAGCCAAGCCGGACAAGTGAACTGCTTGCACGCGCGCTGGATCGAGACGCCGCTCGGCGCGCTGCTCGCGCTGGCGAACGATGAAGGGATACATCTGCTTGAATTCGTGGATCGCCGCGGCTTAGAGCGAGAAATCGCTGGCTTGATGAAGCGCGCCGGATGCGCTGTCGTCCCCGGAGACAACCGACATCTGGATCAACTCGGCGATGAACTGAAGGGGTACTTCGGCGGAACGATGAAGGATTTCACCGTCCCGTTGGTCGTGGCCGGCTCGGCCTTCGAGCGTAGTGTGTGGTCTCTGCTGCGGACGATCCCGCCCGGCGAAACATGGTCGTATGCACAACTCGCGCGGGCGCTCGGCAATGCGAACGCGACGCGCGCGGTCGGGCGTGCCAACGGCAAGAACTGCCTCGCGCTGGTTATCCCGTGTCATCGTGTGATACGCGCCGACGGCAACCTGTGCGGCTACGGCGGCGGTGTGTGGCGTAAACAGTGGCTGCTGGATCATGAACGACGAATCAACGCGCAGGCAGCGTAAAGGATCACAATTATGATCACTCAAAGCGAACACGCTCATTTACTAAACGATCTCCACATCAAGGGCGACCCCTTGATCCTCTTTAATATCTGGGATGCCGGAAGCGCTAAAGCCCTCCAAGAGATCGGGGCCAAAGTAATTGCGACGGGAAGCTGGTCAGTAGCAGCCGCACATGGATATGACGATGGTGAAAAACTGTCATTTGATTTGGCGCTGGCAAACCTCCGGCGGATTATTGCCAGCGTTGATCTCCCGGTGACGATTGATTTAGAGAGCGGTTATGGACACAGCCCTCTGCAAGTACAAGAGACCGTGACACAAGTGATTGAAACCGGCGCGGTGGGAATAAATTTCGAGGATCAGATTATCGGTGGTGAAGAGTTGTATTCGATTGAAGATCAATGCGCGCGCATTAAGGCAGCACGCGCGGTAGCCGAACAAGTATCAATTCCCCTGTTCATCAATGCTCGGACTGATGTGTTTCTGAAAAGCAATCCTGCTCACCATGATGAGAATCACTTGGAAGAAGCCATCCATCGTGCCTCCGCCTATGCAACATCTGGGGCCAGCGGATTTTTTGCTCCCGGACTGCGGGACGCTCGACAGATTGAAAAACTGTGCGAGCTTTCCCCGCTACCAATCAATATCATGGTCTTGCCCGATACGCCTTCACCCAAAGAGCTGGCGAATTTAGGAGTGGCACGCATCAGCTACGGCCCCGGCCCGTATCGTCAGGTAATGGATGCCTTGAAACAGGCTGGCCGGAAGGCGCTATCAATGAGTGAGGCGCGATGAACTTGTGTGACCCTTTTGCTAAAGTCCGGCCTGCGGAGTTGGATTTCAGAAAGGCCGGCAGGAGCTATTCCAGCGGCCTTTCTGTCTTGCTCATCAAAGGGCTTCGTCAAAAACATCAAGTCGCAACCGGCACAGTGATTTTGTGATAGCCGGTCGCGCCTTCCGGCACGACCCAGCGTTCTTTGTCGGTTTGCAACTCGCCGTTATTGTCGGTGGCGCGCACCGCCAGTTTGTACTCGCCGGGTTGTGTGGGCCGCCAGTCGTAACTCCATAGGACCCAGGCCAGCGGCGAGCGCGTGTAAACGATCTGCGCTTCGTTCCACGTCTGGCCGTCGTCAAGGCTCACTTCGACGCGCGAGATGCCCCGGCTCGAATGCGCCACGCCCTTGAGTTGGACGCCTGCCGCCGCTTCATCCATGCTGATTTTCTTCTTATTCTCCGGCTGATCGAAACGCGCGGCAGTGGGGACGACGAAGTTTGGTCCCCAGCCCTGTCGTTCGTAGAAGCCTTTGGCGTCGTGGTCAACTAACTCGATCCGCGTCACCCACTTGACGTTCTTCTCGCCGAACAGTCCCGGCACGATGACGCGCACCGGGTAGCCGTGCTTCTCCGGCAAGGGCTGGCCGTTCATTTCGTAAACCACGAGCGTCGTCGGGTCCAACGCCTTCTCGAAGGCGAAGGTATCGGTGTAGTTGTCCACGCCATGCAGCATGACTTCGATGATGCCCGGCTGCGGCCCGGCGCGCTCGATCAAACTCCTGAGCGGGACGCCCTTCCAGACAGCGTTGCTCATCAGCCCACCGCCGACTTCGTTGCTGATACACCTGAGCGTTGTCTCTTGTGTGATGGCAGGCATCGCGGTCAAGTCTTCAAAGCGGAACATCTGAGGGTCGTTGACGAGGCCGGTCACTTGGAGTCGCCAGAGCGAGGCCGTGACATCAGGATCGATGACGTTTTTGGTGACGACGTAAAAGCGTTCGTTCGGCGTGATGGCCTGCACGTCCGGCCCCTTGTACTGCGTGCCGTCGTAGCTGAACGTCGCCAGCGTGTAGAGCCGCCGCAACAGCCCGCCGACCGCGAGCGCGAGGACAACTCCGACGCCGCCGGCCACAACGGCCCGTCTTCCTAATTGATGCTCACCAACATCTCCCTCGCTCGCATCTGCGCGCCCGGTCATCCAGTGATACAGCCACGCCAGCGCGAATCCATAAAGAGCGTAAGCGAAGAGCAGCGCACAGGCGTTGGCGAGCGTCGCTTTTCCGGGCGGCAGGCCGACGTAACTGGTCCCCAACACCGGCCACAGCAGGAGCAACGAAAGCAGCCACAGCGCTCCGACGAAGAGCGCGACGAACCACAGTCCGTAAGGCCCTCGTTGGCTCGTCTCTGCCGGCTGATGACGGCTGGCGCGTTCGACGACGGAGGCATATGCCAAGCCGCCCAGCGCGCCCGCGATGAGTTGTCCGCCAAGCACGGAACTGACGCCCAACATCTTCAAATTATTGTAGCCGCCAAAGCGAACGAGCAAATCAATAAACGTCTCAACCGGAAGCAGCGGCGCGATCCGGTCGCCGACCAACTCGGAAGGCGTCGCCACGCCGAAGAGGAAGCGCAGCGCCAACAGCGCCAACGTCATCAGGATGGCAGCCACCAACCCGGCCCACAAGCCGGCCCCCAAGCGCTTCCAATGTCTGCCGTTCATTTCACATTCTCCTCAAGCCAAGCGCGCCGAGACGCGGCAAGGGATCATTCCGGCAGCGCGATGAGCAACGCCGGTCTAACTTTTAGTGTCCGCATCATCAACAACCTTGAAGGACAACAAAACCCGGTAGTCGTGCGGCGTGTCAACATCAAACGCCGCTTCGGGGACGGCGACGATAGCGGCTTCAGCCACATGTCGCTCAATGATCGGCTTTGCTCCCTCGTGGCCGCGCAAGCACCGCAACTCGGGAAAGAGCGCACGACTAAAGAGAGCTGGAACGCCGCGCGTCGTTTCGTTATGTGATTCGTATTCAGCAGCGACGAGCGGCGCGCAGGTTGTCTCGTAAGTTTCGCGCAAACGATTGATGACGTGGCCCGTGACGAATGGTTGATCGCAGAGCGTCAACACCACCGCTCGCGCTCGCTCCTCTGTCAACGCTTCAAGCGCAGCGAGACCACTGCGAATGGAAGAACTCATGCCTTCCGCCCAATTCCGGTTAATGAGGATGTGCGCCTCTGTCCCCGCGTTTTCATCCTCAAGTGCGGCGCGCAGAGCATCCGCTCGCGCGCCGAGGACGACGATGACCGGACGACACTGCGAGTCGAGCGCCGCGCGCGTCGCACGCCGCAACAGCGTCTCGCCTTCGTAGCGCAATAATTGTTTCGACTCGCCCATGCGCCTCGAAGCGCCCGCCGCCAGCACAATGACACCGATTGATGATTCGCTCACGACAGTTGACCAACACATCAAGATACCGATTGGGTGATGAGTTGGCGAGTCAGTCCTGACCTGCTCTCTCTCGATTTTATCTGCGTTGCCGTTTCTTAAGTTGCGCGACCAGCAATCCGGCGGCAACGGCCAGCGTCGCGCCCGCGATCAGTTTTGGAACCGGGTCTGAGACGGGCGGCGGCAACGCGATAACTCCGGTTTCATCAGCCCGTGCGGGTTGGCGGACATATCTCCCGTCGGCGGGCGGCGTGAAATTTCGCGCGAATCTTTCAAGTTGGGCGGCGGCCTGATCCGTGATCGGCAAGCCGTGTCCGGCAGCGATCACATCGGGGCGCAGACCGGCGAGTTGATTGATCGAATCACGCGCCGCGCCCCAATCAGTGGTCATCGGAGCGGGCGGTTGGCGTAATTCTCGTTTGAGTGTCATCAGCGTGACGGGCGACTCTTGATTAACTGTCGCCAACGCATCGCCGGCAATCAACACCCGGTCACGTTCGCGGAACAGCGAAATATGTCCGGCGGTGTGTCCCGGCGTGTGCAGATACCGCCATTCGGCTAGACCCGGAAGGCGGCCGTCCGGGGGCAACGATTGTACGCGACTGCCGAAGTCATAACCGCTATGCGGAAAGAGGCGCGACATCTGCGCCAACGCTCCGCCGACGGTCGGGTCTTGCGGCGGGTAATCGGATTGGCCGGTCAGATATGGCATCTCCAACTCGTGAGCGTAGATCGGCACATCCCACTCTGTCGCCAACGCCAGAGCATTACCCGCGTGATCGAAATGTCCGTGCGTCAAGACGATTGACAAAGGCCGCGCGCCCGGCCCGAACTGCGCCGCCGCTGCCGCGCGCACGCGCCACGCTTGCAGCGGCAATCCCGTATCAACCAACATCCAAGAATTGTCTTCCGCTTCGATAAAATACAGATTGACGAACACCGTCGTCATGTATCCGACACCGGACGCGACAGGTTGCAACGAACCCCTTGCCGTCGGGCGTGTGATGGTGTTTGAGTTTTGCATGATCGTTATCCCCTTTCGCATTTCAATCAGAAAAAATTTTCAGCGCAGCTGATCCAGCGTGATCGGCGAATCACGGACGCGCTTACGGCGTATCGTCGAGACACTATAGGTGAGAATTTTCCGCCTTAGACACGCCGATCTGTTTTATGTGTGTCAGGCTTGATCGCACGCGGAGAGATTTTCGGGTATTAGGAAAAGATAGGAGACGGATCAGGTGTTCCCTAATCCAGTGGCAGTAGTCAGCGCTCAAGGGAAGATGTGGAAGAGAGTCTTTGTGTCAGGAAAACTGAGCAGCCATTATTGTGCCACGTCGCCTAGCGAAAGCCGCTGTTCATGGATGAAATAAAGTCTCGTGCCGGCAGCCGCTCCAACCGGCGCACAGTCGTTGACATTAACAGATGCGGGGCAGTTGCTCGCCGACGAGCATGTCCACGATGCGCGTGCCACCGAAGCCGGTCCGCATCGCCACGATTCCCTGCGGCTCGGCCTTCACTTCTCCAATGATGCAGGCTTCACGACCGTACACGTTCTCTTTCATGCGCGCGACGAGCGGTTCGGCGATCTCAGGCGATACTATCGCCAGCAGTTTTCCTTCGTTCGCCACGTAGAGCGGATCGAGACCTAAAATCTCGCACGCGCCCTTCACTTCTTCGCGCACCGGAATGCGCTCTTCATCAATCTGGATACACACTTCGGAACTGAGCGCGATTTCATTCAAGGTGGTTGCGAGGCCGCCGCGCGTCGGATCGCGCAGACAATGAATGGCGTCTCCTGCCGCAAGGCGCGATGCCTCGTCCAACATCTCTCGCACGAGTAAATTTAACGGCGCGGTATCGCTCGCGATGTCAGTCTCCAACTCAAGTTCGCCGCGCGCGATCATGATAGTCGTGCCGTGATCTCCGAGAGAGCCGCTCAAGATCACTTGATCGCCGACTTGTGCGCGCGCGTCGGAAATATGGACGAGCGACTCAAATACTCCGATGCCTGACGTGTTAATGAAAATCTTATCGGCGCTTCCTTTCTGGACCACCTTCGTGTCACCGGTGACGATCTGGACGTTCGCTTCTTCGGCAGCCGCGCGCATTGATGCAAGTATCCGCTTCAAGTCTTCGACGGCAAAGCCTTCTTCTAAAATGAAGCCGGCGGAAAGATACAGCGGTCGCGCGCCGCTCATCGCCAGATCATTGACCGTGCCGCTAACGGCGAGGCGTCCGATGTCGCCGCCGGGAAAGAAGATGGGAGTCACGACATAAGAATCGGTCGTGTAAGCAAGTCTCGTCGAATTGCGCTCATCGATGTTACCGCTCGCAGAAGTCGCGCCGTTCGTCTTGCCGACTTCAAAGACCGCTTGATCTTCGAGCATTTCGAGCAACGGATTGCGGAGATATTCGAGAAAGAGGCCCTCGACCAACTCGTGCATCGCCTTGCCGCCGCTGCCGTGCGCCAGCGTGATGTGTGTGTCTTTGAACTTATGTTTCCTGCGCCGTGCTCGCTCGACCCGTTCAAAGAGCGGCGAAGGTGTGAAACCATTGGTCATATTTTTTGCGTCGTATGTTGGCGTAACCAAGCCTCGATCTCGTCTGTTCCCAGCGGTCGGATTCGACGGCGAGAACCATTTCAATATTTTCTTTAATCGTAATCATCAACTCAATGCCATTACGAAAGAGGAACTCATCAATGATCGTGGTCGCTGTCCGTTTATTGCCGCCAATCCATGGATGATTCTTGATCATCCCGAAGCAAAGTGTGGCTGCTTGGCGGATGAGGTCTGCGCCTTCGTAGCGGGCGGCTTGTTGCGGACGAGCCAATGCCGACTCGATCAAACTGCGGTCAGAGACGCCGAAGCGTGTCTCACCTAAAAGGCGCATTAACTCGATGTGCCGGAGAACGGCCTCGACATAAGAGAGGTAATAAACCTCTTCAGTCGCCAAGACGTTTCAACTCCTCAAACGTCTCTTTATACTTCTCGTAAATCCGGCATGCCGACTCCTTAAGCTCCGGCGAAGGCGGCGGAAGAATTTCGGCCTCGATGCGTCCATTCTTGTTATAGAGTACGACTAGCGAGTCTTCGGCGACGCCTATCGCCTCTGCCATCTCCGCAGTCACTTCAATCATCCAACTTTGTTCAGTTTTTCGCGGTGTGTGAGAAATAGTTATCTACTGACTCCTCCCAATCATCTTCAAGCAAGAGTTTCCGCCATTCATCAATCATTGTCACGCGCTTTTAGCTGACCGCTCGGCGATCTTCGAGAGCCGACCGAAATTGTAATATGCGGCGCAGGCACCTTCGGAGGAAACCATGCAGGAGCCGATAGGCGTCTCCGGCGTGCAGGCCGTGCCGAAGACTTTGCACTCCCAAGGCTTTTTGACTCCCTTCAAAATCTCGCCGCATTGACATGCCTTCGGATCGGCGATCCGCAGGCCCGGCACGCTGAATTTTAGTTCCGCGTCAAACGCGGCATACTTCTGTCTGAGCTTCATACCGCTGTGCGGGATTGAACCTAAGCCCCGCCACTCGAAATAGTCACGCGGCTCGAAGACCTCGAACAGTGCTTCCAGAGCTTTCTGATTACCATCGCGCGCGACCGCACGCGGATACTGATTTTCCACCTCGGCGCGTCCTTCAACGATTTGCTTGATGATCATGTAAACCGACTGCAAAACGTCGAGCGGTTCAAAGCCCGTCACGACAATCGGCTTGCCGTACTCACGCGGCACGAACTCGTAGCAGCGCGTCCCGATGACCGTGCTGACGTGGCCGGGGCCGACGAAACCATCGAGTTTCAAGTCAGGCGAATCGAGCATTGCTTTGAGGGCCGGGATGATCGTGATGTGATTGCAAAAGGCGCTGAAATTTTCCACGCCGTCTTTGGCCGCTTGTAGAATAGTCAATGCCGTCGATGGCGCGGTCGTCTCAAAGCCGAGCGCGAGAAAAACGACATGCCGCTCCGGGTTTTTCTTCGCCATCTTCAGCGCGTCGAGCGGCGAATAGACCATCCGCACGTCCGCGCCCGCCGCCTTCGCATCCAGCAAGCTCGTCTGCGAGCCGGGAACGCGCATCGCATCGCCGAAGGTAGTGAAGATCACGCCCGGCTCTTTGGCTATTGCGATGGCATCATCGACGCGACCGAGCGGAATGACACAGACCGGGCAACCGGGGCCGTGAATCATCTCGATATTGGGCGGCAGCAAATCCTCAATGCCGTACTTGAAGATCGTGTGCGTGTGTCCGCCGCAGACTTCCATCAGCTTTAGCGGTTGATCGGTCAAGTTCGCAATCTGCTCGGCGAGCCTGTGCGCCAGATGGCTCTGTCGATATTCGTCTATGAATTTCATTTGGCTTCCCCCTCAACTCACTCTTCAACGAGCGACTTGTGTTCCAAGAAAGTATGCACGATGTCCCAAGTCGTGTGATAAAGCGCGACGTGTGATTCCTGTATTCGGTGGATACTCGAAGTAGGAACGGTGAGGCAAAAATCGAGCGCGCCCGCCGCGTGCAGCGCCGCCATCTTGCCGCCGTCACCTCCGGCATAGCCAATCGTGATGAGTTTCATCCGGCGGGCAGTGTCAAAAGCGCGAATGACGTTCTCGGAATTCCCGCTCGTCGAGATACCTAAAAGGATGTCGCCCTCACATCCGAGCGCGATCACTTGGCGTAAGAAGACATCGTTGAAGCTCACGTCGTTCGATACAGCAGTGACCATCGCCATGTCGTTCGTCAAACAGATCGCGGGCAGCGCCTTGCGGCCCACGGTGATCGGGTGCATGAATTCGACGGCCACGTGTTGAGCGTCGGTCGATGATCCACCGTTGCCGCAGACGAGCAGTTTGCCGCCACGATGAAATGCTTTTGCCATCCCGAGCGATGCCGCGAGAATCGCGTCTTTGTTTTCTTCAAAGAACTTGGCTCGCACCTCGTCGCTCTCGCGCACCTTTTCCAGCAGCGAGAAGCGCAGTTCTTCCATTAACTCCGGCGACTCCTTTTTATCTTCGTGCAGGAACGGATAAAACGCGCGCGAAAAATCCCCGACTGTCTTGGACATAACACACTTCCTTCACTCTAAAGAACTCTTGAAATCATCCAACTCCGGCTGGTACGTACCCAACTCTTGGAGGACGCGCAATGTCTCCGCGGCCTCTTTTTCATCAATCTTGCTCATCGCGAACCCGACATGGATCAACACGTAATCGCCGATGCGCGTTTCGTCGAGCATTCCTATGTTGATGTTGCGCTTGACGCCGCCCACCTCGACCTTCGCGATCTGATTCTCTACGTCAACAATCTCGACAATTTTTCCCGGTATCGCCAGACACATAAATTAAATCCTCCCTGATGCGATTCGTGCGTTTGCTACCGCCGCTTGGCCGAGCGAGATACCGCCGTCGTTGGGCGGCACGCGGGCGTGAGTGAAAACTTCAAAGCCGTCCTGCTTCAACAACTGACAAGTCATTTCCAGTAACAGCATGTTTTGAAAGACGCCGCCTGAGAGGGCGACGCGGTTTAGTCGCCGCTTGTCTCTGAGCCGAAGCGCGAGCGAACCGATCAGACGCGCCACACCGAGATGAAACTTCCCGGATACTATCGCAGGCGGAACCCCGTCGAGCAAATCTTCGACCGCGCGGCGAATCACGTTCTCGGCCTTGATGGTACTCTCTTTAGCTCCCAACTCAAATTCATAGCTCTGATCGCCATCCCGGTCGGCCAACGCTTCCAATTCAATCGCCGCCTGTCCTTCATAGTTGACGACGCCTCTCAGACCCAACAGGCCGGACACGGCATCGAAGAGCCGGCCCATGCTTGATGTCTCAGGACTGTTGATGCCGATTGCCGCCATCCGTCGCAGCGTCGCCCACGCGCGTCGATCCATGTTTTGGACGGAAGGGAGATGCAGATTCAGGAAGTCGTCGCCCACGGCGCGTTGCAAGTACATAGCTGTCATGCGCCACGGTTCGCGGATCGCTTTCGCGCCGCCGGGCAACGGGATGTAATCGAGGTGCGCGACGCGCTCCGCTGTGAGAAAGTCGGCGACGAAGAATTCGCCGCCCCACAAACGACCGTCCGTACCGAAACCGAGTCCGTCCAACGCGACGCCGATCACTTCGCCTTCAATCTCATTGTCAACCATGCAACTGGCGATGTGCGCGTGATGATGTTGCACGCCAATTTTAGTTTCTATTTCGTCGAGCGCCAGCGCGTATTTTGTGGAAAGATACTCAGGATGCAGATCATAGGCGACGGCTTCAGGCTGGAGATGAAAAAGCCGCCCGTAATGTTCGATATCTTCGGTGAATGAGCGCAGCGTCTCCAGATTTTCTAGGTCGCCGATGTGATGGCTGACGAAGGCATAACTTCCGTGCGTGAGGCAGAAAGTGTTCTTCAGTTCCGCGCCGCAGGCGAGTATCTCGCGCGCAAATTTGCAGGATGTCCTGATCGGCGCGGGCGCATATCCCCGCGCGCGGCGCAAGATCATCTCGCGCCCGGCGAATGCACGAACTACCGAATCATCTGAACGAATGTGAATCCGCCGGTCATGGAGCAAAAAGCAATCGGCGATTTTGCTCAAGCGTGCAAGCGCGTCCGCATCTTCGTAACAGATCGGTTCGTCGGAGACGTTCCCGCTCGTCAACACTAACGGCCCGTCGAAGTTCTCTAACAGCAGATGGTGCAGCGGCGTGTACGGCAACATGAAGCCGAGCATCTTCAACGACGGCGCGACAGCGGACGAGAGTGCCGCGCCGGGCCGCTTTTCGAGCAGCACAATTGGCCGGCGCGCGGATAAGAGCAATTCTTCTTCTGTCCGTGAGACAAAGCAATACTCTCTGAGTACTTCAACGGAACGAGCCATCAAAGCGAACGGTTTATCTTCGCGGTATTTGCTGCGTCGCAAACGCTCGACAGCTTCAGCGTTTAGCGCCTCGCAAGCTAAGTGAAATCCGCCGATGCCTTTGATGGCGATTATTTTTCCGCTCGCGAGCAACAGACGCGCGCGGGTGATGGCGTCCTCTGCATGGGCGGAGTCAAGTGTGATCTCACGGCCTTGCGCGTCCGTGAGAGAAAGTCGCGGGCCGCAAGCCGCGCACGCCGTCGGCTCGGCATGAAAGCGGCGGTCGTGCGGATTCTCATACTCAACACGGCACGCCTCGCACATCGTAAAGTCCCGCATCGTCGTCTGTCGCCGGTCATACGGGATGTCTTCGATGATCGTGAAGCGCGGGCCGCAGTTGGTGCAGTTGATGAA
>Ga0136616_10001627_pt1 | contig 11818 bp, 10 predicted proteins | sample AntDrymUQ2992106_2_FD_106648 | JGI IMG/M metagenome (GOLD analysis project Ga0136616, IMG submission 106648) | Polar desert sand microbial communities from Dry Valleys, Antarctica - metaG UQ299 (21.06) | ecosystem: Environmental > Terrestrial > Soil > Desert | place: Antarctica: Dry Valley...
GCATCGCCTGATACGGAAAGCCGCTGTGGTGCTTCTTGCGCGAAAAACGCTCTTCCTCTGCCGCCGCCACAATCTCGCCATCGCAGAGCAGCGTGGCGGCGGAATCGCCGAGCGTGGTCAAACTCAGAATGTACATTCCGAAACGCTTCCTCCACACCACGCGCGCAGACTCTAAGCCGGGACGGGCGCGGCCACATGTCTGACAGTTCCTTCACCTATGTTGAGGGAAAGTTTTGTGAGACTGGGAAACCTACCAAAGTTGCGGGCAAATGTAAAAAGAAGCTGCTGAGAAAACTAAAGCGGTTTACAGCCCGACGCGAATCACGCCGCTTGATCCGGGAGCGCGGACGTCCCGTCCGCAGTGAGCGCACCAGCGCGAATAAAGCGCGTGTGATCACACGGCATTGAGTGTTCACGCAACTTCGTTAGCTCGCCTGCGGGCGAGCTTGGCGGACGAGACGTCCGCGCTCCCGGCGCGAGCGGGCCGTTCCTCTACACGGTAAACTCAATCGTCATCCACTCTAACGTTGCACGGCCTCGCGCAACGCCGCCGCCAGCTTGTCGGCCTGCATCGGAACAGTGTAATCGCGCAACGCACATTGCCGCCCCGCCTCGCCCATCCGCTTTCGTAACGCTGTGTCCGACAACAGCAGCGACAAAGCGTCGTGCCACTCTGACGCTGATTCGGCGTTCAAGTGCGTCACGCCCGGCTCGCCGATCTCCGCCGCCGCGCCGACCGGCATCACGACGAACGGAAGGCCGCAGGCCATGTACTGAATCGCTTTGAAGCCGGACTTCCCTGCCGACCACTCGTCCCGGATGAGCGGATATAAACCGATGTCGAACGACTGAAAATCTTCGATCTCGCGCGCTAACTTCCACCCCAAACTCTCCACCTCGACGCCCGGTACATCGATCCGCCCGCGCTCCGCGCCAATGACTTTCAGGCGAAAGCGGCGCGTGCGCGCGAGCTGTTGCAAGGCCGGAAAGATCGACGCCAGATACGGGAAAGTAGAATGCGTTCCGATCCAACCTAAGATCGGCGGAGCATTGGCTGGCGGCGGCTCCGCCGGGCGAAAATGTTCGGTGTCTGCGACCGTCGGAACGATAACAGCGCGCGTGCCTTTGCCCTCCACGTACTCGGCGATGGCTTTGTTGCCGCACGTCGCCACCCGCGCCCAACGGATCAGATCGTCGGTCTTGCTAAACCACTTGAGCGCGCTGCCCAGCCGTCCATAAGTCGGGCTGAGGTAGCGCACGTAAGTTGCATCGTCAAGGTCCAAGACCATCGGGCAACGTCCGATCTTCGTCGAGAGCCACTCCACGACCGGCGGCCCCCAGATCATCGCCTCGCGCTGGACCAGCAGCGCATCGAACGCGCGCGCGCGCCATACATCTTCGAGCCGTCGCACGGATGCGCGCAGCAAGCCGGCGGCGGTACGCGGCCACTCGTCGCGCCGGTAGATCGTCGCCGCCTCGCGCGAGTTGAGGAACGGGCGGATCGTCAACTCGATCCCGCGCTCCGCGAGCGGCCCGGCGAACTGCGTCAGCCGGTAACGTGTCGCCGCGAACTCGACCGGATACGATGCCAACGCCAGAACTTTCATCAAAGATTTATTCGGCGGAAGGGGCCAGCGCGCTGGCAGGTTGCTCGGCCAGCGACAGCCGCCGGTAGAGGTTGCGATAGAGTGCGCCGCCGACCCGTTCCAGATCGAAGCGGCGGCGCGCGCTCTCGCGGCAACGGCGCGGCAATTCCTCGTCCGCTTGCAACGCCCGCAACCCGTCCCACGCCCGCGCGTAAGCCTCCGCTGTGAACTCTTCGACGATCACACCCACGCGGTCTTCCGCGATCACTTGATCCACATCGCCGACGCCCGCGTTGCAGACGACGGGCAGGCCGGCGGCGAGATACTCGGCCAGCTTCGTCGGCGACGAAGCCTGCTTGGAGTAGCACGGCTTGATAAAAGAGATGGCGGCATCGGCGGCACGCAAATAGCGCGGCACGTCGGCGGGCGCGGCCCTGCCGACATAAAAATCCTGCTCTCTGAAGCCAAGCCGTTGTAGCCGTTCCGCGATGGGACCAGTAGGGCTTTGCGTGAGGATCAGGGCATACGCAGTCGAATCTTGCCGGCGCGCTTGTGCGAGAAATTCTGTCATCTCGTCCGTCATGTACCAACCGCCAAACGAGCCGACATAGACGACGACGCGCCGTCCCTCGACGCCCAACTCCCGGCGCAGCTCTGCACGCGGGAGCGCCTCCGCCGCGCGGAAGCGTTCGAGATCGACGCAGCACGGAATCACCTCAACGGGGCGGCCCCGCGCATCGGTATCAGTCCGTCCCGGAAACAGAATCCCGCGCGCCTTCTCCGTTAGCACGACGAAGGCATCGGCGGTGGCAAAGAGGTGGCGCTCGACGCGCTTGGTCCCCCGATACAGATAACCGCCCTCCGGCCACACGCCCGCGTCCGTGTACTCCTCCGGCAAGAACCCACGGATGTCGAAGACGAGCCGCGCCCTGCCGCCGCTCAGACGTTTTGCCAGCGCGCCCATCAAGGCCGGCACGTGGCTGCGCGCGTGCAGCACTTCGATCTGCCGCTCGCGCAACAGACGCACGGCACGCAGCGCGCCCGCTGCTACATCGTAGAGCGTCGCGGGCAGCGTCGGGCGCTTATGGTACGGCAGGTAAGACCAACGGATACCTTCCGCCGCAAGTCGCGCTTGTTTCGCCTCCAGTTCCGCAGGGGACCAACGGCGGCGCAACTCCGGCTCGAACGTGAGGAGGCTGACATCAATGCCGCCCGCGACGAGTTGCCGCAGGTACGGCAGAACTTGCGTCTGCACGAGCGGCTCGCGGACTCCGAAATAACAAAGGTAAAGAGTCTGCATCGACGTTAAAAAGGGGCGCGACTCCGTCCCGGCTGATAACTACCGTCGCGTCATGTCCAGACGGAACAGGGCGATCTGCAACACTCTGATGAATCTTGGGCTGAACAGCAAGCTGGCGTCCGTCCGCGCCGCAGCAATTAAGTATTGTAGTCCCCGCGCGTACAGAGCGCCCAAGTTAGAGGTGATCGCCAGATGGACCAGAGAGTTGGCCCGGAAGCGTTTGAGATAGGGCCGGTAGACGGCAGCCAAATGCGGATCGCCGCTCAGCTTGCGGCTGATGTAATCCAGCCCGGCTTGCAGACTTTCGAGATTCTGGGTGCTGACGCTGCGCCCCTCGTGCTGTAACACCCCGCTATTGACCTGCTCGATCCGGCCCACCGGGTAATCCGCCAAGACGCGCAACCAGAAATCCCAATCCTCTTGGGCGACCAAGTCCGCATGTGGATCGAAGCGATACTGTTGATAAATCTCACGTTGAATAAAGTTGCCGATGCAAGACATGAAGTTGCCGTTGGCGATGGCCTTAAACGGATTGTCCAATGATGGGAACGGAGGGCGATACACTACTTCATGCTCTGCGTTGACATACTCGAAGAGATTGTGGAAGCACTTCATGTTCGGATGCGCGCGCGCATAGTCGGCGGCAGCGGCGAGATTGTCGGGATACATGAAGTCGTCGGAATCCAAGAAGGTCAAGAAGTCGCCCCGCGCCGCGTCCATCCCCGTATTGCGCGAGACGGCGCGCTCGCAGTTCCGCTCGTTCTTAATCAAAGTGAGTTGTCCGGCGCGGACGTATGGCTGGAGCAACGCTACTGTGTGATCGGTCGAGCAGTCGTCCACGACGATGATCTCGTAATGCCGGTAAGTCTGGCGCAGAACGGTCTGCAACGTCTGTTCGATAAAACCGGCACGATTGTAAGTGGGGATGACGACGGAGAAAAATGGATGACTCATCAGACTTTCTTGCGCGGCTTACTGGCACGTTCGAGAGCCGCGACGGGAACCGCGACACAGGCATGGAGCTGTCATATCAAGCCGCGTTCAAGCGTTCATGCCCTGAGCGCTTCAGCTTCAGCCGCTCTCGCAACTGCACCGGCACGAGGCTCGCCAGCACTTGCCGCGGTACGCGCGGATCGCGCAGGAGGCCCGCCGGATCGACGGCCAGCGCCCGCAAGTAATGTTTCAAAGCGTTAGCATTGTCCCCTAAGCCGTAGTAGTTGTCCGCCATTTTAAGCGTCCACTGCGCCCGGCTCCGCCGACGGGCGGCGACGGGCAGGCTGTCGGAATCGCCGAGCAGCTTTAAGTGTTTTTGCGCGACCCGAATCCCACCCACGAAGAGGTCGTCGGTGGGAGTGTTGCCGCCGTGGACGCGGCAGCGCAAAATTATTTTTTCGAGGCACGCGATTTCGCAATGCCAAGCCACCCGCAAACAAAAGTCGTAGTCCTCACACGGCTCTAAGGCGGCGTCAAACGTCCCGACTTGTTCGAGGCAACTCCTCCGCAGCAGGAAAGACCCTTGCAGCAAAAAGTATCGCTCGCCCCCGATCAAAGTTGGATACGCGAAGCCCGCCGGCACTGCATCGATCTTCGGCTCAAGCGTCCGCACGACATTCATGCCGTCGTCGATAAACTGCGTCTGCCCGACGATCATGCCCGCCGTTGCGGAACGGACCGCCGCGTCATGCAGGTGTTCCAGAGCATTCGGAAACAGCAAGTCGTCGGAGTCCAAAAAAACGACGAACGCGCCTTGCGCCATCCCGATGCCATGATTGCGCGCCGACGATCTGCCGTTGTTCGGCTGGTAAAAATAATGGAACATCGGAAGGTCGCTGAAAGCGTCGAGCCTTTCGCGTGTGCTATCTGTCGAGCCATCGTCAACGACGATGATCTCTATGTCGGAGAACGTCTGTGCCAGCACGCTCTCCACACACTGCACAACATACTCCGCCCGATTGTAAGTCGGGATGATCACACTAATCGCAGGTTTCATGTTGATCCCTGTCCTGCCCAATTCGCCCGCTCACAGGCTCTCTTTAGTGTATTGAGACATCATAGTCCGTTGGACAGAAACTTCAAGCCCTTTTGCTGACCGCTTCTGACGGCCCGAAAGAAGCGCCGCTGTTGTGGGTCCATGAACAAGGTCCTCACCTGATCTGCCGCGATTGTCCTCCATCCTAAGCGGATCGGTGTTGCGCCATTTGATCTAAATGACATCAGCACGACAGCCGAGAAGGATTGAGCTTCCGACAATTGCAGCAAATAGTTTTCCTCAACCCGCTCACGAGGTATCAAGTGCGTGAGCTTTAGCGAAGTGAAGAGACCATTACCCAGCCCGATGTCACAGGCGGTGGCGGCCAGATCTTCGTCGCCGCCTGACAGCAGACTTGTGCCGGCCCGGTCTAACACAAACTTCCTTTTACGATTTGCGTGATGGGCAAGATATTCGTCTGCCACCCGTCGCCGCACACACAGACCAGTTCCGTATGGCGTTGTCTCCTCAAGGCAGGGGACGTTGGACCACCTGTCTTGGTCAAATTCGCGAATGGCGAGGCGAGCCCAGTATGGTCTGGTCCATTCCGGCGGCTCCTCTTCAAACATGGGACGGGCTTGGCCGCCAAACGCGCCAAGCATCGGCCAAGCGGCTGCAAGACGCAGGACCTGATCTAGGTAGTCAACATCAAGTACGTTATCGTCATCGACGAAGACCAACATCTCGCCAGTTGCCTCTTGTATTCCGCGCAAGCGAGCAGGCGTCAGCCCCAGCTTCTCTTCCCTCACGTGCCGGGCATTTGGTTGCCAAGAAAGATCGATCCTCCGAGCGAGCGGCTCAACGCTCGCGTTGTCTATGAGCAGATACTCCCAACACTGCTTGTCGAGCGTCTGGTTCTTCAGCGCATCGATTACCTGCGTTAGGTAATCGGCCCTTGGGTTGTGAGAACAGGTAATGACTGAAAGCTCAGTTTTCATATCCGAAGCGAAAGGCTCTCTGATACGGTAGTGGAGAAGTCAGCCCCCACCAAAGGCGATGGCTTGCTGAGCGGTGTCGTCTCAAAGACGATCACCCTTTGCACGTTGCTCTTTGACAACGTAGCCGTGCGCTGCCACCACTAAAACAACCCCTGCTCGTCGCCGCCTTCCTGCTCGCCGATGTAGCGCCGAATCTCCTCTAGCTCGCAGCCGACGGTTGAGACAGCGGAAGCCCCGCGCCCAGAAGTGTTCACCCGCGAAATTGCGTCCACGGCCTCCGAACTGATGGGTAATCGCAATCGCGCTCTTCCCTTTGAGGGAGCCGATGACTGAGGCTATTGCGTGATTGGGCGGGATCGTAATGCACATATGGACGTGATCCGACAGCAGATGGTCTTCAATGATGCGGCATTCTTTCTGCCGCGCCAACTCATAAAAGATTGAGCTGAGTTGGTTGCGAATGTTCCCAAACAGCGCCTTCCGTCGCCATTTGGGAACGAATATGACATGGTACTTGCAATCCCAACGGGAATGGGACAGACTTTGGTACGTTTCACTCATTATAGTTCTCCTGCTTCATGTGTGGTCTCATCAAACCATCGCAGGAGAACTGTACTCGCGCAACGCTCAAAGCTGTTCAAGTCGCACTGGTCGAACTAGTGGCTTACCCCAAATGTTTAGTTAAACCCGGGCGGGGGTTGAGCAAAAGTTTACGCCTCCACAGAAGATTCTGAAACCTTTTTACAAACTCCTCCCGGCTGAAAAAAGCCGCGCGCGCGCGCGCGGCTTCCGACATCCGCGCGCGCGTTCGGTCGTCGCGCGCAAGAATGCCGGTGTACTCCTTCAACTCCTTTAGGGTGTCCCAAAGAAAGCCGTTAACCCCGTGTTGCACGACTTCCCGCTGCCCGCCTTTGTTGATGACGACAGGCACACACCCGGCGGCCATCGCCTCGACGGTGGAGATGCCGAAGTGTTCCATAAGTTCAGGGTGGGCATTTTCGTCTTCGCCGTAACCGGCGGCGTGCCAGAAGATGCTGGCGCGTTCGTAGAGGCTTTTTAACCTGTTGCGTTCGATGTTGGCGATTAACTGTGCCTGACATTCCGAACCAACGTCGCGCAAGTTTTCAAAATAGTCACGGTGCTCCGGCGAATCGCGGAGTCCTCCGACGCAGAAGAATTCCCAGTCCCCCAAGCTTTCTTTCTTCGTTTGCCGGAAAGCGGTCAACATCTCTAACTGCTTTTTTGTATGCCCCTCGCCTTTAACCGCAAACCGCCCCACACTGAGAATAACGTTCGCCTTCTCGACGCGACGAAAATGGTTATCAACCGGCGGATAGACGACCTCACAATTAACGCCCCAGCGTCGCCGCGTCCATGTCCGGGAGAAATCTGAAATCGCCGTTTTCAGTTGGTAGCTCCCCATGCGTTTCTTCCACTCCCACTTTCGATATTCGTACTCGACGCGCCGCCGGAGGGCTGACCTTTTTAAAAGTTCGTCAGGGCCCCGGAAGTAAGGCCCTATGTACGTCGGGAAGAGCACGACCAGCAGGCCCTCGGCGGCATGGCAAAACGGGGGCATTTCATGGACGACGGCGATAAAAACGTCGTATGGTTTACTGAGGGCGGCGTGCCATTTCAGCGAGGCATTATAACGACGCCACGGATTGCGGGAATACTGAGTCAAATCATGATCCGCCTCAACATAGCGCAGGCGCACGTTACTCAAGTCCGCGCCGGAACTCTCCGCGAGCAGGTCCGCCGAGAGGGCGTGGATGCAGTGCAGCAACTCGACCTGATGCTCTCTCGACAGTGCTTCGGCCAGCACCGCCACCATACTCTCCGAGCCGCCGATGCCGGTGCCGGCTGGCTCGTTGTATATGCCAATCTTTAGAACGCTTGAACGCACCTTTCCGCTAATTTTCTCTGAAAATTTCTATGGTTCGCTTTATAGCTTCATCCCACGAAAACCACTGGCGCGCCATCTCAAGCGCGCCAGTGCTGAGTTGTTGTCGCAATTCCGGCCTGCTTATCAAGGAGTTAATGGCGGCGGCGAGCGCTTCCGGTTCTTTAGGCGGACAAAGCAAAACGTTTTTCTGGTCTATGAATGGTAACTCTACAAATTCCCCCTTAGTTGTGACGATGGGCAAGCCGTGCGCCGCAGCAGCGGTAAAGGAACTGTTATTCAGATAGACGCCCGCATCGAAAGGGAGTACACAGGCATCAGCCCCCCTCAAATAAAGCGATGCTTGATCGCTGTCGGTTGGATAATAGCCCGTCCAGATTATCCTATCCGCGATCCCGAGCTGTTTCGTTAAATCCTGCAACTCTTGAACATAGTGCGGACGATTGACCTCTTTAAGGACGACCTCATTGCTGCCCCCCACCGCAACCAAACGGATTTTCTCTCGCTGCTGCGCGATTAAATGTAGAGCCTCAAACAATGTTTCAAGGCCCTTTCCGGGGCCCAGATAACCATAGTAGGCGATCAGGAATTCATCGGGGGCTACGCCTAACGCCTCTCGCCCACGACGCCGCGCCGTGCCATTGGCCTCCATACACATGGGCATAATCGGTGAAGGAGGAATAAGGACACATTTCTCACCCACGTTGGCAAAGTGCCTTGACAAGATGAGGCGATGGTAATCACTCAATACGATAATGCGATCACTATCCCGCAGAATTGTTCCGTAATCATAGTCCACATCCCGCGCCCCTCCCCAACGAATGAATGCCTTCCGTATAACTCGCGTTAGCAAAGGCAATCCGCCTATGTTGTTGGTGCCCTCGATGTGCGTTACAACTCGCAAGTCAGGCATCAACCGCTGCAAAATCGTCGGCAAAAAAGTCACCATCGGGTGTTTATTGTAAACCAAGTTGCTAAAGTGTAAATCGACTACCGCGGGACGGCAGCGGCGAACAAAGCGCAGCAGACGTGGCATTTCCAACCACGACCAATGGCGCATCAGCGGGTAAACTCGCATCCCCGGATCGGTCGCCACATTTTCGATATGAGAAGTCACCACATGTATCTCCACTCCAGACGCAGCTAAGTGCTGGCAGAGCCGAAACACATAGTCAGCCCCCCCCGACCTCATCGGAGGAAAGGTGGCGGAAATGACGAGAACTCTCATGTCCTTAATTCAAGTGAAAGACAATCCTCACAACTCATGCCGATGCTCCATGTACCACACGATTGTCTTTGCGAGACCCTCCCGCAGGCTGTGGGCGGCTTGAAAGCCGAAAAGCTCCTTCGCGCGCGAAACGTCGAGACAGCGCCGCGGCTGGCCGTTCGGCTTAGACGCGTCCCAGATGATGTCGCCGTTGAAACCAATTTCAGCCGCAACGACGCCAGCCAAATCCCAGATCGCAGTTTCCTCCCCCGTGCCCAAGTTGACCGGCTGGCCGCCGTCGTAACGCTCCGTCGCGAGCAAGATGCCTTCGGCGGCATCCTCGACGTAGAGAAACTCGCGGGTCGGCGAACCGTCGCCCCACAGAACGACCTCCCTGCGCCCGCCCTCTTTGGCCTCGGCGAATTTACGAATGAGCGCCGGGATGACATGGGAGGTTTCCAGATCGAAATTATCTCGGGGGCCGTAGAGGTTGACGGGCAGCAGGTAGATCGCATTAAACCCGTATTGCTCGCGGTAAGCCTGTGCCTGAACGAGCAGCATCTTCTTGGCCAGGCCGTAGGGCGCGTTCGTCTCCTCTGGGTAGCCGTTCCACAGGTCGTCCTCTTTAAACGGCACGGGGGCGAATTTAGGGTAAGCGCAGATCGTTCCGACGGCCACGAACTTTTCCACGTCGCGCTGCCGTGCATATTCCATGAGCTGAATGCCCTGAATGGCGTTGTCGTAGAAGAAACGACCGGGGTTCGCGCGATTCGCCCCGATCCCGCCGACCACGGCGGCGAGGTGGATGATGACGTGCGGACGCGCCTCGGCGTAGAGACGAATGATGGCGTCGCGGTCGCGCAGATCGAAATCACTGGAGCGCGGCACGACGACCTCCCGGCAGCCGCGCCCGCGCAGCTTTTCAACCACATACGATCCCAAGAAACCGGCCCCGCCAGTGACTACCACTCGCTTACCCACCAACTGCATTTCCGCGAGCCTCTTTTCTTTCTTCGCTGTCTAGTGCTTCGATGTCGGCAGTCACCATCAGGCGCACTAAATCCCTGAACGTCGTCTTCGGCTCCCAGCCCAAACTCCTTTTCGCTTTGCTCGCATCGCCCACGAGCAAATCCACCTCGGCGGGACGGTAATACTGCGGGTCAATGTCCACGTACTGCCGCCAGTCGAGGTCAAGGTAAGAGAATGCCTCTTCGAGGAACTCCTGGACCGAGTGCGTTTCGCCCGTCGCGATCACGTAATCGTCTGGCCTCTCCTGTTGGAGCATCAGCCACATCGCTTCGACGTATTCCATGGCATACCCCCAGTCACGCTTGGCGTCGAGGTTGCCTAGGTACAGCTTATCCTGAAAGCCCGCTTTGATGCGCGCGGCGGCGCGCGTGATCTTGCGCGTGACGAACGTCTCGCCTCGGCGGGGCGACTCGTGATTAAAGAGTATGCCGTTGCAGGCGAACATGCCGTAGCTCTCGCGGTAATTGACGGTGGCCCAATAGGCGTAAACCTTGGCCGCGCCGTAGGGGCTGCGCGGGTAGAAGGGAGTGGTCTCGCGCTGCGGCACCTCCTGCACCTTGCCGTACATCTCGGAACTGCTCGCCTGATAAAACTTCGCCTTCAGCCCCGTTTCCCGGATGGCTTCCAGAATCCGCACCGTACTCAAGCCCGTGACATCGCCGGTGTACTCAGGGATGTCAAAGCTCACACGCACGTGGCTTTGCGCGGCAAGGTGATAAACCTCCTCCGGCTGAATGCGGTAGAGCAGCTTAATCAGGTTGGTCGAGTCCGCGATATCGCCGTAGTGCAGGAACAAGCGCACGCCGTTGATGTGCGGGTCTTGGTAGAGGTGGTCAATGCGCCCGGTATTAAAAGTCGAGGCGCGGCGAATGATCCCATGCACCTCATAACCTTTGGCAAGCAAGAGTTCCGCTAGGTAAGAACCGTCCTGCCCCGTAATGCCGGTTATCAGAGCCTTTTTCATCTAATACGTTATTCCCCTCCGAGAGTAATAAAGGTTGCCAAGTGTTCCTCACCTCCGCTGGCAAATCCACGATCAGTGTAGAGCTTACTGTATGGAACCTTTAAATTTTTCTACCTGAATTCAAGCCCCTAATGAACGATAGACTTCAATTGTCTGGGCAACCGTTTTATCCCAGCTAAACGCTCGCGCCCTCTCACGTCCTCTTGCGATCAGGCGCTCGCGCTCTGCAGAACTTCTAAGCAAACTAAGAAGAATGTCGGCCAAGTCCTCCGTTGAGTTAGGATCGAACAGCAACCCGGCATCACCTACCACTTCGGGGATGCTGGAGCAATCAGAGGCTACTACAACGGTTCCGCAAGACATAGCCTCCAAGGGCGGGATACCAAACCCCTCGTATAATGAGGGGTACACAAACGCGACGCTGCAACGGTAAAGCTTCGCCAAATAACTATCAGCGACGTGCCCATAATTCAGAACTTGATCGGTCAGTTTGAGGTCGGCCATTAAACTCAACTCGGCTTCACTGAAGGGCTGTCCGACAACGCAAAGCCAAGCCTCCGGTTGGACAGATACCACTCGGGCGAAAGCCGCCAATAAACCATCAAAATTCTTATATCTAGCGCGGCTGCCGACATAAAGGTAATAGGGCTGCGAAAGTACCGGCTCGGGGCCATACGATAAGCCCTCATTAATTTCCGAAGCCAGATGCGTAACTTTCACGTTACGTTCGGGCAACGAATAGCGCTCAAGCAAGTCCCTCTTCGTGTTCTCAGAGATACAGATAATCGCGTCGGCGGCCAAGATGGCCCGCCGTTTTTCCTCCGCCCCTAAACCGTGAGGGTCTATCTGCTCAGGGAAAAGC
>Ga0136616_10001628_pt1 | contig 11816 bp, 10 predicted proteins | sample AntDrymUQ2992106_2_FD_106648 | JGI IMG/M metagenome (GOLD analysis project Ga0136616, IMG submission 106648) | Polar desert sand microbial communities from Dry Valleys, Antarctica - metaG UQ299 (21.06) | ecosystem: Environmental > Terrestrial > Soil > Desert | place: Antarctica: Dry Valley...
CCAGGCGCCCGTCCGGGCCGGCGAGCTCCACCACGTCCCCGGCGACGAACTCGCCCTGCACGTCGGTGATCCCGGCGGCGAGCAGCGAGCGGCGACGCCCGACGACCGCAGCGACCGCACCGGTGTCGAGGTACAGCCGGCCTTCGGTGTTGGCGGCGTGCAGCAGCCAGAACCGCCGGGCCGAGAGCCGGGTGCCATGCGCCCGGAATGCCGTGCCCACGACCGGGCCGAAACTGGAGGTGGCCAGCGCTGCGGCGATGTCCCGCGCGGCGGCGAGCAGCACCGGTACGCCCGCCGAGGACGCCAGCGTGGCCGCCTCGACCTTCGACGCCATCCCCCGGCCATGCTGCTCCGTTCGAGCGATCGTCTGCCGTTCGCTCACGTGCACGGATCTCCGCGGATACGGTCGGCGATCGATCATGTCGCCGGAGCGACGCGCAGGGGGACGGTTGTACGAGGTGGATCAAGTGAGGGATCCCGGCGGCGACCCGCTGTTCCGGCTGGTGTTCCTGTTCCACGACGACCTGGCGGTCCTGGAGCAGACGCTGCCGGCCTGCGTGCACGCGCTAACGGACGGGACTCGGCAGACTTTCGAGGTCGTCGTGCACGGAGACGCGACACCTGTCAGCGCGGCGCGGGAGCTGCTGAGCCGGCAGGCGGAGTGGGGTGTCGACGAGGTCCGGTTCCGGACGCGTCAGCGGTTCGTCGCGAGCGGGGACCGGTCCAACAACGGTCACCGGCGGCTGTTCGGCGGCAGGAGCCGGTATCTCATCGTCGTCGAGGACGACGTGCTCGTCGAGCGGGTCGAACAGTCGTTCGACCCGTTGACGGCGCTGCGGGAGCTGTTCGAGGGCCTTCACGAAGTGGTTGCGGTGTGCGCGATGACCGACCACGGTGACTGGGCCTGGCACCTGGAGGACGTGGGGCCTCCGCTGGCCGACGGGGTGCGGTCGGTGAACCGGGTCGCGACGCACCTGATCGCCTACGACCGCGCGCGGTTCCTCCCCGTGGCGGCGCGGTTCGGCGCGTTCAACTTGGACGTGTTCGTCGACCGTCATGACCTGAGCTACAACTGGGAGGATCTGGTGTCGCATGTGGGCACGACCGGCGGGCGCCGAATCGCCTGGCCGGAGGGGTGGCCGCTGCGGACGTACCACTGCGACCGGAAGGTCGCGCAGGGGTCGATGCACAACACGCAGGACACCCGGGTCAAGCAGGCCGTGCTGGACCACCTCGTGCGGCCGGCCCGGTGAACCTGCAGGAGTGGTCCGATCAGCTCGGGTCCGGCGGGGGGTTGTCGCATGCGTTCCGCCGTCGACACGCCCGCGTGCTGGCCGCGCTGGAGGTCGGCGCTGCTCAGAACCGGGTGGACGCGGCCCGCCGGGTCGCGGCAAGGGACCCGCGGGGCGCCGGGCGGCTGCTGGCCGGTCAGCGCCGCCGCCGTGTCCGGGCGGGTCAGCGGACACACCGGGTCGAGGGTTCCCCGCTACCGGCGGCGGTCCGACGCGCGGCGGACGACGGCGAGGACGTCCTGACCGTCGTCGACGGGTTCCCGCCCCTGCAGAGCTGCGCGGTGCCGATCCACCCCGACCGCCGGGCCGTGGTCGTTCCGGATCCGGACGGGGACCTGGTCGCGATGCGCTGGTCCGTCTCCTCCTTACCGGTCCGCCGGGCGAACCGGACCCGCCTCACCGCGCTCGCCGACCGTTTGACGCTCGCCGGGATTGTGGTGTCCGCACCCGATGTCGCGACGGTCCTTCACGTCGACGGCAGCGATCCGTGGGTGTTCGCACCGCACCATGGGACCACGGTGGAGGACCTGCTACGCGACGGTCCGCTGGACCCGGGGGTCCGGTACGGGCTGGTGGTCGCGCTCACTGCGCTGCGGCACGGCTTCCTCGATGACGGCTGGGTGTGGCAGGGGTTCGCCCCGCGGAACATGTTCCTCACCGGCTCGGGCCTGGTGCTCATCGACTTCGAGGAGTGCGTCGACCTCGCCGACGACCCGGTGCGCTCCGCGGCGTGCCTGCTCTGGCACGAGCTGTTCTTCGCCGGCTCCCTGACCGCCGACGAGCGACGGAGGGTGTTCGCCGAGCACTCCAAGACCCCGCGGGTCGACGCCGACCGGGTAATGGAGGCGGACCCCTTCGAGGCCGAGGTGCTGGGTCGGTCCCGGCTGAGCTGGGCGGAACGGGTCGACCTGCTCGCCCGGTCCACCCGAATCGAGAGCAGCCACCGCCGGGCCGGCGGTGGACGGCTGGACGGACACGCGCTCGGGCACTTCTGGGGTGACTTCCTCCCCGACGCGGCGGAGGCGCGGATCTTCGGCTGCCTCGACGGCATCAAGGGCGCCGGCGACCTGGCCGCGGTGCTGGAGGTCTTCGAGGCAGCCATGGAAGCCGACATCGACGCGATGCTGCGCGCCGACGTGCACGGCGAACCGCTGCCGTCCCCGGCGCGGACCGCCGCGCTCGCGGAGGCCCTCAGCCCGGGCGCCGCAGGCCGTCTCGGCACGTTCCGGCGGTCCTCGACCGGCTGGGAGGACGCCGTCCGGAAGAACCCGGCGGGACTGACCGACCGGGCGATCGCCTGCCTGACCCTGGATACCCCCGACACCGGCACCGCGGACCTGATCGTGGGTCGGCCCAACCGGCGCGATCAGCACAGAGCCGGGCTGGTCGCGGCCGTCGAACAGGGGCTCAAGTTCCTGCACGGTGACGGGCGCGAGGACCGCTTCCTCGAGCATGCCACGGTCGAGCAGCTAGTGGCCGCAGTCGGGGAGGCCCTGCCCGAGGCCGGGATCGAGCTGACCACGGTGCTCGACGAGGTCGGTAAGCGCATCGCGCGCTTCAGCGTGGCCCAGTCCCACGCGGGCTACCTCGCCTTCCCCGACTCGGGCAACGCCGTGGCGGCACTGGCCGGCACGGTGCTCGCCTCGATGCTGAACCAGAACCTGATCGCGGTCGACCGCAGCGCCCCCGCCGCCACGTTCGTCACGGTGCAGGTCGTCGAGTGGCTGCGCGAACTCGTCGGGTACGACGCGCTGCCACTCCACGAGCTGGGCGGAGTGCGGGACGTCGCAGGGCTCCCGACCAGCGGCGGACACATGTCGAACCACATCGCGATGCTCACCGCTCTCGGCAGCGCCTTCCCCGAGGCCCGGGCACACGGGCTGCAGTCGCTTCCCACCCGCCCGGTAGTCGTCATGGCCGGGCCGATCGCGCACTACTCGCACAGCGACGCCGCGTTCCACCTCGGGCTCGGCTGGGACTCGGTCGTCACCGTGCCGGCCCTGCCCGGCTTCACCACCGACCCGGCGGCTGTGGAACGCGTGCTCGCCGATCCTCCGGTCGGCACGACGCCGTTCATGGTGATCGGTGTGGCGGGGAACTGCCGCACCACCGGGCTGGACGATCTCGGCGCCCTCGCGGACGTGTGCGTGAGGCACGGCGTGTGGTTCCACGCCGACGCCTGCCACGGGGGGAGCCTGATCTTCGACGCCGAGCAGCGGAAGCGCTGCCTCACCGGGATCGAGCGCGCCGACTCGGTGTCGCTCGATCCACACAAGGGCCTGTTCACCCCCTACCCGTCGTCCTATGTCGTCTTCCGCGACCGCGGACGGCTCGTACAGTTCAGCCGCCACCGCGAGGCGGTCCTCGCCGACGGATGCTGGGATCTCGGGCTCGTCACCCCGTTCGTCGGCTCCAGCGCATTCCAGTCCCTCCCGACCTGGATGCTGCTCAAGCACGTCGGGGTCCGCCGCCTGGGGGCGATCGTCGCCGCCCGCGGGGAGCTGGTCCGCCTCCTGTCGCGGCTGCTGGCCGACTCGGGTCTGTTCGTCCAGCTCAACGACGTCGACTTCTACCGGCTCGCGTTCGCGTTCTGCCCTCCCCCGGTCCGCGCGGCACTCCGCGAGCTTGCCCCCGAGCAGCGGGAGGCCGCCGCGGCGACCGTCAGCGCGTTCACCTCGCGGCTGAACGAACGGCTCTACCGCGCCGGGCAGGTGTGCTTCGACGAGCACACCCTGCGCGACCTCGACGACCGTGTCGGTCTCGGTCCGGACAGGACGTTCACGGTGATGGCCGCCTGCCCCGGCAACCCGCTGACGACCGTCGACCAGATCGAGGCGGCCGTCGGCGAACTCGTCGACACGGCGCGCACGCTCGTCCTCTCGCTGCTCGACGCGCTCGCCGCGGTGACGCCGTCACCAGCCCAGCCCCTTGCCGGTCCGGCCGGCTGGAGCGACACGTGACCGCGTCCGCCGGCACCGTCGTCGACGCCGCCCGCCAGCTCCTCGCCGGGTACGGCGACGTCGAGGGGGCGTTGATCTACGGATCGGTCGCCCGCGGCTCGGCCACCGCGGAGAGCGACGTAGACCTGTTCGTCGTCACGAACGGCACGGTCGATCCGGGCGAGCACGACCGGCTCCGGCTCGATGCCGGGCAGATGCAACGCCGCCTCGGATACCAGCCCGATCCCGTCCACACCGTGGAGGTCTTCACCGCCGACCGCTGCGTCGACGCCCTCACCGGGCCGCTGGTGCTCCGCGCGACTCACGTGGTCGCCGACGGGCAGGCCATCGACCGGATCACCGTCGACAGCGACGACCTGGAGATCCTGCGAGCCCTGCTCGACCGCCGCCTGACCGTGCGGGCCTCACCCGTCGTCGACAGCCTGACCGCGCTCGCAGTGCGTCAGGTCGGCGCCACGGCCCGCCGGCTCGAAGTGCCCCTCGACCAGGTCCTAGCCGGGTTGGGCCTGCGCATATCCGACACCCCGGAGGCCCTGCCATGACCAGCGTCCGCGCTGCGGCCGACCGCCTCGTCCGTTCGCCCGTGTTCGTGCTGAGCTCGATCCGCTCCGGCTCCACGCTGCTGCGGTGCCTGCTCAACTCGCACCCGCGCATCTATGCCCCGCACGAGCTGCACGTCGCCGAACTCGGCGTCGACCTCTCGACCCGCTACGTCCGGCTCGCGACGGACGTCGCCGGCCTCGACCAGGACGAACTCACCCACCTGCTGTGGGACCGGGTCCTGCACCGGCAGCTGACCGCCGCCGGCAAGGACGTGATCGTCGACAAGACACCGAGCAACGTGCTGGTGTGGCAGCGCATCGCGGCCTGCTGGCCCGAAGCCCGCTTTGTCTTCCTGCTCCGCCACCCGGCCCGCATCCTCGACTCCGCGCTCGAGGTACGCGCGCCCGACAAGACTGTCGACGACGTCCACGACATGGTCGAGGACTTCCTCACCGCCATGCGGGACGCCATGGCGAACCTCGACGGGCTCACGGTCCGCTACGAGGACCTCACCCACGACCCCGCCACGGTGACGCAGCAGCTATGCACCTTCCTCGGAGTCGCGTGGGACCCGGCCATGCTCGACTACGGCCGCCACGACCACGGCCCGTTCGTGCCCGGCATCGGCGACTTCACCGCCGAGATCCGGACCGGCCGAATCCTCCCCGAGACTGTCCAGATCGATCCGTCGGATGTGCCAGAGGCGCTCCGCCCGGCCGGCCGAGCCTGGGGGTACCTGCCGGCATGACGTCCCCCGGGCCGCTACAGCCTCTCCGGCGCCTCGATACCCAGCAGACCGAGCCCGAGGACCAGTGCCCGCGAGGTGAGCGCGGCCTGCGCGAGCCGCGACGCCCGTTCCTCCTCGGTTGTGGCGGCGAGGATCGGGCAGTTCTCGTAGAACGCCGAGAAGGCCGTCGCCAGCTCGTAGAGGTATCCACAGAGGGTATGCGGGGCGTGACCGCGGTCGGTCGCGTCCACGGCGGCGGGCAGGCGGAGCAGCGCGATCGCGAGCGCACGTTCCGCGGGCTCCCGCAGCGCGATCACGGTGCCGATCCCGGCGCCGGCAGCCTCGGCGCGACGCAGGATCGACCGGATCCGGGCGTTGGCGTACTGCAGGTAGACCGAGGTGTTGCCCTCCATCGCCAGCATCCGGTCCCACCCGAACACGTAGTCCTTGTCCCGCGCGCTGGACAGGTCCGCGTACTTCACCGCCCCGATCCCGACCGCCCGCGCCACCCCGGCCCGGGCCTCCTCGTCGAGCTCGGAGCGCTGCGCGATCCCCGCGGCCGCGCGGTCGACGGCCTCGTCGAGCAGCTCGATCAGCTTCACCGAGTCCCCCGACCGGGTGCGCAGAATTCGCCCGTCCGCCCCGAGCACGGACCCGAACGACACGTGCACCGCCCGGTGCGCGTCGTCGAGCCAACCGGCTTCGGCGGCGGTCGCGAAGACCATGGCCAGGTGCTGGCGCTGTGGGGCGCCGATCACGTAGACAAGGTCGGCGGCGTCCCGCTCCCGTGTCCAGTAGCGCACTGCGGCGAGATCGGTGGTGCCGTAGGTGTAGCCGCCGTCGGACTTGCGCACGATGATCGGCGCCGGCTCGCCCTCGCGTCCGGTGAACCCGGACGGGAACGCGCACAGTGCCCTGTCGCTGACCCGCACCAGGCCGGCGCACTCGAGTTCGGTGATCGTGTCGGCGAGGAACGGGTTGTAGAAGCTCTCCCCGTAGGAGTCCTGCGCGGTCAGCTTGACCCCGAGCGCGGCATAGACCAGCTCGAAGTGTCGCTGGGACTCCGCGACCAGCATCCGCCACAGCGCCAGGGTCGCCTCGTCACCGCCCTGAAGTGCCACCACTCGGCGACGAGCCCGCTCGGCGAACTCGGCGTCGGCGTCGAACTTCTCGCGCGCCTTCTGGTAGAAGCTGTTGAGGTCGGCGATCGAGTGTGCTTCATCCTCGCCGGCGGCCCAGCCCTCGTCGACCAGGTGCTCGATGAGCATCCCGAACGGGGTGCCCCAGTCCCCGAGGTGGTTGCGCCGCACCACCTCGTGCCCGAGGAACTCCAGCAGTCGCACGATTGCGTCCCCGATGATCGTCGAGCGAAGGTGCCCGACGTGCATCTCCTTCGCCACGTTGGGCCCGCTGTAGTCGACCACGACCCGCCGCGGGTGCTCGGCCACCGGCACCCCGAGGCGGTCGTCACCGACGAGCCCGGTCAGCTGGCTGTCGAGCCAGTCGGTGCGCAGCCGCAGGTTGACGAACCCCGGGCCGCCGATGGTCGGCGCCTCCACGACACCGGCCGGGTCCAGTGCGGCCGCGATGGCCTCTCCGATCTCCCGCGACGGTCGCCCGAGCTGCTTGGCCAGGCTCATCGCCACGTTGCACTGGTAGTCCCCGCCCCGCTCCGGGTTCGACGGGCGCACCAGCGCCTGCTCGGGGGTGATCTCGACATCGAGGGCCGCGCGCACCGCGTCTACCACCATCCGCGCGAGGTGCTCCCCGAGGTCTCCCACCAGCACTACTTGCTCCTTCACCTGCACCGTCTACCGCCACACACGGTCCAACTGCCGTGGACAGTGTCCCACGCACAGACGCCGCGCCTCCCAGCCACGGGCCGGACATGAACCACCCGCTGGCGGTGCTCACACCCGAGGCCGGCGTGCTGAGCGAGACGTTCATCGAATGGGACTGCAACCAACTGCTCCCCGGTCTGACTGCAGTGGTCACCGACCCCCCGCCCGCCGGGGAGACCGTGGCGGGCCCGCCGTGGTGGACGGCGAACGGACCGGCCCTCGAGCTGACGCCGTTGCCCGGCGACCCGCTGCCGACCCGGAAACGGCAGGACGCCGTCGCGGCGTTCCTCGACGATCACGGGGTGCGGGTGTTGCTGGTCGAGTACCTCGACCTGGCCGACCGCTGGTTCGACCTCCTGCAGCGGCTCCCGATCCCCGTGTGGGTCCGTGGGCACGGCGCCGACCTGTCCGCCCGCCTGCACGACGGCAACGCGCGTCTCGCTGCATTGACCGGCGTCATCGTCCCGACGTGCGCCGCGCGCGACCGCCTCACCCGCGAGCTGCTCCCGGTCCACCACGTACACGTCGTCGCCAACCACGTCGACGTCCCCACCGAGACATCGCGGCCCGGACCGGTCGGCCCAGTGATCCGGTGCCTCACCGTAGGCCGGCTCGTGGCGAAGAAGGGACACATCGCCCTGCTGCACGCCTTCGCCGCCGCACGCGCCGGCGATCCACGGCTGCGGCTCGACCTCGTCGGCGCGGGCCCGCTTCGCCCCGAGCTCGACGCACTCGTCCAGAGCCTCGATCTGCCGACGTCGGTACGTCTGCTCGGCGCTCGGACACCGGAGGAGGCTCTGGCACGGACGGCACGCGCCGACGTCTATCTCCAGCCCTGCGTGACGGGGCCCGACGGCGACCGTGAAGGCCAGCCGCTGGCGCTGCTCCAAGCCATGGCGGCCGCCCGCGCGTGCATCGTGACCCGGCACGACGGGATCACCGAGACTCTCACCGACGGGCACAGCGCCTACCTCATCAACGAGAACGACGTGGGACAGCTCACCTGGGCCATCACGACACTGGCCTCCGATCCCGACGCACGCCACAGGCTCGGACGCAACGCCTGGCAGGTCGCGGCCGCCCGGCACTCGCACGAGATCGCCCGCGAACAGGTCCTCGACCTGCTCGGCCTGTGGGGCTACACATGAGCCGCGTCGCGCTATTCCTGGTCAAGAACGGCATCGGCTACGGCCACATCCGCCGAGCACTGCTCCTCGCAGGCGAACTCGCACGGCGCGCGGAGCTGCGCCCCGTCGTCGTCAGCCAGGCTCGCACGCTCGACCTGCTTCGGACCTCGACCGCGCCGGTGCTCAATCTGCCACTTCTGCACCGCGTGCCCTCGGCCGTCGGCGAGGACGCTTACCTCGACGTTCTCGACCGGGTCGTCGAACGGCTCGCCCCCGCCGTGGCCGTCGAGGACACCTACCCCGACCCCCGATACGGCGCCCTGCCCGCGCTGCGTGGCGTCCCCCGGGTCCTCGTGCTGCGCCGGCTCGACGGGGAGTCGTTCGACACCCTGCGCACGCGCGGCGCGTTCCGGCCCTACCACCGCATCCTGCTCGCGGAGGACGACCACGACCTCGCCAGCGAGGGCCACAGCGGGGAGACCCTCGCCGCGCTGCGTCACAGCGACCGCGTCGTCCACGTCGGCAACATCCACCACGTCCCGACCGGCGAGGAGATCGACGCCGAACGACGCCGCCACGGCCGCCCCCTTGTCGTCGTCAACGGCGGCGCCGGCGGCGACCAGCTCCACGACGGCTACGGCCACCGCCTTCTGGAGGCCTGCCACCGCACGGCCGCCGACCTGCACACTGCCGGGCACCCCGCCCGGTTCGTCCTCGTCACAGGGCCCTATTACGCAGGCCGGTCCCTGCCCCCGCTGCCGAACCTGACCGTCCACCGGTTCACCCTGGCGCTGCCCGCGCTCCTCGCGGCCGCCGACGTCGCCGTGATCAAACCTGGCAACAACGCACTCGCTGAGGCCCTCCACGGCCGCGCCCACCTCGTCCTCGTCCCCGACGCCTCGTTCCTCGAGGGCACTCGCCGCCACGCGCACCGCGTCGTCAACCGCTACGGCGGCACGGTCGTCGACGCCGATGGCATCGACGACGCCATCCGCGCCGCGCTGACCCACGCCGACTCACGGGACCGGCAGCCGCCGCACCCCACCCACGCCATCCGCGCCGCAGCCGACGCCATCACCACCGCAGCAGCTCCGCAGCCGCCAGCCGTGCACCCCCGACCGGTCTGCCTCCTCGTCCGCCACCCCGACCCGGCCGCGCGACTGCCGCCGCACACGACCGCCCTCGGCACCTTGTCCGCGACGGATTCCGCACGCACGGCACGGGCCGTGCTTGCGGACGCCCCGCCTTCCGGCCTGACCCCGCAGAACGTCGTCGACCGCGGAACGGAGCTGCTGGTGACGGCCGGTCTCCCGCCGGATGCCGTCACCCGCTGGCTGCGGCTCACCCCACCCACGCCCGCGCTGCCTGTCGCCACCGCGGCACCCGTCGTCGTAGGCCCGCACGATTCGCCACACCGGACACTGCACGGAATCGCCCGCGCCCTCACCGACCCCACCCGGCAGGCCATCCTGCTCGACCTCCGCCGTCTCGCCCCCGACCAGGCGACCGCCGTGCTCGACGAGGCCACCGACTGGATCAGTCGACAACCCCTCGTCACCGTCCCGGCCGGACGCCTCCTCGCTGACGCAGCCACCCGACTCCTCCACGGAACCCCGCCATGACCGACTCGCTGCACTTGCGGCGCCACGACGCCGAGATCGGCGCCTTCGCTGGTCGCGTCGCAGACCTGCTCCTCACCTGCCCGCCGCGCCTGGTCGACCTGTCCACCCACGACGAACGCTGCGACCGCATCAACCTGCATGTCCACCACCTCACCGATCAGGACGACGATGCAGCCACCCCCTGAGCTCGCGGCGCGCGTACGCGAACACGGCGCCGGGAGCTGGCCGGGACTCTTCACCGGCAACGAACTAGCCACGCTGCACGCCGACGCCGACCGGCTCACGACCGGCCCGCACGCGCTGCACTTCCCGACCTCCACCCGGGTCTGGGACCTCCACCTGCACGGCGACCGGTTCGTCGACCTCCTCGATCACACCGGCCTGGAGACCCTGCTCGACGACCTGCTCGGCCCGAACCACCTGCTTTCGGACCACAGCCTGAACGTCGTCCACCGCGGCGGCCGCCCTGATCGCTGGCACCTCGACTATCCCTTCAACGAGATGCGTGACCTGACGACTGGGTCGCTGCTCGGCCTGCAGTGCATCCTCGCTCTCGACGACTTCACCGCCGACAACGGCGCCACCCGATACCTCCCCCGCAGCCATCGACCACCGAGACGACCTGGCCCCGACCTCGATCTGGCCGGTTCACCCGTGCTGGTCGCCGCCGGAACCCTCACCGTCCTCGCCGCCGCCACCTGGCACCGCTCCGGCACCAACACCACCGACCGCCCACGCAGGGCGATCCTGCTGTCCTTCGTCGAGAACTGGATCCGCCCCATGACCGGCCCGCCCGAACCTGGTCCCTGGGGTCGCACCACCCGCACCCGCCGCATGCTCGGCCTGGAACGACCGCCCGAGACCATCGACGGTCACCTTGTCACCGGACCGCGAGAGGACCTGGTATGACTCCGGAACGGCTCTGGCTGCTCGCCATCCACCTGCGCCGTCGCGGCCACCCACGGCTCGCGAAGCTCGTGAAGCAGCTCAACTCCGCGATCTTCCACAACTCGCTGGCCACCGGGGCCGATGTCGCCCTCGACATCCATCTCGGACACCACGGTCTTGGCACCGTCATCCATGACCGCGTCACCCTGGGCCCCCGCGTGACGATCTGGCACAACGTCACCCTCGCCGTGCGCGCGCCCTCCGCTCCCGACCACCGCATCACCGTCGAGCACGACGTCATGATCGGCACCGGCGCCACGATCATCAGCCCGCACGCAGCCGGCCTCCGTATCGGACACGGCGCCCGCATCGGTGCCGGCGCGGTTGTCACCCACGACGTCTCGCCCGGCGTGACCGTGGTCGGTGTACCCGCACATCCGATCGCATATCAGCCTGCGATGTCGTTGCAGCTTTGCGAAACTGAGGGACGGGTGACCGGCCACACGTCTTGCTGAGCTGCGCGTTCCACAGAACCCAGCCAATCGTATGAGGCTCGTCGGGGTGCGACCTATCGGCCACGTGGTCCTCGTGCACTACGAGATCTGAGCCCAACCAAGAAAGCTCGGCGCAGCGGCTCAGGGCAGGGGCACGAGGTCGTCGGCGTGCACGACCTCGCGCCGCTGCTCCGGCGGAAGCTCGTGGCTGGACCGGCCGATGACTGCCGGCAGCTCCGCGGCGTCGTAGCCGACCACCCCGCGCGCGACCAGGCGCCCGTCCGGGCCGGCGAGCTCCACCACGTCCCCGGCGACGAACTCG
>Ga0136616_10001633_pt1 | contig 11797 bp, 9 predicted proteins | sample AntDrymUQ2992106_2_FD_106648 | JGI IMG/M metagenome (GOLD analysis project Ga0136616, IMG submission 106648) | Polar desert sand microbial communities from Dry Valleys, Antarctica - metaG UQ299 (21.06) | ecosystem: Environmental > Terrestrial > Soil > Desert | place: Antarctica: Dry Valley...
CGATCGTCGCCGTCGTCGCGATCGTGGTGTCGTTGCTCAGCCCGCTCTGGAGCGGCGGAGTCCGCGACGACTACGTCGTGCCGCTCGTCGTCACCACGGCGGGCTCGGCGATCGCGCTGCTGGCCGCCCACCGGCGCGAGGCGGTCGACGCGGAGCGCCGCCAGCTGCACCTGCTCGGCGAGGCGGCGCGCATCACCGACGGCGCCGGCGAGATCGACGAAGCGCTGCGCCGGCTCGTCGACCTGCTCGTGCCGGGCCTGGCGGACGCGGCGTGGATCGACGTGTTCCCGCCGGAGGGCGGCGTCCGGCGGCTCTCCGCGCGCGTGGACGGGCCGGACGGCGCGGAGCTCGAGCGCTGGATCATGACCCGGGGCGCGTCGGCCCGCGCCGAGCTCTCCCCCACCTCCCGCACGCTGCGCGGCGAGGGCCCGCAGCTCGCGGAGCTGACCCCGGAGCTGCGCGAGGCCATGGTCCAGGGCGACGAGGACCGTCGCCGGATGGAGCAGTCGGGGCTGCGCTGGACGATGGTGCTCCCGCTCGCCCCGAGCGGCGGGCCGCTCGGGGCGCTGGGCATGGGCGTCGGGCGCTCGGGCCGGCGCTACGCCCGCAGCGACCTCGTGTTCGCCGAGCTGCTGGTCGGCCGCGCCGGCCTGGCGCTCGCGAACGCCCAGCTCGTCCGCCGGTTGACCGCGACCCAGCGGCGGCTCGACGGCATCCTCGGCGCGCTCGCCGAGGCGGTCACCGTGCACGACGCGCGCGGCCGGATGGCGTACGCGAACGCCGCCGCCGCCGCGCTGCTCGGGCTGCCCGACGTCCACGCCGTGCTGACGGCGCCGTCCGCCGACCTGGTCGAGCGCTTCGACATTCGCGACCCGGACGGCCGGCCGGTGCGCGAGGAGGACCTGCCCAGCGCGCGCGTGATCCGCGGCGAGACGCCCGAGCCCATGCTCACGCAGAGCGTCCGCCGGACGACCGGCGAGCGGCACTGGTTCCTGACCAAGGCCACGGCCTTGGAGGACGAGGCGGGCGAGGTCCTCGCCGTCAACGTGATCGAGGACGTCACCGAGGAGCACGAGCTGGCGCTGCGCCAGCGCTTCCTCGCCGAGGCGGGCCGGGCGCTCGGATCCTCGCTCGACTACGAGGACACGCTCCAGCGCGTGGCCCGGCTCGCGGTGCCGCAGCTCGCCGACTGGTGCGCGATCGATCTGCCCGACGAGCGCGAGACGCTGCGCCAGGTGGCGCTCGCGCACGTCGACCCGGCGCGCGTCGAGCAGGCGGCCGCGCTGCGCGAGCGCTACCCGCCGGACCCGGAGGCAGCGGCCGGCTCGCACGCGGTGATGCGCACGGGCGAGGCGCAGCTGATCGCCGAGATCCCGGACGCGCTGCTCGCGGAGGCCGCCCGCGACCCCGAGCACCTGGAGGCGATCCGGGCGCTGGCGCTGCGCTCGGTCATGATCGTCCCGATGGTCACCGGCGGGCAGGTGCTCGGCGTGATCACCTTCGTGATCTCCGACAGCGACCGGCGCTACACGGAGCAGGACCTGGCGGTCGCCGAGCAGCTCGCCGCCCGCGCCGCGACCGCGATCGAGAACGCGCGTCTCTACACGGAGCGCTCGCTGGTCGCGAGCACGCTCCAGGCCAGCCTGCTCCCGGAGGAGCTGCCCGAGCTGCCGGGCTGGCGCTTCGCCGCCGACTACCGGCCGGGCCAGCGCGGCGCCGACGTGGGCGGGGACTTCTACGACGTGTTCCCGGTCGACGACGGCTTCGTGGTGCTGCTGGGCGACGTCACCGGCAAGGGCGTGATCGCGGCGGCGCTCACCTCGCTCGTGCGCCACACGGCGAAGGCGGCGGCGGTCTTCGACCCGCGCCCGTCGTCGGTCCTCGCCGTGGTCAACCGTGCCCTGCGCCAGCGGCCGCGGCTCGCGCCGGTGACGATGGTGTGCGGGCTGCTGCGCGGCGCCGAGCTGACGCTGGCGGTCGGCGGCCATCCCCTTCCCCTGCTGCGGCGCGGCGACCGGCCGGCCGAGCGGGTCGGGATCACCGGGCTCCTGCTCGGTGCGGTGCCGGACTACACCGGAGCTGAGGAGGTCAGCGTCGTGCTCGCGCCGGGCGACACGCTCCTGCTCTACACCGACGGGGTGACCGACACCCCAGGGCCGGACGGCCGCTTCGGCGACGACCGGCTGCGCGCCGCCGTCGACGCCGCGCCACGCGATCCCGGCGCGCTGATCGCGGCCGTCTCGGCCGCGCTCGACGCGTACGCGAGCGGCGGCGGGCTCGACGACCGCGCCATGCTCGTCCTGCACCGCACCTGAGCGCTCAGGCGACGGGCGCGGGCGCCTGCGCGGCGCCGAAGCCGAGCACGCCGTCGAGGCCGCGCTTGGCGACCTCGTTGCCGACGATCAGGCGCTGGATCTCGGACGTCCCCTCCCAGATGCGGTCCACGCGGATGTCGCGGTAGAGCCGCTCGCACGGGTTCTCGCGCATGTAGCCACGGCCGCCGAGGATCTGCAGCGAGCGGTCGACCACGCGGCCCGCCGCCTCGGCCGCCTGGAGCTTGACGACCGCCGCCTTGGCGTGCAGCATCTTGCGCGACAGGCCCTGGTCGGCCTCCCAGGCGACCTGGTGCACGAGCGCCCGCGTGGTCGAGACGTCGACGACGGAGTCGGCGATCATGCCGGCGATCAGCTGGTGCTCGACGATCGGGCGCCCGCCCTGCACGCGCCCCGCCGCCCACTCGGTCGCGGTGCGAAGGGCGCGCTCGGAGGCGCCGATCGCGCGCGCGCCGATCATCAGCCGCTCCTCGACGAACCAGTCGCGGGTCAGCTCGTAGCCCTGGCCGATCCCGCCCAGCACGGCGTCGGCACCGACGCGCACGTCCTCGAAGCCGAACTCCGGATGCTCGTAGACGAACGTGTGCATGTAGCGCGGCGTGCGCAGGACGGAGACGCCGGTCGTGTCCTTGTCGACCAGGAACATCGTGGGCGCGCGCTCGGGCAGCACGAGCGCCAGCACCAGCAGGTAGTCCGCGTGGTCGCCGACGGTGACGAACCACTTCTCGCCGTCGATGCGGAAGCCGCCGCCCGCGCGCTCGGCGGTGGTGGCGATCGCGCTGGGGTCCGACCCCGCGTCGCGCTCCGTGATCGCGACGCAATCGCGCCGCTCGTCGCGGATGCCCGGGTACAACCAGCGCTCGCGCTGAGCCTCGTCGCAGGCGCGCAGCGCGTTCGCCGGGCGCCAGACCATGTCCCACAGCGCGTTCGTCAGCCGCCCGAGCTGCTCCTGCACGATCACCTGCTCGAGCACGCGCAGGCCCTGCCCGCCCCACTCCGCCGGCATGTTGATCGCGTTCAAGCCGTGGTGGCGGACGCGCTCGGCGACCTCCGCGTGGACCTCGGGCGGGAGGCCGTTGGCCGCCTCGCACGCCTCCTCGTGGACCATGATCTCGGCGCCCAGTGCAGCCGCGCGCTCGCGCAGCTCGAGCTGCTCGGCGCTGTAGGCGAACTCCACGGGGGGGATGTTAGGGCGCGGCGAGCACCCGCAGCGTCACCAGCGTCGGGTCGGCGCAGCCGACCATGCGCACCCCGGCCGCGGCCAGCTCGCGCAGGTGCTCGAGCGGGCGCAGCGCGCTCTCGAGCGCCTGCTCGCGCGCGGCGGGCACCTCCAGCGCCTCGGTCAGCAGCTCGCGCAGGTAGAGCACCTCCACGCCGCGATCGCGCAGCGCGCTGGCGAAGGCATCGTGCTCCTCCTGGGCGCGGTCGACCCAGGGAACGCCGTCGAACAGCAGCTCGTCGTTGTTGGGCGGGGTGAGGCGCCGGATCTCCTCGCCGGGGCGGTGCAGCATCACCGTGCGCAGGCGCCCCACCTCGCTGCTGACGCCGTGCCGCTCCCCCATCGGCGCAGCATGCCATAGCGTCGCTCTCGCGGGTCAGGCGCCGCTCGAGCCGTAGCCCAGGCGCTCGGCTGCTCGGCCGAGGCGGTCGTCGAACGTGAGGATCGCGTCGGCGCGCCCGTCCTGCGCGGCGAGGAGCACGCAGCAGTCCGGGAGCCGCAGGTTCGTGCTCGCACGCAGGACGGCGAGGCGACCGGACGCGTCCGCCGTGAACGGGACTTCGCGCAGCTCGAGCTGGGCCAGCGCGTCGACGGCGGTTTCCAGGCGGTCCTGCCGAGCGGGACCGACGAGCACTTCGGCGACCGTGAGCGGGCTTGCGGCGAGCGGCTGCTCGGCGGCGTCGAGCAGCCTGGCCACTGCCTCGGCATGCTGGGCGTCGCGTTCGTCGAGATGCGCGATCAGCACGCTCGCGTCGACGACGATCACGCCGGCCAGTCCTCGCGCAGGGCCGCGAGGTGATCCGGTGGATATGAGCCCGTCAAGGATCCGCTCGTCCGCCGGATCGCTTGCCTGCGCCGCTCCGCGTCAGCGTCCCGATCCCGGCGCAACGCCTCCTGCCCCTGCTCGAGCAGCCGGAGCAGCAGCTGCCGGCGCGAGCGAACCTCGGGCCAGCGGGCGGCCGCATCGTCGAGCGCGCGTGCGACGTCGTCGGTCTCGGTGATGGTCAGCCGTGGACGGGTCGTCGGCATGGTTCTAGTGTGACACCGATGAGATTGGTGTCACACCCAGTGCACGTCACGCTCACGACAGCTGCGACGCCGGCTCCGTGGTTCACGTCGGCATTGCGACGATCGAGCGCTGATTCGCGCACGGCTCGCCGGATACCCCGGATCGCTTGGGAGGGTGACCCTCATGACAGGAAATCGTGTCACGTCTACCTCGAGCGCCCGCTGGGTAGGCGCGGTGCGCGAGGCACGTGACGGGCGAGCGATCCCGCGTCGGCGACATGTCTCCGATGCGAGCCGACCACGGCCGCCTTATCAGAGCGTGGCCGGGCTCAGGGCGTCAGCCGCAGGAGTGCGCGGTCGCGGTTGAGCGACACGCACACGTGCCGGCCGTCGGCGGCGACGGTGACGGGGGCTCCTGCTCGGCGACGGGCGGGAAGCGACAGTCCCGGCGAGACGATCGAAGTCGAATGGCGACACCCGGAACCCCGGCGCTGAGCGAGCTGCTCGCCGCTTCCGTATGCGCGAGCTCTGCCGGATCACCCGCGTCGGACACGCGAGCACGCGCACGACTGTGGGGCGATCGCCGGCGGGGCAACCTGGATTCGCCGGTCGGCTCAGCCTTCGCCCGTCACGACGCCGAGGCGCTCGTCGATCGCCTCGACGCTGGCCGGGATGCGCAGTCGCTCGGCCTGCTCCGGATAGCTCCGGGCGAGCTTCGCCAGCTCGGACCGCAGAAAGCCCAGGCCGTCGTCGAGCTGGGCCTCGCCGGCGTCTGCCCGCCGCGCAACGCCCATCGCCCGGTTCACGCGTGCCTGCGCCTGCGGCCAGCCGTACGTGGGGTCGATGTCGCGGCGCAGCTGGGCCCAGCGCCGCGCGAGGCGGTCGAGCGCCCGCCGCTTGGCCTCGACGCGCCGGTGCGCGGGAACCCCGGCCGCCGCCGCGGTGGGAGCGGAGGCGGCGGAGCCGGCGCGCTCACGGCGTACGAACTCCAACACCGATCGCAGCCCCCGCTCCGAGTGCCCGAGCTCGCGCAGCAGCCGCCGCGCGGAGTCGACCTCCGCACGCCCGTAGTGCACGCCGGCGACGATCATCCCGCCGGGCTCGACCTGCGCATCGAGCGGCTGGAAGTCCGGGCGCCGTGCGAGCCCGGGCGGTGGCTCGACGTCGTACGCGGCGCCGACCTCGTCGGTCACCTGCTGGCGCAGCTCGACCTCGACGCGCTCGGCGCAGGCGGTCAGGGTCGGGTCAGAGGGGAGGAAGACGGTCGCCACCAGGTCGTCGGGATCGCCGACGCGGCGCCGCACGACTCGCCCGACCGCCTGGCGGAAGAACAGGTCGGTGCGCTTGACGGTCGCGTACGCGGCGAGCACGAGTCGCGGCACGTCGATGCCCTCGCTGACCATGTTGACCGCGACCAGCCAGCGCGCGTCGTCCGCGCCGCCGCGCGCGAAGCGGTCGATGCGCGCGTGCGCTCCGGTCTCGTCGCTCACGACAACGACGGGCTTCTCGCCGGCGACGGTGCGCATCAGCGCGGCGCTGGCCCGCGCGTGCGCACGGTCGTCGCAGAGGAGCAGCCCGGCGGCATCCGGGATCACGGAGCGCGCCTTGACCAGCAGCGCGTCGGCGTCGCGGAGCATCTGCGGAAGCAGCGGCGTCCCCGGGTCGATCGCGGTCCGCAGGCGGCGCGCGTCGTCGGTGGGGTCGAGCTCGTCCGCGAACGCGGCGATCGTCTCCTGCGCGTCCACGCGCCAGCGCAGGGTCGCGTCGAGCAGCCGGAACGCCAGCGGACGGCACACGCCGTCGCCCACGGCGTCGCCGTAGCCGTAGACGAAGTCCGGCGCGCAGCGCCGCTCGTCGTCGTAGCGCACGAACGGGATCGCCCTCGCATCGGAGCGGAAGGGGGTCCCGGACAGCCCGAGGCGCCTCGCCGCGCCGTCGAACGCCGCACGCAACGCCGTGCCCCAGCTCGCGGACTCGCCCGCATGGTGGATCTCGTCGAGCACCACGAAGGTCGGCCGCGCCAGGTGGTGCGCGAACAGGTCCGGCGCCGACGCCACCTGCTGGTAGGTGACCACGACCCCGTCGATGTCGTCGCGCCACGCGCCGTCGGCGTTGCGCCAGCGCGGGTCGAGGTGAAGGCCGACCCGGTCGGCGGCGTCCGCCCACTGCGCGCGCAGCGCCGTCGTCGGGCAGACCACGATCGCCTGCTCGCAGCCGGATGCCCGCAACGCCTCGCACGCCGCGAGGGTCTTGCCCGCACCAGGGGTCGCGACGAGCAGGAAGTCGCGGCGCGGGTGCTCGCGATGCTGCGCCAGGAACGCGGACTGCCAGGCCCGCGGCGCGACGCTCACGCCGGCCGCGGGCCCTTGACGAGGTTGCAGCGCGGGCACAGCGCCCTCCCGTTCGCGGGAGCCGTTGCGCCGCCGGCGCTCACCGCGGTGACGTGGTCCGCATGCCAGCCCGGACGCAGCGCAGCGCCGCACTGGGCGCACTTCCCCCGCGCGGCGAGGAACAAGGCGACACGAGCAGCAGGTCCGAACCGGCGTGCACCCATCCCGGCGCAGTCTCGCATCCACGTCGCGTACACGCTCACGCGGCGGGCACGGCGCGCGCGTCGAGCGCGACGCATCCGTCCGGCGTGACCAGCAGCGGGTTGACCTCCAGCTCGGCCAGCTCGGGATGCGCGGCGGCCACGCGCGAGAGCGCCGCGATGGCGCGGGCCGCCGCGGCCAGGTCGAGCGCCGGGCGCCCACGCGCGCCCTGCAGCAGCGGGGCGATGCGCAGCGAGCGCAGCATCGCCGCGGCGAGCGGCTCGTCGACCGGGGCGAGCGCGACCGCCGTGTCGTGCAGCACCTCCGCGTGGATGCCGCCCGTGCCGACGAGCAGGAGCGGCCCGAAGCGGGCGTCGAAGCGGGCCCCGGCGAGCAGCTCGACGCCGCCGGCCGGCTCCGCCATGCGCTCGACCGAGAACGCCGGCGGCGTGAGCCGTGCCGTCATGTCGCGCAGCGCGACAGCGAGCGCCATCTCGCTTGCGAGCCCGAGCGCGACGCCGCCGGCGTCGGACTTGTGCAACCGCCCGAGCGCCTTGAGGACGACGGGATAGCCGAGCCGTCCGGCCGCCGCGAGCACCGCGTGCTCCGCGGCCGCGGCCCGGGGCGCCTTGACCCCGGATGGCGGGGTCAAGTCGCCCCGCGCCGAGTCCAGCTCGACCACCTCGCCGGCGACCATCGGCACGCCGCCGGCCGCGAGCAGGTCGCGCGTCGCGGCGTAGTCGAAGGAAGCCACCCGCGGCGCGGGCGGCGGCAGCCCGGGCACCCCGCGCGCCGGCGTGGCGTCGGCACACAGCGCGGTGAGCGCGCGCACCGCCCGCTCGACCTCGCGGTAGACCGGCACGCCCGCGGCACGCAGCGCCGCGGCGGTCGGCGAGGCCGCGTGCATGCTGTGCACCGCCACGGCGAGCGCGTAGCCGTGGGCGACCTCCCCCAGCTCCGCGGCGACCTCCAGCTCGGCCCGCGCGATCGCGTCGCCGTACCGGCCGTAGCCGCCGAAGAAGCCGGAGAGCAGGAGCGCGTCGACCTCGCCCGAGGCGGCCAGCAGCGCGCAGACGCGCGCGAACACCGCGACGTCGCGCTCACCGCCGCCCGCCAGGTCGATCGGGTTGGCCGCGGCCGCGGCGGCCGGCAGCTCCGCGGCGACCGCGGCGCGCGTCGCGGGCCCGAGCGCCGGCACCGGCAGGCCAGCGCGCTCGAGCAGCCCGGCCGCGAGGCCGCCGTGGCCGCCGCCGTCGGCCACCACGGCGACCCGGTCGCCGCGCGGGCGCGGCGCGCGCAGCAGCGCGTCGGCGACGTCGACCAGCTCGCGCGGCGTGCGCACGCGCTGGATGCCCGCGGCGGCGCAGGCGGCCGCGATCGCGTCCTCCCCGCTGGCCAGCGCGCCGGTGTGCGAGCGGGCGGCGCGCGCCGCGGCCGCGCCCGGCTCCGCGGCGAGCAGCACGACCGGCTTGCCTGCGCCGCGCGCCGCGAGCGCCGCCTCGAGCAGCCCGCGCCCGTCGCCGAAGTCCTCCAGGTAGAGGGCGATCACGCGCGTCGCGGCGTGGCCGGCGAGCATCCGCACCAGCGGCGCCGCGCCGAGCAGCAGCTGGTCGCCGAGCGAGGCGAACCGGCTGAAGCCGAGGCCCGCCGCTGCCGCGAAGCCGGCGACCTCCATCGCCAGCTGGCCGCTCTGCGAGAGCAGGCCGATGGCGCCGGCGGGCATCGGCTCGGGCACCAGCTCCAGCTGCTCCGCGCTGTCGAGCACGCCGGAGCAGTTCGGGCCGAGCAGCACCGCCCCGGCCGCCGCGACCCGCTCGAGCTGCTCGGCGGCGAGCGCCGGGCCGGAGCTGATGGCGACGATCGCGCCCGCGCCGGCGGCCAGCGCGTCGTCGACCACGCCCGCGAGCCCCGCCCCGGGGACCGCCGCCACGACTAGGTCGAGCGGCGCGCCGATCGCCCTCAGCGACGGCCACGCCGGCCGGCCGAGGACGTCGCCTCCCCCGCGGTTGACGAGGTGCACGGCCCGGCGCGATGCGCCGCGCAGCGCGCCGCGGGCGAGCCAGTTGCCCCACTTCGCCAGGTCGTCGGAGGCACCGACCACGGCGATCGAGCGCGGCGCGAACAGGGACTCGAGCGCCGGGCCCTCCACGGCCGCGCAAGCTATCGTCCACGGCCGCCATGGTCGAGCTGACGCCCGAGCAGGAGGAGATCCAGCGCGTCTGCCGCGACTTCGCGGCGCGCGAGATCCGGCCCGTGTCCGCGGCGATCGACGAGGCGGATACGCAGGTCCCGTGGGACACCTGGCACGCCGCCGCCGCCATCGGCTTGACGTCGTTCATGCTGCCCGAGGAGTACGGCGGCGGCGGCGTCACCGACGCCTTCACGGGCTGCCTGGTCCAGGAGGAGCTGTGCCACGGCTGTGCCGGGATCGGCAACCTGGTGACCTCGAACGGGTTCTTCGCCGAGCCGGTGCTGGAGCTGGGCTCCGAGGCGCAGAAGGAGTACTGGCTGCGCCCGCTCGCCGGCAAGCGCCCCCCGATGACGGCGCTGGCCACCACCGAGCCGGACTTCGGCTCGGACGCCGCCGGCATGCGCACGAGCGCGCGGCGGGTCGACGGCGGCTACGTCATCTCCGGCCAGAAGGCGTGGATCTCCAACGGCGGCGTGGCGCAGTTCTACGTCGTCTTCGCCACGGTCGCGCCGGGCACGGGGCACCGCGGCGTGACCGCGTTCCTGCTCGACCGCGACGACGCCGGCCTCTCGTTCGGCGCGCCGATGCGCAAGATGGGCCAGCGGGCGATCCTCAACACCGAGCTGTTCCTCGAGGACTGCTTCGTCGCCGACGACCGCCGGCTGGGCGAGGAGGGCGCGGGCTTCCGCGGACTGATGGCGACGTTCGACCGCTCGCGGGTCACGCTCGCCGCCGCGGCCACCGGCCTCGCGCGCGCCGCGACCGAGTACGCGAGCGCCTACGCCTCCGAGCGCGTGCAGTTCGGGCGCCCGATCGCCGACCACCAGGCGGTCGCGTTCCGGCTCGCCGACATGGCGCTGCGGGTCGACGCGTCGCGGCTGCTCGCGTGGCGCGCGGCCTTGATGCTCGACCGCGGCGAGCGGGCCACCACCGAGGCGGCGATGGCCAAGCTGCACGCCTCCGAGACCGCGATGGCCTGCACCTGGGGCGCGGTGCAGACCCTCGGCGGCTGGGGCTACTCGCGCGAGTACCCGGTCGAGAAGTGGATGCGCGACGCGAAGCTCGAGGAGATCGAGGAGGGCACCTCGGACATCCAGCGGCTCGTGATCGCGCGCGGGCTGCTGCGCGGCGCGGGTCAGGCGACGGCGGCCCGCACATAGGCCTGGAAGTGGGCGATCAGCTGCTCGTCGTGGGCGAGCAGCCGGCCCGCCACCACCAGCCCGCTCGCCGCGCCGCTAGGCGGCCAGCGGCTGCGGCGCGTGGACGTCGGCGAGCACGTAGCGCTCCGCGTGCCCGCGCTTCCGCGCCATGGCGGCCAGCGGCGCCATCATCGCCCGCACGAGCGGCGCGGGCGGGAACGGCGCCCGGACCTCGCGCTCGTAGCGGCGCACGAACAGCGCGAGGTGCAGCGGCTTCGGCATGCCCTTGCGCGTGACGTTGCCCTCGTGGGCGAGCTCGACCGTGGTCTCGAGCAGCTGCTCCATGTCGAGCGCCGGCACGACCTCGACCCGCGCGCGGGCCGGCTCGTCGCCGCCGTTGGCGAATCGGTGCACACGTCCGGCGGGGACGACGACCGACTCGCCGGGGCCGGCGACGATCGTGCGCATGCCGAGGCGGAACTTCATCGTGCCCTCGAGCACGTGGAAGCGCTCCTCCTGCTCGGGATGCAGGTGCGCGCCGGGCACGTGGCCGTCCGGGGAGAGCTCGAACTCGAGCAGCTCGCCGTCGGTGTCGGCAGCAGTCCGGAGGAAGTGCAGCTTCTCGCCGCTGACGGGGTTCTCGAGGGTCTGTCCTTCGTAGGCCATCGCGGGGCTCCTTGATTCGGGGTTGGCAGAAGCCTCCCGGCCCGAGCGTCGCCCGTCATCGGCGGCGATGACGATCCTGCGGCATCCCCGAGGACGATCCTGCGTGCCGCGCGGGCGAGCGGCGGTCATCCCTGCGGAGGACGGGCACTCCACCTCGGGGGCAAGCGCCTACCCTGGACGGGTGATGGCTCCTCCCAGCGGCGGGCGCTGAACGTCGTGCTCGCCGTCGGCCTGCTCGACGCGCTGCTGTTGCTGGTCCTGCTCTACGTGGCGTTCGTCGATCGCTGCTGTTGCTGGTCCTGCTCTACGTGGCGTTCGTCGATCACAGCGACGGCGCGGTGTCCGTCCTCGGCCCGATCCACGGCGTCGGCTACCTCGTGCTGCTCGGGCTCACGGCCGCCGGCGCCGCCGCCAAGCGCTGGCCGTGGTGGTTCCCGGCGCTCGTGCTGATCACCGGCGGCCCGCTCGGCACGATCGTGGGCGATCTCGTGCTGCGCCGGCGCCTCAGTGCGGGCGGCTGAGCGGGAACGCGAACGGGCTGGACGGAAGCGCGCGGGATGCTCGGGCGGCGGACGCCTCCGGCTCGAGGAAGCGGATCGGACGCTTCACGCAGCGCGCCTTCGGCGCGCGGCCCGGCGCGGCGAAGAAGCGGCGCATGACCCGCGCGCCGCACTTGCCCAGCGAGAAGACCGGCGAGTGCGCGACGCTAC